>Ga0154020_10002929_pt1 | contig 20732 bp, 16 predicted proteins | sample Klosneuvirus_201_FD_109709 | JGI IMG/M metagenome (GOLD analysis project Ga0154020, IMG submission 109709) | Active sludge microbial communities from wastewater, Klosterneuburg, Austria - Klosneuvirus_20160825_MG | ecosystem: Engineered > WWTP > Aerobic digester > Activated sludge | place... | reverse complement strand
TCTGTCTTTACAATTTGTTTTTATTTCTTCATCTTCAAAGTTTTCAAAATAAAACATCCTATATAAAGCTGCTTTTTATTGGCTTTCTTGGGTTTGCCTTAACCATTATTAGAACAACAGGTATCTTTTTGCCGATCTTGTCACTCCTCTCATTTGCCTTTCTCTTTTTTGTAAGAAAAGAAAAAATAAATCAGCTTGCGTATTATCTAGTTTCCTCACTATTTTTTATTCTATTGTATCTTTCATATCTAAAACTTTTTCCATTTGATTTTGGAGGCAATGAGATGAAGGTTTTAATTAACGATGATCATTTAAGTACAGTTAAGAAAAACTTGGCATACTATTTTTCTCAGATAGAACTATTTGTGACAGGGTTTTACTTTAAAACAATTTTATTCAAACTAAAATTGGTAACGATTTATCATCTCATAGTAGTTTTAATCCTTACTAGCGTTGGTGCAATTTGGTTCAAAAAAAATTTATCAGCGTTTAAGAATAACGATTATCCAACCTTTGTAAAACACATCTTCATTTTTACTTGTTCTATAGGATTTATAATAATCTATCTAATTTGGCCCTATTGGCAAGGCTTTCGATTTCTATTTCCAGTGTTTCCATTTTTGCTAATTGGCAGTTTAGTTCTTATATTTAGGGTAAAAAATACCAATGTTAGATCTCTTTTAATAATTCTGTTTGTGGGAGCTTCTTGCTTGCATTCGGCAAGGGTTGTTTATGCTCGGCATTTAGAAGTTAAATCTGGCAAGATGAACGAGTCATACACTATATCCTTTCATAAACTATGTGATGCTGTAAATAACTACACATTACCCAATGATACCATAGTATTCCGAAAACCGAGGCTGCTTCATCTTATGACAAAAAGGATTACTGTATTGCCAAAGCATACTGAAAACATTCGTCGCTTTCAATACTTAATTCTTGTAAAAGAAGGATTTGATGATGATCAATACGTTCCAAAGGATGTTAAAAAGGAATTCATTTATGAAAATGATGAATATATATTATACAAATTGAACCAAAATTAATAGAGGAGTTTGATATAATAATATGACCTGAGCTTATTATTTCCTATAAATTAACTTAATATTGAAATACTTCGTTTTAAAATCAATTTTCCAAGGTCTTTGAATTAAATATTAAGAATTTCAGACTTTTGTCAAACAATTATATGACATTAAGTATTAATCATTACATCACAAAACAATTATATTTTTGCACCCATGCGTAGTATACATAAGGATTTAATTTCAGGATTGGCAGTTTTTCTTGTGGCCATACCACTTTGTTTGGGTATAGCGCTTGCCTCTGGAGCCCCAATGGCAGCAGGGCTTTTAGGCGGAATAATTGGAGGTATTATAGTTGGAGCTATTTCAGGTTCAAGTACAAGTGTAAGTGGACCGGCGGCAGGACTTAGTGCAATAGTTTTATCTGCAATTACAGAAATTGGAAGTTTTGAAGCATTTTTATTGGCTTTGATACTTGCAGGTATTTTACAGCTAGTTTTGGCAGCAATAAAAGCCGGCGGAATTGCAAGTTTTTTTCCAACCTCTGTTATTAAAGGGTTACTTACATCCATTGGTATTATATTGGTTTTTAAACAGATACCTCATGCATTTGGTTATGATAGAGATACAGAAGGTGATTTTGTTTTTGAACAAGCCGACCATGAAAATACATTTTCAGAGGTATTTGAAGCAATGAACCATATTCAGTTTGGTGCTATAATAGTTTCAGTTATTTGTTTATTAATTATGATTTATTGGGGCAAACTAGTGCCCAAAAAAATAAGCTCCGCAGTTCCGGCTTCTCTCATAGTTGTGGTAGTAGCCATCTTATTAAATGAATTATTTAGTACCCAATTTGAAAGTATCTTTATTGAGCAAAGTCATAGGGTAACATTACCTGATGGAATTTCACTTCAAAATGCCGGCAAATTATTTACTTTTCCCGATTTTAATGCCATTGGAAATATTACAGTCTGGAAAATAGGTATAACCCTTGCCATTGTTGCTTCCTTAGAAACCTTACTTAATATTGAAGCCTCGGACAAATTGGATGAACATGGCCGTAAAACCCCACCTAATCGCGAATTATGGGCACAAGGATTTGGTAATCTAGTTTCAGGATTTGCAGGAGGTTTACCGGTTACATCGGTGATTGTAAGAAGCAGTGTAAATATAAATACGGGTGCTGTCACCAAATTTTCAGCCATCTTTCATGGTATTTTTCTGTTGGTCTTTATTTTGATCTTTCCTGATCTTTTATCTAAAATACCATTATCTGCCTTAGCCGCCATTTTGATTACAACCGGCTTTAAGCTAATAAAATTTAGTGACTTTAAAAGCTTTTATCAAAAAGGTTGGGATCAATTTATTCCATTTATAATAACCATTATAGCTATAGTATTCAGTGATCTTCTTATTGGAGTTACAATTGGATTGGTTGCTGCCATTTATTATATTTTGAGAAGCAATTTTAGAAATCCTTTCACTTTTGTAAGAGAAGAATATCAAAATAGAAAAATTTTAAAACTGGAACTTTCTCAGCAGGTTTCATTTTTTCATAAGGCAGCTTTGGAAAATACAATAGAAAGGGTAGCCGAAAACTCACATATACTTATTGATGGTTCGCGAACAGATTTTTTAGATAAAGATGTTAGAGAAACGCTAACAACCTACAAACATTTTGGCGTACCTGAAAAACATGTCAATTTTAGTTTTACCGGTTTTCATCAAAAACACAAAATAAAGGATGAAATAAATTTCCCATATGTTTTAAGTAAGGAAATGCTTGATAATCTATTGCCGGATGAAGTATTGGAAATTCTTAAAAAGGGAAATGCACGATTCGTTAATGGCAAAAGTCAAAAAAAGGATCTCCTTCGTCAGGTGCAAGAATCTTCATCGGCTCAATACCCAACGGCTGTGGTTTTAGGTTGTATTGACTCGCGTTCTGCTGCCGAGCTAATTTTTGACCAAGGTTTTGGTGATATTGTTAATGTTAGGATTGCCGGAAATGTGGTAAATAAAGATATTTTGGGAAGTATTGAGTTTGCTTGCCATCATTTGGGAGCCAAATTGGTTGTGGTTTTAGGACATACAAATTGCGGTGCAGTAAATGCGGCATTAAGTGATGGAAGTCCGAAAGGACACGTTGGCCCCTTGGTGGATAAAATTAAATTGTCACTGGATAAGTGCTCTCATATACATGAAAAGGATGAAAAACTTTTCGCACTCACAGTTGAAAATATAAATCATTCTATCGATGAAATCCGACATGATACCAACTTGAATTCTTTGTTAGAATCAGGTAAAGTGAAAATTATTGGCGCTATGTACGATATTCATACCGGCGTTGTTGACTTCTACGAATAGTAAAAAGTAATGATGACGGATTTAAAAGGTTTATTTTTCCTTAAAAAAGTTAAGGTTAGAAAGTATACCTATTTGTAATGTATGATTGTTTTCAACCTTTAAACCGTCCGACTTTACAAGCAATTGATTAAGGTATCCTAATTCCAATCTTCCCAATTTTGGAATTTTATACCCCAAAGCAATATATGCCCTGTTTTGGTCGATGTAATTGAGAACTACATTTTTTCCAAAGTTTAAAAACACCTCATCGTAAAAAGCAAGGTAAAACTGCTTGTCCTCAATGGTTTTACCTTTAAAAGGCACTGAAACCTTTGTCATTAATCGCACTCTGTTTTGATAGGTGGATTTTTTGGAGGGTTCAAATAACAGACTGTCGCTTCCTAAAACAGGTAAATAAATATAGCGTTGTTCTAGCCTATACCTGTTTACAATCTCGACTTTACCTAACATCGATTTAAATTGAAACTGCTCCCAAATCCTGTGCTCAGGGAATTGAGATTGAGAAGGAAATTCGCCATAAGGGTGTGTATTTACATAACAATATCCCAAGGTTGCAAATGTTGAAGATGTAAAATGATAATTGAGTCCGGTTCTTAATAATAACTGTTGATTTTGTGTTATGATATCATGCCGTCTAAACTGTGCTTCCAAATGAACTCCTAGCTTATTGTTAAATCTATGATCGCCCATATACATATACCAACCATTGTAGTTAGTGGTGTATTTTCTTTTTTCCAAGGTAGCTGATACCGACTGAGAAAAGACAGGATGAACATAGGATGCTACAATTATTAATAAAATGTACTTAATCATTATCAAATTCTTATTGGAATTGTTTGGTACCATTTTCATCAGCACAATAATCATGTGGCAAAATTATTGGAATAAAACTTAAGAACTCTTATTAAAAACAGGTATCAAACAATCAATGGTATTTTCTTTTAATTTTAAACTTATAGTAAAAATTGATTTATAGAAATAACCAAACATAGCTGCAATAGGTTATAAAATATTTTTGAAACTTATCTTTATACCAAAAGGAGGTATTACAAATATACCCGGGGCTTTTCTTATAGTATTGTCAATAATTGAGATAAATTTGCAAACTCCTGATGTTTAAATTTTTAAGTTTTTCATTAAAACAGTTTATTTACTGGCTAAGTTACTTTATTGCCTTACAGGCCATATTTCTTATATTTTTTATTCCGGAATTAAAAGATGCTTCATTTTTACATGTACTAAATTCATTTTATACAGGCTTAAGCATGAACCTTGCGGCATCAGCTTATTTGAGTTTGCTGCCAATCCTTCTATTGACGGTTAGTGTATTCGTTAAATTCAATATTGTTAAGACATTAAAAGGCGTTAATTTCTTCCTCCTACTATGTACATCATTAATCAACATTACTGACCTTGCTTTATACAAAAACTGGGGATCGAGGATAAATGGACGCGCAATTTGGTATCTGCAATTTCCTGATTCGGTAGCCAATTCAATCGGAAGCACCTCCCATTTAATTTATATTATTGTAGTGCTTGCTATAACATTAGTGTGGTGGTGGGTTTATAAAAACAACATAATTATTCCTATATTTACTCAGGGTAAATTATCCATTGCAGTAACCTTTGTATTAGTTGCCGGCATTTTATTCATAACTTTAAGAGGTGGCGTAAGTGGTAAACCGTTAAGTAGAGGCTGGAGTTATTATTCAAAATACCCGGCCCTTAATTACGCTGCTGTTAATGGTTTTTGGAATTTTTTTGATGTTCTATCTCATTACAAACCCCAAGGAAATCCTTATAAATTTTTTAATGAAACACAGTTAATATCTTATCAAAAACAACTTCTAGGCACTCAAAAAAATAGTGACACCAAGCTTTGTACTAACACACGCCCAAACGTATTATTTATTTATTTAGAAAGCTGGGGTGCCGATGTGGTTGGATGTCTTGGTGGCGAAAAAGGCATTACCCCCGGATTTGATAGTTTAACTAAAACAGGACTACTTTTTTCCAATTTCTACAGTACCGGTTTTAGGACAGAACAAGGATTAATGGCAACTTTAAGCGGATTTCCGGCACAAGCTCAAGTTTATCCAATGGAGGAAATGGAGAGGTTTGAAAATTACCCGAATTTGATTGGTTTATTTGATTCATTGAGGTATTATACCTCCTATTTTACCGGAGGAAATCCTGAATTTGCCAATACAAACTCTTACTTATTATCGGCCGGAATAAAAAAGATAAACTACGAACTTTTAGCCAATGCCAAAAGGCGTTCGGCATGGGGAGCCTTGGACGAAGAAACATTTGACTGGGTATTGAGAAAGGTTTCTGATCAACCTAAACCATTCTTTACTTCTATGGTTACTCTAACATCTCATGAATGGTTTGAAGCACCTGTTGCTAAACTATTTAACGACAAAGACCCGGTTGCCGCAAGTTATAAAAACACCGTTCATTACACCGATAGTTGTCTTTTAGATTTTATTACAAAGGCCCGGAAATGCGACTGGTATAAAAACACCCTAATTGTAATTATGGCCGATCATGCGTGTAGTTTTCCGCTTAATCGTCAAATTCAAGATCCTAAAAGATACCATATTCCAATGATGGTAACTGGCGGTGCATTAGAACCAAACCGAAGAGGAAAGGTAATTGAAAACGTTTCAGGGCATCTCAACATACCAAAAATAATTGAAGACGAACTTCAAACGAATCAAAATCTTTTCCCATTATCAACCAACCCATTAATTGATCAACAAAGCAAAGCTTATTATTCATATGATCATGGATTTGGGGTTATTTCCAAGGAAGGTATATTGGTGTATGATATAAATTTATCTAAAGTAACATTGAATGAAGGTTTAGATAAAAATTCAAGTTTTCACTTATTAAACTTCGGCAAATTTCTGATTCAGGCCTCCGCTCAGTTGAAATCAGAATATCAAATTCAAAAAAAAGGAATTTGATCCTTTTTAACCCAACTTCTTACTATTTCCTGATAAACCTGCTTGTTTATCCTTACGCCTGAAGGTGAAATTAATTCCGGTGCGTATGTCGATGGTGCTTGCATTTCTAAATTTGATCATACCCAATACGTTATCAGCTACCACATAATATTGAAAGGCACTGCCATTTAAGGTCAAGCCCACTCCTCCATTTACAAACGATCTGTTAATCATTGAATAACTTACCGACAAACCTAAAACTCGGGTGAGTTTGCCGTTGTAGGATAATGTAAAAGCAGGGTTCAACTTCTTTTGGTAATAATTTCCAAAAAACAAAACCCCAAAATTATGGCGTTTGGTCACCCAAATATTACCACCTAAGTAAAATTTGGTTGGCAAATTTGTAGAATATGAATTATGCGTTTCTACCAACTCAAATTTATCTTTAATTGTATCTAACATACTTTGAATAGAAGAGTTGAAATCGGCTGAGTCATTGAAATAATCATTAATATCTAAACCATAAAATTCAACTGCTTGCAGCGGGTTTTTGGTCTCATAATTTTGCACATTATCCTTCCACGTAATTCTTCCAAGATCAAGAATACTTGCCGATAATACAATCTTTGGTAAAATTTGATAGGTGGCACCAAAACTTAAGCCCATTCCATGATTACGGCTTTTAAAACTATTAAAATCAAGTCCATCAGCACTAAAATCTTCATTTATGGTATCAACAATGCTTGAAGTATTAAACTTTAAGTCTGATCGCATGGTAAAATGAAAATCCTCAGCATTTGTTTTAAAAAACAGATCGCTTCTTTCGGTATTCATGTTTACTATTCCATTGAGGTATGAAACCTTTGCCCCCAAACGCCATTTGTCTTTTCTAAAAGCCCTCGACCATGAAACATTTATATCGTTGTAGGCCATCAAATCGTACTTAAAATTAAAATTCAGTTCTTTACCAAGATTTGATCCAGCGTTTCCAATTAACAACAGACCGAAAAAATCTTTAGGAAAACTGAACTGAGTATTTACTTTTTCGCCTATGCCCACTGTAAAAAAGCTCTTCCGTAATTTAAATCCAAGGTAAAATAGATCGTAATTCACATCCAAACTTATTGTATTGTCTTTTTCTAAGGCATCGTAAAACTTCATTGGGTGAACCTCCAATTGATTGGAATCATTAACAGAAACGAGATCTTTCATTTTAAAGCCATTGTTTCCATACAATACATGAAGCGATGAAAAACCGGGCATTCCAATAAATAAACGAGAATCTGAAATCTGCGCCGGATTGGTATGTATACGTTGGGGCAACGTATGCATATTGTACATTGTTAGGTTATTTTGAGAGTATCCCAAATTGGCTAACCCAAGAACAAACAAACTTAAAATTGAGCTTTTCACAAACACTTTCATTCCTTTATTATTCATCAATTTTAACTTTTAATTTAGCTTTAGCACCTATGCTTATTCCCAAAATGTAATTACTGTATAGCTTTACATTTGGATATATTCCTCCGGAGTTGGTTGTTCCCAGTACCACACGGGTTTTTATTTTTCTGAGTTCGGTTAATCGTTTGGCACGAAGAGCATCAAATACAATATCTGTTGTTTTTTTGGTTGGTATGGTAACTTTACCATCCGTACCTATTTGTGCTGCTTCCAAAAATTTATACGAGCGATCTGTAAAAATGGAATCAAAGACCTGGTTGCTGGAATTTATTAGATACAATTGCGTTTCCAATTGAATTGGATAACCATTAACACCTGTAAATCGCAGTAGCATGCTTTCAATTAGGTCTTCCGAATCAAAATCTAACTTGGCCGAATCTTCCGACTCTAAAACAAAATCTCTTGCAGAACCATAAAGTGGTAATTCCACATCAACAATGCATTCAAACTGACTTTTTTCGGTAAGAAAATTGCGCTGTTGCTTCCCGTTGGGATTCAGATCAAAATACACTTGATATATAACCTTTTTAGGACTTTTATTTACCACCGAAACCAAATTACTATTGGTTTTATCAATCATCACTGAATCGTATAATGTTTGCCCTATTTGAGAATAATTCGGGACAGGAATGGGCAATGAAGGCGGTAATCCGGTTATATCTTGCACAAATGAACCGGGAGTGTAACCTGCCAATTGAGTAAATCCTGCTTTAATATCTGCTCCAAATGAATTTCCACATACTATTTTTATTTTGGCATCATCGATTGTAAACTGTCCATTCGTAGCCTTATCAAAAATGGAAAGATCTATGGTGTCTTTGGTATTTAATAAATTTACAGAACCTACATAACCATAAAATCTTTCATACTTTAAGTTGCTGGTACCAAAATCCACAGTAAATTGTTCACCGGCATTCACAGTTTGGTTTGTGCCATTTAAAGTTAGCTCAAATGAAACATTAACCACATTAAAAAACGGGGAGTTTTTGGTCATATCCCAGTGAAATCCATCCAAAGACATATTTTTAGATGCCGAAACAGGCGATCCTGAATACGAAAAAGGCAAGTCCATAATTAATTGTGATCCTGATTTGTATGCATCGTCAAAAATAATTCTAAGATTACCTCCTGTTTTAATTTGACTTGAAATAGAAGCAGCTAAGTTTCCTGAACGTATCCAAAGTGAATCTATTTCTCTTGAACCCATAGAAAAACTACCCGAAAGCTGAAAAGGTATAGTTTGTGACTGATTGGCACTTAAAGCAGCCGCCTGAGTTGGAGTGAGTGCTATACTCTGTCCGAAATTTTGGTTGGGCACAGGCACTGCATTATTCGCAGTAGTTGAATACACGGTTCCACGGTATATAAGTGATACAAAGCCATCGTTGTGTTTTTTAACAAAACCTGCACTTTTTTTAACTAGGTCATCCAAAGAAAGCTCTGATTTAATTAGTGGGACGGCGTATTCGGGATTTATCTCGTCCACTTTTACACCAACAGTATTAAACTCCTCCGGCTCACAGGATTCAAGCCAGACAAAAGCTTGAAAAAACAAAAACAAGGTAAATATTTTTTTAAACATGATGATTCAGAAAATCTTTTGCAATTTCGCTATTCCTTAAATACTTACCAATATTAACGAAAATTAATATGAATTATGTTACCGAGGAAAACAAAGTAAATCAACTACAAGTACACTTATAATACATCCATGCATAAATTAGCTAATAAATGTTTATACCGAGGCGCCTTCGGAATTGCCGTTGCAATAATTTTGGGAGCATTGGCCGCACATGCTTTAAAAGACAGACTTCCTGAATATAATCTTCAGATTTTTGAGACCGCTGTTAAATATCAATTTTACGGATGCTTCGGTTTGTTAATCTTCGGAATTTTGTCAATACAGTTGCACTTAAAGCTTAAACTTTCTGCAATGTTACTTCGCTTTGGTATTTTAATTTTTTCGGGAACCCTTTATTTTTTGGCACTAAGACCTTTATTTGGAATTGAAGGGCTAAATTGGGTTGGAGCCATAACACCTTTTGGAGGAATCGCCATGATTACAGCCTGGATTTTACTCGGAATTGAAATTTTAAAAATAAAAACAGAAGCTAAATAATAATCAGTGCTCCTATTCATTTTAGCCACTAATTAACTAATTGTGCTAATTGATTTATAAAGGAATATTCACTTAAGTGAAAAACGGATATTTCTTTAAAAATTTTTAGCAATACTTTCTAGCCTACCTTTCTCGGTCGCATGTATCCTCGCGAAAAACCTTAATTCGAGAATAAGTGGCCCCATTTTTTAGCCACGAATTAACGAATTGTACTAATCGATTTATACTAGAATGTTCACTATGGCAAAAACCGGATGTTCCTATAATAATTTTAATCAATATTTTCCAGCCTAAGTTTCTCGGTCGCTTGTATCCTCGCGAAAAACCATAATTCGTGAATTAGTGGCCCCATTTTTTAGCCACGAATTAACGAATTGTACTAATCGATTTATAATTGAATGTTCACCTTGACAAATAAAAGATACTCCTTTAATAATTTTAATCAAAATATTCCAGCCTAAGTTTCTCGGTCACTTGTATCCTCGCGAAACACCTTAATTCGTTAATTCGTGGCTTTTTAGTGAAGTTATGAGTTCAGAGTTTATGAGTTATGAGTTCTGATGTTATGAGTTCTGATGTTATAAGCTAGGAGATAAAAATATTCGTGAATTCGTGGCTATAAAATGAAAGTTGAAGTTAACATTTGCAAGTTGGGAGAAAGGCAAATAATCAGGCTTTCGCTTGTCTATTTTAGATAATTCTCACCCACTTATACTTCTCTATTCAAACTCGTGGCATTTGTCATAATTTCACAATGACATAATTTTGACATTACAAGCTTCGTTAGAATTGTCTAAAGTTTATACTATGAAAAAGTTCTTTATTCTATTTCTCATGACTTTAAGTGGTTTTGCCTTTGCAGGCCACCAAACGAAAAGTTTTTTGGTACAATTTCCTACGGACCAACATTCATTGGATCAAAAAGCTTTGGATCAACTCAATCAGGTTTGCCAATTTTTAAAAGAGCATCCTGACGCTCAAGTTAAGCTTACCGGCAGAACCGATTTTGACGGTAGCATCAACTACAACATTATTCTTTCAAGAGCCAGAACAGCAGAAGTCGCAGATTTTTTAGCTCTAAATGGGTATTCCAAATCTGAAATTGATGAAAAGTGGGTGGGCGAAATCCGTCCTATTGCAAGCAACCTTCATGAAGAAGGAAAGGCGCTTAATCGGTCGGTGGAAATTTTAATCACTATTCCATTCTTTGAGAACACAAGTTCGTGGCTTAAGGAAAAAGAAAAAGAGTATGAGGAGGAGTTTGTTCTGAAAAAATCAGGTGAAAATAAAATTACAACCCAAAACGGATCAGTAATTACCATTCCGGGCAATGCCTTTGTGGATGAAAGTGGAATTGCCATTGATAATAAAAATGTAAAAGTTGTTGTAAAAGAAGTTAATACAGCCTTGGATGCCTTGATCAATGGTGTATTTACAATGGCAGGCGACCAACTTTTAGAAACCGGTGGAATGCTTAACATTACAGCAAGTTATAAGGAAAAAGCTTTAAACTTGGGAGGAAGCAAGGAATTAAAAATTGATATTCCTACAATTTCTAATCAAACCGATATGTTTGTTTTTCAAGGTGTGCCTGATTCAAAAGGCAATATAGATTGGAAAAAGACAAGCAACACGTTTAACAATACCAAGGCAGTAAAACGAGAAAGTATTAAGTTGAATGAAGATTTATTGTTGAAACTTATTGCCGACAATACTTACACAAAACCTGAATTTAAAAGACATAATTTTAACTATTTATTGCCAAAAATTAAACACTACCCAAGTAGGCCAAATAAGCCAACCAAACCAATAAAACCGGAAGCAAAGGATCTTTATTCGCCCTTTGTGTACTTTTTTACAACTAAAAATATGCGTGAAGGAGCCGTTGAAAAAGCGCATACTAAAAATATGGAAGAGTACAACAAACGCTTTGCAACATACGAAAAGCGACTTGATAAATACAATGCTGAGGTTGTTATTTACAAAAACGATATGAAGAGGTTTGATCAAGAAAAAGAAGCTTTTTACGCTTGGCTTCGCACAGGTTATTTAGAAATTGATAAGGAGATAAATAATTGGGTTCTTTATCACGATAAAAAAAGAATACATGCCGGTTTAGACAGGCTTTACCAAAAATCAAAACGTGGCACTTTATACGACAAAAATCCCTTGGTATCTTTTAAATCCATCGCTTTAAAATACCGCTTGGATCCAACCGAAGAAAACATCTTAGCCTATTTATTGGGTGTTCAAAGCAGTTTGGCCAGATTAGCAACTACTCCTTACGATCAAATTCAGAAAAAGTACAGTAATAATGGAAGTCTAAGTATTGCCCGGTTAAAAGGGAGAAACCTCAAAGGCAATACAATATTCACCCACAGTAGAGTAAGCTCAAACAAGCATTTGGATGTATTTTTCAAAGAACATACAACAGAATTTACAGCCTTATTTAACGAAGAATTTGAAAGACACCTGGCCGTTGCTGCCCAAAAAGAAAAAATGTCGGAGGAAAGTAAAGCACAGGCCTATTTTTCGGGCAATTCCAGTAATTTAGGATGGATAAATTGTGATAGGTTTGCCAATCAACCTTTAGTAAAAATAAATAGTGAGATTGTTCCGGGTGCAATACAGATGGTGGTGCTTTCCAATATGCGTTCAATGCTGAGAACTGCAGTAGATGATTTAAAAGCTTTAACTTATGCGAAGATTCCTGCCAATAATAGATTTAAATTGGTTACTTTTAAAATTGAAGGCGACATGGCCTATCTTTCAATCATAGAATCTGTCGCAGTTACGCACCTCAAAATTGAACCTAAATTGCAAAAAATGCCTTTATCGGAGGCTAATCTATTGTTGGCGAGTCTTTAAAATCTATAACTCTAATTAAGCTAAAGGGTCTTCATTTTATAACTTTTTGTTAAGTTATACTATTGAAGACCCTTTTTAATTTCAAAACTTTTATTATGCCAGATTACTCAATAAAACTCCATTTAATTGTTCTAAATTTGTCTTACCTAAATTCAGAACATTTGAAACAACTTTTACTAATACGGCATGCCAAAACAGAACAAGTACCGCTTATTAAGGATATTGATCGAAAATTAACAGATCGCGGGCATAGCGACTGTGAACTAATGGGGAACCGATTACTGAAGCAAGGTTTTCAACCAAGTAAAATACTGGTTAGCAGTGCACAAAGAACCATGCAAACTGCCAAAAACCTTAAAGAATTCCTGCATTGTAAGGAAAATCAATTGGAGGTTTTAAGTAAGTTATATTTAGCATCGGCAGAGGAAATGCTTGATGAAATCAAAAAAACGGAGGATAAGGTTGACAGTCTCGCAATAATTGCACATAATCCGGGCATGACGGATCTTTTTAATATGCTTGGAAATGTTACTCTTGATAATTTACCAACCTGTGGAATGGCTTTGTTTGAGTTTGATATAGATTCATGGAAGCGTATTAAAAACCATGAAAATACATTGCTTTGGTACTCCTGGCCTAAAGGAAATTAATTGATTGTTTTGAATTTGTAAGAAACTGATTGATAATTCTACTCCTCTGTATTATCCAATAGTTCTGATTTTTTACGATCGAATTCGTCCCTAGTTAACAGCCCTTTATCATACAAAACCCCCAAACGTTCAAGGTTATTGATTTCATCTTTTTTGTCGCGGTTCAATCTAAACCTTCCAAAAATTACCAAAAAAATGATCATTATAAAGCAATATGCAACTGCTATAAGAAGCATATTAAATATATCCGTGCGATTTTGCCATATATTATCATAAACCGTAGCATTCCCTGTTCCTCGCAATGTTTCAACCAAGGGGCCTTTTCCGGCCATTAAACCCAAATAAAAACCGAGTGTAAACAATATCAAGCCAAAAAATATGATTACAGTAAAGTTCATATTGCTAATATGTTTGGTTTTGGCAGTTTGCATAGACTTAATATCTTACAATTAAAGGATTAAATTGCTTCGCAATAATTTTGAATGATGTAAAAACGTTGTCCCCAAGTATATTTATAATAAGGCCCGCCGGGATAACCTGCAAACCAGTCGAGGTTAATCCACCAATTACCGGCCTTATCGCGCTTGCCTTGAACTTGTTTTAGTTTATACCGTTTTGAAAGATAATCTGTTATAATTTCTTGAGGTGTATTACCAAGGTTGATTTCGGCAAACGCATGTCCACTTTTACCTTTGTAAGCATAACTAATTCTGGCCTCACCACCAATAGCCATAAGCGATGAGCAAACCAAAACTGCAAAATCATCGCAATCACCGGTATAATTATTGAGGACAGTGGCACTCGCTTTGGCTATATAATTTTCACCTTGAGGATCGTTAACGTACTTCCAGTTTGTAAAACATTGATCAAACATATCACAAACTTGCCCAAGGTTAAAAGTACCGGGTGAGTTACCGGCCACACGAACAGCAAAATCTCTAATTTCGGGACTGCTAAAGTCACAAGCTTCAATCAATTGCTTTTTTTCACCACTTAAATTACACCCTTTAAAAAGATCTTTGATAAAAATTTGTCTTTGTTTGGAAACATTAAAACTTATTCGAGGAGGCACCGGCAACTCATTATCGCGTATAAGAGTTCCGGTTTTTTGGGTAAGAAATGACTGTTGTTTATTAATGTAAAAACTGCCACCCAAAAGTATTAAAATCAGCAGGGAAATAAAGATGATTTTATAGGTGCTCATACACTGCAAAATTAAGCAAATTAAGGGCCATAGTTTTATTGAAGTTATGATGTTATGAGTTAAGAGTTCTGATTTTTTGAGTTAAGAGACAAAGAAAATTCGTGAATTCGTGGCTTTTTGGTGAAGTAATGAGTTCTGTTTTTTTGAGTTCTGAGTTCAGACGTTATGAGTTAGGAGGCAAGGAAAATTCGTAAATTCGGTGCTTTTTAATGAAGTTATGAGTTTGGAGGCTATGATTTAGGAGGCAATTAATAGGAAATTTGCGGCTAATCGTAATTTCTTAATTTCCCTTAATTTTGAATTCAAATAAATCAATATGAACGTAACCGAATGGATACATCCGCTAATAACCTATAATACCTGGGCAAATTTTAAATTAATGACTTGGCTCAACACCTTGGATGAAAATCAATTTGAAAAAGAACTTACTTCCAGTTTTTCAAGTATTAAACACACCTCTTTACATATTTGGAATGCGGAACGCTATTGGCTATCCTTCATTAAAAATGATCAGCCTTCTGCCTTTCGACAAAAATATGAAGGAAACATTTCTGATTTTTTTGAGGAATGGAAACAGGATAACCTTCAATTGGAACGATATCTTCTTTCGCTTTCTGATGAATATTTACTCAACAATTTAATTGTTAATACGCCTTGGTTGCAAGGTCAAATGCCATGTTATGCTTTTATTCAACATGTAATTAATCATGGAACATATCACCGTGGACAGCTTATTACACTTGGCAGAATCCTTGGATTAACCGAACCGCCCAACACAGATTTTTCTATTTATGTAATTGAGCAACTAAAAAAACACCAAACTGCGGATACATAAAAGTTTAAGTTTGATTTTTTTATTTTAAAAACACTATGTTTGACCGATAAATATGTCGGAAGTAACTAAATTTAAAAAAGAACTTGGTTTGTTTGACAGCAGTATGCTGGTTGCGGGATCCATGATTGGGTCCGGAATTTTTATTGTGACTGCAGAAATGTCGAGGCAAGTTGGATCACCGGGGTGGATTTTACTTATTTGGCTGATTACCGGTGTAATAACGCTGATGGCAGCTTTGGGCTACGGAGAATTAGCGGGTATGTTTCCAAAAGCAGGCGGACAGTATGTTTATCTTACCGAAGCCTATGGCAGAGGGACAGGATTTGTATTTGGTCTGATCACTTTTTTTGTTGTGCAAACCGGTGTGATAGCCGCGGTTGCCATTGCATTCGCTAAATTTTCCGGGGTACTTGTGCCATGGATAAGTCCTGATAATATTTTATTGGATCTTCATTATATAAAGTTTAGTTCCCAGCAACTAATTGGTGTTTCATTAATATGGCTTTTATCAGGAAATAACCTGTTGGGTATAAAAAACGCGAAAATTGTTCAAGGGATATTTACTGTAGCAAAAATCGGTTCCCTTTTGTTTTTAATTATTGCGGGCATTTATGTTGGTTACAACAGCGAGGCATTTGCTCATAATTGGTCACTTTTTTGGGAAACGGGTACAACAACCAAAACTGCTACAGGTATATTTAAAGAATCATTGCAAGGCGGTCAACTTGCAATAGTAATAGGAATAGCAATGGTTGGATCTTTGTTTAGTTGTGATGCCTGGAATAATATTACATATACTGCCGGTGAGGTTAAAAACCCTCAAAGAAACATTCCCTACAGTTTAATGATTGGTACCGGAATAGTTGTAATACTCTACTTTATGGCCAATCTTGCTTATTTTATGCTTTTGCCGGTGGATGGATCTGCAGATGGAGCAACAATTTTATCACGCGGCATTATGTGGGCAGAAAACGAACGTGTTGGCGTGGCAGCTGCAGGTGTAATATTTGGTAGCTCAGCTATTGTAATGATGGCCGTAATGATTATGATTTCTACGTTTGGATGCAATAATGGCTTAATAATGGCCGGAGCCAGATTGTATTATGCCATGGCCAAAGACAAATTATTTTTTAAACAGGCGGGGACTTTAAATAGTAAAAGTGTTCCGGGTAAGGCAATAATTATGCAAGCAGTTTGGGCCAGTGTACTTTGTATAAGCGGTACTTATGGTAAACTTTTAGATTATACAACATTTGCTTCCCTCCTATTTTATGTTGTTACAATTGCCGGAATTATTGTTTTGAGAAAAACACAACCTAATACCGAAAGACCATATAAAACACTGTTTTATCCGGTATTACCCATTTTATATATCTTGATTGCCGGATTAATTTCATTGGACTTGCTAATATTTAAATGGGAAACAAGCAGAATAGCCATCAGCATAATTGGCTTAGGAATGCTTTCTTATTTTGTGATAAACAAATTGAAAAAAAATGAAGGTTAAACACCTAAATGTGGTGTTAATCTGATACTAAAGAGGGCTAAGAAATCAATATTTGAATACTTTAATAATGTCTTCTAGACTTGGCCTTTCAATCCTATTAATTATAGTTACTGCAAGCATTTGTAAGTCACAGGTGTTGGATTGGAGCAATACACAAAAACTTAGGGGAAATTCAATTTTTACAACTGTTATTGGAGAAGATGAAAGTGGAATTTATGTTTTTAGACATAGAAATAAACTACTTTCAAAATTTGTAGTGATGGAGAGATACAGGCACAATTTGGGTTTGGAAAACAGTAAAAGTTATCTACTTAAAAATGCCAGAATTTTGTATGCTGATATAAATTCCATTGGGCTTTTAATAATAAAACAGGTTTACGATAAAAAAACGAATTCATTTAACATAGTTGCTTCATACATGAATAACAGTTTTGAACCAATAACCGAAGAAATATTGGTTATGCAACTAAAGGCAAGTGATTGGGGGTCTAATCCTTCGGTAATTATTAAGCCTTCGCCGGATCATAGCAAGTATATTATTTTCTGTTACGAAATAAGTACTCCTAAAAATAGTTATTACAAATATTCTGAGATCAATTTAAAACTGAATGTATTTAAAAATGACGACGTTCGAATTCCTATAGAGTTTGGTATTGATAATATTAAAGAACTTGTAGTTGATGATGAATTGAATTATACCTTTTTAGCAACTTTAAGAAAGACTAAAAAGGGGGTTACATCTATGGCTTTGTTTGAACAAGTTGGCGATACCAACTGTATTAAAATAATATCGGATAGTAATTATACTCTGCAAAGTCCGGTTCTTTTTTATAATTCATTCAAACACACTAAAGGCATTTCAGGATTTTATACCTCGTCTGTTGAATCTGGCATAGAAGGAGCTTTTTCATTTACATGGAAAAATCTTAAGAGCGATACTTTAACTTTTAAACAGCAATCATTCTCTTCGTCAATTATTCGTGAATTGGAAGGCGAGGCGTCTGTTTCAGAAGGATTTTTGCCAATAACCTATATTCCTTTAAAAGTTATTTGTCGCACCGATGGTGGCTTTATAGTTGTAAGTGAAAATTCTTTCATTCAAAAAGATCAAGACATAATGGTGGTAAATGGGGTTCCTTCTTCACAAGGCAAAAGCATTTACAATTATGAAAATATATTGATTCAAAACTTTGACAGTACCGGGGAACTCAGTTGGGAAAATTGGGTAACTAAAAACCAAACTACTGTAAATGACGGGGGAATGTTAGGTTCTATTTTTGTGTCAACTACCGAAAATGCTATCCATATTATTTACAATGATCCAATAGCATCCGGTGGTGATATTGTGGAGGCAATTGTAAAAACTACGGGTGAGCATGAAATTAAAGTGGCAGCCAAAGGCGATGAAATGAATGCGTTTATAATACCAACTGAGGGACGACAAATTTCAAAGGATAAAATTATTGTTCCTGTACTAAAAGACCGTAAGTTTGCCTTGTTAAAAATTACCTTTAAATAAAATGATACAGATTATAAGGAACGGAGGCGTAGTCGGTTTTATTTTAGGATTATTTGTCATTATTCTTTCTAAATGTGCCTTTGAGTTGGTGCCTGATTTTCCGCAGGTAACTTATACTCCGTTATTATCAAGTATAAAAGACCTTACCACCGGAACACCCTATTTAGATATTATTCTGGGAATTTCGTTTATCCTATTACAAGCAAGTCTTTTCACTTATATACTTAATCAGCATAAGGTAATTAAGGAACAGTCTTTTTTCCCTTTTATACTTTACATAATGCTTGCCGGGGTTTACAATGAACAATTCTATCTGAACCCTGCTTCATTTTTGAACTTCTTTCTAATCCTTATTATTGAAAGGATGTTGCGTTTGCAAGATACCGGTAAAAATCCCGGAGTGCTTTTTCTCGACATCGGCACATTGGTTGGACTTTCATTACTGTTTAGCAAAGAAGCGCTATTTTATATTCCCTTCATATTTTTGGGTGTAGTGCTAATTTACGCATATAATTTTAACAGCATTCTAATCATGGCCCTTTCGGTTATGGTTGTGATGATTATTGCTGCAGGCATCTACTTTTTGACAGGAAATTTTAATAAATTCCATCTGTTTTTTAGCTTTACTCCTATTATTTTGGGAATCAATTTTAGTCATTGGCAAGAACGATTCTTTTTACTTCTAATCCTTTTTGTGTTATTGTCAGTAATTTCTTTTTTCCATTTTCAATTTACAAGTACCAAAATCAGTAATAAATCAAGGCGATTTGCCGGGGTATTTATCCTTTTATGGATTGTAGGTTTTTTGGTTTTAATGTTTCAGGAACTAAATTTATGGTTTAATACGGCACTCCTGGTTATTCCAATGGCATTATTTGGTTCCAATTTTCTGCAAGACGACAAAGGAAAAGATTGGTTTAAAAACCTCATTTTTATAATTTTAATTATCGGTTTGATAAGTGTTCAATTAAATTATTGATCGAACTGTCAAATCCATATTCTTTTTAATTTTCACCGTCCTCATTTACATTTTTGTAATTATTTTTGCCCCTATATATTCTTATTATGTCTGATATCAAATCAATTATTGATTATACCAAAGAACACATGGACAAGTCCATTGAACATACGCGTGTTGAATTTTCCAGATTACGTGCAGGAAAGGCCATGCCTTCTGTGCTTGATGGCGTAATGGTTGATTACTATGGCTCCAATGTTCCTTTAAATCAAATTGCAAATGTTAACACCCCCGATGCAAGAACCTTGGTTGTTCAACCGTGGGAAAAAACCATGATTCCTGTAATTGAAAAAGCTATCATGCAAGCCAATTTGGGATTAAATCCACAAAACGATGGTGTTATTATCATGATTGCTGTACCCCCATTAACTGAGGAAAGACGAGCCGGTTTGGTTAAACAGGTTAAAGTTGAAGCTGAACATTCCAAAATTGCTATCCGAAATCTAAGGAAAGACGCTAATGAAAAGATTAAAAAGTTGCAAAAAGACGGTTTAAGCGAAGATTTGGCAAAAGATGCTGAAGCAGATATCCAAAAACTTGTAGACGTTTACATTAAAAAAGTAGATGATCTTATAGCCGAAAAGGAAAAGGATATTATGACTGTTTAATCACAGACTATTACATAATATAATTCTCATAACTAACATTTTACCCGAAATATTTTACTTGTTTTGGGTAATAAATTCCTTGCTAATTTAAATTTAGTGAGTAAAAATTAACAGCACTATTTTTTGTTTGGAAACACCATTAAAACAAATAATCTCCAAACTTCCGGAAAAACCCGGGATTTATAAGTATTTCGATATTGATGGAACCATTCTATATATTGGCAAAGCCAAAAATTTAAAAAAAAGAGTTAGTAGTTACTTTAATAAGCAGCAATATGAAAACCGCAAAACTGCTGTTTTGGTCTCAAAAATTGCCAAAGTAGATTTTACAGTAGTAATTACAGAAATTGATGCACTTTTATTGGAAAATAGCCTTATCAAGGAATTCCGACCTAAGTACAATATAAATCTCAAAGACGACAAATCTTTTCCGGTAATCAGAATTACAAACGAGCGATTTCCTAAGGTTTATGCCATGCGAAATCCAATAAAGGACGGATCTGAATATTTTGGGCCATACTCTTCGCCCAGAGTTATGCATATAGTTTTAGATCTTGTTAAGCAACTTTATCCTATTCGAAATTGCAATTATGCCCT
>Ga0154020_10002927_pt1 | contig 20739 bp, 15 predicted proteins | sample Klosneuvirus_201_FD_109709 | JGI IMG/M metagenome (GOLD analysis project Ga0154020, IMG submission 109709) | Active sludge microbial communities from wastewater, Klosterneuburg, Austria - Klosneuvirus_20160825_MG | ecosystem: Engineered > WWTP > Aerobic digester > Activated sludge | place... | reverse complement strand
TTGTAGGTCTGGTGCCGGAACCCAAAAAGAAGAAGAAAAAAAAGTAGAGTTGTCTTTTATCCGTTTCCTTTAATTGAATTTGAAGCCTGTTTCTCTGATCAGGTTTGAGACGTTCAGGTTTACTTTATCAGGACATAAACATGCTGAAAACATGCGGAAAATCAAGCGCAAACAGACATATTTTTGAAAGGTAAGCCGCTTATATTTGCGGTTCAAATGCAGGAAAAAATTGCCTACATCCGGCAGCAGACCGGACTCTCCGATAAAGCCGTACTGGCCGTTTTGAAATTAAATGGCGAAGGTGCCACTGTGGCCTTTATGGCGCGTTACCGAAAAGACCAGACCGGCAATCTGGACGAATTGCAGATTATGGACATTATGCAGTTTGGCGAACTCTGGGACGAACTTGCCAAGCGCAAGGCGTTTATGCTCGAAACCATTGCGGCCCAGGGTAAGCTGACAAGCGATCTGCAGATAAAGATTGAAGGCTGTATGGACAAAGATCAGCTGGAAGACCTTTATTTGCCCTACAAACAACGCAAGAAAACGCGGGCCGATATGGCGCGCGAAAAAGGGCTTGAACCTCTGGCGAAGGTATTGCTGGCACAGCGCGAACGCGATACAACATATGTTGCCAAACGCTATCTTAATGCCGACGTTAAAACCACCGAAGACGCCATCAGCGGTGCAGCGGATATTGTAGCCCAGTGGATTGCCGATGATGCCGATACCCGCGATATGCTGCGGCAGCGCTTTGTGCAGCATGCAGTAATTACCACTAAGGTAGCTAAAGGCAAAGAAGCCGCCGGTGAAAAGTACCGCGATTACTTTGCCTACAGCGAAAAAGCCCTCAATGCCGCTCCACACCGCCTGATGGCCATTATGCGGGCTGAAGCCGAAGGCATATTAAAACTGAGTATAGAACCCGACGAGCCGCGCACACTGGAGGCAATTGACCGCAAATGGATACGCCGAGACAGCGCCTGCGAAGACATTATGCTGGACATTGCCAAAGATGCCTATAAGCGCTTGTTGCAGCCTTCGCTTGAAAACGAACAAAAGCAGAAGTTGTTCGAGAAAGCCGAAGCGGAAGCCATTCGTGTGTTTGCGTCGAATCTTCAGCAACTCTTGCTCTCATCGCCTTTGGGAAGTAAACGGGTACTGGCCATAGACCCCGGTATTCGCAGCGGTTGTAAAACGGTAGCACTGGATGCACATGGCAAACTGCTTTACCAGACCGTACTCTTTTTCAACAGTCCTTCAGACAAAGAACGTTCGGCTGCTCAGATGCAGGAACTTATAAAAAAATATAATCCCGAAGCCATTGCGGTGGGCAACGGAACGGCCGGGCGCGATACAGCGGATTTTATTCGCGGCGTGGCCTCAGATTTGCCGGTTTTTCTGGTCAATGAAGACGGCGCTTCTGTGTATTCGGTTTCGGAGATTGCCCGTCGCGAATTTCCGGATCAGGATGTAACGGTTAAAGGGGCGGTCAGCATCGGACGCCGGCTTATGGATCCGCTGGCAGAACTGGTTAAGATTGACGCCAAAAGCATAGGGGTAGGGCAATATCAGCACGACGTGAATCAGAATAAACTGAAGAAAGCACTGGAAGAAACAGTGGTGAGTTGCGTCAATAAAGTGGGGGTGAACCTGAACACGGCCGGTGAAGAATTGCTGACTTACGTTTCCGGTCTCGGTCCGGTGCTGGCGCGCAACATCGTGCAATACCGCGAAGAGAACGGCGAGTTTCAGTCGCGCGAGGCCCTGAAACGCGTGCCCCGGCTGGGCGATAAAGCTTTTGAGCAATGCGCAGGATTCTTACGCGTGCCTGCTTCGTCCAATAAACTCGACAACAGTTCTGTGCATCCAGAACAATACCCGGTGCTGAAATTGATGGCGGCTCAGGCGGGCATGCGCCTTGAAGAAATGGTGGGAAACCCTGAAGTCAGAAGCCGTTTGCAGGGGCTGAGCAGCATACGCGAGCAGCTGGGCGAATACACCTTTAACGACATACTGAAAGAGCTTGAGAAGCCGGGTCTGGATCCGCGGAAGCCACTGGAACAGGAAACCTTCGATACGCGTATCCGCAGTATGCAGGATCTGCAGCCCGGAATGCTGGTAAAAGGATTTGTGAGCAACATCACCAATTTCGGGGCTTTCGTAGACATTGGCATTAAAGAAAACGGACTCCTGCACATTTCAGAAATGTCCGACACATTCATCAAAAGCCCGGATGAAGTGGTGAAACTAAACCAGTATCTGACGCTTAAAGTTAAGGAAATAGACGCAGTCCGGAAGCGCATATCCCTGACGCTTAAATTGTAGGTTTATGGTATTGGCGGTCTCAGGCAATCGTTACACGGTTTCTCGTACTGTGGCCATGTGAACGGCCTTGCTGAATGTGCTCGGAACCGTTAATCGCTTATTTATGCAGTTGAACGAGCCTGAATGACAAAGCACATGGAACAATTTTAACTTTGAATTGTTAATCACAGTACCATGGCAGCCAAAACCCAAAAAAAAGCAGTTGATCTGAAAGAACAGATCGTCACCGCGTATGTAGACTACGTGCTGACAGAACAAAAAGACCCGGCATCTGTATACGCCTTTGCGAAACACCTGGGTGTTTCCGAATCTGAATTCTATAAGCATTTTAACCAGTTCAGCGACATCGACCGCTCCATCTGGGAAGATGCGGCTACATCCGCAATTGACAGTCTGAAGGCTTCCGGCGAATTTCAGGCTTACAGCACCCGCGAAAAACTTCTCGGTTTGTTCTATACCCTTATAGAGGTTCTCAATACACAAAGAAGTTACTTTATTTACAGCCTCAACAACGGTAAAATGTCGCTTAAATCGCCCGAAGGCCTGAAAACGCCCTTGATGGCTTTTGCACAGGAGGTAATTCAGCAGGGGCTGGCGGGTAAAGAACTCGAAGAACGCAAGTTTATTAGCGAGCGTTACCCCGATGCTGTTTGGATGAACGCCATGTTCATACTCAATTTCTGGTCGTCAGACAAAAGCCAGGGGTTCACAAAAACAGATGCAGCCATCGAAAAGTCGGTTAACCTGATGCTGGAACTGATGGGTAAAAGTGCCCTGGACAGCATGCTGGACCTTGGGAAGTTTTTGTTTCAAAACGGTCTCAAGGCGCCGTTTAAATTATAACCATATAAAAATGCTTCCGTCATGAAAGAACAGATCAGCATACCAACCTCCAAAATACAACGTGCCGCCAGCTTTGCCGGTGCCGGCGCAAAAATCGGGGGTAATTACATCAAATACTACGTTAAAAAAGCGGTAAATTCAGATACCAGCCGCGACGAACTGAACGAAGACAATGCCGGCGATATATACGACACGTTGAGCAAGCTGAAAGGTTCCGCCCTTAAGGTGGCCCAGATGCTCAGCATGGACAAAAACCTGATGCCAAAGGCGTATCAGGATAAGTTTCAGATGGCGCAATATTCGGCCCCGCCGCTCAGTTACCCGCTGGTGCTTAAAACCTTTCGCAAAGAACTGGGCAGTTCGCCACTCGAAGTTTTTGAAAGTTTTGAAAAAAATGCAGTTCATGCGGCCAGCATCGGTCAGGTGCATAAAGCCACACTGAAAGGCAGAACCCTTGCCATAAAGGTGCAATACCCCGGCATAGCCGACAGTGTAAGCAGCGACCTGAAACTTGTAAAACCGCTGGCCACACGGATACTGAACCTGAAGGGAAAAGACATAGACAAGTACTTTGCAGAAGTAGAGAGCAAGTTGCTGGAGGAAACCGATTATATACTTGAGATCAAACGCTCAGACGAAATATCAAAAGCATGTGCCCACATACCCGGAGTTGTGTTTCCGGCATATTATCCTGAAATCAGCAGCGCGCGCATATTGAGTATGGACTGGATAGAAGGACTGCCGCTTTCTGAATTCGTGCGCAGGGGTGCCACCCAGGACGAACGGAATAAGATTGGACAGGCCTTGTGGGACTTTTACCTGTATCAGATTTTTGTTTTGAAGCGCGTGCACGCAGATCCGCATCCCGGCAACTTTATTGTCACCCCGGATATGAAACTGGGTGTTATCGATTTTGGCTGTGTCAAAGAGATTGATCCGGATTTTCACAAGGACTACTTTACACTTCTGGATGTAAAAGCAATAGAAAACGACATACTGTTTACCCACACCATGTACAAGCTGGAATACCTGCTGCAGGAAGATGGTCCCAAAGTGGTGCCTGTTCTTAAAGGTGCATTCAAAGAGATGCTTGGTCTTCTTGGCAAGCCCTTTAATTCTGAGCAGTTCGATTTCAGCGACGACCGCTATTTCAAACAGATCTATGGTCTGGGTGAGAAATTCAGCAAGATGATAGAGCTGAAAGAAGCCAACGGCGCCCGCGGACCGCGCGACGCGATATACATCAACCGCACCTGCTTCGGTCTTTACAGCATATTGAACATTCTCGGTGCACAGATTGACACCTCTGCAGCCGCCAGATACCGTTGATTGTACCCTGAGCCACGAATCAGCGTGTGGCTTCAGCCCGCGTTGATTCGTGGATACCACAATACCGTTCCAAGACGGGTTCTCTTAACCCCGGACTTCAGTCCGGGGAAAATAAATCCCACCCCGCCAGGCAACTTTTACACTAAAATGCCGTTTAATAGATATGGGTGCCCGCAAATTACAAATCGTATGCGTTCTGGGCCTGATGTTGATGCAGGGTGTGTCTGCACAGCAAATCAGTCAAATGGCTGTAGGCAACTACGGCATGGTGCACGCTCTGCATCTGAATCCGTCATTACCTGCTTATGGTGCATATCAGTGGCAGGTTAATCTGGCCGGCTTCTGGGCAAATGCCAACAACAATTATCTGAGTTTGCGTTTGCCGTATTCGGCTTACCGCATACCGAACCGTATTCCGCTTTTGTATCAGACCGAAAGCGGCAATCCGCGTTTCGACCGGCTCTGGCTGCAGGAGCGTCTGAATGGCCGGACCAAACACGCCTCGGTTTCATCAGATGTTTATGGTCCTTCAGCAAGTGTGCGGGTAAAATCGTGGACCTTCGGTCTTTTTACCCAGGGTTCTGCTGCATTGCGGGTTAATCGCCTGCCTGAGAACCTGGCCCATGCACTTTTTAAAGAACTCGATTCGCTACAGGGGGCTTTCTCGCAATTCAAGACAATCGATCAGGGTGGCGTTAACACCATCAATGCCTTCAGCATCAGTGGTAATTCCAGAATTAATCTGGGAATTAACGCCGCCAAAGCCATACAAATCGGTCAGGGCCGTCAGGTCTTACTGGGCATCAGCGTTAAAAAGGTTTGGGGACTACCGGGTTTCTACCTGCAGAACAGCGGTATGACCGTTACCACTGTAAACGACGACAGCCTTTTGTTTTCGCCAGCTTCCATGCAGCTGATCACCTATGGCGAATCAACAGGCAGAGGATGGGGCAGCGATATTGGCGCAAGCTATGTGTTTCATAAAAAGGATTTTAAACGCAACGGCAACTATGCCAAAACACGTACACGTTATTTCTGTAAACTGGGCTTGTCGGTCATGGACATTGGTCGCATCCGCTATAAAGATGCCCGATACAGCACAGTAAGCATAGACCGTGAAACCGGTGTGAATACCGACAGGACATTCGATGAAACCCTGCGCAATAATTCCGATTATCTGGCGCTTGCCGATTCGTTTATGCAGCAATTTGGCAGCTTCAGGCAATACAGCGCCGACCTGAATGTGGGGCTGCCCACACGCATGGTGGCATCTGCCGACTTTCAGATGAAAAAGCATTTCTTTGTGGCCGCTGTGCTTTCACAGAGCCTGCGCAAAAAACAGTCCGTCCATGCCCGTTATCAGAGTTTTCTGATGTTGTCGCCACGGTTTGAATACCGTTATTTTGAAGTGTCGCTTCCCGCCATGCTGGAATACGATTACCGTTCGCTGCGCATAGGGGCCTCGGTCCGCATCGGTCCTCTGTATATTGGTACCTCCAGTCTCGCATCATTTCTGTACACCCGCGGATTTAAGGATGCCGATCTGTTTGCCGGTATTGCCTTCGGGAATCTGTCTGAATTCAGTTTCAGAAAGCAAGCCAGGGCAAGATGGCAGAAGCGGTCCGGCAAGCAAAGCGCCTGCGCCGTTTTCTGAAAACTATGCGCATCTATATGGCTATAAGCCTGAATGATTTTGCAATCTGTTTTAAAAAAACCTACTTTTGTGAAACTATATGATTTCAGACCGCTATATCTGTTACGACGTGGAACCGCTGTCGCCTGCACAGACGGTAGCAGAAGCGCTGCTTAAAATGAATACCCGGCATCTGGATTTGCTGCCCGTAATTCATGAGGAGCATCTGGTCAATTACGTATCTGTAGAAACACTTGAATCCATGGACGGGGATGTGAAAATCGGTGAAATAAGTCTGTTTGCCCCCATTTTACCTTTTGTAACACTGAACCAGCATCTGTTGTCTGCACTTACACATCTGAAGACGCTGAATGTGTCGTTAATGGCCGTTCTGGATGAAAGCGGTATTTATCAGGGTGTGCTGAAAACCAAAGATGTGGTCAAGGCCCTGAGTCTGAGTTTAAGCATCCGCAACAGCGGCAGTGTGATCGTTATCCGGGTAAAGCCAAGGGACTATTCCCTGAGCGAGCTCTCGCGTGTAATTGAATACAGCGATGCTAAAATTCTGGGGTTCTTTATTTTTGAAGTAGACGATACAGACGATCTTGAGATTCACCTGAAACTGAACACCACTATGCTGAAACATGTGCTTGCAGCACTTGAACGCTACGACTATAAAGTGGTGCAGTATTTCAACCGCGAAGACCTGGCGGATGACATCGATCAGCGCTACGAGAATCTAATGAAGTTTATTGATGTGTAGCCTGCACCGAAGCATACTGCTGAGCGCTATTCTCTCTCTTTTTACCCTGCAGGTTTCCTTTGCCCAAAATGCCGACTCCGTTTTCAGGGTTGATTCTGTTCATATAGACGGCAACCGCAAAACCAAATCAGCCATAATTCTGCGAGAACTGAGTTTCAGGGTGGGCGATACCATTCAGAACTGGAGCTACCACCGAGAGCAAAGCCGGCGCCAGCTGATCAACCTTTTTCTTTTCAACGAGATCAGCATCAGCAGGACCGATAATATTGTGCATGTGGATGTTACAGAACGCTGGTATTTCTGGCCCATTCCCGAACTGGATTATGCCGACCGAAATTTCAACCAATGGTGGCTTACCAAAGACCTGAACCGCCTGATTTATGGGGTTAATCTGTCTGTGTATAACATGCGTGGACGCAATGAAACCATGGTGCTCAGCCTCATAGCCGGTTATACCCGCATGGCCGCTTTCGGGTATAAGATTCCCTATTTCAATAAAAAGCAAACCTGGGGACTGCAGCTGAGCGCCCAATACAGCTCCAATAAAGAAGTCTGGTACAAAACCGAGAATGACAAAGTGCAGTTCTTCAGAGACCTGGACCGCGACCTCATCAAACGCCGCAATGCAGAAATTGTATTCACCCACCGCAGGAAGATATTTACCTACCATAATTTTTACGCCGGCTACCGCCAGACCTCGGTTGCCGATACCGTTGCCAGCTACGAGGTGAATCAGCGTTACCTCTTATACAATCAGAATACACAGCGCGAACAGTACCTCGGGTATCAGTTTGTGTACGACCGGCGCGATTTCAAAGGTTTTCCGCTCAACGGGCATCTTTTGAAGGTAAATGCAGAATTGTCTAATTACGATTTCAGCAGCCACGATTTCCAGACCCTGACACTGAAACTGGCGTATTCAAAATACGTCCGGGTGAAAGGCAATCTCTTCGGATCTATGCACGTTACCGGCCGCTATTACGACAACCACTACCCGCAGTACAGCCGGGCACAGGCCTTGGGATATGGTAAAGACTACATACGGGGGTACGAGTTGTTTGTAATCGATGGCAGTCATTTTGTGCTGGGCAAGGCAGAACTCAAATACCGGTTTCTGAACCGGAAATACAGGTTTTTACCCCGATTGCGCAATTACGAACAACTGCCGGTTTCGCTTTTTGTAAGTACTTTCAGCGATGTGGGCTATGTGCTGAACATGCTTGAAGAGAATGAAGCAAACAGCAGCAACCGGCTGCCTAATTCATGGCAGAAAGGCGCAGGGGCAGGCCTTAATATTGTAATGTTCTACGACTATTGTGCGCGAATTGAATACGCATTCGATAAATACATGAACAGCCGGTTTTACCTGAGTTTTGTTGCGGCCATGTAGATTTTACAGCTTTGGCAGGAGCGGGGGCGGGTGTGTCGCGTACCTACGGCACGCTGTTACCGGTGTTTTGTGCCTACAGCACAAAAGCACTTAAATTTTGAATTATCACGCAGAGCGTATGGTTCGGCATTCAATACGGCTGGATCTGAATTAATCCCATTCTGTTTCAATAAGTTGACCGGAGACATTTGTAAATTGGAATAATTATTGTATATTTGTATTTGTAATGAAATTCAAAGCAATCATATTGTCCCTTGTATTCCTCTTCGGAGGCAGCGGGTTCAGTGTCGATATTGCCCAGTGCTGCAGCAGCATTTCAGGAATTTCATTCGGGCTGAATGCCCACAGCAATACAGTTGCCGACGATTGTTGTGCACGGATTAAGCCGGTCCGCAAAAAATCATGTTGCACAGACATGGTGATACAGACCGTTATCAATCCGGTGCTGGCTCTGCACAAAACCACAGCGCCGGTTTTTAAAGCTTCAGAACAGATTTTGTTCTCATATACTGCACCCCGCATGCAGACTGCATTGCCGGAGGTTCAGCCAGACGCGGCATCTGTTGCGTTCGACCACCACTATCCTGTTCCCATTTTACTTCAGAAACGCGTCTTGCGCATCTGATACCCTCAGGCATCTTTAATCGGATGTCTTAAAGGATACATACATGCGTCCTGAGTGCAGGTAAAATCCGGCCTGCCATGGTAAAGTACGGACTAAAAGCTATGATCCGCCGCTGTAAGTGTGGATCGAACAAAACAACCAATTTATAAATAATCATCATGAAAAAGAAAATCGTTTTACTGGCATCTTTTGCCATCATAGCCGGAAGCGGCATCCTCTACGCCTTCAACACCAACAGCAAATCAGGCGATTCCTGCTGCAAGGATAAAGCATCCTGCTGCACCGAACAGTCTTGCGGAACAGATTGCAGTTGCGGAGACGAATGCACCGGCAGCGGCTGCGAGTGCGGTTGCACCTGCTGCGAATAAACCACTTTCAGAAAGCCCCGTCTACAGACGGGGCTTTCTGTTTTTAAATCTTTTTAAATTACAGTTTACCCAAGATCAACATCATACATGAACAAATATTTTACCATGCTGGCAGTGCTCACATTGCTGGCTTCCTGCGATAAAGACACAGCAACGCCTGACAATAACAATACACCATCAAACGGCAATCTGAACATAAGCATTCAACACACAGTAGGCAGCGAAGCGCTGGTGATGAATGATATGCGTTACACCAACGCCGCAGGCAATCTTTACAGCATCAATCTGCTGAAGTATTACATCAGCAACATCACCCTACACAAAAAAGGCGGTAGCAACACGGCTTTCTCCGTATACAAACTGATAGACGGTGCTCTCCCTGCAACGGGCACCTTCAGCACCGGTACATTAGAAGCCGGCAGCTACGACAGCATCAGCTTCTGCATAGGCATTGACCCGACGCGCAACCATACAGGCGCGCAGGACGGCGATCTGGATGTGTCTAAAGGCATGTTCTGGACATGGAATACGGGCTACATTTTCTATAAGCACGAAGGCCAGTACAAAAACACAGCCGGTCAAACCAAGTCTATGATTTTTCATTTGGGTACCGATAATGCATTTACCAAAATAAGCATCCCGGTAGAACTGGAAATCAACGGCAATAAAACCATGCAGCTGCAGCTGGATGTGAACAGCATCTACACATCCCCTCAGACCATAGACTTTAATGTAGACAACAACCGTCAGTCAGGTTCGGCTGCAGACGCACTCTGGATCAGCAACATGAAATCCAATTTTGCAGATGCCTTCCGTTTCCTGAAGGTCGAATAAGCCTGCTGCTATGAAACTGCGTTTACTACACTTCAGTCTTGCACTGCTGGTGTTTGTTGCTGCGTGCAAACGCGAACAAAACGATGCTCCGGCAAACAGTCTGACACCCTACACGCTCGTTATCCCAAAGGGTTTTCCGCCCATGCAGATTCCCGCAGATAATCCTTTGACGCTTGAAGGTATAGCACTGGGCAAAATGCTCTTCAACGATCCTTTGCTTTCGGGCAACAATACCCAGTCATGCGCCTCCTGCCACGTTCGCAAATTCGGCTTTTCAGACAGTACCAATCGCTTCAGTACCGGTATAGACGGTTTGCAGGGGCCGCGCAATGCCATGCCCCTTTTCAACCTCGGATGGGCCACTCAGTTCTTCTGGGATGGTGGCGCTGCCAATCTGGAAACCCAGGTGGCAGGCCCCATTGAGAATCCGCTCGAAATGCACCAGAATCTGGCGCTTTTGCTCGATGAACTGAATGCCCACGCCACATATCCCGCTTTGTTTAAACAGGTTTTCGGGGGCGACCGGATAGGGACCTCTATGGTTATGCGCGCCATTGCGCAATACGAGAGAACCCTGATATCGGGCAATTCTAAGTACGATCAGTATCTGCGCGGTGAAGCCACCCTGACGGCGTCTGAACTGAACGGACTGAACCTTTATTCCGATATGGCCAAAGGCGATTGCAACCATTGCCATGTGCTGGGCAGCACCTTCAGCGATTTTGAATACCGCAACACCGGCCTCGACAGCATTGCTGTTGACAAGGGTCGCGAACTGATTACCCTGAACCCCTTGGACAGAGGGCGTTTCAAAACGCCTACGCTGCGCAACATTGCAGCTACAGGACCATACATGCACGACGGTCGTTTCAGCAGTCTCGAAGAATGCGTAGAACACTACAATACCGGTTTCAGATACACCGAAAATCTGGACCCCAATCTGGAGCATGCCGTAAGAGGCAGGCTGAACGCTTCAGAAGTTCAGGATATTGTGGCGTTTTTGCACACGCTTACGGACGAAGAATTTCTGAATGCGCCATAAAGGTGCTGCATCAAGCATATAAACCAAAAGGCCGGTTCGCTCTGAACCGGCCTTTTTTATAAATCTTGTTTGATGTTTTTCCGAAAACCGCAGAGGGCTGCTTTTCAGAAATACCCTCAGATGTGTATCGGATCAGCCGTTCATGCTCACCAGGAACTCGAGGTTGTTTTTGGTGCCTTCCATGTATTTCAGCATGGTCTTCATGGCTTCTTCGCTGTTCATGTCTGCCAGGTGGTTGCGCAGAACCCACAGTTTCTGGAGGGTCTTTTTGTCTATCAGCATGTCTTCGCGACGGGTGCTTGAGCTTACAATGTCGATGGCAGGGTAGATGCGTTTGTTGCTAAGTTTGCGGTCGAGCTGCAATTCCATATTGCCGGTACCTTTAAATTCTTCAAAGATCACTTCATCCATTTTAGAACCGGTTTCAGTCAAAGCCGTGGCAATGATGGTTAGGGAACCGCCGTTTTCAATGTTTCTGGCTGCACCGAAGAAACGTTTTGGTTTCTGCAGGGCATTGGCGTCTACACCACCGGAAAGTATTTTACCTGAAGCCGGTTGTACAGTGTTGTATGCACGGGCCAGTCTTGTAATGGAGTCGAGCAGTATCACCACATCGTGACCGCTTTCGGTCAGGCGTTTTGCTTTTTCCAGCACGATGTTGGCCAGTTTAACGTGTTTGTCGGCCGGTTCATCAAAGGTAGAAGCCACCACTTCGGCATTCACACTGCGGGCCATATCGGTTACTTCTTCAGGTCTTTCATCTATCAGCAGTATGATCATATAAACCTCCGGGTGATTGGCTGCTATGGCATTCGCCAGACTTTTCAGCAACTGGGTCTTACCGGTTTTTGGCTGGGCTACAATCAGTCCGCGCTGTCCTTTGCCTATAGGCGATACCAGGTCGATGATGCGGTTGCCGTAATTATCGTTTTTGTCAACCAGGTTTAATTTTTCATCCGGAAACAAAGGGGTCAGGTGTTCGAAGCTTACGCGGTCGCGAATCTGCTCAACGGTTTTGCCGTTGATGCGGTCTACTTTAACCAGCGCAAAATATTTTTCACCTTCTTTAGGCGGACGGATGGTGCAAAGCACGGTGTCACCGGTTTTCAGTCCGTGCGACCTTACCTGATGAGGTGCCAGATACACATCGTCCGGAGAAGCCATGTAGTTATAATCAGATGATCTCAGAAAGCCGAATCCGTCGGGCACCACTTCCAGTACGCCCTGAGTGGTAACAACGCCTTCCAGTTCCAGCAGCTGCTGAACACGGTCGCGTTTGGCTGCTTCCTTTTCCTGTCTTTCACGCTCGGCCTTCTCGCGTTCCTGACGCTCAATACGCTGCTGTTCCTGTTGCTTTTGCTGCTCTTCAGCATTCGGGCGTTCGTTTTGTTTATCCGGATTTGGTCTGTCGTTCTGTTTTTCGCTGTTCGGACGTTCGTTGTTTTTGTCGTTGTTATGACGATCGTTGTTATGGCGCTCGTTGTTGTGTCTTTCGTTGTTGTGTCTCGGATTTCTGGGCCTGATGTTTTCAGACAGGTCTGCAGGTTCAGAAACCGGTGCAAGCGGCTCTTCCGTTACAGGGGGGATTTCAGAGATGTTTCCGTTGGCCGGGAATTCATTTTCCGGTTTTTCGCTTATTTCATTCACAACGGTTTCATTGGCCACTTCTTCAATAGGTTCAGGCTCCGGTGTTTCCACTTCAAGCCTTGCAATTTCTTCGTTTATGGAATTATTGTCATTCGGCACTTCGCCCGGAAAGGGTTTGTTCTGATTGACAAATACAGGTTTGACGTCTGCTTCTTCAGTGCTGTTTTCAATTTCACCGGGCGCTTTGGCTTTAGGTTCACGGATGCGGGTTCTGGGCTTTTTGGGCTTGCCATCGGATTTAGACGGGTTCTTGGCGGCACCGGCCTTGTCTATGGCAATTATGCGTGCAATCAGTGCGTCTTTTTCCATGCCTGTTGCGCCGTCAATACCTATGGCGCTGCCGATAGCCCTTAGTTCTTCCAGGGGCTTTTCTAATAAGTTCTTATGATCCATTGTCAATGTAAAGGAATAATGATAAAATGCGTTCAGAATAAAATACCGTAAAACAAAATCTTGGGGGGTGTTGAAAGATTGTCAGTCCGGGATCAGAAGATGGCCCGCTTCAACACTGCAATGATACGATTAATGGGAGAATAAAAAAAATTTTTTAAGCCGGGTCAGGGATTGGCTTTGTCGCTTTCAGCCGCGGCTTTTTTGCGCTGCTTTTTGGTAAAGGGCACCGGAATGTACTTAGCCGGAAAGCGGTTCAGGTCTTTCAGCAATTTGTCCAGATTGGCGGCTGTGTTGTTCAGGTTGTTGTAAAGCGACTTGTCGTTCACAAGCAGTCCCAGCGAACCTTCGCCGCTGTTTATTTTGTCCATGATGCCGCTGAGCTGTGCCAGTGTTTCGTTGGCTTTCTCGACGGTTTCTTTCAGTTTCATGGCCGCCAGATTGTCTGAAGTGGTTTTCAGATTGGCAATGGTTAAACTGATCTTTTCGTTGTTGTTTTTAAGGTTCTGGGTGATGCTTTCAACATTGCCGATGATGTTGCTCAGTCTTGGCATATTGGCCTCCAGTATGGCCGACGCATTGTTGCTGGTGCGGGTAAACGACTTCAGCGAAGCGTTGAAGCTTACTATAGATTGATTCAATTCCCCGTTCGCCAGCAGACTGTCGAGCGAATTCACGATGCTGTTGATTTTCGTATTCAGGGGTTTCAGCACATTGCTCATAGATTCCATCAGTGTGGTATCTGCCATAGAAGCAAGGGTCTGACCGCTTTCCGCCAGTTTTTTCTGATTGCTGAATATCAGGTTTAAGGCTTTTCCGCCCAAAAGGGCACTGCTGACCTTGACAGAAGAATTCTCCGGAATATCAATGTCTTCATTGATGACAAAATACACCCGGAAGCTGCCTTGCGGTTTCATCAGTTCCACATCGGTAACATTGCCCACTTTGTAGCCATTGTAAAGTACAGGGGTAGACTTGCTGATTTCTGTAACATCCGGCAAAACGGCGTTCAGCGTGTATTTCTTGGAGAACATACTGCCGCGGCCGGCCAGGAAATTATACCCTAAGACTAAAAAAGTGATTGATATCGCGGCAAGTGCCCCAACTTTGGTTTCATTTGATACTTTAAAAGCCATGATAAAGGGCAAAGATAAATTCTATTGTCTGTATTTCCAATTTTACCCCGTTTGCCTGCTGTTGATAAGCAGCAATAAACAGCCTTGAACCGGAGTAATTTGCCACATCGCTGTCATTTTAGGGGCATTTTTTTTGTTTTAACGGTGAATGTGTTATTTTTACAGAATTGAACCGGATTAAACCGCGTTCACATACAACAGAATACAATATGGCGAGATTATACCCACTGCACACCCTCATAGCACTGATCTGCATCGGAACCGGACTGAACACCAAGGCCCAGGTTATCGATCTCAGCAATTCCGCTTTTACAGGATCTAGTCTGGCCGGTCCGGCAAATACCAGCGTAGTAGGCGGTGCTGCCTCGCGCTACGCATATATTTTTCCGCAAAGTACCGTCAGCAGCCTTTTGCACGGCGACTCCATCCGCAGTATTTCGCTGCTCAGGAACGGCGGCGGCGCATTATATGGTTCGGCAAATCTTAAGATTTACATCCGTACAACGGTGAACAGCAACTACGGAAACCGGAGCGTCAACTGGGTTAATCTGACGGGGACCACCGGCATGACCAAGGTATACGACAAAGACCCCGGTTCTGACTTTGGCAGCAGCGATGGCTGGGTACGCTTTGAATTTTCAAGGGCCTATGTAATCGATACCATTCTGGGTAAGAATCTGGAAATGCTGGTGGAGTACAAACAGGATTCCTTTCAGCAATCCAACATTTTCTGGAGTTTTGAAAGCAGCAACAGCATTTCAGGCTATGGCGCCAATCAAACCAAATTTGTGCGCACCAATGGCGGAACGCTTACAGATACCACCAACTCGTCTACCGAATGGCATCCAAGCATACGCTTCGAATTTCCGCGTTACAACTTCGATCTGAGCGTCAATAAAGTATACAGCCTGGGTAAGTTGCCGGTACCACTTGGCAACCCCGATACTGTAAAAGCCATTGTTCAGAACGTCGGAAAGCGCTCCGCCAGCTTTAAGTTGTATTTGCAAAGCCGCGGTGCAAACAATCTGATTGACTCCATCACCTATACGCTGGGCACTCTGGAATCGCGTCTGGTCAATCTGCCTTTGCTTTTTCCGCAGAACACCGGAATGGATACACTTTCTGTTATTGCCCAGACCGACCCCAACAACAGCAACAACAGCCGCTCCGTTTACAGACTGTCTACCAAATATGTGTATTCATACAAGGATCCGACTTTGCCTATAGTGGGCGGCATCGGCTTCAACGGCAGCACAGGCGATTTTGTGGCCAAGTTTTATTCCAATACCCAGAAGGCCATCAACCAGATCAGCGTCAGTTTTGCCGGATCCAACCAGAAGTTTAAACTGGGCATCTGGAAGGCAGACGGTCCGGGTGGAAAGCCCGGAACCAATATATGGACTTCCGATTCGCTGCAAACCCGGCCAAATTTTATAACACCGGTTTTACCACCTGTGCAGGTTGATGGCGCATTTTACGTAGGTGTGCGCCAGACCGGAACGGTGAATGTGGCATTCGGATATCAGCCCGAAAATCCTGTGCGCACCAATACGTTCTATTATGCATCGCCGCTGGGGGATACTTCGTGGATAGACTTTTCGCCCGATGCGCCCTTCAAATTCGCCATTGAGCCCCGTCTTCAGGCGGTAAACGATCTGGCGCCGGTTGCAGTGCTGGTGCCGACGGACACGGTTAAACTCATAAACATTGTAAAGATGGCGCCTAAGGCCAGCATTACGAATTTCGGTTCGGCCGACCAGCTGACGCCGTTCAACGTGAAAATGAACATATTCAGGTATGGCAACCTCGAATACACCTCTACCCGCAGCGATACACTGAGCAGCGGAAGAAGCAGAACCATCACCTTCGATTCCAGCTTTCTGCCTGTTTCGGCCGGCGATTACGATGTGCATGTTATCACCCGCTTGCCGGGCGATCAGCTTACAGACAACGACACACTCAGAACCAAATTCATTGTGGCCGTGTTTAAAGATGTTGGTCCCGGAACCATATTCGATCCCTCTTCTGGTTACGACTACGAGCAGTTTGTTGACACCATTTACCCGACGGTGTTTGTGCAGAACTACGGTCTTGACCGCCAGGGCCCTTTCAATGTGCGGGCTGAGATATACGACAGTGCAATGAACCGCATATACGTCGACACCAAAACCTTTACACTGACAGCGCTTAACAGCATACTCGCATCGTTTACACCATTTCCCTGCTCACAGAAAGGTACTTATTATTTCAGGGCCTTTACAGAACTGGGTATAGACGTAGATAAAGCCAACGACACGGTGCGCCGTACCTTCCGGATTATCCGCAGCAACGATGTGGCCATTACCGGCATTGTTTATCCGGCAAATAATGTCAGCCTCTTACCCCCTGTCAGCAGCAGAAAGCCCGAGGCCATACTCGAGAATCTGGGCGAAATGAATCAGTCTGATCCTTTCCAGACCTACTGTGATATTTATTTCAATAACAGTCTGATTTACCGCGATTCTATAAACATAAACAGCTTCAGAACCATACCACAGACCCTGCTTTACAAGAACTTTTCGCCAACGGCAAAAGGCTATTACCGCATGCAGGTATACGCATCATTGCCCCTGGATCAGTTCAGAGGCAACGATACCCTGGTGAGTGATTTTGCAGTTGGCGTTCCGGACGATGTGGAAGTCATTGCCTTCAGTCCGGCAGATGCGGCTTCGCTTGAACTGAGTACAATTTATCCGACCTCAGTTACCCTTCGCAACAACGGTTATCAGCCTCAAAATACACCATTTGCATTGGTTTTCAGGGTTAATAATGGCGCCGGAATACATTACGTTAAAGTTAAAACAGTGACCCTCGACAGCGGTGAGACCAAAACGTTTGCCATCGATACCAGCCTGATGCTGGATGAACCGGGTGTTTATACCGTTGAGGTTTTCACAACCCTGTCGAAAGATTTTATCCGCTCGAACGATACGCTCAGGGGTTTATACAACAGCGTAAAAGCAAACGACATCGGTGTCAGCGAAATACTGTTTCCTTCGCTGAACGACACACTGCTGGTAAATACCCAGTTTGTGGAAAGCATCGTGCGTGTTGTCAATCTGGGCGACAGTGCCGTAAATGGCCGTTTCAGAACCACTCTGCGGATTCTGAACAAAGCCAACAAAGTACAACTTTACAGCAAAAGTCTGGATTCTGCCATGAACGGTTCGGATACCCTGAATCTTAAATTTCCGGGTTTCGGGGTTTCCAATGCATCCGTCGATATTTTACTGCTGGCACACAGCAGCTGGGTCGGCGATCAGTATCATGCGAACGATACAGCCAAGGGCGAAAGCCGTTTTATGGTGCTGTACGATGTGGCCTCAGAAGGCATACTGCTTCCGGCAAACAATGCCGTATACCTAAAATCGTCGGCCGACCTGCTGCCCCGTATACAGATCGGCAATAAGTCGCTTAAAACGATGGACAATGTGTTCTGCCAACTCATCATCCGCCGGGTTGATACTGTGACACTGGCAGAAACAGATGTGTACAGAGACAGCGTTATCGAACAGGGCCTTTTAACAAGCGAAGTCAGAACGCTCAACCTGCTGCGCAGTTTGTCTTTGGCAGCGCTGGATAAAGGCGTATACAAAGCCTACTTATCCACTTACAATGCCTTCGATCAGATTCCGCAAAACAACCAGGTCGGCATACGCTTCAGAATAGACGAGAAAACCGATGTGAGATCGCTGCTGAAAGACGCATTCCGGGTTTTCCCGGTGCCTGTAAGCAAGACGCTGGAGATCGTCTTTGACACTGAAGTGCAATTGCCGCAGGAAATAGTGCTGCTGGATGCATTGGGTCGCGTGGTGCTCAGACATAAGCCGGAAGCCCACCACATGTGGGTGGATGTATCCGGTCTTGCAGCCGGTGTTTATACTGTGCAGGCCGGAACAGGGTTGATAAAAATAATTGTAGAGCAATAGGATTTATCTAACTTTGCATCTTATGCTGGAAGCAATTGTAAACGATAAGACCAGGCAGGTTGACATCAGCGGCAGCCGTGTGGCGGTAGATGGCAACGAACAGGTGCTGGACATTTTGTCTGTGCAGGATGGCAAATACTTCCATCTGATGTACAACGGTCATTCGTATCTGTTTGAAATTCTGTCGTTCGATAAAGACAGCAAGACTTACAAGATAGGCTTCGACGGCCGGACTTACGAAATAGGCATCAAGGACCGTTTTGATCAGCTTCTGCACAGCATGGGGCTCGACAAAGTGTCCAAGCCTAAAATCAACGATGTTAAGGCACCTATGCCGGGGCTGGTGCTCAGCATCAAAGTGGCCGAAAATCAGGAAGTAAAAAAAGGCGATGCCATCCTGATTCTGGAAGCCATGAAAATGGAAAATGTGATCAAGTCGCCGGTAGACGGCGTGATTAAGCAAATCTTTGTAAGCGAGAAACAGGCAGTCGATAAAAATCAACCTTTAATACAATTTACTTAAACCAACAAATTATGAAAAATTCTAAGCTTTACACACTCATGGCTGCAGCAGCCATACTGCTTTCTTCTTGCGGCAGCTTATCCATTACACAGAAGCGCTACAGCAACGGCCTGAACTTCGATTGGTTTGCAGCCAAAGAAGACAAAGGCGGACGCAACAAAAGCGAAACGTCTAAACCTGAAAAGACCCGCAAAACCATTGTGTTCAAACAGGTTGAAACCAGTGCACCACAGTCTGTTGCTGAGGTGAAAACACCCGCAAATGCCCCTGTTGCAGCACCAACTGTGTTAGCCGCACCTGCGCTTGAGCAAAGCAATATTGCCGCAGTTAAAACAAGCCCCGGCAAACTGAGCAAGTCTTCTGCTTCATTCAGAACGCTGAAGGAAAACGCCAAAGCGCTTATTAAAAAGAACCCATTGAGCAAAGCATCCCGTTCAGGTGCCGATCAGTCCGACGACAGCGATGTCAGCATGATCCTTCTGATTTTACTGGCGATATTCATTCCGCCACTGGCCGTATTTCTGTATTTCGGAGAAATTGAAACCCATTTCTGGATCAACCTGATTCTGTGGGTGGTAATCGGTGGTGGTATTTACTCTGCCGGCGGAGGCATTCTGGGCATTGGTCTTGCCACCATTCACGCCCTGCTCGTCATATTTGGCGTATTCGGTTAAAATAAGAACGAACACTTAAGATACAGCCCTCTGCAACACCTGCAGAGGGCTTTTTTTTGCCCGCCGGATTGGATTGGTGGAACTGAAACCGTACTTAATCTGAATTAAGTTGCAGGTTTTAAAAAAAGCTATATATTTGCACAATAAGATATAAATTATGACTATAACACAGTTGGAATACATTATCGCCCTCGACACCCACCGCAACTTTGTGAACGCCGCCGACAGCTGTTTCGTGACCCAGCCGACGCTGAGCATGCAGATACAGAAGCTGGAGGATGAACTGGGTGTCAAGATATTTGACCGCAGCAAGCAACCGGTGGTGCCGACCCACATAGGCGAGGACATCATTGCCCAGGCGCGCAACGTATTAAAAGAACACAGTAAGATCATTGAGCTGATACAGGATGAGAAGGGCATTATTAAAGGCAATCTCCGCCTCGGCATTATACCAACCGTAGCGCCTTATCTGATTCCGAGGTTTCTGGTCAAATTTCTGAACAAGTATCCGGATGTGAATCTGGTGGTAAACGAACTGACCACCGACCAGATCATCTATCAGTTGAAGAACGATCTGCTGGATTGCGGCATCATGGCTTCGCCCATAAAAGACAAGAACCTGAACGAAGAGGTTTTGTATTACGAAGAATTTGTAGCCTACGTATCGCCATCCAATAAGTTGTCTAAGAAAACCACCTTAAAAGGAACAGACCTCGATCTGGCCGACATCTGGATACTGAACGAAGGGCACTGCATGCGCAATCAGGTGATTAATTTGTGCGGCGACCGGAAAAAAGACTCTGCCAAAGCGCGTTTTGAATACCAGACCGGCAGCGTGGAAACCTTAAAACGGATCGTAGAACAAGACGATGGTATTACCATTCTGCCCGAGCTGGCGGTTATGGATATGGGCGACGATCAGATGGATCTGGTGCGCTATTTCAAATCACCTGAACCGGTCAGAGAAATCAGCATGTTTACCCACAGGCATTTTGTTAAGAAGAAACTCATCAAGACCCTGTCTGAAGAAATTATGACCACGGTGCCCAACAAAATGCGAAAGAAAGACAAACGCGATGTGATCAAGATTCATTGATTTTTGTTTCTGAAAGGGAAGTGCTGTCCGCTGTTTTTTGTGCAGCAGTCACAACCCAGGTAACGCAAGCAAAATCATGCCTCAAAGCGAGCCGCAGGTGTGCAATGGACCAACTCCCGCTATGAAGGGAAAATTATAGTCCCTACGGGA
>Ga0154020_10002926_pt1 | contig 20739 bp, 15 predicted proteins | sample Klosneuvirus_201_FD_109709 | JGI IMG/M metagenome (GOLD analysis project Ga0154020, IMG submission 109709) | Active sludge microbial communities from wastewater, Klosterneuburg, Austria - Klosneuvirus_20160825_MG | ecosystem: Engineered > WWTP > Aerobic digester > Activated sludge | place... | reverse complement strand
CAACTACGACGGCGTGTTCAAATTCGCAAATCTCGGGCTAGTCTGGCTCTGGGGGCAATCATCACTGATGCTCCCAACCGTCTGGATACCGTGGATGTACCACTCCGGAATGTCCGGATCGATCATCTCTATCGCTTCTTTTGTTATGACGGCCGTCATCGTTTACGAGACAGTCCGAGTAATAACAGGTAGCAAGCTAGGCGGAGTAATTGCTTCGTCTATCATTATCACAACTCTCAACTTGATCTATTTCGCAACGACGCCGATGACAGAACCGCAAATCATTGCGAGTTTTGCCCTTTGTGGTCTAGCGTTGATCAAGTATGAAGTTGCTGTGAAGTCTGGATCACAAAGTCTCAAGTGGCTTGTAATTGCTGCCCTATCATTTGGGTATGCAGTGAACGTCCGCTACGACATGTGGTTTATGACTGCTGCAATAGGGTTTCCGCTGATGGCTCTTATCCTATGGACTAACAATGTCCGTGGGTGGGAATTCATCGTCAAGCTGGGGCAGATTTTCTCGGTACCTGCAGCAGGAGTCCTGGGATGGATTTTCTGGCAGTACTTGCAGACGGGTGACCCTTTCTATTTTGCGAATGGACCATACTCCGCCCATCAAAAAGATGTCGTCGGACTGAATCAACACGACTCAGTCGGCAACATCGTGGTTTCAATCCGCACGTACGTAAGTGCTGTGCGCTGGAACTTTGATGACCGGATATTAGTCCTCGCAGTAGGGGGAGCTCTGATCTATGGAGTACGATTTATTTTGCGGAAGGAGAAGCTCATTTCTCCGGTGTTTTTTGCCGGGATTTGCCTCTTCAACGTACAATCATTGTTCTCCGGACAGAGTTCGATCGCTGCCGACACAACTCACCAACTCAACATCCGTTACGGGCTAACCGTGGTTATTGCAATCGCGGTACTTTATGCCTACATACCGGGTGTACTGAGTTCGTCATCAAAACGCTTCCTGCGATATAGCGGTTATCTGCTCGCCGTCCTAGCGATAGGACTAGCAGCACAATCGCTTTTTGTTCAACTTTCAGATCCTGTCGAAAACACAACTGTGTTGACTGGGTATCTGACTGATGACTACTACGCACGCGTTGAGATGGCAGGCTGTATGGCAAAACATTACGATGATGGAGGAATCCTTATCGATGTTTTACCACCAGCAAATGAGCCGCTTACTGTCGAGTCAAGGATAAATCAAAGTGAATTTCTCACCGAGACCTATTCCACACTCTGGCAGCAGGCAATGGCAGAGCCACTCTATTTCACCGACTGGATCTATGTCTCATCAGCAGGAGATCGAGTAGGGGACAGCATTGCGCAAGTTCCCAACTTCAGCTCTTACTATGACAAGACCAGTTGTTCCAACGCAGTAGGAACGCTCTATCTCCGCAAGGAGGAGTATCGTCACCACACGAGGGACACACATGTCAACGAGTGATCTGGAGAAAATCCGAGAGATATCGGCTGAAGGGGGGATGACACGGGGTCAAAAAAGCGTATTAATCGCTCTTTTGACCACTGCCGTTGTTTTTTTCCTCTTTGCCCCTATCATGACGCTGAAAGTGATCGTGACCATTGCCATTCTGAACTACGCCGTGAACGTTGCCTATAAGGTATACATCATGTGCCATACGTCAGGTGGTAGTGCCATCCTTACACCTTTACCTGAAGATTACGAGTATCCGGTGTATACCATACTCGCTCCGGTCAGAGGTGAAGAGGCGATCATCAATCAACTCATTCGCAACCTCATGAATCAAGATTACCCACACGACAAGCTCCAGGTATTTCTTATCGTCGACGAAGACGACAAGAAGACCTGTCAAGCGGCCGAGGAGGCTCACAAGCCATTCTTCATGCAAGTCGTTGTGGTTCCTGATTCCTGGGAAGGACCTCGTGGGAAACCGCGAGCCATGAACTATGTGGCAAAGCACGGGATGATCAAGGGCAAGTACACCGTCGTTTACGATGGTGAAGATGCCCCTGAACCTGATCAGCTGAAAAAAGCTGCTGCCGCATTCGAGCTCTATCCGCACATTGACTGCTTCCAAGCTGTCTTGCGCTGGTGGAATGAGAACCAGAACTGGTATACGCGCATGATTGCGCTCAGTTACGCGAACAACTTCAACTCGATGCTTCGCGGACTGGCAGCTACCGGTGGAATCTTCCCTCTAGGAGGAACTTCCAACCACATCAGAACAAGGGTTCTGGTCTCGCTGGATTTTTGGGACGAATTTAACGTCACCGAAGATTTCGCACTGGGAGTCGCGATGGCTCTTGCCGGGTATAAATGTATGATCCTTCCTTCCATCACATGGGAAGAAGCGACTACTAACTTTACCAGACAGGCAAAGCAAAACAGCCGCTGGATCAAAGGACACACTGCAACAGCTATTGCCTTCACTAAGGACCCGATCTTTCTTGCAAGAAAGCTGGGACTTAAAGGCTTGCTGTCTTTCTATTCGGTGGTCTTTGCGGCTCACCCCGCTATGATTGCAGCACCGCTGTTCTGGGCTATGACTACACTCTATGCCCTGACAAGTGCCGGAATCATCCGGGAAATAACTCCGTCCTTCACGTTCTATATGGGCACATTGTGTCTTCTGACCAATGCCGTCTTTTTGTGGACTGCAGGACTGGCGCTTCTTCGTTCAGGACAGTTCAAGCTCTGGCCGTGGATATTTACTCTACCCATCTACTGGGTAAGTGTACTGACCATGGGGAGTCTAAAAGCTGTCTACGAAGTGTTTTCAGGACGATTGTATTACTGGGACAAGACCGAACATGGTCTTGTACATAGAAAGGAGGAGCACACAGTTGCTCCGGCTCTTGTTGTCGCCTTAGGCGATGATTAGACCATAACCTGATACCATCTACACCACGCGAGAAGAATATGGCTTGGTAAGCCGGTTGTGCATTTTGCACAGCAGTACCCTTTGGGTATATATTCTTCTCTTTTCGTATCTAAAATATGTAACGTAATTGATTGCTTTCCACCGTACTATCACCTATAATTGATGATTGCTAATCCCTCTTACTTATGGAAAAAATCGTTGTTAAAGGTGCCCGCGAGCATAACCTCAAAAATATAGATCTTGAGATCCCTAAAAATAAACTGGTAGTTCTTACCGGTCTCTCAGGTAGTGGAAAATCTTCACTAGCTTTCGACACTGTCTATGCTGAAGGACAGCGCCGCTACGTTGAAAGTCTCTCATCCTATGCCAGGCAGTTCTTAGGCACGATGAAAAAGCCCGATGTTGATCTTATCGAGGGTTTATCTCCGGCAATTTCAATTGATCAGAAATCCACGTCTCACAACCCTCGTTCAACAGTGGGCACGGTAACAGAGATTTATGATTACCTTCGTTTACTTTTTGCAAGAGTTGGTCATCCACACTGTCCTAATTGTGGCAGAGAGATTGCACAGCAGTCTAAAGAGCAAATTACCGAAGCTGTGTTGAACATGCGGGTTACTCAAGCCGAACCTGGCAAAAAATTTGTCAGGGTTATGATCCTTGCTCCAATTGTTAAAGACAAAAGAGGAGAGTATACAGATCTGTTTACATCTCTTAAAAAACGAGGCTATCGTAAAGTCCGTATTGATGGGAGAGTCATGTCTCTTGATAATAAGATAATCCTCATTAAGACTAACAGGCACAGCATTGACCTAGTCGTTGATACGTTAGCTATTACTGAAGAGACAGACCGGGTACGACTTTCCACCGACGTTGAACATGCACTCCAATTCGGTAACGGTGAAATGAAGGTAGCTATTATCAAAGATGCCTCCTTTGAAATTCCAGAATTTCCTGAGCTTCTGGAAGATCACCTATTCTCTGAAAAATTTGCTTGTCCATTCTGTAACATCTCAATCCCTGAAGTAGAACCTCGCATCTTTTCGTTTAATACGCCTCATGGCGCATGTCCTGAATGTTCTGGTATTGGGAATGTCCTCATTGTTGATAAAGACTTAATTTTTAATAAAAATCTGACAATTAATGAAGGAGGTATTTTACCCTTTTTTAATCTCGGTTCTAATGATTCATGGTTTTCGAGAACATTTAAAACTTTCTGTAAAGAAAATCGCGTCCCTACGGATACAAAGATCGAGAAATTAAGTGAAGAGGAGAAAGATCTTCTCCTTTTTGGAACAGGAGACAGAGAGTACCGAGTGCGCGGAGAGAACAGATGGGGAAGTAATACAGTAATTAGCGAACCATTTAAAGGTATTTCCCATGAACTAAGAAGACGATACGGTGAGTCTGATTCATCCTATGTTAAAAATCAAATTGAAAAATTTATGCGTTACGCTGCATGTCCTTTGTGTCATGGAGCCAGATTAAAAGCAGAAGCATTATCAGTTACTATTAATAGTCAGTCAATTGTAGGGGTCGCTGATATGCCAATAGGCGAGGCATTAACATTTTTTGAAAGTTTACCAAAAGCACTTTCGTCCCGTGAGCAGGAGATTAGTAAGCTTATTTTAAGAGAAATTACTACACGTATAGGTTTTCTTGTCGATGTAGGACTTGAATATCTCACTCTTTCCCGAACTGCAGCCACTTTAGCAGGGGGAGAAGCGCAGCGCATTCGCCTTGCCTCTCAAATTGGAAGTGGATTAACCGGCGTGTTGTATGTCCTTGACGAACCTTCAATTGGGCTTCACCAACGAGATAACGAAAAGCTTATTGAGACATTAGTAAAGCTTAAAGATCTTGGTAATACAGTTTTGGTTGTTGAACACGATGAAGACACGATGGCAGCAAGTGATTATATTTTCGATTTTGGCCCTGGAGCAGGAGCATTCGGTGGACACATTGTCGCACAAGGAACTTTTGAAGAGTTGAAAAATAATCCGAACTCACTTACGGGTCTTTATCTATCAAAGAAAAAAGTTATTAAAATTAAAAAAACAGTCGATCCAACTCTGGTGAAAAAAGAACCACAATTCCTCAAGCTGATAGGAGCGGAAGAGCACAATTTAAAAAATGTTAGTGTAACCTTTCCACTTCACCAATTAATCGTCGTTACAGGAGTCTCCGGTAGCGGTAAATCGACCCTCATTAATGACATTTTACACCACGCTTTAATGCAAAAAGAAAATCCTTTCCATAGACAAAAACCTGGTAAGTTTAAAGATATTGAAGGCTACGAGAATATCAAAAATATTTTCCAGATTGATCAGTCACCCATCGGTCGTACTTCAAGAAGCAACGCAGCCACATATACAGGCAGCTTCAACTATATTCGGGAACTTTTTGCACAAACTAAAGAAGCTAAAGTCAGAGGTTATGGTCCAGGAAGATTTTCTTTTAATGTCAAAGGTGGCCGTTGCGAAGCGTGTGAAGGAGATGGCCAGATTAAAATTGAAATGCAGTTCTTGCCGGATGTCTATATTACCTGCGAGGTATGCCAGGGCAAACAATACAATAATGAAGCCTTAGAAGTACTTTTCCAAGGCAAAAATATTGCCGATATTTTAGATATGAGTGTAAAAGAAGCAGTTGAGTTTTTCTCGTTTATTCCGGGGCTTGCACATAAATTACAAACACTCCAAGATGTCGGTCTCTCATACGTTACACTGGGACAGCCAGCTCCAACCCTCTCAGGTGGGGAAGCACAACGAGTTAAATTAGCAACAGAACTTTCAAAGAGAGGTAAAGATGCACTCTATCTTCTGGATGAACCGACAACTGGACTTCATTTCGCTGATTTAGAAAAACTTCTTGTCGTACTTCGTAAGTTAGTAGATCAAGGTAACTCTGTTATTGTTATTGAGCACAACTTAGATGTGATTAAAAACGCCGATTACATTATCGACTTGGGACCAGAAGGAGGAGCAAAAGGTGGAGAAATAGTAGCTGTTGGTACACCTGAACAAATTGCTCAGAATCCTAAGTCTCATACCGGACGCTTTCTCAAAAAGATTCTCTAGTTTGCTACAATAACTCTACTATGCGCAAACTAATCTTTGCTTTCTTGTTCCTCTTCAGCTTGTTCTATCTGTTACCCCAAAAAGCACTTGCCTCAGATTATTTCACGAGAGATTACAAAATTCTCTATGCAGTCAAAGAGGACGGTAAGACAAACGTATCCATTAATATCACCTTAACTAATAAAACTAGTGATTATTACGCCTCATCTGACACACTGTCTGTAGGTTTTAATGACATCGAAAATTTATCTGACAAAGACCCCGACGGTGATATAAAACCTTTAATAACCAAGACTGATCAAGGGAATAATATTCAGTCAACATTTAATAAAAAAGCTGTCGGAGTAGGGAAATCAATCACCTATACCATTAGCTTTGATACAAAAGACATTGCTCACAAGTCAGGAAAAATTTGGGAGATTAATATCCCCGGTTTGTCTGATCCAAATAGCATTGATTCTTTTACCGCAGAAGTGAAAGTTCCTGAATCTTTCGGCCAACCTAATTATGTAAAACCCGTAACAAAAGATGGTAAGTTACTTTTTACTAAAAACGACTTAAACACGTCTGCAATTTCAATTAGTTATGGTATGGAGCAGATTTATTCTTTTGATCTTATCTATCACCTCCAAAATAGAAATCTTTACCCAATAAAGACAGAGATCGCTCTTCCTCCAACGACTAATTATCAATCAGTTGAGATCGATGATATTTCACCTCGACCTCTTGATGTAACTATTGATAAAGATGGGAACTGGCTCGCACAATTTGAACTTGCTCCATCCGCAAAAGTTGATGTCCATGTAAAAGGAAAAGCAAAAGTTACCAACCATCCAGCACCTAGTAATTTGACTCGCCAACAATATATAGATTACACAAAAGAAGGGAAATACTGGCAAGCTAATAGCCCTCAGATAAAAACTCTTGCCCGAAAACTTAAAACTCCTCAAGCCATCTATGATTACGTTGTTAAAAATTTGCATTATGACTTTAATAGAGTTACAACAAACGAACCTCGGCTGGGTGCAAATGGTGCACTGGATAATCCATCTTCCGCAGTTTGCTTAGAATTTACTGATCTTTTTATTGCACTTTCAAGAGCGGCCGGAATTCCTGCTAGAGAAGTAAATGGTTTTGCTAATACCGAGAATTCCAAACAGCGACCTCTTTCTCTTCTACAAGACGTACTCCACGCCTGGCCTGAGTTCTATGATGACCAGCGAAAAACCTGGATAATGGTTGACCCGACCTGGGGAAATACCACCGGTGGTACGGACTACTTTTCAGTCTTTGATTTTGACCACCTCACATTCATCAGGAAAGGCTATAACAGCGAATATCCAATTCCAGCCGGTGGCTATAAATACTCAGGAGATGAAAAGAAAAAAGATGTGAATGTGTCATTTGCCCAAGTTATTGCAGAGGAGATTCCCCAAATAAAAGTTCGTTCTGACTTTCCTACTAAAGTACTTTCTGCGTTACCGATAGAAGGAACGATTGAAATCCAAAACCAAAATAAGACTCTCTTCCCAAAAACTTCAGCTGTTCTAACCTCAAATACGCTATTTCCTACTCGTCAGGAAATAGAAATTGGTGAGGTGCCCCCTTACGGAAAAAGGAAGATTTCAATTGGATTTCACAAAACTCCCATCCTTTCTGACAAATCATATGAATTTACATTCAGTCTGCAAGGTACTATAATTCATAAAAGTGTTCGGGTTACTCCTATTATTTTTTCCCGTTGGGCTATCATTGGAGGTATAATCATTGTTATTCTCACGTCAATCATACTTATCATTGCCATCAAAACCAGGCGTTTACCTTTATTTAGACAAAGATAAAAACGTCATTTACGTCGGTAAAGCCAAAGATCTAAAATCTCGCGTTTCGTCATACTTCACCGGCCTTTCTCAGCTTGGACCAAAGACTCACGCTCTTGTAGAACAAATAGACAAAATTAAGATAGTGATTGTCGAATCTGAGATAGAGTCACTTCTTCTTGAAGCATTCTATATTAAAAAATACCGTCCACGTTACAACATTCGCCTGACAGATGACAAATCATACCCGCTCATCAAAATCACATTTAAAGAGGATTTCCCAGCAGTTCTTTTTGCACACAAAATGGATGACCCCAGAGCAACGTACTTTGGTCCTTTTCCAAGCTCCGGATCTGTGAAGTTAGTGCTTCGTACTCTCCGACGCGCCTTTCCGTATCAATCTGTTGTTAATCATCCTAAACGAACGTGTCTTTATCACCACCTCGGACTTTGTCCTTGTCCTCCCATGAACAATACGCCTGAATTTAAAAAAGAGTACAGAAAAAATATTAAGAATATTATTCGAGTTTTAGAAGGCAAATCCCAAGTTGTTCTTAAAGAACTAATAAAAGAAATGGAGAATAAAAGTAACGATGAAAAATTTGAAGAGGCCGCAACCATCAAAAGAAAGATCACAGCACTCCGTACTATTACAGAACCTACCATAAAACCGTTTGAATATGATGTGAATCCGAATTTGCGAACGGATATTCGCAAAAGAGAGCTGGACGGACTACGAGAAGCTTTAATGGCTAGTGGACTCACAGTTAGTCCACTTATGCGCATCGAATGCTACGATATTTCTAATATTCAAGGAACGAATGCTACTGGATCCCTCGTTGTTTTGACTGAGGGAGAAATTGATAAATCACAGTATCGTAAATTTAAAATAAAACAAGAAGGAAAGCCAAATGACTTTGCCATGATGGCTGAGATGTTAGAACGAAGATTGAAACATAATGAATGGCCAATACCTGATCTTTTAATTATTGATGGTGGGAAAGGACAACTATCCTCTGTTTTGGAAGCAATGGAAAAAGTTAACGTCCACTTTCCGGTTGTAGGCTTAGCCAAAAGAGAAGAGACAATTGTAATTCCGACAACTCAGCCTTTTTTTACTGAAGCACATATCAAGGAAGTAATACCTAGTTTAAGTAGACATCTTTACGGAAAAAATGAAGATAACTTTAGAGAAATTTCTTTAAGTAAAAGCTCTGCATCACTTCATCTTATCCAAAGGATACGTAACGAAGCTCATCGTTTTGCCATAACATATCATCGAAAATTACGAAGTAAAAAAGCAGTTGAGTAGCACTCATCTTCGGGTTACAACGTAGGTGTAAGGAAAATAAAGAAATGATGCCGGTGTATCAATAACCGCATCATCGAGAAGGAACTTCTGGAACTCATCATAGATTTTGATACGTTCATTCACATTTACGGTTCGTCTTCCGTCTTCAAGTAATTTATCAATACGCTTACTGTCAAAACGGGTAATATTATGGTCAGATTTAGAATGCCATAACTCATATTGATCAGGATCCTTTGGAACAAAAAAATCACCTAAGTACATCTGAAAACTACTAGGTTTGCTCTCTACATCCTCAATTTTTACTTTAACGCCAAGATTTTGCCAAATCTTAACAATTCTTTCTGCAACTTGATGATATCTTACGAGTGACTTTAAGGTAATAGTTTGCCTTGCAGATGAACTTGCTGATCCGTACGTAGCGTCTATTAAAAGCTTAGCATGAGCTAAGTCCTGAGATTTGCTGGCCGAATCTTTACTAAAGTAAATTGACTTAGGGGGATAGGGAAGATGAATTCTTTCACCCTCCTCAAATGTGTCTGGCAATGCATACGTTAATCCTTTTCGCAATTTATTGTCCGAGACGACTTGGTCCTTAGTGTTATAAAAAATAGCGACTAATTGATCATAGTTAGTATTTTCTTCTACAAGACTATTACGATGAGTTGTTAGATCAGTCCCAAAGGTTTTAGGATTATTAATACCGACAATTTTTGTTGCATCCCCTAAAAGATATGCTGTCTTTAGTGCTTCTTGGTTTGGGTAGAATGTATAATCCTGTTGAATTTGTTTATTCTTAGTTGCTACTAAATATAGTGATGATATAAAGTTTCCGTTGAGTTTGATATCCCTTATAACATACTCACCAAGTCCGGAAAGGCCTTTAGGGAAAATAGGCCTGGATACAGTCACCAAAAAAGGTGCATATTGATCTTTTAAATTAAAGCTAATTGTATACTTATCAGGCTTTTCTACCTTCGCATCCTTGAATGAATAATTTAAGGTATCAGAAGTCACTTCTTTACCATTTGAAAAACGTACGCCATGCTTCAAATGAAAAATATATGTTTTACCTTGATCTTTTATCTCCCATGAACTTGCTAAATCAGGTTTTATTTCACCTTTATCAGAAATTTTAGTGAGACCCCTCGACAATTTTTGTGTAATTGAAGGAGGTAAATTATCAACAGTGTATGCTCCAACCATTCCTATTCGTTCACGTTGTGGGAAAAAGTGGGCAATATGTTTAGAAAAAAAGATAAAAAAGAAGAAACCGAAGAGGCCACCAAGAAATGAAAGAAAAATAATTTTCCCCCATTTCTTCATATAGGCTCTTATAAGCCAAATAAATAATCTTTTATTGATGACCATACGCAAAATTTAGCGCTGCAGAAGTAGGAGAACTGAGACTATAACAAGGAGAAGAGCTAGAATTGCTGTTGCATAAAATAGAAATTTCTCAATATTTCTCTTGCTTCTATACATCTCTCCACCGCCACCAAAGACAGGGGAGATACCACCACCTTGGGATTGAAGAAGTACACAAATAACAAGAAGAACAGAAATAATAATTTGTAAAAAATTAAAGATCATGTGCGTCTATTATACTGCTTTCATTACTGTCTCTGCAAGTTTGTTAGGGTCATGATAAAGAGGAAATTCATCATTGACAATATCACCCTGAAAGAGTGTCACACCAGCAGGTAATTTGTCTTTATCAACAGTGATGTATTTATATTTATATTTACGAGGAATCTCATTTTGATGATTATTATTGGCGATAATGACCTCGAATGGAAAAGTATCTAGGTGAGTATGAATCGCTGATGTGAAATCTGAAAGAGAAAAATCCCTTGTCTCAAATGGTTTATTAGCAATATTTGCAACAAATATTTTTTTTGCTTTACTTTCTAATAAAGCTTGTTTAATCTGAGGAACTATAAGAACTGGTAATTGATTCGTATAGAGATCTCCCGGTCCGCTGATAATAATATCTGCATCCATTAGACTTTCAATAACCTTACTATTTACCTTCGGTCGAGCTGGGTTAATGTAGACTCTCTTCAAACCGTAAGGCTCACTGTATTTAGCTAAGTCTAAAGTATTCTCCGTATGAACTCTTCTTCCATCTTTTGTGATTGCCCAAAGATGAACTCGCTGGTCTGTGGCTGGGTAAAAATTAGCTTTAACTCCTACCATTTTTTTCGTTGCCTCAATAGCTTTATAAAAATCTTTTGTTCGCTGGATCTCAGCTAACATGATAAGGTTACCTAGTTTGTGCCCATCGATTGACTTATTTGCCTTGTTTTGACCGGGAAATCTATAGAGGAAAAGAGACTCTAATTCCTTGTCAGAATCATCCATCATCGCAGCAATACAGCTCACCACGTCTCCGGGAGGCATAATGTTGTATGCTTTTCGAAGTCTTCCAGAAGATCCACCATCATCTGCCATTGAAGTTACAACAGAAATTTCTACTGGAAGGTGTTTTAGTCCACGAAGAAGTCTGCTGGTACCAATGCCTCCACCGAGACAGACAATTTTATGTGTTATTCGATCAGCCATTTTATTATAGTTACAATTAATGACAAAATTAAGGCAGAGGCAAGGAAAGCAAAAAGAGTATTAAAAGTGATGGACGGAATCACAAATCCCAAAATATTTATGCCATCTGACTTATAAGGATGAATCATTATACCAGTTACAAAAATAGTCAGCAAATACAAGATAAATGCATTGGTAAAAATTGAGAAAAAGCCTAGTGTCATAAGGTTAAACGGAAAGCTAATGACATTAAGAATCGGCTTAATAACTGTCATCATGATAGATAACATTAATCCACCAAAAATGTAGGTTCCAATTCCTCCGCTTACCTCTACTCCTCTTACGATGAAAGGAAGGATGAATAGCGCTCCACTATAAATAGCGATATTTCTAACTAAGCCCTTCATATCAATCAGCGTAGCAAAGCTCGATTCATCCTGTCAAATGACTTGCAAAGATCTCGGGAAGTAATTATTATGTATCTCCCTATGAATGTAGTTAATTGTCCGCACTGCGGTAAAGAAGTAGAAATTTCATCTGCTTTGTCACACCAACTTGAGCAAGAAATCTTAGCTAAAGAAAAAAGTAAACATCTCAAAGAGATTGAAGATGTAAGACAAAAAACTATTGATGAGTCTAAGAAAAAAATTGAGGAACAATTTTCACACCAACTCAAGCAACAAAAAGAAGAAGCAGAAGCAAAAGATCTCCGCAATAAGGAATTAATTGAACAAATTACTGAAATGACTAAAGAGATGCGTGAAATGCGTCGTGAGAAAGATGAAGTAAAGTTGCAAATGCAAAAACAATTAGCAATAGAAGAAGACAAAATCCGCCTTGATGCTCAAAAAAAGGCAGAAGAAGAACAACATAATAAGATTACCCAAAAGGACAAACAATTAACGGATGCACTTAAAGAGTTGGAAGATATGCGACGTAAGCTTCAACAGGGAAGCCAGCAGACTCAAGGAGAAGCCTTTGAGCAGGAGTTTGAAGAGTTCCTAAAGAGTCACTATCCCAACGACAATATTATTCCTGTTGAAAAGGGAATAAGAGGAGCAGATGTTATTCAGGAAGTTTGGGATAGAAATGGAGTATATGCTGGTAAAATTCTCTGGGAGTTAAAAAACACCAAAACGTGGAGTGAGCCTTGGGTTGCAAAGCTGAAGGATGACAAAAGATCAATCAACGCCGAAGAAGCAATCATTATCACCCAAACCATGCCTGGTAACATGAGCTATGCAGGTTTTAGAAATGGAGTATGGGTAACTGAGAGAGAGTATATCCTACCATTAGCAGACTCATTACGAGTTAAGCTAATAGAGCTTGGTATTATAAAAAATTCACTTAAAGGTAAAGATCTGAAGATGGAAGCATTATATACCTATCTAACAGGAACCGAATTCAAAAATAGGTTAGAAGCCATTGTTGAAGCATTCGGTAACATGCAAAACGAGATTGAAAAAGAAAAACGATATTTTGCTAACAAATGGGCAAGAGATGAAAAAAACATACGGCAAGTCATTGATAGTACATACGGAATGCATGGTGATTTCAAAGGTATTCTTTCCTCAGCAGTTCCACAAATTGCTGGAATTGATGGTACGCTAGAACTAGACAACATTACTGAACAGCGAAAACTCCTTGAATGAAACCACTTCCCACATTTTTTGAAGAAAAGCTTCTCTGGGATAAAGGACTTGAACTCGTTGCAGGTATAGACGAAGTTGGGAGAGGAGCATTCGCCGGTCCGCTTGTAACCGCTGCAGTAATTTTTCCACAAAATTGTATATTTGGTGACTCAGATTTACATACAATAAATGATTCGAAAGTTTTGTCCCCTAAGAGACGTCAAATTTTATCAAAAAAGATAAAAGATGCTGCTCTTTGCTATAGCATCAACGAAGTACCTCTTAGTTATATAAATAAATATGGTATTGGTAGAGCTGCCCAACTTGGTTTTTACCAGTCGGTAAAAAGTCTTACATCTCCACCTGATTTTTGTCTTATCGATGCATTTTTTATAAAAAGATTAAAAAAGACTGTTCAAAAACCAATTATTAAAGGTGATAGTCTCTCAATTTCAATCGCCGCAGCTTCCATAATAGCCAAGGTTTATAGGGATGAACTTATGGAAAAGCTTCATCCGAGAGTTCCCATGTATAACTTTGCCCAAAATAAAGGATATGGAACGAAATTTCATCGTGAACAAATAAGAATTCATGGCTTATCTTCTTTTCATCGTCTATCTTTTAACTTGTCCAGCTTCTTAGACTGATCTATTGACACACGACTTCACTAAGCTCTACGATAAACTTATTAGTACTTTACAACTTTTCTAGAAGTGGGAAAGGAGGTGAGTCGCATGAAGGGATTAAAAATGGTCGCTTGGTGGCTAGTAATCGTTGGAGCTCTTAACTGGCTTTTGGTCGGTTTAGGAGGTCTTATGGGTGGCACAAGCTGGAACGTTGTCAATATGGTCTTCGGATCAATGCCAATGCTCGAGAATCTCGTTTATGTTCTCGTTGGTCTTTCCGGACTTTGGCTTCTTTGGGACAAATTAGCTGGATCTAAAAAGTAAAAATACTTTTTGGTCTTATTTATTGAGCCGTGTGTTAAAACAACGGCTCAATTATTTCTCCTCAACTTCCTCTAATTTTAAAATGATTTTGTAAGGATCATATCAAGTTTATTTTCTCTCTCCTGTCTACAATAGCCTCAAAAGGATTAAATATATGTCAAAAGAAATTGGATCAATCGGAAAGGGTTCTACAGCACCAAGCACAGCTTTAACTGAAAGAGGAGGTGCACGAACATCGAGTGTAACCGAAACTAAGACAACTAACTCAAGAGGTTATCAACCGATGTTCACAATATCTAATGACGGAAGTACTACACGCTTAGGAGGAGATACTATGAAAAGGAATACATCACTAGATAGAAAAATATCATCTTTTACTCCATTTGTAGGTGAGTCATCCTACTTTTCTACAGATAAAGTATCGCCTAAAGAGTCAGCAAAATTTGAATTTATTATTTTTCAAAGAGCAACTTCTGAAAAAAAACAATTTACTACTCCGGACTTAAAACATAAAGTAACAATCTCAGGTAAAGACGGGATAGTAACTCCTAGAGACAATGAAATGCTCTACAAAAAACCCGAACTTACTTCAATTGAGCCTGTACCTGCTCGACAATTACCAAAGGTTGAGTCACCAGCTAAAGAATCCGGATGGGTAACTAATCAATCCCGACTAAGTGAACAGAAAGATGTCAGAAAAGATATCAATCCTAAAAAAATTGAAGCAAACAAAAGTAATGAAATGAAATTAAATCCATTTACAGCCAAACTTCACCAACGGCTAACATCAGTACAAAATATGCAATCAAAAATTTCTGATCTTGAAGTAAAAATAAATAAGGACTTACCTAACCAACCAATAACACAGTTCCAAGAAAATAAGAGTTTGATAGAACAAATTCAAAAGGCTGCAATACCAGAAGTTGGAAAGATTAGTATGGATCCACAAAGAGAGGTAATTAAAGGATTAGCTCATGGATTGACGAAAGAACAAGCTCACCTTGAGATTGCTACCAAATTACAAGATGGCGGTAAAGTAGCAAGTAATATGATAAAGATCCTTGAATCTCAAGGAGTAGAACCTCAACTTGCGAGAGAGGTCGCAGTCGAAAAGGTAACGCAAACTCTAGTCAAAACCCTAAAAGAAAAACAACTTGTCCAGTACCTACGAAATGATGAAAAGCAACCACAAGTTGATACCCAAATAACGCAGACTAATCCAAAAGTTGAAGTTAAGGAATATATAGATACTGAGGGACACCACATTAGAGAAAAAATAACAACAGACGAATTTGATATTGTCACTATCGATAGAGAAGAAATTATCGCTGAGCGTGATGTGATTGCAGACGCAAACCGTATTGAGATGGCTACTCAAATTGGGTCCATGTTATTAGATAAAGCTCATCGTGGAGGATCAACAAATATTCACTCAAGAGAAGTAGCAGAGCTTATGCCTGAAGAACCAGGTGAAGCACTAGTAAGCTTTATTAGAAAACAACTAAACTTGCTTCTAGATAATGAAGAGCAATACGATTTCTTCAAAGACACGTTAGCGACAGCTGGGTATGTTGCAACAAAATATGATGTCACTAAGGCGGCCAAGTATGCCACAGATATCGCTCCAGCTGTTCGTTTAACTCGTAAGCTTACTACAGAAAAAGTTCTCCCAAGAGATGAAGAGAGAGCAGTTAGCAGAGGTAATAATTTCTCATTGAAGTAATCCATTCATACGAAGTTTTTCTCTAATCTTTCTCCCTTGATAGATATGACGTTTATAAAAAGGAATTCGTAACACAGTATATCCAGCCTTTTCAAAGATATCATTTACCCAGTCGTTATTTCCGACAATAAGATCAACATCTTTAACTTTTTCTAATGAAAGCTTTAGCCATTCGTCGTCATCAGGTACGTCATCGATTACTACTGTTGACTCAATACACTTTTTAAGTCCAGCCTCTTCTAAAGCCAGATCAAGCATCTTGATACGTTCTGTAACAGGATAGGGATTGTCATGATTGATAATATTTGCACTTCCAATTCCGATAATTGCTTTATCTGCGACCTTTAACGCTTCTTGGATAAGATAGAGGTGACCTTTGTGGAAAGGTTGGAATCGTCCGATAATGTAGGCTTTTTTATATTTTTTCGTCACTGTTTTTTCTAGCCTGCCCTGAGCAAGCGTTGCGAGTCGAATGGGTGAGCCTGAGAGGATTTGAACCTCTAACCAATACCTTAAGAGGGTACTGCTCTACCGTTGAGCTACAGGCCCGCGTAAAATTCACTGCGTTCATCACGCGGTAAACCTATTGATCTAAATAATTTTTAAGTTGTTTATTAAGAAACTTTCTCCCCGACCCGCTTTTTAAAAACTTCTCTCTCCCTGTGGCATCTTCCCGCTGAAGATAAGCTTCATAATAAATAATTTTCCAGGGCATAAATGGTTTTGTTGATTGTACAACTCCAGAATTATGTTTTTCAAGTCGTGACCATACATTTTCAGGAGTATAACCTACATACCATTTTTTGCTTCCTATACTTTCAAGTAAATAAACGAAATACATTATTTACAAAAAGCTTGCAACGTGACCGCGACTGAATCAAATTCAGAGCGGTTTTACGTTGTACACCCGAAGGGATTCGAACCCCCGGCCTTCTCGTCCGAAGCGAGACGCTCTATCCAGCTGAGCTACGGGTGCAGGTATGGCTATTTTAGCAAATTTGTAAGCTTCAAGCCATCTTTTATGTATTCTCTAGTCAATTCATCAAATTATCGGTATACTAAATAGAGATGAAAAACCTGCCATTTTTGTTGTGGATTAAGACTCATAAAAAAATAGTTTTGGTTATCATAGTAATATTTTTAATCTTAGGATTTATTTTGCGACCTCAATCTCCCAAACCCATCGCTACCCAAACAATTTCACGAGATACCATCATCCAAAGCGTCTCCGCTTCAGGTACAGTCTATTCTAACAGCTCAGTTAATTTAAATTTCTTAGCAGGTGGGAAGCTGGTGTACCTTGGGGTGAAAAAAGGGGATAGGGTCCAAAAAGGACAAGTAATAGCGACTCTCGATCAAAGATCAGCTCAAGTAAGCCTGGAGAATGCTCTAACTGACTATGATAAACAGCGTAATACATTCGACACTACACAAGAAAATAATGGCAACAGAAAGCCTCAAGACGCTCTATCAGAAGCCATGAAGAGCGTTCTTGAAAATAATCAATATGATTTAAATAAAGCAATTAACTCTGTTGAACTTCAATCTTTGGCTAAGGAACAGTCTGTCCTGACTTCTCCTATTCCCGGAGTGGTCACAAAATTAGATGTCACTACAGCAGGTGTTAATGTTGGTCCTACTACCACCTTTTCAATTTCTGATACTTCCAATCTCGTCTTTAGAGCTGATATTGATGAAGCTGATATCGGTAAAATACAGCCAGATCAGAATATGTCAGTAACACTTGATGCCTTCCCGGATCAATCTTTTACTGTTTCAATCGATTCTATAGATTATACAAGTCACCAGACTTCAACAGGAGGAACTGCTTTTACTGTTGAAGGTCTGATATCTCAAAGTGATGAGGAGTACCGTATAGGAATGAATGGAGATGTTGAAATCATAGTAGCCGAAATAGAAAACGTCCCTATACTACCTCTTTCAAGTCTTATTGATGACACCCATGTATATGTTCAGACGGATAAATCTTTTGAGAAGAGAAGTGTAAAATTAGGACTTCAATCTGATACAGAAGCAGAAATCATAAATGGGTTGAAAGTTGGTGACAGAGTCGCTCTTACACCTGATGACGTTGAGAAGCAATTCCCGAAGTTAAAACCAGAATAAGGTATGCATGAAAGAAAAAACGCTTGCAATACAACTTACCAATATTTCTAAAGAATATATTTCAGATGAAATAGTCACCAAGGTTCTTTTCGATAATAACCTAAGTGTCGAAAAAGGTGAGTTTGTCGCTATATCCGGCCCATCAGGATCAGGTAAATCAACACTTCTAAATATTTTGGGACTTCTTGATACTGCTACCAGTGGAACCTACATCCTTAACAAGACAGATGTTACTTCTCTTACCGAAGATGAACAGGCTGATATAAGAAATAAAGAAATAGGATTTGTCTTCCAATCGTTTAACCTCCTTAAGCGTATATCTGTTTTTGAGAACGTAATTTTACCTTCAATTTACAAAGGCTCGAGCCCCGAAGCTCGAAAGGAAAGAGCCACAGAGCTTCTTAAGGCAGTAGGACTTGAAAATCAGATGTATAAAAGACCCAATCAACTATCTGGAGGCCAACAGCAACGCGTAGCAATTGCCAGAGCTCTTATGAATGAACCGGCAATTATTTTAGCTGATGAACCAACCGGAAATCTCGATTCTAAATCCGGAGCAGATATTATGAATATTCTTAAAAAATTAAACGATGAAGGCAATACAATCATTATGATTACCCATGATAGAGGAATTGCTTCAGTAGCAAAAAGAAGTGTCTCAATAAATGACGGAAGGCTTACATCATGAAACTAAATGAGTTAATTTTTCTTTCTTTTAATTCACTACGATCTAACAAACTTCGTACTGCTTTAACCACTCTGGGTATTATAATTGGAGTCTTTGCAGTTATTCTTCTAGTGTCATTAGGAACCGGACTGCAAAAGTACATTACCGATCAAGTGTCAGGCCTTGGTTCCAATCTTATTTTTGTCGTTCCAGGGAAAATAGGTGGCGCCAGAACCCCAGGTGGACAACAGACTAACCGATTAACCTTTGCTGATTCTAAATTGCTTACAACCAAATTAAAAGATGTCGCCGAAGTCGGACCTGTTATCCAGAAAGTTGCTACTGCTAAATATCAAAGTAAATCTGATAAAGAGACATCGGTACTCGGCACTTCAGCTAATTACCCAAAGATTGTCAAAACTAATTTAATAAAAGGAGCTTATTTCACTTCAGCACAAGAACGGTCAGGTGCTAAAGTCGCAATTATTGGCCTGACAGTATGGGATAAATTATTTAATCTGCAAGATGCACAAGGAAAGCAAATAAGCATCGCAGGTAACCGTTACACAGTCATAGGCGTTCTTGAGAAAAAAGGCTCTGTTTTTGGTATGGACCAGGATAATACAATTATCATACCCATTACATCCGCACAAAGACAATTTGGTGTTACAAATGTAAATAGTATTTATATATCAGCATTAAAACCTGAGCTAGTCTCACTCGTTCAAAGACGTGCTAAATCGGCTCTTTTGACACGTCTTACAGAAGATGATTTTACGCTTCAAACTCAGGAACAAACACTTTCAACCATCTCAAGTATTACCAATGTTCTTACCATCGCTCTAGGTGGAATTGCAGCTATTTCACTTATTGTCGGAGGAATTGGTGTTATGAATATTATGCTTGTTTCAGTAACTGAAAGAACAAAAGAAATAGGTCTTCGTAAGGCATTAGGTGCAAGGAGAATGGATATTCTTAAGCAGTTTTTACTTGAAGCAGTTATGCTTTCATTGACAGGGGGAATAATAGGAATTGCGCTTGGTCTTGGAGCATCGTACCTTATTTCAATCTTTTTTGTCTCCGAGGTCACTTGGTGGTCTGTATTTTTGGCATTTTTCTTTTCAGTAGCTGTTGGTATAATATTTGGAATAACACCTGCTTTTCGGGCATCCCGTCTCTCACCAATTGAAGCACTTCGTTATGAATAAAAAAATAATTATAGTATTCACGTTTGTCATTGCTCTTTTTGCTTTTTTCCTTCTCTATCAACCTTCCCAAACCCATACTCCCCCTGATAATAATAAAGCTACACCTGATTCAGGCTCAACACCAACTCTTGGGTCTCCAATGCCTATTGATCTTAGTATCAATTCTGAATTTAATATAAGCCTATTTGCAAAAGATTTAACAAATCCTCGAGACCTACAATTCACACCAAATGGAACTTTGCTTGTATCAAGTCCTAACAGTAATAGCGTATATGCCTTACCTGATACAAATAAGGATGGGATAGCAGATACAACCGAGACAATTATTTCCGGTGAAAACCACGCCCATGGTCTGGCATTTTATAATAATCAACTTTTTATTGCTGATGTTGATAAGGTCGTCAGATATAGATGGGATGAAACTACGTTGACCGCGACACGAGAGAAAGTACTTTTTTCACTACCTCAGAATTCAAACCATAACGCTAGAACTATTATTTTTGACAAACAGGGAAAAATGTATGTAAGTGTCGGTTCGACATGTAATGTCTGTTCGGAGAGCTCACCTCAGTCTGCGGCCATCCTTATTTCAGACCAAGATGGAAATAACCCGCATATCTATGCTTCAGGTCTTCGTAATGCACCTTTCTTAACATTTAATCCAGGAAGTCAAGAGTTGTGGGCTACGGAAATGGGAAGAGACAACTTAGGGGACAATATTCCGCCGGATGAAATAAATATCATTAAAGAAGGAGCTAATTATGGCTGGCCCTATTGTTATGGAGATAAGGTACATGATACTAATTT
>Ga0154020_10002925_pt1 | contig 20743 bp, 21 predicted proteins | sample Klosneuvirus_201_FD_109709 | JGI IMG/M metagenome (GOLD analysis project Ga0154020, IMG submission 109709) | Active sludge microbial communities from wastewater, Klosterneuburg, Austria - Klosneuvirus_20160825_MG | ecosystem: Engineered > WWTP > Aerobic digester > Activated sludge | place... | reverse complement strand
CTAGATATTGAATCAAATCTTATTCAATACCTGTCCGGCGATGGTCAATATAAACTTTTAAATGCTAACGTAGGGTTAGCAAATCACACCTATTTTCAAAAGAAGGAAGTTTACTGGGATATTTTCAAAACAATATGGACCGAGTTAAGATCAAAAGGGATTACCAAACACTCCTTAGAGCAAATAAACAACTCCGACTTATTTAAATACTCCCCATACAAATCATTAACAACTGATCAGAAGGCCAATATCGTTGAGATAATGCGAAGTTTAATTGGCACTAAACACAAATCAATTATATTAGAAGGTGGCGCAGGAACAGGTAAAACAATTTTAGCCATTTATTTGTTTAAGTTGATTAATTCAAATTCAGATGATTTTAATTTTAAAGAATTTGGCGAAGACGAAGTTGAGCTTTTAAAATTAGTAGCTGAACTGAAAAAGATTTACCCAACTCCTTCTGTTGCACTTGTTGTTCCAATGTCCTCGTTTCGTAATACTTTAAAGAAGGTTTTCAAAAACATTAAAGGATTAAATGCAACAATGGTTGTTGGCCCTGCCGAAATTAGCAGTAAAAATATGATATTTTAATAGTTGACGAATCACACCGTTTAAGGAGAAGAGTAAATTTGGGCGCTTACTTTGGTGCTTTTGATATTGCCAATAAAAAATTGAAATTAGATAAACATTCCGCTAACGAATTGGACTGGGTAATAAAGCAAAGCAGCAAGCACATTTTGTTTTATGATGAAAATCAATCTATAAAACCCTCTGATGTTAAAAAAGAAGACTTCGATAAATTAAAGTCAAATAAAAGTATTATTATCCCACTAAAATCTCAGTTCAGAGTAAAAGGCGGGAACGGTTACGTTTCTTACATTGATAAACTATTAAATTGTAAGCTTAAAAAAGGTGATCCTGTTTTTGAATCCAAAGAATATGAGCTTGTTTTATTCGACTCATTAGAAAAAATGATTGACCTAATTAAAAATCGAGAAAGAGAGCACGGATTAGTTAGGCTCGTCGCAGGTTATTCCTGGCCATGGATTTCAAAAAAGAAAAATGCTTTTGATATTGTCATCGGCGGTGTTAAATTAAAATGGAACAGTGTTTCAACTGATTGGGTTAATTCCAAAAACGCCATTACTGAAGTTGGCTGTATTCACACAACTCAAGGCTACGACCTAAATTATACCGGTATAATTTTCGGTAATGAAATATCGTATGACAAAAGTAAAAACGAGATATTTATCAAAGAAGAAAATTATTTTGATAAAAATGGTAAACAATCCATTACTAATCCAAAAGATTTAAAAGAGTTTATCATTAATATTTATAAAACTATTTTGTTGAGGGGAATTAAAGGAACTTACATTTATGTTTGTGATGAAAGTTTAAGAGAATATTTTAAACAACACATAACAGTATATACGAAGGAAAGTCCATTAAAAATAATAGCACAGAATGAAGTCATCCCATTTGTAAATAGCGTTCCGTTTTACAATATTGCTGTCGCCGCGGGAGATTTCAGCGAACTACAATCGGTTACTGATTTTGAATGGGTTGAATTACCAAAACCTTACCAAGCTTCTGAAAATTACTTTGTTTGCCAAGTAATTGGTGAATCGATGAATAAAATTATTCCAAATGGTTCGTTGTGTTTGTTTAAGAAAGACCCGGGTGGTTCAAGAGAAGGTAAAATTGTTTTGGTTGAACACTCCAATATACAGGATAAAGATTTCGGGGCAGGGTACACAATAAAATCATACCATAGTAAAAAAGAAGTTGACACTGAGAGTTGGGTACATAAATCAATAAAATTAAAACCAATGTCCAACCAGTCTAATTATAATGATATAATCTTAGATGAAAATGAGGTAAACGAATTAAGAGTTGTTGGGATTTTTGTCGGAGTTATAGGATAATAGAAAAATTAAAAAACGCTTATGAAACATATTGAAGTAGTTGCCGCTATTATAATGTATAAAGATAAAATATTATGCGTTCAGAGAAACGTAAACAAGTAAAAACCCTAAGTAGTTGGATCAGCATTTCCTTTAAAAAACCATCATATTTTAAAAATTAACTGTGAAGATTTATTTCAAAAAAAATACTAGGGACAAAAAATATTAAGTCCCCTGCGAGTCATAAATATCCTCATAAAATTTTAAAGCTTTTTTAAGCTTGGTGCTCATTTTTTTATCGAAGTACACCACTTTAATTCTTGATTTTTGAGGAGAAAGTAATTCAAAAGTTGACACTTTGGTAAAACTGAATCTTGATTTATCAGGATTTTTACCTGCTTGTAAAACCTTTGTTCCATATTGACTTTCCAATTCACCATTCGGCATACATAATAAATTAATATTGAGAATATTCAAATTCTTATCTTCATAAGCTATAGTAACAAAATATGATAAACAGATTTTCTCGTTTTCCTTACCTCTATTGTAAAAAGTCGGTAATGCCGGCACATAATATCTCCTGGGACTAAATGATTTCCCATTAGCCTTTTTTATTTCAGACTTATAACTATTTTGATTCCGCCCAACGAAAATGTTTTTGGTTATGTCTCCAATATTTCTTGTTTGTACTGTTTTTAAATCTATATGTATGAAGGCGTCACTAACTTCAAAAAACATGTCGGCACCTACAGGACACGAATTTGGTTGGCCAATTCCTTTTCCATTAAACAACGCATAAATTATTCGCTCAGCCCCTACAGCAAAATTCGATATCTTTGAATCATATTTCCCAAACCAATCCGCCTTAATTTTTTCTTTGGTTTGAAAACCTTGCATCATTTCATCTTCTGCAAATTTTAAGAAATAATAAAATTTATTCAAATACTTGTTCTCTAGTTCTTCGATTTCTTTTTTGCTTATCATGCTCTTTTAATTTTAATGAAATTGTCTCTGCTATTTTCTTTCCTAATAATACAGGAACAGCATTTCCTATCTGTTTATACATATTTCCTAAGCTCCCTGTGAAAACAAAATCATCCGGGAAAGTTTGAATTATAGCGCATTCACGAACCGACATACGTCTCTCTTTATTGGGATGTATTTCAGGACCGGTTGCTGTAATTGTGTCGCTCGGTGTATACCAATTATTTATTCTTAAAGATTGCTCAAATGAAATTGGTTTGAGTACCAATTCTGTTACAGCCATATCGTATTTGCTATCAAACTTTAATATTTTCTTCAACTCCCACCAATCACTCGGATTAGGAATGCTTCCGGAATTATTGTCTTTTCTAAACCAATGGCCTGCTGTGTGTGCATAACCAAAATGTTCATCTACCTTTTTAGTAGTCCAACCACTTTTATTCCGCCAGTATTTTAAATAATCACAAATATCATGCTGATTAACTTTATGCTTTCTTCCCCAAAATGTATCTGCCACATTAGTTCTGGCAACGTGATTATAAATGATTTTTCCTTTGTACTCAAATGATACATCTCTGGTCCTGACCTTTGCCAAATGCCCAACTGCTTCCTTTACGCTTATGTAGGGTTTCAATTTATCGCTATTAGATCCATGCGTAATTTTAGGAAATGGGTTTTCAGCTCCTATTCTGTTACCAATTATAATGACCCTCTCTCTGTTTTGTGGAACGCCGTAATCAGAAGCCTTTACCAATTTATAATCCACATCATAACCCAAAGATTTAAAATCGTTCACAATCATTTCGATTACTTTGCCATTCTGCATAGACAAAAGACCTTTTACGTTTTCACCAACAAAAAATTTCGGTCTTTTGTCAGCAATAAGTCTCAATAATTCCCTGTATAGAAAATTTCTTCCATCCTCCATGCTCCTTTTTGTATTTGCTACAGAAAAGCCTTGACAAGGAAACCCGCCTAAAAGGACATCAAAATTATCAGGTATATCTGAGCTGGGGATTTTTGTTATATCACCATAAACGATGTGATCGCCAATATTTTTCTTATATGTATCTACTGCTTCTTTGAAAAAATCATTTGCCCATACTATTTCAAAGCCAGCCTGTATAAATCCTAAATCTAAACCGCCACATCCGGAAAAAAGAGACGCCACTTTCATAATATTTTCTTTGTTTTTAAATATTCAACTTTCTTTTCAGCAACTTTCAATACATCAAGATCTCCATCGGCTTCAATTACTTTATATGCCAATTGGTCGCTTAGATTTTCCTTTATGAGTAATCTTTCATTGTACTTGAAAAATCTTGCTATCAATTTAATTTGTTCTTTGGTTACTTGCCTTTCATTTCTTTCGATTTTGCCAAGCAAGGATGTATCTATCCCTATTGAATTTGCCACTTCCCGCAATGACATTTCCTTCTGCTCACGCAAAGAACGAAGCTGTTCGCCAAAAGAAGTTATTTTGTTTCTTGTTAAGGTCATTGAAGACTAATTTTGTCCAAAAATAGAGAAGAACTTGATTTTGGACAAATTTTGTCCAAATAAGTTTTCAACAATAATACAAACTATCTTTTCAATCCATACAATCATACGATTGCCTACAGAAAAATAGCTCGTTCAACACAAAGCTAATTTGAAAACAAATAAATCCTTGCTATTATTTATAGCAATTTTAATAATTATCCTTTTATATAGTTTATCTAATATGTTTTGTTTTACTCCAATAAAATGCGTCTAGTAAAACATTAAGCAATATTCCTTAATCCCCCTGCTTTATCAGGCTTATGGCTGGCGATACCGGTTTCGTAAACTCACCTAAACCGAATCCCTTGGTGTTTCACTTGTTACAAAAAGTTAAATCCTACCAGTAATAGGCTAAAAGCTACCACTTATTAAATTGCTCCAACGTTCTCCCGAGAGGCTACGTATTAATTAATAGACAGTAACCTTTAAACTATATTTTATGAAAACAGTATCAAATAAGCAGTTGCATTCACGGGAGGAAAGCACTGTACAGCGTTGGTGGCCATTGTTGTTTGTTATTATTGTTGCTTTTTTATGCAGCTACTCTGTATAAATAATAAAACCGCCGGGTTGATGCCTGGCGGTTTTGCAAATAAGCATTATAAATAGGGTAAATTGCCCTGGTTGTTCCGCCTTGGTTTAGTATTTTATTCGCATTTCGATGGTCCCTCGCCCTGCTCCTAAAAAGCAGCTGAAGAGTTGAATAAGCTCTGCTAAAAAATAATCGATACGCTCCGTGATTAATTGGCAGACTTAATTATTACCGAATCAAATCCTTCACACAGTAACCCGGCATAGAAACATTGGCAATATCAAATCATTTATACGCTCCACTTTTTCCTGAAGAAAATCACAATATGAATATTCTTGGCATTTTTGTAAAAGTTTTAAAGCAATTGTTAGTCTTAAACAAAGTCTTTCTGTTGTATTTTCCTTAATCTCACAATAATGTTGTATATTATCAACATTTATACTATATTTGCGGATATTAATCAACATTTAAATGAATTCGAAGAAACAAATTCTTTTTCCAAAACACCTAAAAATACTTCAAGGCCTTGGAGAAAATATTAAACTTGCCAGAAAAAGAAGGAAGTTAACAACCATCCAAGTATCAGAGCGCGCAGGAATAGACAGAACAACGCTCTATTTAATTGAGAAAGGAACGCCCAGCGTATCAATGGGCGCCTATTTTAATGTATTACGTGTATTAGGCTTGCAAGATGACTTTCTAAAATTAGCATCAGAAGATAAGCAAGGAAGAGATATTCAGGATTTAAAACTTCTAGGAGGTAAATAATGGCTGCGGATAAAAAAGATGTACTGGTATACTCAGATTGGCTTGAACTAAAAGATTCAAAACTGATGGGAACACTTTCAACACATCAAGGCAAGGGTAAAAAAACATTTAGTTTTAAGTATAATGAGGCATGGCTAGCAACAGAAAAGCAATTCCTCTTTGATACGGATATTACATGGCATACAGGACAGCAATTCCCAATAGGTAAAAACAATTTTGGAATTTTTAATGATGCGATGCCCGATACCTGGGGAAGAACACTAATGAAAAGACGCGAAGCCCAATTGGCAAAGGAAGAAAACAGAACTGCCAAAAACTTACAAGATTTAGATTTTTTATTAGGCGTGAATGATGAAAGCAGAATGGGAGGCTTGCGGTTTAAATTAAACGAAAACGGCCCGTTTTTAAATAATGACAGAATTCATCCAACTCCACCATGGTCATCTGTAAGGGAATTACAACATGGTATTTCGCTCATTGAATCTGATAAGGATAATAAGGAGGTCCGTAAATGGTTAAGCGTTTTATTAGCTCCGGGCTCTTCATTAGGTGGCGCGCGACCAAAAGCAAATATTATGGATGAGAAAGGAAATTTATGGATTGCTAAATTCCCTTCGAAAGAAGATAAAAGCGATATTGCTGCATGGGAATATTTAGCTTATAAATTGGCCATTAAAGCCGGGGTTGAAATGGCCGAATGTAAAATCGAAAAAATATCAGGGAAACATCATACTTTTTTTACTAAACGATTTGACCGGTCAAAGAATAAACGTATTCATTTTGCTTCGGCTATGACTATGACCGGTAATAATGAGGATACAATTAAAGATAATCACCCAAGTTATTTGGATATTGCTGAGTTCATTCAGTTTAATGAATCAAATAATAAAAATGAACTACACCAATTATGGAGAAGAATGGTTTTTAATATTGCCATATCAAATACAGACGATCATTTAAGAAACCATGGTTTTATTCTGCATAAAAATAACTGGCAATTATCACCTGCATATGATATTAATCCTTCCATTGATAAAGATGGGTTATCGTTAAACATTGATACGAATAATAATGCTTTAGATTTTGATTTGGCTAAAAGTGTAGGTGAATATTTTCAGCTAAAAGAAAAGCAGATGGATGACGTCTTAAAGGAAATTAAAGCTGCAGTAAAAAACTGGAAAGCAGAAGCAACAAAAATTGGAATTTCAAAGTCTGAAATAGCATTGATGAGTTCGGCGTTTAAGTTTTAATTGCTCTATTTTACTTAAGCGCAACAGGCTGCAATAAGGATTCTAACTTGCTTCACCCACCAACCTGCTCACATACACTTTTACATTGTTTTTATTTCGCTTTAAACTAATACCATAACCTACCTGCAGTTTTCCGGCTCTTCCGTTTTCGCTTTTTGAGAGTTTAGCACGTATTTCCTGAGTCAGACTATCAATATCCAGTGATGCTGCGTCTACTTCCAACATTGCAAGATCTTCTTTTAATGCCGTTCTATTCCGCTTCAATAAGTAAAATCCACAACTCGCTTTTACCATACGCTGCTGTTCAGTTTTGCCATAGTATTTCTTCTTATTCTTCAACTCCTCGTGGGTGAGTTTTTTTACCGAGCTCATATATTCCGCATGTTGCACCGATGCTTTTTCCATTGCTCGGTTCTTTTTTATTATAAGGTCAGGCCTAAGACTATCGTTCTCATATAAGCGACGTGTCAGCTCTGCTTTTAAGTTATTAAGATCTAAACGAACGCGCTTCATCGGTACGGGTATAATAATAGATGGCGTGACATTTTCTTGTACCACTAACAATTGAACAGGTTCACTTTTTGTTCCACGGTAGTCTTCATCAATATTGCTAGCAAAAAGGTCAGTACCGTAAAGTCTACCATCTGTGCTAAAAACAAATGCCACGCTATGCACTTTGTGTGCTTTACCCAGCATATTCTCGTTGTGGCCCTCAGAATTTTTCCATTGCTCAAACGCGTTTTTAGCTACATGAGTGGCTATTTCATTCGCCGTTCTTCCTTCATGGTCAAAATTATATAATGCATTTTCTCCCGACCATTGAGATTTTCCTTTACCTGAGGTGACGTATTTATACCTGTCGCCCGGTTCTGAACCTGTATAATTTTTTGTTTTTGTTTTTTGTGTATGCTCTAAAACTCTGTTGGTCGCCATCCAAATACAATGGTTGCGGCAAGCCAGCCACATAGATTCATCCCAGCCAATTGTATCCAACTTATTCTTTTTACGATAGGCATTAAGGGTCTTGTGAAATTTTAAAGCAGCGTTACGCTCAACTTTCTGGATGGAATCGCTTTGTGCTTTTAAAAGCAGGGCGCCTAATTGACTATAGGTACTGATCTGTCCTACACATGTAACGGCTAATAAACAAATTGCCGTTACAAAATAATTTACTGTTTTCATATGGGATGATTTGATGAAGTAAACACTTGTCATATTCGGCATCTTTAATGATATAACACTAACCAATCAAAATGGTTACAAAATATTTTAAGCCTCAGGCTCACCCTCTTAATTTGCACCAAACTATGAACAGCTTTTCAAGAATAAGTTGTTGATGTTGCAGCTCGGCTTACACTCAAGGCTTTAAGGCATTGTTCGTTTCTTTTATGGCCTTCCGCTAAAAATACTTTCCAATTTTGTAACCCGCCTTTACAATTGCGGTTATAGAAATAATTGAAATACTTAATGAACCTATTTACTTATGAAAGCTCATCCTAAAAAAGATTCTGAAAAATTCAATACCCTGAATCATTCGGTTGCACTTACAACAACCGAAATTGCTAAGCTGTGCCGCGAGCGTAAGGCGGCCATTAAATTTTTGAACAGCATGAGAACTTCAAAAAAATAATTAATATGTATTACGACATTTATAACGATTACACGAAAGAATACCGCCAAGGCGCCTATAAAATTTCCCATACCAGGCACAAGATACAGCTCGATAAAAACTTTTCACTAAGTACACGCCGGTTCGGCGATAATTACAATCTCTACTTTTCACGTAAAGGCGTGCTGAGTTGCCTTATTGAATACCGATTTGATTTGGTCAATAAGATCTCGAAAGTCACACGCTATTTATATACCTACATTAAAGATCAATATATAACCATGATCATAGGTCACGACCTTATTACAAATATGCTCACCGAAAAAATTGAATTTGATTATAATGCCGATAACCAAATAGCTGAAGAACGCATTACTTCATACTACCACACCGGTGCAATACTACAGGAAACTGAATGCAACCACTATTACAAAGACAATTACCACATGATGCAACATTACGACGCTACTGAAGAAGTAGAGCATATTTTTGAAACATGGTATAATGGAGAAACCGGAGAAGTAGAATTAAAGATAAAAAAAGAGGATGGTAGTTTTACCGATTGGATTAAAAAAACATATGACAAAAGCGGGCATTTAGTGCGTCAATGCCATTTTCATGAAAACGGCACTATTTGGTGTGAATCGGAATACTTTTACACGCGCAATAAAATTGTACAGATGGATTATGGTGAAAAAAAAGAGGTCTATGAAACATTGATTGATTTCGATAAAAAACACAATTGGTCCAGAAAGTCGCATTTTAAAAACGGTGAACTAAATTATGTAGAGGAACAAACCATAGAATATTACGCACCACTATAAATTTTTATCCTTCGGCCTTTAATTTTAGCAAGTATTACAAAAAAATAATCCGGCACGGTAAAATATTTTTTATACACTCACTAAACACCATTTGCTCAATTGATAAGCCCCCCAAGCAAACAAAGGCGCCATCAACACATCAATGGTATAATGGGCGTGTTGCAATAAAATAAATGCAGCTACTAAAAACACCACCAAGGCATAAAACATTTTTAATGGCCTGTAAGGGTTAACTAAAAAAAGCAAACACACCGTGGCTACATGCCCCGAGAAAAACAAATCTTTAGTGATTCTTGTATGCCCGTAAAAAAATGTTTCAACAAATGGATCTTGTAAAGGAATTATGTCTTGCGGCGCTTCCAATGGCCAGAAGTATATTGTAATAATTCTTAATAATAAAATAAAAAAATAAGCCAGTAAAGCGGTTAGCAATTGAACAGGCCTCGGTAACAAATTTATTAAACATATAATGGCTGCCGAATAAATAACAATAAATGTCATCATCGATAAATTATACGTAGGCAAATGACTTAACACAACATCATGGAGCTGATCACCTGCCCTGCTTTCAATGAAAGCAAAAAAATAACTCAGCAGGGTTAAAAGCGAAAGCAAAACACCAATCGTTATTACAAACTGTGTCTTAAATTTCTTGCTACTAAACGCATCCTGCCAATTGTTTTTAAAGTCGGGATATTTGAAATAGATCATCTTCATTGGCTAATTCCTCAACTTTTTTCATTTTCATGTTAAGCCTTCAGCCGCAATTCCCCTTCAACCATTTCCCTGGTGCTGATTACTGTTCTGTCGATTCGCAGCACCATGGTTTCATACGCATCCCTTAACCATTCGTCAGAATAAAAATACCAGGAGTGGGTTGGTTCACCATTAATGACTTTTATTTTACTCTTTCTCTTTAAATAATAATTTCCGCACTCAACATCCACAGCTTTACTCGGAGAGTCGGCAGGTAAACCTACGCGCCCTACTCTATTACGTGTGCCTACACGTTTTACATTAGATACAGCTAAAGCTGTGTCGTACGGACTATAATAATTCGTTAATCTGTTACAGTGTCTGTAAACTTTTTCTCCCCTTGCTGTACTCATACTATCGCTGCTAACATCACCACCAATAAATAACAATTGCGAAACGCTCCAGTTAATCTCAGCAGTTGATTTGGTGGTTTCTGCATCGTCAAATGCTTCGTTTATGATAAAAGCCCCTGTAGAATGCGCGATAACGTGTACATTTACCGTACAGTTTTTACCTTGCTGTTTGGCTAATAAATTAATTCCCGAATTCACCAATTCCATAGCTACGTTTTTTGCATCGTGCCTGTCTTCTAAATACATCAAGGTGTTTTTCCCGCTTGGCCAGGCGAAAGTAATCACGTCTCCTGTAAAACCTTGTTTCTCTAATCCTTTGCGTAAAATACGGTGCCTTTGCAAAGTTTCTTTCACTGTCATGTTGTAACCATGTATGTAAATAACTATATCTTCGTTTTGTGTATTGATGATTTTCTTCATAAAATCGCTCACCGAAATTTTATGCGAAGGCAAAAAATCGCTGGCTGTAGGTGGCACTTCCAGATAAGTGGTTGCTCCCGGTTCGTCTCTGAATAAACCGCCTTGTGCATTACGCGTACAAATGATATAATCCATAATAAAATTAGTTTCAATAAAAATATGGATATTCTTTAAGGCAAGTTATTTTTAGTGATGAATTAACTTACCAGATATTAACAGTCGTCATCCCAATAAAATGAAATAAGCTCTGGCGTGACAATAAAATAAATATTTTTGGGTTAAAATCTATATCCTAAGCTCCATGCAAATGTTACATATGGCAGTGAACTGTCTTCGTGTTTTAATTTGTTGGGAGAAATGGCATTAATGTAATTAATACCAAAAGGGTCCTTCTCGTTATAACTATCTTGTTTATAACCATAAGTCATTAGTAAATTCATATTCAGCTTTTCCGTGAAACGGGCCAAAAAACCTACACTTATACCAATGTGTGTACGGTACAATTTAAAATCGTTGTTAAAGGATTCCCAATTTGGTGTGAATGGATATTGTTGATAAGGCGTAGTGGTGAATCTGGTACTGGTGCTCATTTCGTATTCAGAATAGGTGAATGATGGTCCCATTAAAAAATTCACTTCTTTGGTCATGGAAGGTGCAAACAAAGCGCTTATCCCTAAAGTGTATTTCATGATATTATAAGTGGAACTGCTGTTTCTATTAAGATAATTGCCATTGTACATGGTGTTGGTGATATGCGGCTTACTAATTCCGAATCCAAACGGGATATTAATCATCAAATTCGCTTTTTTAATGTCACGCATGTAATTAAAGGCAAGTGAAGAATTGAGGTAAGCCATGTAATTAAAGCCGAAATAATTTTTTTTGTTGTAAAGTTTTTCGCACCTGAGTTCGCGGCCAGCCGAAGTTTTAACAGGACTTGTTTTTCTTTCATGACACTCCTTACTTAAATCATAATTTGGTTTTTGTACCAGAGGTCTTTTTGTAAAAGTTTCGCTTAAGCCATTTTTATAGGTTATATAAGCCACTTCAGTTTTTGGGAGACTAATCACAGGGCCATCCTGATAAGTGAACAATTTGTACTTGATTGTTTCCTGGTTTATTTCTGTTATAACGGTTTGCAACTTACTACTATCCGTTTTAGTAATAATGTCCTGCGATTGGGTTTTACCTGCTACTAAGCAAATAGAAACGATTAAAATTAGTTTTTTCATGGTTTTATTTTTTAGTGGTTAATGATTCAACGTAATTATTGTAGGCTATTGGAAGGTCGCGGAACAAAACCTCCTTGCGCCGTTGATGTGGCACTGAAGAAGCGATGGCCATTACAGGAATGGTGAGTATGCCTATGACTGCCGCAGTTACTAAAGTGCCACGCACCAATTGGTCGGATGCCTGATTGCCACCCATAGTTTCGGAACTAATCATTAAACCAAGTCCTGTTGTTCCGGCCGATATAGCAATAATGCCCATTTTGTATTTATTGTTAGAAAACTGATCGTAGCGTGCTACTTCTGCCTGAACGGCGCTGTCTTTGATGCTGCGACAAGTTTCTAAAAAATCTGCACCTGCTAATTTTTCACAGCCGTTGTAGAATAACTGACGTTTATAAAAATTATAGTAAACCGGTGCCAAATTCCTGCATATAGAATTGTTATTTATAGACTGTGCCTTGCTGCCGTCTGCAGGAATGATGAAGGCTAGCAGAAAAAAAAGCTGGAGAGTTTTCATGTTTTCTAATTTTCATCAAACATAAAACTGACCAATCAAATTATTAGCCTTTTTTGATATACAAATTCTATAAATATCTTTTTATACAACTTTTAGCGCATTTTTTGATATAATTTATCTATAAAGTATCTGGATTAGCTAATTAATGAAATTTCATTATCTTTATAGGATATTAATATGGAAGCATCGAATTCAAGAAAATGAAAAATTTAAAGTTATTCTTAGAAAACCTGGAGGCTATATTGCCTGATAACATTACGCTCAACCAAGCTTTGATTAAAGAACTTGGCTTAAATAAAGATGCTGCGAGCCGGCGAATAAGTGGCAAAACGCCTTTTACTTATTCCGAAGTGTGCGCACTGGCGAAGGCTTTTAATGTGAGTTTGATTCCTGCACAATCCAATACATTTAATAATGTGGTGTTTGGGTATACGCCTTTCAAAAACAAGGGCGTTGATTCAAAACACTTTTTTCAGAATATCTCTAATTTGCTGTATAAAATAAATAAGCACGAACATAAACTATTATATCACGTTGCACCCGAAGTTCCCGTTTACCACTATTACAATTATCCCCTGCTTTTTAATTTCAAAATTTTTTATTGGGGAAAATATTTACTGAATAACGACTACTACATAAAGCGTGTGTTTAAAGAAGCGCAAGTAGATGCCGAAATAACTGAACATGCTAAAAAAGCTTACCATCAATACTGCCTCATACCGGGTGTTGAAATATGGACACCACAAACTTTACAAACTGTTTTAACGCAAATACAATTCTGCATTGAAACCGGCGATTTTACCAATAAGCATGAGATATTTTTAGTACTCGACGAATTAACTGTGATGATGCAGCGCATTAAACAAATGACGGAAGAGAACAACAAGGCTTTTGACTTTGATGAAAAAATAAATGTGCCGTTCCAGTTTTATAAAATGGACGTGAATATTAACACCACCAGCATTCTGGCCGAAATGGACAATGAAAAATTGGTGCTTCAGAATTTTAACTCTATCAATTTCATGTTTACCAATCAACATGATTTCTGTGAGGAGAATTTATTATGGATTCATAATCTGCAATCTAAATCATCTCTATTAAGCGGAGCAGGCATAATTGAACGTCAGAAATTTTTTAATATGGTGTTTAAACAGATTAATGATTTTAAAGAGCACGTCACAAAACTAAGCATTTGATTTCACCAAAATCTACAAAATGAAAATCGATAAATATATTAGCCAGTCAGGATTCACTTCGCGCCGTAAAGCATTTGATTTAATAGAAGAGAAACGCGTAAAAGTGAATGGGAAAGTGGCCAACTTCTCTACCAAATTCAATGATGGGGACCTGGTGACAGTTGATGGCGAAAAAATAATTGCCAAAGAATTTAAGCCCGTTTACATTGCTTATCATAAACCCAAAGGCATTATTTGTACTACGGAAAAAATAAAAGATAACATTATTGATGCCATCAATTATCCAGGGAAAATTTATCCTGTTGGACGATTAGATAAAGATTCTGAAGGATTAATCTTATTGACCAATCACGGGGAAATTATTAATAAGATTTCACACGCCGAAGAAGGTCACGAAAAAGAATATGTTGTGACTTTAAATTTACCCGTACGCAAAAAGTTTTTAGATGAAATTTCAGAAGGTATAGAAATACTTGGCGAAATGACTAAGCCATGTAAAGTCAGTTTGGTTACTGAAACGAAACGTTTGTTCAAAATCATTTTAACGCAAGGCATGAACCGACAGATCCGCCGCATGTGTAATGCTTACGATTATCAGGTCATACGTTTGCAAAGAATCCGTGTCATGAACATAGAATTAGGAAAGTTGAAAACCGGTGAATGGCGGGAACTAACAGCTAGCGAATTAGAAACTCTTTTTAAAGCGCTTGAAAAATAATTACTTTACTGCAATAACCGATATTTCTACATTCACACCCAATGGTAATGCGCTAACCTGCACTGTTTCGCGTGCCGGAAAATTACCTGTGAAATAAGAACCATACACTTCATTCACGTCACCAAAACTTTTCATATCAGTCAAAAAGATTGTTGTTTTTACAACATTCGTAAAATCCATTCCACCGTCGGTTAAAATTGCTTTTACATTTCCCATCACTTTATGTGTTTCACTTTTTATATCGCCCAATACAAGTTCACCTGTTTTTGCATCTTTAGCTACTTGTCCTGATACAAACAACATTTGTCCGGCCGGCACTAAATTAGCATGACTATACGGCCCAATAGGCGCCGGTGCATTCTGTGATGTAATTACTTTTTTCATAGGTTTAAAATTTAATTAATAAGTTGCTTGTTGCCATAATTTCTTTCATGGCATTATATAAAATATCCAAATCGTTTTGAGAATTAAATGCGTTAATCGAATAGCGCAAATACACTTTGTCGCCATGCCGCATCACAGGTATTTCAATTTTATATTTTTCGAATAAATGACGTTGTAATTTTTCAGGTTCATTCGTTTTTATTGGAATGCTGAATAACTGTCCTAAAAATTCATCAGTTAATGGGCACAGAGGTTTTGAGCCTGCCAGATCGCAAAAGCGCTGGGCGTTATCGCGAACCATTTGTTTGCATCTGGCAGAAACTTCCGTCCATTGGTAATCCTTCATAAACTCAATGGCCGTAGGTACAGTAAGGAAAGCTGAATAATCACGGGTTCCGTTGGTTTGATGGTAATCTAAAAATTGTGAGTGCGAAGGGAACATCGCCTCATAACCCCAACTGATCACCAGCGGGTCAATTAATTTTTGGTGCTCACTTTTTACGTACATAAAAGAACAGCCTTTCGGCGTCATCATCCATTTATGACAAGCCCCGGTATAAAAATCTGCTTTTAATTGAGACAAATCTAAAGCTACATGTCCGGGCGCGTGAGCGCCATCTACGAAAGTCATCAAACCTCTGCGCTTTGCTTCCTCACAAATTTCTTTCACAGGAAAAACTAAACCTGTTGTGCTGGTAATATGCGAAATGAAAACCAATTTAGTTTTGGCAGTAACACCTTTAAAAAATTCTTCAACAAATTTGTCTTTTGTTGTTAAAGGCAAAGTAATGTGTTGCCGGATGTATTTTGCGCCTTTCTTATTACAATAATAATTCCAGGTTTTATCACAGGCACCATATTCCAAATCTGTGGTTAATACTTCATCGCCTGCTTTCAAATCAAAGCTCTTTGCGATAGCATTCACGGCGTAGGAGGGATTGGTAACATAAACTAAATCATCAGCCTTGCAATTCAAATATTTTGCCAATGCTTCACGCGATTGCTTCAAGTATTGCAATCCGTTAACAGTAATAAACTGTATGGGCTCTTGTTCCAATTCATATTGCCATTTCTGATAATTTTCAAATATGGGCTTCGGACAAGCACCGAATGAACCAAAGTTCAAAAACGTAATGTCTTTACGCAGCAAAAATAAATCCCTAATGTCAAAACTCATATCATCTATCCTTTACTTAATTCTTTAATAGCTTTTATAAATACATCCAGTTCCTGGGTTGTTGTATAAACATTCGGTGTAATGCGGCAGCCTTGCACACCTTTACCATCAATAGCTACTGTATATATCTTATGTTCTTTCAATAATCTTTCGGCCATCACCGAAGGTTTCATGTTTTTTATTCCAACATTCGCAATCGCGCAAGAACGCTTGATGTCTTCCGGCGTATTTAAAATTACATTTACCAAGTTACGCACTTGCTTGGTCCAGTAATTTTGTAAATAACGCAAACGGTCTTCTTTGCGCTGCGCACCAATTTTATTATAAAATTCAATCGCATTAGCAATGGATAAATCTGTATGCACCGGAATTGTACCCGTATGATTCAATCGCGAAATATCGGCATCTTCCTTTTCACTCTCCGCAAACAATGGCCACACTTTAGGAATGTGATCCTTCTTTACATACAACATACCTGCCCCTAACGGAACACTGAGCCATTTATGCAAACTGCACCCGTAATAATCACAATTTAATTCAGGCAACTTAAAATTGATATGTGCAAAGGCATGCGCACCATCTACCATCACAGGCACACCTTTACTGTGTGCCATGTCACAAATTTTTTTGATTGGTAAAATATGCCCGGTAATATTAATCATGTGACACACCATTAACAACTTTGTTTTCGGTGTAATAGCATTGGCATATAAATTAACTATTTCCTCATCTGATTTAGGATGATTGGGCACGTTAATGATTTTATTTGCAACACCGTAGCGTTTAGATATCTGATTAAACATATCGAGCATGGCGCCATAATCCTGGTTTGCCATCACTGCTTCATCACCGGGCTGCCAATTCAATCCTGCTATAATCATATCCAGGGATTCTGTAGTGTTGCGCGTGATAATTAATTCATCTGTTGAACAACCTGCCAATTCAGCTAACTTCGCCGTCATGGCCTTTTTATTTTCATACTGTACAGTGCGCATGTAATAAGCCCCTTGCAAATTCACTTCACGTACATGTTTGATATATGCCTCAAGCACCTCTTCTGGCTGTATACAATAATATCCGTTTTCAAGATTGATATAATCTTCTTTTAATTTATACCCCTTACGGATTTGCATCCAGAAATCTTCGTCGGAAGCCAATTCCTTTGAAGGAATATGTTCTACTTTCTCAATTAACTTTTCAAGGGCAGGAAACGAAAATAGCGTTCCTAAGCTAAGTAAAGAGGATGTTTTTAAAAATTCGCGTTTGTCCATTTTGCTATTTTAGAATATTAAATTTAAACTTTATTAGGAAAATTATTAATTAATTCCTGACATTCTCACGATTTTAATAAATCTTTTTTTGTAATAAGGCGAGGTGTTATAGGAAGTGATAATCACACCATTGGCTTTTTTACCTGAAGAGGCATGAATAAACTTCATTTCCTCACCGGGATTTGACAGAACAATTCCAACATGCCCCGGCCTCCTGTTTTTAATATTGGTACCCGTAAACACAATAATGTCTCCCGGTTTCGCAGAATCCGGGACAATAATACGGCCTTGCCTTTCGTAATCCATACTAGCCCGAGGAACTTTAATGTTAAAATGCCCGAAGACATAATACACAAACCCTGAGCAATCGAATCCGCTTTTTGGTGTGCAATTGGCATAACAATATTTCGTACCAAGGTGTTTTTTTGCAAAGATAATAATGCTATCTGCTTTTGCTTCTTGTGCACAAAGATTCAGATTACGAATAATAAGAATCACAAAAATAACTGAACGCATCATTACTAATAGAGAAAGAAAAGACTTTATATTTTCAATTAAAATTACTTGATAAGCAAAGAATTTACTTCCGCGAGTTTTTTAACCGTATAAGGATCTTCAGACTTTATCTTTAAAACGTCCTCGTAAGCAGTTTTTGCTTCAGAATAGCGTTTCATTTTAAAATAACCCTCAGCTTTTTTTAAAGCATCTTTGTATTTAGTGTCTGCATTACCTAATGTTTGAGGGATTGAATGTTTTGCGCTACCAATGTCAATGTTTTCAGGGCCGGAACCGGCACCTGATATAGTTGATGTGTTTTGAGAATTAGTTTGTGCTACTTTTTCCGCTGCTTCTTTGTCAGCCGCTGCTTTTTCTTTAGCTACTCTTTCAGCTTCTTCTTTTTCTATAGCCGCTTTTTCTTTAGCCGCTTTATCAGCAGCAGCCTTCGCGATTTTCGCAGCAGCAGCTTTCTCTTTTTCTTCTAAGGCTTTCTCTTTTGCTGCAATTGCTGCTTCCTCTTTTTCTATCGCTGCCCGTTCCTTCGCCGCTTTTTCAGCTGCGGCTTTTTCTGCAGCAGCTTTTTGAGCGGCTGTTTTTTCAGAATTAGCTTTTTCTTTTTCTAAGCGATCTGCTTCTGCTTTCTCCGCAGCCACCTTGTCTGCGACTGCCTTGTCCGCAGCGGCTTTTTCCGCTGCTATTTTGTCGGCGGCTGCCTTCTCAGTGGCAGCTTTTTCTTTAGCGATTCTATCGGCTTCCGCTTTTTCTGCAGCAACTTTTTCGGCAGCGGCTTTCTCAGAAGCTGCTTTTTCTGCTGCTATTTTATTTGCTTCGGCTTTTTCTGCGGCAGCCTTTTCTTTCGCAATGCGATCTGCTTCGGCTTTTTCCGCAGCCAACTTATCTGAGGCTGCCTTATCCGCAGCGGCTTTTTCCGCGGCTAATTTGTCTGCAGCAGCCTTCTCAGCGGCAGCTTTTTCCTTAGCAATTCTATCGGCTTCTGCTTTCTCCGCAGCAGCTTTTTCGGCAGCGGCTTTCTCAGAAGCTGCTTTTTCTGCTGCTATTTTATTTGCTTCGGCTTTTTCTGCGGCAGCCTTTTCTTTCACAATGCGATCTGCTTCGGCTTTTTCCGCAGCCAACTTATCTGAGGCTGCCTTATCCGCAGCGGCTTTTTCCGCGGCTAATTTGTCTGCGGCGGCTTTCTCCGCTGCTACTTTCTCTTTAGCGATTCTATCTGCTTCTGCTTTCTCTGCAGCAACTTTTTCAGCTGCTAATTTATCCGCGGCAGCTTTCTCAGCGGCGGCTTTCTCTGCGGCCAATTTATCGGCTACTGCTTTTTCCTTAGCAATTCTGTCGGCTTCTGCTTTCTCTGCAGCAGCTTTTTCGGCTGCAATTTTATCTGCTGCCGCCTTTTCTTTAGCAGCTTTATCTGCCTTCTCTTTTTCCTCCAAAGCTTTTTCTTTAGCAGCTAATTCAGCCTCGGCCTTTTCAATAGCTGCTCTTTCTTTAGCTGCTTTCTCTTCAGCCAATTTATCAGCAGCGGCTTTCGCGGCTGCCTGTTTTACAGCCTCTTCTTTTGCTTTTTCAGCAGCCAACTCCTCTGCTTTTTTCTTCGCTTCTTCTTTAGCCTTAAAACAATTGTCAACTTTTAATAGTTGCTCTTTTGGATATTTCTCATCCGGCAATAAACTTCCCGCGTTCGTGTAATTCAATTTTGCATTGTCACAATCATTTTTTACTAAGGCTGCATCGCCTGCCTTATTAGCAGTATTGTATTTTTCCATCAGAATTCTTTCCGCCTCTCTGATTCTTGTTAAAACACCTAACATTTGATTTGTATACGCTTCATCATCGGTGAATTTTTTCTTATCTGCATAATAAGCAATTTTTGTCATTGGCTGACTAATCCCTGAATAATCTATACTATAAAGAGGTTTAGACATGGTTATACCTTCAATTCTTACTACAGCTTTAAAGTTATTTTTATTCATGTCTGCTGGTACACCCGTGGTGTTAATGGCGAATTTTTTTGTGTTACAACCGTCTTTAGAAATTGTAACCATAAAATCTCCATTGGGTGGAATTTCTACTAAAAAATTTCCATCTCCTGCAGTCACTGCGCTGGCTATTTTAGTATTTCCTTGTGAAACAGTTATTAATGCACCGGGGCAGCCGGCTCCGTCTTTTTCAACAGTACTGCTGAATTTTAATGTCCAATCGGGTGTTTGGGAAAATCCAAAAACTGCAATTAATAAAATTATTCCTAAAAATAATACGCCTCTTTTCATAAAATTGCTGATGTAATTTTTACTTAAATGTAAAAAAATATCTCCATACAAGCTGACACGAATGGAAGAAATCTTACATATTTTACAGGATTCCCTTTACTAAAACGGATTAAACTCTTAAAAAATCCACTGTTTGGCTAATTGCCTTATTTGCATTAGGTGTGAATGTGGATTCGGTATAAGGATGTTTAGCCTCAAATGTATGGCCTGCTCCTTCTATTAACATAAGACTTGATCCTAAAATTGCACGATGTAGTGCTTTAGCGTCATTAAATGAAACCGCTTCATCATTGGTGCCATGAACAATAAAAGATGGGACATTTATTTCTTTGGCTCTTTTTTCAATATTCAATCGCTCTTTATTAGCCTGAGTTGTTTCGTACAATTGGTAATAAAGTGGCATGTTCTGCTGGGTTCGGCTATTAAAAGTGTAAATCACACCTTTATCCCTCCAATCATTCAATGTGGCTTGCTTATTTCTTCCAATAAAATCACTTACAGCAGCCCAGGTAACCAGTTTTTTTAT
>Ga0154020_10002923_pt1 | contig 20756 bp, 3 predicted proteins | sample Klosneuvirus_201_FD_109709 | JGI IMG/M metagenome (GOLD analysis project Ga0154020, IMG submission 109709) | Active sludge microbial communities from wastewater, Klosterneuburg, Austria - Klosneuvirus_20160825_MG | ecosystem: Engineered > WWTP > Aerobic digester > Activated sludge | place... | reverse complement strand
TCTATTTAATTCGCTATCAGAAGAACTATCAGGATTCTCGGTATATTCTTCTCTTAATCTCAAGAACTCTCTGTAATAATCATTCTGACTCTTATTATTAGGTATGCTTATAGGTAAACCGGTATTCTTATCCAGTTTCTTTAACTGAATAGGCATTTTATCATTATCATTATCTAGTCCTACCCTATAACCATTCTCTAATGGTACGCAGAATAAACCAGATAACTCGGGATATAAAAATGCTCTATATACACCATGCGCATTAAAGTTATTATTAGAAAAAGGAATACGTGAAAAAGTTAATTCTAAACTACTAATATTATCCTTAACAAATGTAGGATTATCTAAAAGCTCATTTAATAAATCAATCTTATCTATAACCGATAATCCTTTTCTTTCCTCATTAATGGTAGTTATATTACCTTTTTTGTCTTTATATTTCAAATTGAATAAAGGTAGGTGATATTGTTCGCTAAAACTTATTATAACCTCAGCATGAGTAATTGTCTTTTTACCGCCTGTTTTAATTACTCTATGCGTTTTTAATTTATCAATATGATCGAATAAACCTAACATCTCTTCTGATGCATTAATGTTAAATACACCAGGGGTTCTAAATCCTCTAATTGATTCATCTAATAAACCACCTATAATACTTTGAATATCTTTATTCACTTTAGAATAAGTCAAATCATAAGTATGCCCTTTAGCTGTTTTATGTAAAATGTCTTGGATATGTTGTAAAGAAACCCTACCTGTTCTTTTTAAAGCTTTGGCTATATATCTTCTAAATACATCTTGATCAATATTATTATCGTCTATACCAATATCTTTAAATAACCTATCTTTGTTAGATTCGATAATATGATCAATATTAGCTTTTATAATATCTAATTCTTTGTATAATTCTAGTTTATCTGATTCGCTGATAGCATCAACTGCCATATTACTCATTTGGTTTAACCTTTGAGTACCTAACAATGAAACAGTAGAATCTTTAGTCTGATTAATCTGCTCTTTTAACCACATAGCAGAATGTTCTCCAGTCTTAGTATGTAATCCTCTGAAAGCATTTTTATTGTTTGTATCAATTAATAAATCAGTAGGTATATATCCTTTAGCGGCACTTTCATCAATAATATAATCTATCTCTCCATTTATTGTTTTTAAGAATAAAAGAGCTGTCTTTTGTGTTTTTGAAAATTTAGCACTATCTCCTTTTAACTTACGAGGATGGAATTGTAGAAACTGAGTAGGTATTAATGGAGTTATAGCTGGTTTGAAAAATAAAGCTTGTGGATAGAATACACCGCTTCCTCTCATTGGACCAGTTACAGCTATCTTTTGTTTAGTAAATTTAGCATGTTCTTTCTGTCTAACTATTTTAACTAATCTGGCTAACTCTTTAGATTTCATAGCTTCATTCATAAAATCAAGCTTATTGTTTATACCTTCGTATCTTTTATCAAATGTATAAACTAACCATAATTTCAAATGAGCCATTTGTCTTTCATATTCTTTCACTTCATTTTCGCCAAATTTATTATCTTTTTTAAATAATCTTTTTAATAAATCAAGACTCATCAAAGCATCACCATCTCTAGAAGGTTTTAATCCTTTGAAATCTTCTACTTTAGATAAATCAGCTGATTGTCCTTGTGCTTTTAATTCTACTTCTAGAGCATTAATTTCTGTTTCCCTAGATGCTTCTTTTAAAATTAAAAATCTATTTACATTCTCTTCTTTTTTAGTGAAGATATCATCATTTAATAAAGAAATGTTGAATTCTGACAATATAGATTTAAAAGATGTTTTAGAATCACCTCTCATCACTTCTAATTGTTCCTCTGTTAAATGCGCTGTTGTGCCGGTATTTACTATAGCTTTTCTTCTTTTAGAAGGATCCTTATAGTAAGTAACATCACCAAAGTAGAAAACGCTTTCTTCTATAGCTCCGAATATATCAAAAACTGTATAAGATACTACATCGGTATAGTTAACTTCATTGCTTTTGGTATCAAATCCTTCTAATATAACAGATGCATCATTTAATTTTAAAGACAATTCACCATGTACATTTGTAAGAATGTCTCTAAAATCATTAGCTGAGTTTTTGATATAATTGTTGAAAATAGCTCTGATGTCTTGTACTATTCTAGGATTGTTAGCAGCAACTCTGTCTAAGTTAGCTTTAATGTTTAAGTCTAAAGGTATATTCTTAATTAAAGCTTTCCATTCAGTTAGTAAATTCTTACCATGGCGATCTTTAGCTATACCTTTATTATTGTCTTCATCTAATAAAAGATCGTCAAAAAAAGATAAACTGTCACCATCTTGTATGTATTTTACTGAAAATAACTTAAAGTAATCAAACATCTGAGCAAATGCTTTAGAGTCTAAAACAACACCTTCAGGTAATCTTTCACTTATGTTAATAACATCACTATGAGGTAATCTATCCAAAGTTAAATAGAATACAGAATCAGATGCTTCCATGTTATGTAATTCTACTCTGAATTCTTGTTTATTATTAACACTATCAGCTAGAAACTGTAAATAACCATTTACTGCTCTTTCATTAGCAGATAATTGAGAAACAGAAGTATCTTCATATTGATTATTGCCAGCTGCTTTATATGTACTATTGGATACTTTTCCTATTTTAACACCACCTATATCTGATTTTACTTGATTTTTATAATGTAAAGTATATTGTAAGAAAGGATTAGTGTAGAAGTTTACAGCTTCATTCTCTAAAGTTCTTGATTTGTCTCTTATCAAACCATTGATTTGTTGGACTTTTAAAGTAAGCTGGCTATCTTTAGTAGAAGGATTCTCTGTATTATCTCCTATAGAAACAGACATACCTCTTTCGGTATTTCTAAATTTAGCATCAGCTACAGCTATTCTTAATAACACTGGATATAAAGCAGAATAAGCTTTATCTTTACTCGTCATCCATTTAGTTGTACTATTAGATAAAGATAACATTCTATCTAAAGGAGCTGCTGTAAAATAATCAGTTAAAAATGTATCAAATATATTCTCAATAGCTCTCTTTCTATCGGAAGGAGTACTAGGATTTTCATATTCGTTGAAATACTCTTTAAGATCCTCAGAATGAGCCGCAATAGATTTTCTTTTTGATCTATTTTTAATATTATCGTTTACTTTGTCATTGTCTGCATTTTTATACTGAATACTTCTGAATATAATATTAGCAGCTTCTAATATATTCTGTTCAAAATAAGCTGGGTTCTTAGCCTGATCGGTTAAGAAGATACCTACACTTTCTAGGAAGTCGATATGAGTCTTAAAATTACCCACAGTGTCAAGCTCTGTAATGTTTTTATTAAAGAAACGTACACCTGTTTTACTATTGTAAACATCTTTTGTTACTTCTTCCCCATATACCAATTTTTTTAAAGCGGTATAACCATCAATTGCATCCTTGTCCTTCAATAGTTGAAAACCTCTTAGCATGTCATTTACCTGGTTAGTAATATGACCTTGATAATTGATTTGTAATCGATTGTTTTTATATTGATTACTAGACTCCCCGGCTATTAATTTTTCAATTTCGCTATTATCTGTAATTTGGGTTAATAAATCATATTGATAGTACCTAGTCTTTTCTATCATTTCTGAATAAAGATTAGACAACATGTTTCTTTTTATTCTGTCTCTTTGAGTAGGATTTGTTATTGCATCAATTTCGCTAATTCTTTCTCTTAATTTCTCTAATTTGTATTTAAATAGAACAATTTGAGGAAATACAACAGCTGTATTCCTATCATTCATTCTAGCTTTATATTCTGCTTGTAAAAGAGATCCATTGAATATAGATAATAATTTAGCATGTACTACTGTAGGATCTAAATTATCTTTAGAGTGGTCAACTAAAACGCTACCTCCTACTTCAAATTTACCGGTTTCTTTAAATTTATCATAAGAAATAATATAATTAGCTCCAAACTCATCGGTTTTAAGATTAGGAAAACCCAATAAGAAATCTTTAAACTCAGCAGATGTCAACTCAGAAGGTAGTACTTCTTTGTCTGATTTAAATAGAATCAGCTCTTCGTTTTCAGCAGCAGATACTTCTTCGTATTCTTCATCTGTAACATCGGTAAATGTTAAAGGATTAATATTATTTAACTCTAATGCTTTCTCTACGCTCTTAAATGGAGTCTGGAATAAGAAGGTACTAAAGTAATACTTATTAAATCTACCTAAATACTCACTTTCTTCTTTTGTATATAATTCTTGCTCGTTATCTAAATTTAAATTATTGATTACCTTACCATAAACACTAGTAAGCAATTGTATATCAGTGTCATCGTTTAATGACAATATCTGATTCAAATAAACTAATATATCTTTATGCGCTATACCCCATTCTTTTCTATTATTACCTTCAGCATTCATATTTTGCAAGACAACCATGTTGTCAATCATACTTCTTAAAACACGGTCTTTAAATCTATTTCTTATACCATCGCCTATTAGATATTCAGAAACTAGTTCTTTATTATGTAAAAGATCTTGAATTAACGAATTAGATATAAACTTAGTTAATACTCTGGTTCTATCGTCTTCTAATATAGTATTACCGTTGTTGTCTTTAAATAAACTATTAGCTGATTCAAATAAAATATTATCAAACGAGAAATTAGACCTGTCAAAACTACCTTGATCTAAATCTTTAAATGTTCTGATTAACTTAGCCTGATCTAATGTACTGAGATTCAGTAGTTTAGATAAGAGGTTCCAAATAGCATCAAATATTTTCTGCAATAAAGATTTATTTTCACTTATAGCTGGTTTATAATCCTTTGGAGATTGTGCGTATTTTCTAAATTCTTCAGCTAAGTACTCTTCTATATCTAATAAAGAAGCAAATAATGTATTTACTAACCTGTTATCTCTTGTTTTAAAAGTTATATTTGAGTTTCTAATAGACGTATAAAGATCCATTTTCTCACCCTTGGTTAAATATAATTGACTAAATCTATGCCAAGATTCATGATCTTCAACACCTTTATTTGAATTCTTTGCTAGTAATATAGCAGATGCGTAGAATCTACCACCAATGCCTTGTTCTATAAAAGGAACAATTCGATCTTCAAAAATAGACTCAGGGAATCTTTTCTTTAGCTTTTCTAATGCTTCTTCTAAACTTTCAGATGTAGATAATTCTTCATCAGCAAATATTTGATCTAATGTAATATCTTTCTCGCCAGATTGTCTATCTTTTGCTACTCTACTTGCTAAATCTAAAATAGTTCTAATTCTTACTGGTTGTTTATTAACTACCTGGATATTTCTATTTATAGCACTAATAAGATTATCTGTTTTCTTGATTAATTCTTCATCAGATACAGGGTCTATCATTTCCGTATAACCATTCTTGACATTACCAAAAGAATCTATTTGAATTAATTCAATTTCTGGACTCAACATTTCGGTTCCTATAAGATTCTTTATTATATAATTATAGAAAGATGCCTGTTCTTCGTACTCTTTTCTTTTATCCTCTAAAAGAATTTCATTATATGTATCTTTTTCCTCAGAAGAAGTACTCTTTATCTCAACTACTTTCGCTGATTTATCTTTCTTGTGTATTAATAACAAATCAAATACACCATTAACCCCATTGTAAAATAATCTTTTATTAGGAAGATTAATATCATCTCCTGATAATACGTAGTATTCGTTATTTAATTTCTTAGCATATCGATATGCTTGGTAGATAGATGATCGAATTAGATTCTCTTTTACTTCAGGAGTTAAATATTCAGTTTTAGTAGCTCTTCTTATAGTAGCTAATAACTCATTATATGAATTATATTCTCTTGTGAAAAAGTATTTAAATACAGTATCAACTATATTACCTTTTTCAAATGCTTCATTATTAGGAACTTTGTTCATCCATCCTCCAGAAGTACCTACTTCGGATACAGCTATTCTTACAATATTTGTAACACTTTCTGTAATATTACCATCTACTTTTACTACGTCTTTATCAGTAGCTAGTTCTTGACCAGTCCTAATAGATCTTCCCATTAGTATTTTGATAGTTTCTTTACTTACTTGAGATAAGGAATCTAATAGTTTATTCTTGATTGCAAGACTATTTTCATCATTAAATACATGACCTAGCTCTGGTTGATTTAAATAGTTTACCAATAAGACGTCAGTTATCTTTTTAGCATCTACTGTATTGTCTAATATAGGATTACCAGATAACTCTTCTGTTTTGGGAATTAAGAATGGTTTATAAAAGCTATCTAACTTTTTGAAGGTATTAACTCTATCTTCTTTTATCCAACCAATATTGTCTGCTCTATCAGTATTATATAAGTCATAGATATATCTAATAGCTTCTTCTGTTACTTGTACCACTCTCTGAGGTCTTGTTATACCATCTTCAGTGTGGGCTTCTACAAAACCATCTAAGAATGTTTTCATAGCAGTATTAATATCAGAAGATCCTTTTATTTCATCTAAAAGGACCTCTTGGATATAATCTATCTGATCGTTATTTAAACTACATTTCATATTTTAACAATTGTCATTAAGCTTACGCTTTGTTTTTGGTTTAACTTCTACTGTATTGGTTGCAAGTGCTGATAATTCGGCATCAAACTTATTGTTTATTTCATCGGTTTGTGAGGTATAATGTTTTCTTATCTTATCGTAATTTCCATCGGCGGCATCTTGACCAAATAAATCATTATTCACAAACTCACTAATATCCGCAAACTTGTCACTTTTCATTACGGCTTCTATCAAATCATTATCATTTGTAAATTTCTTTTTAAGTTTAATCCATTCATCAAGTGCTTCATTTGCTCTTTTTGACATTGCAGCATTTTCTTTAAGCCCTTCGCCTCCATCTTGCCTTGTTGCTCTGTCAAATTCAGCTTGCCGTCTTTTTTCAATATCCGCTTTCTTCGCTTCTACATCTTTCAGTGCATCATTGGTTACCGCGGTAGTGGTAGGAACTACATTAACTTCAGTTTTAGGTATTGTATTTTGCACAGCAGTTGCTGGTAAAGGCAAAGATACTAATAATCTCTGGTTAATTCTAGTATATTTTTGTACACCATCCTCTTCTAAAAGGAGAATAGTACTCTTAGTATTGTTTTCTATAAACTCTTTGAATGTATAGTTTTTGGTAGTATCATTTGAATTTATGATATTACCTGGTATAACTTTATCAGAATTTACTAGAGACCTTGAATAAATAACTGGATTGTTTAAAGTTTCTCCTACTATAATATTTAACTGTTCTTCTGTTAGATGTTCTCCTTTGCTTACTTGATCTAAATAAGTAAATACATCATTGGGGATTTTTTGTTTTTCTGGATTGAATAAAAGGATTGTTCCGTCTCTATTGTCTACTATTCTTATAGAAGGATGTAATACGAATGACAAAAACGGTTTATAAATAGAATCTAATTGTCCTAGATACCCTTTTCTCAATAAAGATTCAATACTATCTGTAACTTCTATACCATTTACAGTAAACGTTAAAGGTTTTATCTCATTTAAGTTACCAGGAAATACTTGGTATTCCATTGCTAAATCATTCTTATTCTTTTTAATACTTAAAATTAATCTACCGTTATCATCATTTACTTTTAAAGAATAGGTAACTGGCTCATCTTCTTTAACTATCTGAGTAATACTTCTTCTTGTTACTTCGCCTTTTTCTATTGTATTATTTTCAGTAAATCCACTTCTATAAATAGGACCTTGTGTTACGCTATTTATATCTACTAGAGTATTGGGATTATTTGCTATGAATAATTTTAAATTTTCTAAGAATCCTGGGTTAAATCCATTTAAAGAAGCAGATGTTTCAAATGCCTTAACATCCATTCCCATCGGAGCTTTCTTACCAAATGCTACTTGTCTAGGATTCTGTACAACTTTATCTTCGTATACATTAGTATCAATTAGAAATGTAACATCCCCACCTTTGGAATCTACATTACCATTAATATCAAATTTAGCTACTTGATTATTCTCATTTACTACAGTTGCAACTATAAATCCATTATTAGTAACAGATAATCTTAATTTATGAGAATCTTTAAATAAATGACTATTTTTTAAGAAATTTCTTCGTCTTACTGTATCTGAAATTAGTTCATTGTCTTTTTGGACCTTACCTTCTTTAGTTTCCCTATTAGCTACTGTAACGAAGTTTATTACTTTTCCTGACTGTTTACCATCATTTATATGATTATCTATATTGTTTTCTACAACATTAGGATTTTCTAATCTCTCAATCTGCAATAATGACTTATCTGGATTATCTGTCCATTTTTCTACTAATTGAGTAGCTAAGTCCAATCGAACTTGTCTCTCATTCATTATTTTAGCAATCAATACATCATTATCTATAATGTCTCCAGTTATGGCATTTATAGGAGGATTTGTTTGATAACTGTTATAAACTATACCGTCTATAAGTACAGGTATCATTGAATTATCCAGTACTTCTGGTTCTTTTTGTTCGGGTTCTACTTTCTTTTTTAAGATTTCATCTGTTTTATCTGTAAATATCTCAGTTTCTCTAGGACTCAATTCCTCACTATTCTTCATTTTCTCAGCAATAGAATTCAATCTATCTTCTGAAACAATACCATTATTGATAAATTGCTCATATTCAACATCATCAACAGACTCGACTACTTTATCGTCTGATTCTGGAGTTTTGCCATATACATAATTTTCATGTCTTTCTATTAGATCTGTGATTAACATATTGACTGTCATTCTCTCATTCATGCTGAGTAATTTTTCGTCATCTGTTAGATTATCTTCGTCAATTTCAAATACTCCTAAAAGTCTAATATATTCTTCTTTTTTAATAGCATCTGGTTCAACATTTAATAAAATCTCATCAACTGTATTAGGGTAATCGATACTAATTGATTGATTTAAAAAAGACATACCTTTTTTGATAAGAGCATCTGCTTCTGCTTCAGAAATACCTCCAGATAAAAGTAAATCGCGAACTCCTGCTTTAGCAACTAAAGTACCAGTACCTATATCGTTATTAACCTCGTTTACAGCTGTATTTAATACAGTAGGTATTTTATTAGGTTGTTTGTTATTAGCTATAGAAGGAGCTGTTGGAGCTACTGGTTGAGCAGGAGTTGCTCTCTTATTAAACTCATCCATTAAGTCAAAATATAAAGCTAATCCTTTATCTTTATCTAATAAAGCTTCTGATATTGCATTATTTACGTTATTGCTATGCTGTAAATCTAATTGTTTTGCTTTTAATATTGATATAACATCAACCATATCCAAAGCAGATTGTAACTCTGATTGACTTTTTTGTATTTTACCTTCTACTTTTTTTTCAAAAAACCTTTTAACAGGCATTACTATAGTATCATCATTTCTTTTATCGAGATAAGCTTGGTACTCTTTTAAAATATTAGTAGGATTATTCTTATATTCATCGTAAACTTGATCGCTTAATTCTTTTAAGGATTTACTCAATGCATCTAAATCTAATTGATTAGCTTTGATAAAAGAAGAGTTCTTTTCATATCCTGCTAACTGACTGTCAATATCATTTTTTCTATTCTGTAAGTCTTTTTTAATAGTACTTATGTTACTATTTAAAGGATCTGATAATTGTTGTATTATTTTCTCTCTTTGAGCATATAATGACAAGTATTCAGAAACATCAACTAGTCCTTGTTTAATTGCTTCAATACTGTCTATGTATTCTTGATTCTTTATTACAGCACTTTGTTTAGTTGGATCTAATATAGCGTTTACAAAACTATCTAAATGCTTATTAAATAAATCATTCATTTTAGTATTGTATCCATCTAATGCTTTCCAATTAGCAGCAAACTTATAATCCGATGCAATTGAATCTATACCATATTGATAAGCCATATGCTTTCTAGCATTATTAATTTCATCAACCTGGTGCATTGACATACCTTCTAATCTCTTATGATACTGTTTAGTTATATTTTTATCAAAAACATCAGTATATAATTTATCAAACTGCTTGGCTTTTTTAGTTACTTCTGCTATTTGTTCACTATTAGAAGTAGGATCGTAACCAAACATTTTAACTAATTCTGGATTCTTTTCTCCAAATGCTGTAAATCTATTTAAGGCTTGTTCGTGTAAGTTAGCTGTTCTAACAGCTCTCATGTAATCAGCAATTAAATGATTACGATAATATTCTTTATCTTCATCGTTGAATAAGTCAATGGTAGAAGTTTTACCTAAGAAACTTTGTAATGCTTTGGTTTTAGCAGCTACAACATTTTCATTAACTTTCTTTTTATTATTCTCTATAATATCATTACCATTTTCATCCTTTTCATAAATATCTAAATCAAACATGGCATCAGCTGCATTATTGATCCTTGCTTTAGTATAATCTCTATTAGCTATAAAAGCTTTTCTTTCTCCTCTTATTTTTTTAAGATTATCGGGCGTAGAATTAGGATCGGTATATCTACCTAATTTACTAGTAATGACACTCATACCGCCTCCTAAAACAGATCCTAAGAATATACTTTCTTGCGCTTCCATATCATCTCCGGTAAAAGTATTTCTTATTTGTTTACCGGCTAACGTAAGCATATTATTGTCAGTATCGTATGCGTTTTTTTTACCACCTACTTCTGTTCTACCATATCTATTCTCTACTATTCTTTGAGCAGCTAACTGAAAGTTCTCTTCATATAAACCTTCTTTTAAAGTACCCTCTGCTAATTTTAAACCATAATATTTCAATCTATTATCGGCAACAGCTCCTGGGGAAAAATCAATAGCCTTTTTAAACCAATTTTTATATATCTTTTCTTGTACTTTAAAAGAATTTTCAGCTAAATTTAATCCATTAGTATTTGGTAAATTCCTACCTTTTTTTAATGTCTTAAATAGCATTCTATTTTCCCAAGCATTTGAAAGAGCTAAGATAGCCATATTATAACCAAATAACTTAGCAGCTTGATCGGATGCTACTTCTTTAGCTTGTTTGTCCATCTCATCAGATGGCATGTCTGGATTATTAGCTTTTAACTGATCATATGTATTTTGATATACTACATTATAAGAACCAGCTGCTTCTTGCATCGATTCTACAACAGTATTCATACCCCATACTCCTAATTCTCCTAAAGTTTCAGAACCTGTTGTTAACTTCACAGCAGCATTAGCAAACTTACCTAAATCAATAGCTTTACCTCCTATATTAACCATTCTGCTACCTAAAGCAATCGATGTCTCTGATAATAAACCTAATTTACTTAAAGTTGCACCTGGTACTATTGCACTTAGCATAAAGGCTAACCCATCAGCTCCTGAGTTTAACCAGAACTGAGAGGACATAGCTTTTGATATAATTCCTTTATTATCGTAATCTAACGATTTGTACACATTTAGTAACTCAGAATCATTTAATTTTTCAGTAGCAGATTTAAGCCCTTTAGCAAAGGCATTATTAGTAACATCTTCCCAAAAGTAATTGGTTCTTTTATTGTTAGGATTTGTCCAATCTTCTATACTTTCACCTAGTTCTTGACCTAATTCAAAAGCACCTCTGCCTATAAAATTACCAGCTTCTGCTAATTTAATACCTGTTAACGGTACTACTTTGCTTATAAACTTAAGAGCATCTCTACCACCTCTATAGAAAATATTATGATCTTGTCTATCTAGTTGTGAATAAAAATCTTCATTTTCAGCTAATGATACATTAGGATTATAACCAAACTTTTCATTTAAAAACTTATCAAATCCCTTTTCAGGAGTATACATATTAGGAAAATTAGACTGATATTTATATTCAGTAGATTCTAATGTTCTATTTTGTAAAAAGTCCTGGGCTTTTTGTCTTACATTATCATCATCAGAGAATAGAGATTCTCTAAAATCTAGTTTATTAGACTTTAGAACATCCTCTGTTTTTACAAAATTAGAGTTATAATCCTTCAATAATGTATTCATAGAAGGAATATCACTCTCATATTTTGGTAATGGAGATTTGTATAGATTAGATAAAGTTGTTTCTGTATCTAACTGTAGAGCAAATATATGCTCCGGACTATCTTGTAAATATTGATTTTCCATCTAGTAAGTTAAATACGAATGAAGATTTAAAATTAAATTAGGTATGTCGTAAACAGTTTTAGTTGTAACTATCTTACCCTCTTTTGTAGGATAATTTATAGAATAACCAGTTCTACCGGTTAGGTTTGCATTTTTAATAACATTGACAGAATAACCTTTAGCTGTTTTACCAGCACCGTCTATAGGAATAGTTAACTTCTGTCCATCTGTTAAGTTTTTAAAACTAGATAATTCTTTGGTATTATAAATACTAGCTGTTAAAGCTCCGTATCTAGGGTTATCTTGTAAAAGATTATACTTAGGAATATCTGTACTCATTGAAAAATCACCTGTTTCTATATTATAAACAGCTCCAGAATTACCTTTAGATATTTGGTTTAAAATACTTTCTATTTCTACTTTTTTACCTTTAGCATAAGGTTGTCCATCTTCTCCTAATATTCTACCAGTTATATTACCTTTATAATCCGTATTTAGTATTCTTACATCTGTAATATTTCCATCTAATCCTTCTAATCTATTAAATACTGCTACTTGTGCTGGATCAGCTTCTCCTGATTTTATTTTATCTAATTTATTATTACCGGCTGAAGCATCAAACATTGTTTTAGACCTCAAAGAAGTCATATTTTTATAATCAACATCGTGATAAGCCAAATAGTCTTTTAATCCTGATTTATATTTATCAATACCTCTTAATAAACTAAGATTAGGACCAATGTTTACTCCTTTATATACAAAATTAGTAGCATCATTTATTTTAGTAGAGGTAAGATTTCCTTTTCCTGTTTTATAATAATCAATGATATCAGCTTTTGCTATTGTTACATTATTTCCTTTACTGTCTTTAATAGTCAAATCAGGCAATTTATTAAAAGCAGCCAATTCTTTTTTAGCTGACTCAGGTACATTCTTTTCTAATTCTCTTTGTTGGTATATTAATATAGACTTACTAGCCATGATATCAGAGCTAGTAGTTATATAATTACCTATAGTTGTTTCTAATCCATCATTTAGAGATTCTTTTAAAGCTAGTTTTTTTCTAACAATATCCTCTTGAGTTTTATACCATTGTGATTCAGTTGCTTTTTGACCATATGAGATAGCCCCATTTTCAGAAACTTCTTTATATTCCGGAGTTTGTTTTAAGATAACCTCTAGTGAATTATCCAATACAGCTTTTTCCGAATCTAATTCTCTGATAGTATTATCATATTCATTAAAAGAGGATGCGTCTATATTCTTATCATTGATGTTATTGAATACTTCAATAGGAGCACCACCAGGACTACCAGGTGTACCGGGAACCAACCCTTTCTCTATCATTTTTTTAGTAATCTCAGCATCAATACCCATTTGTGCTATTTCTTTAGCATCTCTGTGTTTTATACTTTGCATAGCAATATCGTGATGATTTTCATCTAACATTTGCTTCCAATTGATTTCTATATCATATAATTTCAATGCTGTTACATTTGCCTCTATATCATCTTCCATATAAGCACCTCTATTAGACATTTGGGCTAACTTAGATTTAGTGAATAGAGACCCGGCTAGATTTTCGTAATTACTACTTACAAAATTGATATCTGATAATTTACCTATTTGATCTGTGGTTTCAGTTATACTATTATTATAACTACTTATCATACTACCTAGACTAGTAAGTTTATTATCCTCATCTACAGTTCTATCAGTCTTCTTTTCTAACGATTGCTTTTCAGCCATTAATGTCTGTAATGAATTTTTACTATTTAAAAGACTTTGGTTTGATGTAGCTAAATAATCTTGTTGTAATTGAGTATAGTTTTTACCATAAGATACATATCCTTCAATCTTCATTTGATCATAAGCTTTAGAAGATAATCCTCCATTAATACAGTCACTTACATCAGAAGGAGTTAATCCTTTGCTTTTTCTTACATAGAATCCTTCAGTTACAGCAGATTGGTCCGGTTTACAGTTTTTAATAGCTTCAGTAACCTCTTTATTATAATCATAATAAGGAGTATATTCTCTTCTATTTCTGTATAATTCTTTTACTTTAGTAGGATCGGCATTAGGATCTTGAGCCATTTTCATGTACTTATTAAAGCTCTCCATGGCATATTGCTCATTTGCTTGAGCATAATAAATACCCTTGTCTTTAGTTTTATAATCCTGAATACTTTTACTTAAAGTAATACCATACTTATACATTTGATCATCATAAAGAATACTCTCAGCTACAGGATTATTAGGGTCATATAAAGGTTTTGACATTTCATCTATCTGATTAGCAACACCTTGTACACCTATTTCACTACTAGAAAGTTTACCTACTTGTTTATTTAATTCATCAGTAAACGATTTAAGATTGTCTTTGTTGGCTTTAATTTGTGGATTTAAGTCAACAATTGATTTATAAGATTGCTGTAACTTAGACACACCTTGCATCCAGTATTCTGTTTTAGCAGATACTTCTTTAAGCATACTACTGTAATCGAGCTTAAATGGTTTAAAATCTAACTCGGTATATGAATTTGGCTGTTGATAGCTACTAATTGGCATGGTTGTAAAATTACGTTATTTTTTCTTATATTTAAGGATCCCACCTAGTTTATTTTTAGGGGACATTAACTCAGCTATTTTTATAGCTAAAGCTGTTTTGGCTTTTTGATCAGTTGTTTCTAATAACAGTTTTTCTAGTCTTTGGATTACAGCCTGATTAGAACTACTACCAATTCCCATAGGATTAGTCAAAAGAGACTGAAGATCTATATTCTGATTAGCTTTGAACTTATAACCAAATCCATTACTTACTGCTGTATAAGGTCTTTCAGCTGCATAAACTGGTTTACCATCTCTGGTTCCTATTTGTCTGTTAGTCTTATATAAAGGAAGAGATGAAAGAGTATTATTAAAAGCTTGATTTTCTGCTACAGCTGTATTCATATTATCTATGAATTTAGTATTGTAGTAATCTTTATATCTTTGTTTATTTTGTAAAGTATTCTGCACTTGATCATAATACTTCTGATTGAACTCCATATTATTACTCATATCCTGATTCTGCGCTTCAGCGTTCATTTGAGTTTGAGCATTTCCTATTTGATTGTTTTGTTGCATTACATTAGAAATAGCTTGGTTTTTAGCTTCTAATGATTTACCATACATTTCGGCATTATTAGCGTACGCTAACATAGGATTAATTGACCTGTTTATTCCAGAAGCATTGTTGTATTGACTATCTACTGCATTCAAATAAGGTTGTGCGCTTACTTGAGATAATTGCGGAACTACTCTTTTTATTTGTTGTCTTAAAGGATATTGACTCTTAATACCTAGTTTCTGCAATAAAGGCAAAGCTACATTGAACTTTTGAAAAGCTGTTAATCCTACATTAGACGTACCATCTTGTACATAAGATGCTACTTCATTAGGTTTTAATATACCTGGTGCTACAGAAGTCGGAGATATTTGAGTTGTATCAGTAGCTTGTAATCCCATAATATTATTTACAGGAATAGGTTCTGATCTATCGATATACTTATAAGGAGCTTTTGGATCAAAGCTTATTGCAGGAGCTTGAAATGGTATATTAGTTCCCGGTATATTAGTTATAGGTAATTGTTCTGATGTAGTTCTATTATACTTAAATAAAGGAGCTGCTGCTGTCCAATTTCCATGCTTACCGTCAAAATCATTTGCTGGATTATTATCATTATTGTTAAAATAATGTTCTCCAGTCGCCTGATTGTAGTATTCATCGTATGCCTTTTGGAAATCTAAAACACTAGCATTAGGATTATTACCAAAGAACCATTTATGATAATCTTTAAACTCTGGTGAGAAGAGCGCATTGTCATAAGTTTCCCCTGTTTTATGTTGTAGTTGAGGTACTTGTATTGACGAACTACCAAACATATTTTCAGCTCTATTATTAGAGAAGTATTCTTTTAAATAATCAGGGTAATCATATTTCGAACCACCTGCTTGAAATTTTTTAAATCCGCCGTATTTCATATACTGTTTACTTTGTGTAATATCATTATCTACATTAGAGTCATAAATAGGAGCAGTACCTTTTGCAAAATCAGGAACTCCTTCAGGAAATCCTTTTTTACCTTCTTGTACGTATGCTATCTTACCTAATGTTTTTATGTTCTTTTCTAACATCAACATAGCTGAATTCTTAGCTATATCGTCTTGTGATTTAGAATCTAGAATGTTTAACATTTTATTGTGATGAGCTACATCTATATTCTTTTCTAATATTTTAGCTGGTGTATTAGCTTTTAACTTCTTACCACCTAATTTGAATTCAAATCTTTCTTTGTCATTCTTATTTAGAGATAAACCGGTATAATTAGAATAGATAAATGCACCAGGTTCTAAAAATACAGGAGTACCACCTTTAGCGTGAGATTTACCCAATGCTTTCTTTAAAACTAAGTTAGGGTTAAGTACATACTCAGCCACTTCTATTTCAGAGTTAGCATCTTTTTTATCAATGGGTTTAATTTTATTAGACGTATTGTCTATATTATCTAATAAGTTACCTCTTTCTTCGTCATACTCTGACAATATTTTTATTTGAAACATAATTATACAAATTTAAATTTAACGCCTTTTTGAATCAAATTGGCTATTTCTTCATTATCTACACTATAAGTACCACCAGTTTTATACTTATTCAATTTATTTACATATCCTTGCCATGGCATATTATTTCCTACCATCCAATTAGAAGAAGGACTTTTAGATCCTGTTAAGTTAAACTTACCGGCTATAGATATATTGTTACCGGTTTGTCTTTTTAACCAATCTTCGTATCTACTATCTACGGTTTTTGATAACGGACCATATCCAGATTGTTTAAAACTATTCCAAAAAGAATTGTAATCTCCAAATTGTTCTCTTACTTCTTGGAATTCTGGAGATTTATATGCTTCTGCTAGATGACCTGTTTTTCTAAAACCAAAAGAACCGTAAGCTCCATTACCGTGATCAAACTTAGAATTAGGATCTTCTACACTTTTGAATTTAGAAGCCCAATCTGTACCATCTGATGAACTGTCTGGTGCAACATAATCGTCATCAAATCTATTAACATCTCTGTCTTTTCTTACTTTATTACTTCCAAATAAGAACTCCATATCTGCTAACTTTCTACTTTGTTTGGCAACTTCTTCCTGTACATCTTCTTCTGTTACTCTATCATTGTTTTCTGCTTCGTTTTTATTATATTGATTTTCATCCTCATCGTCTTCTAATAAGAAACCGTAATCAAAAGCACCACCTTTTTGATAGATATTAGCTTTACCTGGTAAACCGCTATTCTGAGGTACTTCTGTATCAGCTATTTGTTGTATATCTAATCCAGCTTGTATTAGTTGTATTAATTTTGCATTCTTAGTTATTTTTGCTGCCGATTTAACAGTAGGAACTAAATATTTCAATTTACCAAAACCTGGGATAGCTGCTCCAATAGCTGCCATTCTTTCATCTTTTGTTTTTGCATTATAAATATCTCCCCAACTAGATATACCAGTAGGATCAAATAACTGTACCGCTGACTTAGTATAATCTAAATCATTTAAAACAGGCATGTTAGGATCGTTATATTCTGTAGTATTTAGATTATTAAATTTGTTTTTAGGTAAATTCTTTGGCGCATAAACATAACCACCTCCTTTTTGATAGATATTAGCTTTACCTGGTAAACCGCCTAACTTTTTTTGTCCTAATACACCAGCTCCAATTAATCCTGGTATTGCTGCTTTATATATATTTGGATTAGTCATATCAAACATTCCATTGTTACCTGTTGCTGATTTTATATTACCAGGTTTATTTAAATCAGTTATAATTTCAGTGTATGGTTTGACAGGAAAACCACCTACTATTTTATCAGGTTTTACATATAACATCATTTTATTTTTACCATAATTATGTGTTCCTTGAACCGTTTTATTGTCTAACCATTTATAAGGTCTTTGATAAAATTCTCCTTCAAAACCTGTTCGTTGGATAGGTGAAAAGTAAAAACCATCTCCGTGATAACCTTCATCTGTTTGCCCAAAATAAGATTTGTCAAATTCGTCAAACTTTGCTTTTGTGCTATGTACTACTGGTTCATAACTGCCATCAGGATTTATTAATTTAGAATCACCAAAAGCTTTTTTAAAGTTCTCACTATTCTGTTGTACAAATTGTTCAGGTGTTCCTTGAAATTTAGAACCATCTGGATTTTTCATCCAACTGCCATTAGCTTTAGCCTGTTGTTCTATTGCATTATACTCCTGCATTAAAGCCTTATTATCAGGAATTTCTTTATTCCATTTACCCCAATCTATTTCTGATTTAAAATTTGACTTTGGTGCTTCTACTTGTTTATATCCTTGTAACCAATTTTCTTTGTAGAGTTTAATATCTTTTAATGGGAGAGGACCTTTATTAATATAAATATTACTGCCTGGATTTTCTACGTTTGGAGCTGCATTTTTTGGAATTTCTGCTATATAGCTTTTTGGATCTTTAGGTGGACTCATTTTCCAAGTATTAAAATCCCAAGAATCGCCTGTAAGCGTAGGAGCATCCCTACTGTAAGTTCCTTTAGCAACAATAAAATCTTTTGTCATATAAAGATCTTCTCCGTAATTTCCCGTCTTGTTTGCTGTTCTTAAAACTTTACTTTCTAAGGCATCGTCTAAACCAGACCTCCCTATTCCTCTATAATAGGCTTCAGGATTAGGTTTAAATGCATACGGATTTAATTTCCAAGCATTTTTTAAAGGTGTTTGAGTTGTAGCATATTTTGCCAAAGCTTTACCTCCTGCTACACCTAACTCTCCTACTCCTGTTGCTATCATAGCTGCATCTACTCCATGCATCATATTCTTAAAACCATCATCATTTCTCCAAGCTTGAGTGTAATTATAAGGATTACCTTGTAAATCCCTCTCTGGTGAAACAGCTTCTATTTCTCCTTTATCATTTAATTTAGAATAAGGATTATTAGCTACATAATTGTTTTTTAATTGTAAACTTCTAGCTTTTGATACAGGTGTTTCAGTAGACGCTTTGCTAAAAGTCTTATCATATAAAGCTGATTGTTTAGTTAATGCTTGTTGTTTTTTAACTTCATCAATAGTAGGTTGTTGATATAATGTAGAAGGGTTTTCTGTAATAGGTTTATTTTGTTGTCTTAAGTAATCTTGAAACGATCCTCCTATTTTATATGATGTATCAATATAAGAATTACCACCTCTAGGAGCATAATGATGACGACCTATATATTTATGATCCACTATACCTTTATCATTACCTATAAACTCTTTTCTTAAAAACTTACCTCTCTTGTCATAAACTTCGATAGGATGTGTTGTATAAGAAGGTTGTTGTACAGTAGGAATTTGCATATTTGTTTGAACTCCTTTTATGTTAGCAGGATTATTAGAACTATATGGAGCAGATGACATTGCTATCATACCCATTCTCTGTTTAGGATATTCTTGCATGTTACCTGTTATCTGAGAAGTACCTGATTTTGTAAAAGGATATGGACTAGGGTTAATAGAACTCATTGTCTTATTATCTCTTACAATAGGATCTTCTGTTTCCGATAGATTTATATTGATAGGTTTTGTATTTGGTATAACCGGTGTTCCTGTAATATTAGCTTGTTGTGAAGAAGGTCTGTAATTAGTCGGATTGATAGCAGTTATGCTATTTTTTACAGTAGGATACGATTGTGCTTGAGGATTAAATGAAACATTATTATCTTTATTAAAAGGATAGTTACCAGTAGTCATAGACTCCATACTCTGTCTAACAGGAGAAGGAGTTTCATCAGATAAGTTTAAAGTAGCATTACCCGAAGTCATATTTGTAGGCAATCCTTTCATTCTAGCTTTAAATGATTCTAGAATAGAAGGAGTTGTACTCATAGAGTTCATTTGTGAATTACTTCTTTCTCTGAAATCTAAACTTGCATTACCAGGTTTCATAGAAGTCGGTATCCCGGTGATGATACTTTGTTCGTTATTTAAACCAAGAGGAATTGTAGACATGCTATTCATTCCTAATTTTGGTTTATCTTGTCTTAACATAGGAATTGGTAAGTCTAATTGAGATTGGGTTATTCCTGTAAATTTATCAGTATCATTATCTTTGTATAAAAGTTCATCATCTTTATATAGATCATTACGTAAATTATATTTTAAATAAGGATTGTAGAAATTTGGGTTTTCATTTATTCTATTTAAATCATCTGAATATCTTGTTATATCATTAATATTCCAAGCCCTACGTCCTTGATATCCGGCTTGTGTTAATACATCGTTGTGTATTTCAAAACCTGAGTCAGAATTTATATCTTCATTTGAAATACGATTTCTTAAATCATTGATAAATTTAGGTTTATTTTCTTCCATAAACTTACTCTTATCATCGAAACTTCGTTGAGAAAGAGGATTGTAGGTTCTTTGCAATCCTGATTGCCAATCTTGATTTAAACGGTTATAAGTAGGATCATTAGGATTCTCTGTTACATACCTATTAGTAGGTATACTAGCAGGATATCCGTTATTAATAATTTCTTCATGACCTGGATCAGAAAATCCTCCTTGTTGAAATTCTTCAGT
>Ga0154020_10002922_pt1 | contig 20767 bp, 17 predicted proteins | sample Klosneuvirus_201_FD_109709 | JGI IMG/M metagenome (GOLD analysis project Ga0154020, IMG submission 109709) | Active sludge microbial communities from wastewater, Klosterneuburg, Austria - Klosneuvirus_20160825_MG | ecosystem: Engineered > WWTP > Aerobic digester > Activated sludge | place... | reverse complement strand
TCTATCGGGTGTCATCGCCCAAAATCGGTAAACAAAGCCAGCTTGCGACCTGATGACACGGTTGTTGCCGTCGGAAGCTGCTCACAGTCGTCAAGGAGAGACACGAACATGGCCACCGAAGAAGCCCAGTCGCCAAACGCCACGCCACAGCCGGGCACTGCCCAAGCGGGGGAAGCCACCGCGCAAGCACCGGCCTCCCCCGAGGCTGAGCTTAAGGCGCAGGTCGACAAGCTCTCGGAGGAGAAGCGCGACCTCAACGATCGCCTGCTTCGCCTCGCTGCCGAGTTCGAGAACTACAAGCGCCGCGTCCGCAAGGATCAGGAAGACGCTGCGGCCCGCGGTCTCGAGAACCTGGTTCGGGAGCTTTTGCCCGCGATGGACAACTTCGACCGCGCGCTCACCGCCAGCAAGAACCCGTCGACCACGGTCCAAGCGATCGTCGAAGGTGTGCAGATGGTGCAGCGCAGCTTCCTCGGTGCGCTAGAGAAATCGCAGATCAAGCCGTTCGAGGCCGAGGGCAAGCCGTTTGACCCCAACTTCCACGAGGCGATCGGCCAGGTCGAGAGCACAACCCTGCCGCCTGGCCACGTCGCCACGGTCTTCCAGCGCGGCTACATGCTCGGCAACCGCCTGCTGCGTCCAGCGCTGGTGCAGGTAAGCCGCAAGAGTGAAACACCGAGCGACGGCAAAGACTCTACAGCGAACCAGGCAAACTGAGGCACTACTTGGCCGACGCAAGGCGCGACTACTACGACGTCCTGGGGCTGCCCCGCAATGCCGAAGCGACCGAGATCAAGCGGGCGTACCGGGCGCTGGCGCTTCGCTATCACCCCGATCAAAACCGCGACGACAAGCAGGCCGAGGAGAAGTTCAAAGAGGTCTCCGAGGCGTACACCGTGCTCTCGGACCCCGAGAAGCGGGCGCGCTACGATCGACTCGGGCACCTCGGTCTGTCGCGTGATGTGTCGGGCCTGGACCCGCTCACCGTCGACCTGGAGGCCATGAAGGCGCTGTTCAGCAACCTCTTTGGCGACCTCATCGGCGGCAAAAAGGGCAAAGGCCGCGACCTCCGCTACACCCTCGACATCTCGCTCGCCGAGGCCGCTCACGGTGCCCAGAAGACCATTCGCTTCCCGGTTCGCGCCGACTGTCCCAGCTGTCACGGCAGCGGTGCCCGAGGCGGAGAAGCTGGCCTCTGCATCTGCTCGACCTGCGCCGGCAACGGCAGCGTCAAGCCCGGCAAAGGCATCTTCTCGCTCAGCCGCACCTGCACCGTCTGTCAGGGCGTCGGCAAAGTGGTCGCCGATCCCTGCACCGAGTGTCGCGGCGCCGGACTCACCGACCAGCAGCGGGAATACACCGTCAGCATCCCCGCCGGCACCGAGGATGGAACCGCGCGTCGCATCGCTGGCCAGGGCGAACCCGGTCGACGAGGCGGCAGCTCCGGCGATCTCAACGTCACCGTCAAGATCCAGCCGCATCCGCTGCTCCGGCGCGAAGGGCCGCTGCTCATCTGCGATCTGCCGCTCGCGTTCTCCCACGCGGCGCTCGGTGGCACCATTGATGTTCCGACCCTCGAGGGCCGCGTCGAGATGAAGATTCCGGCGGGCACACAGTCGGGCACGGTGTTTCGGCTGCGCGGTCGCGGCTATCCCACGGGCATCGGCTCGACGACGCGTGGCGACCTCCACATCAAGGTCCAGGTCGAGACCCCGCAGGGTCTTAGCGAAGCGCAGCGCGCCCTGCTCCGCCACGTTGAAGAGAAGCTCGCTTCCGCATCCTTTCCGCGCATCGGCAAGTTCCAAGAAGAGCTACGCCAGCTCTACGGTCCCGCCGACACCACCACCACCCCGATCACCAAGAAGTAGACCGCCAAAAAGTCGGACCGCTGTCAGCCCTCTTTGCTATACCCAGCGGCCGTGAGTACGAGCCACCTGCACCGAGTATTTTGGGCGGTTTGCCCGCCGGAAGCCTGCATCCAGCGCACGGCCCGGCTGGTCGAGCAGCTGCGCGGCCCGGTGCAAAAGCTCGGGCTGACGGTGGCGTGGGTTCGGCCTGACTCGCTGCACATCACCCTCAAGTTCCTCGGCGACTGCACAAGTGAGCAGCTGTCGAGGATGGTCGAGCCCCTGGCGCAGCTTGTGCAAGGTCGTCCCCAGCTGACTGCCCCCCTGGTCGTCTTAGGACTGGCGGCCTTCCCCAGCCTTGAGCGTCCGCGCGTGCTGTTTGCGACGGTGACTGAGACCGTTCAAGCGACGCAGCTGCCGCTCGAGCTAGCGCAGCTCCAGGCCGAGCTGGACCGCGCGCTGGTTGGGCTGGGTCACCGCGCCGATGACCATCGGTTCCACCCGCACCTGACGCTGGGACGGGTCAAGGATGCGACGCCTGACCGTACCGGCACGCGGCCAAAGGCCCTCTTGGAACTGGCAGAGCGAGTCTGTCCGTTGCCGCTCTCGGAGCCGTTTGTTCCGCCGTCGCTGATCCTGTTCGAGAGCCAGCAGACGGAGCACGGTACGCGCTATCTCCCGCTTCATACGCTACCGCTGTCCCCCACGGAGACGCGCTAGCTTCCACCCTTTTTCCAAACCACCTAGAGATCTCAAGAAAAGGAGCATTCCCATGGCAACCGAAAAGATGGCAGTCGAAAAGAAGGACGAGGCACGCGGGGGTCGCACGGAACGGCTGGCCGCTCTCGATGCAGTCACCAGCAACATCGAGAAGCAGTTCGGCAAGGGTGCGATCATGCGGCTCGGCGAAGGCACGGCGCTGCCCGAGGTGCTGGTGATGCCCACTGGCTCGCTGGCGCTCGATATTGCGCTCGGCTGCGGTGGTCTGCCCCGCGGGCGCATCGTCGAGATCTTTGGGCCGGAGTCGTCCGGAAAGACCACGATGGCGCTGTCGGTCGTCGCGGAGTGCCAGAAGCGCGGCGGAATGGCGGCCTTCGTCGACGCCGAGCACGCACTCGACATCACCTACGCCAAAAAGCTCGGGGTGCGCACCGACGATCTGCTGGTCTCGCAGCCCGACAACGGCGAGCAGGCGCTCGAGATCACCGACATGCTGGTTCGCTCCAGTGCCGTCGACATCGTCATCGTCGACTCGGTGGCCGCGCTGGTTCCGAAGGCCGAAATCGAAGGCGAGATGGGCGATCAGCACATGGGTCTCCAGGCCCGCTTGATGTCGCAGGCGCTGCGCAAGCTGACCGGCTCGATCAACAAGAGCAACACGCTCGTCATCTTCATCAACCAGATCCGCATGAAGATCGGCGTGATGTTCGGCAGCCCCGAGACCACCACCGGAGGCAATGCCCTCAAGTTCTACGCGTCGCAGCGGCTCGATATCCGGCGCGTCGGTGCGCTCAAGCAGGGCGAAAAGGTCGTCGGCAACCGGACTCGCGTCAAGGTCGTCAAGAACAAGCTGGCGCCGCCCTTCCGCGAGGTCGAGTTTGACCTGATGTACGGCGAGGGAATCAGCCACGAAGGCGACCTCGTCGACCTCGGCTCGGAGGCCGGCATCATCGAGAAATCCGGCGCCTGGTTTGCCTACAACGGCGAGCGGATCGGTCAGGGACGCGAAAACGCCAAGGAGTACCTCAAGACCCATCCCGAGATGGCCGATGCGATTGAGGCGGCGGTCCTCGAAAAGCACGGCATCAAGCGGCAGGGCAGCGAGACGGCCCAGGCGGCAACCCCAGCCGCAGCGGAACACGTGGCTCCACCCACCGGACGGAAGGCGAAGGCGGCGAGCTAACTCGTCCGCTCAGTCGACGATCTCGGGCCGACCGACCGGCTGCTTGCCTTTGGGACCAGGCTTGCCGGTGGCCCCAGAAGGAGTCTTGCCGACCACTGGCTTGGCGGGCCCCGGTGGGGGAAGCGGCTGCTTGCCCGCAGGCGGCTTGGTGGCGGTTCCGTTCACCGCTGGCTTGGTGACGGTTCCGTTCACCGCTGGCTTGGTGGCGGTTCCGTTCACCGCTGGCTTGGTGGCGGTTCCCGCACCTTGTGTCTTGCCGACTGTGCTGGACTTGGTGGGACTCCCGCCGGCGGTCAGCTTGCCAGTCCCCGTCGCTGCTTTAGCCGTCCCTCCGCCCCAGGTCGGCTTGCTCGCCGTCACTGGCTTGGGCGGTTCGAGCGGCTCCAGCGGCACGCTGACCACGACATCGTTGCCAATGTTGGCGTCGACGGTCTGTTCCTTGTAGTTGGGTCGCCGAATGATGAGCTTCAGCGGCCCCTTGCCACGGGGCCAGTCTTTCTTCATCGGCGTCATGCCGATCGAGCGCCCCGAGTCCGCCAAAAGAACGTCGGCGCCCCCCGGATTGCTCTCAACAGACAGCATGATGTTGCGTCGCTCGACCTTGGTGGACAGCACGCTCGGCTGACCGGTGTCGGCTTCTGGGCGGCTCAAGCGGACCGTGACCGCCACGACCAGCGACAACAGCACAATGCCCGCCGCCCCGATCACCGCCCAGCGCCGTCGCCGTCCCGCCGGAGTCATCGAGAGGCTGCTCTGCCCCGCCGAGCCCCCCAGCGTCGACTGCCGATTCAGCCCCGAGTTGGAGTCCTTGTCCTTAACCGCCTTGAGCCGATTCCCAGTTGGGGTGTCATCCTCCCCAGGCGCCGACTGCCCGGCTGGCGGAACCGCTCCCGACGCAGCCTGCGGACCCGGTGGCAAAAGACCCTGGGCAAACCCCGGAATCGGAATGTTCGCCGACGACAGCGTATAGCCGGTAGGCATCCGCACAATCGCGTGGGCAGTCGTCGGATAGGCCACCGCCAGACCATCCAACTCGCCAGTCACCTGACGCATCGTCGGACGCTCAGCTTTGTTCTTGATGAGCAGCCGGTGCACGACCTGACCGAGGTTCGCCGGCACAAACGGCGCCGCTTCCTTGATCGGCGTCGGCTCGTCGTAGATCTGCTTGGCCAGGATCTCTCCCTGCGCCCCTGTAAAGGGCGGCTTGCCGACCAGCATCTCGTACATGATCACGCCGAGCGAGTAGACGTCGGCTTTGTCGTCGACGTTGCCCGCACCTCGGCACTGCTCCGGCGCCATATATTTCGGCGTCCCCATGACCACGTCCGCCGCTGTCTGCGCCGCACCTTGGTTTAGCTCAGCGGCCACCTTGGCGATCCCAAAGTCGAGGAGCTTGACGCGAATCCGCCCCGGAGCCTCGGGATCTGGGTCCGCAATCAGCATGATGTTGTCGGGCTTCAAGTCGCGGTGGATGACTCCCTTTTCGTGAGCCGCCGCCAGCGCTGCCGCAATCTGCCGCGAGATCCGAACCACCTCGGGCACCGCCAGCTTGCCGCCGTTCTGCTTGAGCCGCTGACCGAGCGTGTCGCCCTTGAGAAACTCCATGACCAGATAGGCGACGCCGGACGGCAGCTGACCATAGTCGGAGATCTGGACGATCCCAGGGTGGTCGACGATGTTGACCGCTCGCGCCTCGTTGAAGAAGCGCTGCGCAATCTCGGGTTCCTGCGCATAGCGACCGTGCAGGACTTTGACGGCGACGCGCCGCTCAATCGGCTCCTGGATGGCCTCATATACGGCCCCCATACCGCCCTTGCCGATCAAACGGACCAAGCGGTACGGGCCTATCTTGTCGCGGGGCAGACCTGTAGACACTACAGGCGCATCTTAGCACTTTGGCGCTCCCCACTTGAAGGGGCTTGCTATGGTCGGGGGTCCGCCGCGCTCAGCGTTTTGAGCGCCTCCAGGGCCGGCGGCACCGGCATCACCTTCAGATCCGGGCGACCTCGGCTACCTTGGGCCTGATAACGCACAAAGTAGACCCCCGGCGTGTGCGCCATCAGCGTCGAGCACTGCGTAGCCACTTTGCGACTGCCGCCTCCCTCCTCCGCTGAATCATCACTGATAGGGCCTTCGGCATCGGGAAGCTGGATGCACGCGCGATGGCTGCCAGTACCAGCAACATAGCGAACGTACCGGCCAGGCTGCAGCCGCACCTTCTCGCTGTCATCGAGAACGAGCAACCGGGCCTCGCCATCGTCGCCACTCATGCGATAGAAGTAGATCACCGTCGAGCCACCCACTGCCCTGTCCGCATGAGGGTCCGGCACAGGCCGGGGTGGCTGCCCAAACAGGCGCTTTTCCGCACGCCTGGCCGCATCGGCCTGGCTGCTGCCGAGTGACGCCAAGACAGAGGGCCGACCGGTGTCGTACTCGCCGTAGCGAACCCACGCCGCGATCGCCGCTTCCTGGACTTCTTCGCTTTCGTCGCCAAGCGCCCCCTTGAGAGCGCTCTCGTTGCCCTCGGCCTCCCAGGCAGCCACCTGCTTGACCCGCATGGAGGCGCAGCCGCCACCGCCGAGCCCCAGCAAAAGCCCCAGTCCCAGCCGCCACGCGCTACCGACTTGACCCATCGCTCTGGTCATCTTGGCCCTCCCTTGCCCATCGCACTCACGCTGCCCAGCCGCCGGTACAGCTCGACGTTCTTTTCCACCGTCTCGACGTCATGAAAGGCGCGTAGCTTGGCATCTTCCCACTCGCGGTCGAGCTCGGAAAGTCCCCACTTGCGGTCTTGGCCGAGCGACAGCTGAAACGGACGCGCCGCCTCGCCACCACACAGCGCTTGACCCGGCCCCTCGACCCGCACCGCCATCTGTTCGCTCACGCGGCTGCGAAAATCTGCGGCATAGCGCTCGGAATACAGTTGCAGGAACAGCTCCCGTCCACTGTCCGAGTCTGCGGCGTACAGGCGGGCCAGCGCCGCGGCTTGCTCCGCCACTGGATAGCTGTGACGAATCGACGCCGCCATCTGCCGGTGAAGCTTCTGAACCGTCGCCACCGACCACTGGGTGTTCTGAAGCAGCGCGTCGAACACCGCGATCCCGTCGGCCTCGAGCACCGCATCGCGGAGGCTCTCGCAGGCCGCGTCCGCCGTCCGATGGCCCGAGCAGCCACTGCCCAAGCCGCACACCAGCGCGACCGCAGCGAGGCCCGCAGATTTCACCGCATATCCTTGGGCTGCTCGCTCTGCTGTCGCTTGTCCGCCAGCTCCTGTCGGCGCTGTTGCTGGTGCGTCAGGATCAGCCGCATCTCCAGATAGAGCCCGACGACCAGCCAGATCAGCGGAAAGCCAGGCAGCTCAAAGCCCTTCACCTTGCCGAAGGTCAGCAGGCCACCCACCATCGTCAGCAGCGCAGCCCCCGTCGCCACCGGGATCGAAAACGAGCGCTTCGCCGCGAGCGTGAGGCCCCCGCACAGAAGCGCCGCCCCCACGACAAGGTTGCCCGGAAACAGCAAAAGCCCGAACGGCTGGAGCCGCACGATGGCGAACAAACCCATCATGCACATCATCGCGACCAAGTAAGAAGTTTGTGAGCGCACAGATCGCCTGCTACCACGTCTTTTCGGCGCGCGCCATTTCAGCGGCCAAGACTGAACCCCAAGTCCCAGTTTCCCGTCGCCCACGATTTTTGATCTTGCCGCTGCGGGGCCGGCTTTGGTATTCAGGGCACCTCCTTAGCGAGCCGATCGCTGTTTTTCTTGGCCATCAAGCTCTGCGTCGCGCCCGGGGTCTCGGGTGCTCTCGTCTCAAGTACTTCGGTAATGGGCGTGGCTTATCCACAGCTGTGGATAAGTCTGTGGATAGTTTCAACATGCTGAGTGATCTGCCGCTCGATAGCACCGCATCGGGATTGCCCTGCCAAGCAGGCACATCCGATGTGTGGGACGACGCCATGAAGGTGATCGCCCGCAAGCTGTCGACGCAGAACTACGACCTGTGGTTTCGCCCGATTCGCTGCCAACAGGTCGACGAACAGACCATCCATCTGCTGGCGCCCAACCAGTTTATCAAAGAGTGGTTTGAGACCCATTATCAGCAGGTCGTCCTCGAAGTGATCGGCGAAGGCAGCACGCGGCCCTACGTCATTTCCTGGCGGATCGATGACAGCGGCAACGATCACGTCAGCGACGTGCCGGCTCCCGCCAAGCCACAGGTCAGCAAGCAGCGTGAGGCAGCGAGTCTCGAAGCGGCCAGGGCTGCGCTGCCACCGTCTCGACGCAACGGCGTGGGTGGCAAAAGCAAGCCCGCCCCCGAGAACCTCGAGCCCGGCCCGGAGCTGCTCGCCCGTTACGTCTTTGACTCGTTTGTCATCGGCCCGTCGAACCAGCTCGCCGCCGCAGCCAGCCGGGCTGTCGCCGACAACCCAGGTGGCAAGTACAACCCGCTGTTCATTTATGGCGGCGTCGGTCTCGGCAAGACGCACCTTTTGCACGCCATCGGTCACCAGATCCAGGCTGAGCATCCCTCGTGGCGCATCCTGTACCTGAAGACCGAGACGTTCATGAACGAGTACATCAATCAGGTGCGCTCGGGCCGCATCGACGAGTTCCGCGTCAAGTATCGCGACAACACCGACGTGCTGCTGATGGATGACATCCAGTATCTCGGCGGCAAGGAACGGACCCAGGACGAGTTCTTCCACACCTTCAACGCGCTGTTCGAGTCGCACCGTCAGATCGTCGTCACCGCCGACAAGTACCCGCACGAGATTCCGGACCTCGAGGAGCGCATCCGCTCGCGCTTTCAGTGGGGCCTCATCGCCGACATTCAGGCGCCGGAGTTGGAGACCAGGGTCGCGATCCTTCAGAAGAAGGCCGAGCTGGATCAGATCGACCTGCCGAGTGATGTGGCGCTGTTTCTGGCCACCAACATCAAGTCGAACGTCCGCGAGCTAGAAGGTCTGCTGATTCGGGTGGCCGCCTTTGCGTCGCTCCAGCAGCGGCCTATCACCATCGAGTTCGCACAAGACACGCTCCGCAACTTCCTGACTCAGTCGGCAGCGCACCTTACCGTCGAGGCGGTGCAGCGCGAAGTGGCAAGCTACTTTGGCGTCAAGATCTCCGACCTCAAGGGCACCAGCCGTCAGACCTCGGTGACACGGCCTCGGCAAGTGGCGATGTACCTGGCACGCAAGCTGTGCAAGTCGAGCTTTCCGGAGCTGGGCCTGAAGTTTGGCGGCAAGGATCACACGACGGTGCTGTCGGCCTGCCGCAAGGTCGAGGCGCTGCTCGACTCCGACCCGCAGCTACGTGGCATGGTGCAGGAGATCGAGCGCCACCTGATGGCGTAAGGGAAGCGAGCGGCGATGGCGATGTCGAGCAAGCCGAGAGAGCCAGAGCTGCGCGAGCGCCTGGCCACGATCTGTCAGCGGCTCTATCAGAAGGGTCTGATCGCGGCGGGGGATGGCAATGTCTCGCTGCGGCTCGACGAAGGCCGAGTGCTGGTCACTCCGTCGGGCTTTCACAAAGGCTTCATCCGTCCCGAGGAGCTGATCGTCACCGACCTCGCGGGGCGCAAGCTGCGGGGTGAGCATCGACCCTCGTCGGAGTTTGCGATGCACACGCTCATCTATGCCGAGCGCCCCGATGTCGGTGCAGTGGTCCATGCCCATCCGCCGATCACCGTCGCGCTGGCGCTGGCCGGCGTCTCGCTGACCGACTGTGTGCTGAGCGAAGCCTGCCTGCTGCTCGGACCCGTGCCGACGGCGCCGTATGCCACACCGACCACCAGTGAAGTGCCGGAGTCGCTGCGACCGTTTGTCCGCTCGGCCAACGCGATCGTGATGCACCGCCACGGCGCGCTAACGATGGGACGGACGCTCGAGGAAGCCTGGCATCGCATGGAGGCCGTCGAGCACTCGGCCAAGATCATCCACGCGGCCCGCGCGATCGGGGAGGTGGTGCCGCTGCCGAGTCCAGAGGCGACCAAGCTCGAACAGCTGGCCGGACAGCTTGGGATTCCCAGGCCGCCGGAACCGCTGTATCGCCCGCTCGCCGAAGAACCCGCCAATCCGAGTGAGACGGCGCTGATCGAAGCGGTGCTGCGCAAGCTCCGCGTCGGCTGACCTCGCTCACGGTCGCAGCAGATCGTCTTCGAGTCGCATCAGCACGCTGTCACCATCGTAGAACAGCGCCCACACGTACGGTGGCACCACCCGCAGAAGCTCCGTGAGCGGCCTGGGTAGACTTGGCCCCCCCTCGCTGACCAAGCCACCGGCGAGATCGAGCGCTTCCGCCAGCAGGCTGCGTGGTCGCTCGGGCAGGAAGAAAACCGCCGCGTCCCGCTCGGGATGGAGGTCGGCCAGCTCGCGGGCCCTCGCCACTGCATCGGCCAGGCCACCCAGGCGATCGACCAAGCGCCGTGCTTGCGCCTGCCCGCCGCTGAAAATCCGTCCCTCGGCACTGGGCTCTAGCTCTTTGCGCGAGAGGTGACGACCGCTGGCGACGACTTCCAGGAAACGATCGTAGCCAGCTTGCAGCCTTTCGCGCAGCAGCTCGCGCTCTTCGTCGCTGTAGGCCCGGAACGGACTGTCCATGTCGGCGTGTTCACCGTGAACGTAGCGCGCTCGCTCGACGCCGACTCTTCCCAGCAGCAAGCTAATATCGACCTTGCCACCGAAGATACCGATCGAGCCGGTGATCGTCAGTGGATCGGCAAAGATCTCTCGACACGGCGCCGACAAATAGTATCCGCCCGAGGCAGCGAGATCGCCAAACGAGCACACCACCGGCTTGCGCTGGGCCAGCTGCTTGACCTGCCGGGACAGCACGTCTGCCGCCAGCGCGGACCCACCGGGACTGTCGATGCGCAGCACCACGGCCTCGATCCGCGGATCGCTCGCCGCTTCCTCCAGCGCTGCCGACAGGGTCTGCGCACCAACGGTCTTGAAGTCGACGTAAGGCACGCTCAGCGAGCGCCCCTCTGTCAGATCGCCGACCACTTCGATCACCGCCACACCATGAGGACGCGCCCCGCGCGGACGAGCCTCCTGTGGCAGTCCATCCAGGCGCAGGTCCGAGCCAAACAGCTGGACCAGCCGCGCTTGCAGCTCCTCTTGGGAAGCAATGGCATCGACCAAGCGAGCCGACTTTGCCGCCGTCGGAACGTGCTGGCCCCGGCTCACCAGGTTCTCCAGCGCGGCCAAGGGCAGACGCCGCGACTGCGCAATCTCGCCGAGAATCCGCTGGGACAGGTCGTCGACCACCGCTTGTCGCTGGCTGCGGGTCGGCTCACTTGGACCATCGCGGGTAAAGCTCTCGGGCGAGGCCTTGTAGCTACCAATTCGGACGAGGTCCGCCTTGATGCCGAGCCGGTCGAGTGCCTCGCGATAATGAGTGGTCGACTGCGCAATGCCCGAGAGCCGAACCAGCCCCGCCGGGTCGAGCAGCACCTCATCCGCCGCCGAGGCAATGTAGTACTCACGCGTACCCAAGTCTGCCGCATAGGCGACCACGCGCTTGCCAGCCTGGCGAAGCTCACTGAGCGCCTGTCGAAGCTCGTACGCCGTCCCCCAGCTGCCGGCAACGCCGCTCACGATCACCAGCACGCCCGCGATGTTCGAGGCCGTCTTGAGCGCCCGCAGGCTGAGCAGCACTTTGTTTAGGCCGCGCCCGCTGATCTCTCCGAGGTGGAGGCGCAGCACCGTCTTCGGTCCCGCCCACAGCGAGGGATATCTCTCCGAGGAGACTCGCAGCGCAACGGCGCCACCGTGATAGGCGACCGGGCTGTTTGGGCCCAGACCGAACATCTGGAACACCGAGCCACCGACGCGGGCAAAGTCGAGAGAAAGTCCAACGCCCACGCGCCAGGCCACCCGCTCACCGCTATCGGGGATGATCACCGAGCTGCCATCAATGCCAAAGCCGAGCCCGGCGGTCGGGCGTACCCACAGACGCACCCGTGGGCTGACCTCGGAGTAGGCCTCGCCGACACGGACGCCGAGACCCAGATCCCAGCGCGAGTCACCGAGCGGCTGGATCAGCGTCTCAAACTCATAGCTACGCGCAATGCTCGGCAGCCTCGACGTAGCGGACGGCTGTGGACCGTTGAGATCGTGCAGCATGGCGCCCAGCGCCAGGCGACGATTCGGGCGCAGGTGCAGACCCAGGCTGACTGTGTCGAGTCCCTCGTAGCTGCGGTCGCCCCGCTTCGCCAGCGAGTGCCCGTACGACAGTCCCACCGCCGCCCACCCGGTAGGCGCCCAGGTCAGCGCCAGCGTCATCTTGCCGAGCATGTCGACTTCGTGCGGTCGGAGCAGCTCCAGGCCCGCCCCGAACTTGAGCGCCCGCAGATACGGCACGGGCGTCGCAAAGTACAGTCCGGTCCCACGGCCCGCCCACGAGATGGCCGAGGTCAGCTCGCTGTGCCGCAGTCCGAACGAATAACCTCGCAGATCGCGTAGCGAGGCTGGGTTCACCGTCGTTGCCCACGGCTCCGCGCCATCCGCCACGCCCGTCCCCGGCGTCGTCACCGATTCGAGCGGCGAGCGATTGAGGGGCACCTGCACTTGGCCCATGGCAGTCCCAGCCCACAGCCAAACGATCGCCGCGGCCCTGCTAAGCCGTCGCATCCCAGTCCGGTTCATCTGCGTCCTTTACTGCGTCGAGGGGGGCTTCTGGCGCAGCGTCACAAGCTGCTGGGTGTCGTGCTCGTAGTCGAGCGTCACGGTCTCAGGGAGATAGCCAGGCAAGCGCAGCATTACCGCCAGCTTGCCAACGTCGCGCTTCGGGCCGTACCGGTAGGGAGTCTTGCCAATCACCTCGCCCGCCGTATTCACGATCTCGGCGCCGGAAGGACTGCTGTCGATCCGCCAGCTCACGGTGCCCGCCTGCGAGCGCCCGAAATAATAGAGCGTCCCACCGAGCACCAGCGCCAGCAAAAGTCCCAGCACGGCCCACAGGGGGCCAAGTCGCGGGGACGACGCGGGCGGAACCGAGTAGCCCACCGACGGTTCGACCTCGATCAGCTCGATCGATTGCAGCTGTGTCGAGACCTCGCGCATCGTCGGGCGCTCGCTGCCCGATTTGGCCAGCATGCGCAGCACCAGCGCCTCGAGTTCCGGGCGGACATCGGCGCGCAGCAGCGATGGGGGCGGCGGCGCCTCGCTGATGTGCTTGTGCATGACGCTGACCATCTCGGGCGCGACGAACGGCGCCTGGCCGCACAGCGACTCATAGATGACGATGCCCAGTCCGTACACGTCCGTCTTTTCGTCGACCACGGCTCGCCCGCTCTCCAGGCACTGCTCCGGCGCCATGTAGATCGCGGTCCCGAGCAGCGACGCAAACGGGCTGGTCTTGATCTGGGTGTTCGACGACGAGGAGATCGACAGCGAGGCATCTTCCGCCACCACTGCGATCCCGAAGTCGAGCACCTTGGCCCGCTCACCGCCCGGCACCGCGTCGTCGCGGACCAGCATGATGTTCTCGGGCTTGATGTCCCGATGAATGATCTTCTTCGAGTGAGCGGCGGCCAGGGCATCGGCCAGCTGCCGCGCAAACCGAATCACCGTCAGCTCGGGAAGGCCCCCACGCGCCTTGCGAAGCCGCTGCCGGAGCGATTGCCCATCGAGAAACTCCATGACGAGATACGGCGTGCCGTCCGGCAGGACATCGCTCTCGAAGACATGGGTGATTCCGGCGTGTCGGGTCAGGTTCGCTGCCATCGGCTCTTGCCGAAAGCGCGCGACGATTTGCGGGTCCTTGGCGTATTCGGGATGCAGCACCTTGATCGCCACCCGATTTTTGACCCGCTGGTGCTCTGCCTCATAGACGGTGCCCATGCCGCCGCGACCGATCTCGCGGACGAGGCGATAGTTCCCGATTTTGGTCAGTTTGCGGCGCGCCATGACAAGCCGGGCAGAGCGTTTCCGCCCATACTATCTGACTTCGCAACGGACTTTTGTGTCGAGAAAGAGGGATCGCAAGGCCCGTGGGAGCAGCGGGGAACGGAGCGGATGCTCAGACGGTACCCTGGCCGCCCTTGAGCTCAATGCGCTCACAGGCGAGGTCGAGCTTGACCTTCTGAAGCTGTAGCTGCTTGGAGTCGTGCTTGACCGGACCGAGCCCCAGGATCGTCACGCCGAAGAGATCGAGGGTGAGCAGCGGTTTGCTCTGTAGCTGGCCCGAGCCGACGGCGTCGCGCGGCAGATACCAGATGTGGCCGGTGTGCTGCTGACTCGCCACGTGCTTGCCCTCTCGCACCAGCGCATCCCACCACTTCATCCACGCGCCAGCATCGCGCTGCAGGATCGTAACGGCCAGCGAAGGGAACTCGACGCGGCCCGGCTCCTTGTTGACCTCGAGGAACTTACCGATGGGATTTTCGATGATCTCCTGCTTGACCGTAAACGACTCGATCTTGCAGGTCTCGGCGGGATCTTTGCTGATGCCGTCGACCTTGAAGGTAAACATCGACGGCAGCCACATCCGCTGCCGCTCCCACTCGTCTTTATACTGCTGCTCGCCTGGATACTTGTTCGAGCCCGACTGCTCTTCCTTGAGGCTCTCGACGGTAAACTTGACCGTCAGATAAGCAGGCTCCTTGGCCGCACCATCAAGGGTCGGGAAGGTCACTTCTCGAATCAGCGCATTGGTGAAGCGCCGCCGCCAGCGTTCGCGATTGTCGAAGTCGAGAGCGACCAGCGAGCCGTCGACGCGCTGGGCATCGTAGCTAAAGCTCTTGGCCAGCCACCGCCAGAACCTTGGCGCCATCGTCATGCCGACTTGGATCGTGACGTCTTCAAACTTTGGCCGGCCTGGATACTTGGTGACGGCACCGCTGCCGCCGACCTTTTCCTCCAGCAGATCCGATTTGAAGGTGCCACCCTCGATGGTCTGAAGAGTTCCCATGTACTGGCTGGAGCCACCGTCGTCCAGCTCGAGCACAAAACGGCTGGAGATATAGGGCCGGGTCTTGGTTGAAGCCGCCATCTTCTATTTGCCTCGTTTGCAGCTTATCACGCCTACGTCTTCGACTGAGGAGCGCGCCTCAGCGCACAGTCCGTTGAAGTGGTCGCAGGCAAAGTTACCCACTGTCTCGCCCAAGGTTATCGACTGCCGAGCACATGCTGTTGCGCCCGACCGATGTCGTGGCCCGCCGCAAGGCCAGTTTCGTCGCCAGTCACCCCCAGCCGTCCCGCAGACATCTCCACAGTTGAGTCCGTGAAATGCGCTTGACCCGGTCGGACATGTGCTAGGCTGCGCCACATGTCGGCCAAGCACCTGTCCGTGCTCATGTTCGTCGCCGCTGCCGCCTTGCCGGGACGTGCCTCGGCGCTCCAGTGTAGCTCGCTTCCGGAGCCTGCCTATCTGACCGCCACACCGGCGGCAGAACCGCTGGTCCAAAAGGTGGCGAGCCTGCTCCAGCGCACCGATCCACAGCGCATGACTGTCGTCTATCAGATCCGTCCGAGCTGCACGGGTCTGGAGTCGATGGTCAAGGACATCCTGCCCGGCTCTTGTGCCGGTGACGCGTGCATGCGAGGCAAAGCGCTGTTCTTCACGCTTGATCCCCGCGATACCGATGCGAAAGAGTGCGACCTCGATACGACGGGCGCCAAGATTGACATCGCGCTGTCGGATGTCTTCCCGCAGACCTGCCCGACCTATGCCCAGACGGCACCAACGGGAATCCTTGATACGCCCGGCCCAGTGTCGCCGTACTCGCTCGTGATGATGCGTTCCTCCACGGAAGCGGCCATCCATGCCGAGGAAGCTCACTTCGTCTTTGGTGCAGGCAAGAGCGCGAACATCAAGCCGTGGCTCAACGACGCGGTGATCGCCCACCTGGGAACGCAGGATGCCGGGGTGCTGCTGCTGGGCACCCGCATCAAGCTAGCGACAACCCGGTGGAAAGGCATCACTGTCGCTGGTGTCGATGAGCTAATGAACACGCTCTACAACGATGGTGATCATGGCATCGGCATCCTTGCTACCTCCGTGGCCGATCGTCGCCGCGCCGAGCTGCGCCCCCTCGCCTTCCAAGCGATCGGCCAAAAGGGTGCGTTCTTCCCGGATCGCCGCGCGACCACCTACGACAAGCAGAGCGTGCGCGACGGTCACTACTCACTGTGGGGCTTTCTCCACACGGTGCTCCGCCAAGACCCCGGCAACCCCAGCCAGCCGCTCTCGAAGAAAGGCGCCCGACTCGCGAACATCTTCCTCGGCAAGTCCATGGTCGGCAGCCAAGACGCGCAGCTGCTCCAGGTCCAAAGCGGCCTGATTCCCCAGTGCGCGATGAAGGTCACCCGAACCAACGACCTGGCGCCGCTCAGCATCTACGCGCCGGGTGAACCGTGCAGCTGCTTCTTTGAGCACAATGTCAGCCAAGGAAACCTCAACTGTCAGCAGTGCCCCGCTGGAACCTGCGGGAGCGGAGTCTGCCGACGCAAATACTGTGAGGCTCAGTGATGCGAAGGCACTCCCAAGCGGTGTTTTCCCTGCGACTTGGCGGAAGCCTCCTTTTGGCGGCACTCGCACTCGGGACCAGCCAGCTGCGCTGTGCCGATGCCAACAACTACATTGTCGATGACGCCGACGATCCTGGCGTGACCGGAGACGGCGGAACCAAGGGAGACATGGCAGAAGGTCCATGCTTCATGGGCACTCCGATGACCGAGGTGCAGTTTTTTAATCGTTGCACCGATGCCGAGCGCATCGAGCGCGGCAGCCACATTCCCGCCACCACCTGGGATGGTCAAAGCCCCCTCCCCTACCAGAAGTAGCCTCCCGCCTCCGTCCGCTCCGCTCGCCAACCAGGGTCGAACCCAGAGTGCTTTGGGTCACACGCAGCGTGGTTTGGGGTCACACCCAAGAATGTTCTGGGGCCACACCTAGAGTGCTTTGGAGTCACACCCAGAGTGCTTTGGGATGAGACCTAGAGCGCTTTGGGGTCATACCCAGACTGTTTGGGCTTGGACCCAGACTGTTTGGGCTTGGACCCAGACTGTTTGGGCTTGGACCCAGACTGTTTGGGCTTGGACCCAGACTGTTTGGGCTTGGACCCAGAACATTTTGGCTCTGGACCCAGAATGCTTGGCTCTGGACCCAAAAGTGCCCCGACTACTCGCTCTGATTCAAGTGGTGCTGCGTAATGAGCTTGTACAGATGCATGCGATCGATCTGGGCTCGTCTGGCTGCTTCGCTGATGTTGCCCCGCGTTGCCTTGAGCATCGCTTGCAGGTATTCCTTCTCGAACGCATCGACCAGCTTCTGTTTCGCAGCCTTGAACGGAACAGATAGGTCGACCGCGATCGGACCCCCAACCCCGTCCTTTGCGTCAGTGTGAGGAAAGATTCCCATCGCGCAGAAGGGGTCTTCATCGGGAACATGGAAGGCACGCTCGACCGCGTTGCGCAGCTCGCGGACATTGCCGGGCCAGGTGTAGTCGTTGTCGCAGAGCCGCTCGGTGATCTCCGCCAGCGTCGGGCCACGGTAGCTGTCGGACAGCCGCTGATAGAAGTACTCGATGAGGAGGGGTATGTCCTCTCGCCGCTCGCGCAGGGGTGGAATGTGGACGTTTACCACCGACAGTCGGTAGTAGAGATCTTGGCGGAAGCGGCGCTCGTTCACCTCGGTGGCCAGCACGCGATTGGTCGCGGCCATCACCCGCACATCAATGGTTCGCGTCCGCTCCGCGCCAATCCGCCGCACCTCGCGCCGCTCCAGCACGCGCAAAAGCTTCGGCTGAAGATCGAGCGGCAGCTCCCCAATCTCATCAAGGAAGATCGTACCCCCATCGGCCCGCTCGAACGCACCGCGATAGTCGCTCACCGCCCCGGTAAAGGCGCCCTTGACGTGACCGAACAGCTCACTTTCGATGAGGTTCTGGGGCAGCGCCGAGCAGTCGATCACCACAAACGGCTCACTGGCACGCAGCGACGACTGCACCAGCGCCTCAGCCACGGCTTCCTTGCCGGTGCCGGTCTCTCCGGTGATAAGGATCGTCGCACTCGCCCGTGCCACTTGGGCAATCCGCGAGAACAGCCGCCTCATCACCACGCTCTGCCCAACCATGTCGCCGAAGCGCCCAGCCGGATGCAGCGCCGCCCGTACCGGCTCATCATGGAGCGCGTCGATCCGCAGCTTGGTCCGTCCCAGCGCGATCACCGTCCCCGATCGCAGCACCAGATCAAAGACGCGCATCCCCGAAACAAAGGTGCCGTTGGTGCTCCCGACATCGCGCAGCCGCCAGCCAGCTTGGGTGCGCGCAATCTCGATGTGGTAGCCGCTTACGCTCTTGTCGGACAGGATGAGGCCGTTGTTTTCGCGGGTGCCAATGCGAACCAGCATCTCGTCATCGCTATCGGTGTGCTGTCCGGCATCAGGCCCCTCGATGACCGAGACCCGCACCCTGGGCAGATCAATGACTGTCGGAAAGCCATGAAGTTGTGCCTCGGTTCGCAGCCCCGCTAGCGCATCCATAGCGGCGGAACTTATCACAACCCAAACTGCGCAATTGCCCCGGCTGGTCGCGGCGTAGGAAAATGCCAGGGGCTCTTACTGTAGCTTGACGATGCCTAAGTCCTCCCACATCGCGGCCACCCTGCTCTCCGCGTGGCTGTGCCTCGGACCCAGTCCTGCGGTCCGTGCCCAGAGTGGTAGCGATCCGCGCAGCCGATCTCACGAGCTGTGTCTGCAAGCGGAACAGGCGCTGTCCGCCCGCGACCTCGGCCAAGCCGAGCGACTTTTGGAACAAGCGCTGAGAGTCTCGGCGCTGCCGGAGATCTCGCTATACCTCGGACGAATCGCCGAGCAGCAAGGCCGCGCAGTGGCAGCAGCCGATCACTTCCGCCGCTATCTCGCGGCGATGGGTGAGTCACTCGACGAAGCCAGCCGCAGCCGAATCCTCGCCGGACAGCAAGCGCTCCGCGAGCCCGTGGCCGAGCTAGACATCCTGGGACCGAGTGGCAGCCTGCTTTATGTCGACGATCATCTGGTGGGAGTGCTGCCGCTCAGCGGACCGATGATGCTGTCAGCAACGAGCCATCGCTTCCGGATTGTCGTCAAGCAGAGTCGCTTTGAGTCCGATCCGCTGGACCTTACGCCCTCGATGCGCGCCGAGCTGCACCTGACTCCAGGGACCTCGGGCACGGCAGTAGCGATCCTGAGCTTGTCGAGTGAGTGGCTGGTGGTCATTGAGCCGACGGAAATGGAGCCAGCGCAGCGGGCCCTGGTCGAACAGACCGTGGCGACTCTGGCCAAGCGGGAGCGGGCCAGCCTGCTTGCGCCGCAGCGTCTGTCGCGAGCGCTCAAGAATCGGCCCGCAAGCTGTCTTCACGAGCCGAGCTGTCAGGAGAGCGTGGCACGGGAGCTGGGCACCCGCGCGGTGGTGCGGATTCGTCTTGACCAAACCGCAGGGAAGCTGCGCGCTGAGTGGTTTGACATCGACGGCGGTGGCGTGGCAGCGACTCGCGAGCGGTCGTGCGGAGCGTGTCGGGAGACCCAGCTCCAGCAAGCGGCGTCGGTCCTGGGTGGGGAGCTGCTCCGCGAGGCCCAGAATCATCCGCGCGGCGTCCTGGAGGTAAGCTCTAGCCCGACCGGCGCGCAGGTCGAGATCGACGGCCAAGCGCGTGGCGTGACGCCCTACCAGAGGGCCCTGCTCATCGGAAAACATGCGGTCAGGCTGACTCATGACGGGTATCGCGACTTTCAGCAGTCGGTTGAGATCATCGCTGGCAAGAACCAGTCTCTCGACGCGACCCTCGAACCTGAACACTCGACCGTGGTGACCTCGGGCAGCGGCCCGAACGGCCCGCCGGCCAAGCGCCCGCTGTGGCGATTCTTGGTCGGTGGCGGACTGATCGGGACCGGCGTGCTGCTGTCCGGCCTTGGCCTCTCGGCCTGGAGCAGAAACGGCAGCTGCGCGGACACCAGCGCGCCACCGCCCGACGCTCCGTGCAACTATCTGTACAATACCGGCGCCGTCGGAGCTGGTCTGTTCACGGTCGGTCTTGGACTCACCATTGGGGGCGCCCTCCTCATCGCCTGGCCGGCGAAGGCCACAGCCGATCGTACGGCATCCCGCTCGCTCCGCTAAAATCTGAAGCGCGCCTTGCTAACACGCTTAACGAGACTCGCCTCCCGAGTCTGTGGGGGATTGACTATGCATCGCGTCCAGAAGGTCTGCGGAGCCCTTGTCTCCATCACTGCATTTCTCATCGGTTGTGAGTCGCTGTGGGTCGGCTACAAGACGCCCAACCCCGATAGCTGTGAGGCCCCCGGCTACGACTGCCCAACCGGCCAACTCTGTAACCCAAGCACCCGCAAGTGCGAGCTAGTGTCCGAGACGCTCCTTGACCTCGCGCTGGACTCCGCTGCTCCCCCAATCGACGGAGCAATTCCCAGCACCTGCACCGGCCCGGTCAGCTACGCGTGCAGCAGCCAAATGTTCTGTACCCAGGCGCCGCTTGCGACCCCACCACTGAAGCGACTGTCCGCCATCAGCGAGAGTGACATCTGGGCCGTCAGCGACAGCCGCGTCGTTCACTTCGATGGCCGAATCTGGAACACCCTCACCTCTTGCAGCTCGACCAGTGGCTTCGTAGATGTCTGGGCAGCCTCGGCGAGTGATGTCTGGCTCATCGAAGGACGCCGCATCCTGCGACTCCAGAGCAACACCATAAGTGAGATCCCAATCACTCTCCCCGACGACAACGCCAAGCTCAGCGCCATCTGGGGGGTCAGCGGCAAGCTGTGGGTCGTCGGCAGCGGCGGCCTGATCCAGCAGTGGGACGGCGCCAAGTGGAGCCCCCAGACTTCCGGCATCAGCACCAACCTAAACGCCATCTGGGGCCCCGACGTCCAAAACCTCTGGGCGGTTGGCGATGGCGGGACCATCCTCAAGTCGGACGGTACAAGCTGGACCAAGCAGACAACGGCGGTCACAAACAAGCTGCTTGCAGTACATGGGAGGTCGACTACTGCCGTGTGGGCGGTCGGAGCGATTGGCACTGTG
>Ga0154020_10002921_pt1 | contig 20778 bp, 19 predicted proteins | sample Klosneuvirus_201_FD_109709 | JGI IMG/M metagenome (GOLD analysis project Ga0154020, IMG submission 109709) | Active sludge microbial communities from wastewater, Klosterneuburg, Austria - Klosneuvirus_20160825_MG | ecosystem: Engineered > WWTP > Aerobic digester > Activated sludge | place... | reverse complement strand
TTTACATTATTTTTGCCGGACAAAATCAGCTCACAATTTATAAATATAGCAATAAATGAAACCAACATTATTAATTTTAGCTGCAGGAATGGCAAGCAGGTATGGAAGTATGAAACAAACAGAAGGTTTTGGCCCATCCGGCGAAACCATCATGGATTACTCAATTTATGATGCCATTCGTGCCGGTTTTGGAAAAGTAGTATTTATAATAAGGAAAGATTTTGCAACAAACTTTAAGGCGAATTTCGATAAAAAATTAATTGGTAAAATTGATATTGAATACGTTTACCAGGAAATGGATTCGTATGTGAATAAAGAAGATATACCCGAAGGCAGGACAAAACCATGGGGTACCGGCCATGCAGTACTTTGTGCAGCAGGTGTTGTAAAAGAGCCATTTGCGGTGATCAATGCAGATGATTATTACGGCGCTGATGCTTTTGAAAAGGCAGCTGAATTTTTAAATACAACCTGTTCGCCTGATTGTTTTGCTATCATAGGCTACCAGCTTAATAAAACACTCAGTGAACATGGAACTGTAAGCAGGGGAGTTTGTGATGTTGATGATAACAATAACCTGGTATCTATAAATGAACGTACCAAGATATATGCAGAAAACAACCAGGTTATTTATGAAGAAAATGAAGAAAAACACCCGGTTCCCGGCAATTCAAGCGTTTCAATGAATTTTTGGTGTTTTCACCCTTCCGTATTTCAACAGGCAGGAAATCTTTTCAAGGAATTTGTTCCTAATAACCGCGATAATATTAAAGCTGAATTTTTTATTCCGATCATTGCAGATGAGTTCATTAAATCAGGAGGTAATACCATAAAAGTAATTCCAACTTCTTCTCAGTGGTTTGGTGTTACTTATAAGGAAGATGCTGTTGCTGTTAAAAGCAGTATTGATAAACTGATTGCAGATAAAGTTTACCCTGTTTCATTGTGGTAAAAATGCGGTCTTTCATTTATAGATTTTGATGGTAAAGAAAAAGGATTTAAAGCTCTTCAATTTTCTTTATATACATAATAAATTCTTTATGAAGATCGGGTTTGTTTTTCATACTCACAGTAATGCTTACTTTTTCAAGTTTGCAACTCTTATCGATGTATAAACTGTTCCCGTAAAATTTGCCGTAAGAACTGCTGAAAGAAAGATGGGAACTGTCTAATGGCAGGTATTTACCGTTCGATAAAAGCCCGTCTATATTAATGTAATTGTATGTGCCTTTTTTAAGGCTGTCTGTGTACAGGTTTACAAATATGTTATCTATTTTTTGTGCTTTAGAAAAAGAAAATGCGAATAGCAGCATCACGAAAAATGAAGATTTCACAGTATTCATCCTGTAAAGATGTATTTATAATTTGTAATAGTAAGTTAAAGCGTTCTTAAAAGAAGAATCCCTGCCGGGTTTATTTTCCGGCAGGGATTGGGTTATATTATTTTGCGTTCTTAACATACTTGTCCATCCATTCATTCATTTCCCAGAGCATGTGCAGTATATTCTCTTTTGCAGCATAACCATGCGATTCAAATGGCAACTGAACATACCGTACTGTACCGCCATGTCCTTTGATGGCATTGTAAAGTCTTTCACTTTGTATTGGGAAAGTGCCCGGGTTATTGTCTGCTTCACCATGTATAAGTAATAAAGGTGTTTTTATTTTATCGGCATTGCTGAAAGGGCTCATGTTGAAATATACTTCAGGTGCCTGCCAGTAAGTGCGTTCTTCGTTCTGAAAACCAAAGGGTGTAAGTGTGCGGTTATAAGCTCCGCTGCGGGCTATACCGGCTTTGAATAATTTGCAGTGTGCCATCAGGTTTGCAGTCATAAATGCACCATAACTATGGCCACCAACTGCAATACGGTTCCTGTCGCCAACTCCCATTTCTGCAATTTTGTTTACGGCTGCTTCTGCATTCCAAACCAGTTGCTCAATGAAATTATCATTGGGTTGTTTGTCACCTTCCCCAACAATTGGAAATTCTGTATTATCCATCACCGCATAACCCTGTGTAACCCAAAATAACGGTGAACCATAACCTACCCGGGTAAATGTATTGGAACTTCCCCTGATCTGGGCAGCATCTGAAGCGCTTTTAAACTCACGCGGGTATGCCCACATGAAAACCGGTAAAGGCCCGTCTTTTTGAGCATCATATCCCTTAGGCAGGTACAGGTCTGCAGCCAGGTCAACACCATCTTTGCGCTTGTAAGTGATCTTTTGTTTTGTAACACCCCTTAAAGCTGGTTGAGGATCAGGGAAGTTTGTGATGGCTTTGGCGGAATTATTTACCAGGTCGCGTATATGATAATTAGGTGTTTCTGTTTGGCTTTGCCTGCTGGTGATTACCTGGAGTTTGTCAAAATCTACTATGGAAACTACACTTTCATAATAAGGACTTTCACAACGCCAGAGTATTTTTTTTTCTTTTGTATTTATATCAAAGCTTGATAAAAACGGCAGATCGCCTTTTGGAGAAGAGCCTGCGCCACGCATCAGCATTTGAGTTCCGTTTACCAGCCTGATACTGTTTCGGTCGTATTTATTTTTATCGGTAACCGGCGTTCCGGGATCATTGTATGCATCATCAGTACTGCGGTCGATGATCACTTCCTGAGAACCGGTTAATGGATTCAGTTTACTTGTTTTGGTACGGTGTTTTGCCTGGCTGTATTCGGTAACCAGGAATATTTCTTCATTGATGTCTGATATACTACGCATACGCATCAACGTTTTAACTAACTGTTTTGGTTGGCCGCTGAATGGGGAGGAAAGGCTATATGCCGCATCATGGAATTCAACATTCTTTTTTATCAGGCCGCTGTCTAATGGTTCTATCCATGTTAATGTTGCCGGTTGGTTATTCAGCCACTGATGACCCCGGGGTGCATTCAGCACATTGTCAAATCCACTGGGAGCAAGTTCTGAACTTGGGATTTTGGCTATTTCTTTTATCAGCTTACCTGTTAAATCAGTAATATATATGGTTGAATTAAAACCACCCGCAGGAACAAGGTAAGAGAATGGTTTATCTATCCTTTCGGTAAGTAAATATTTGTTGTCTGGTGAAATTTCAATATTAATATAAATTGCCGGGTTGCCTATTTTGGTTTCTACTCCATTCATGTTCTTTACCAATTGCGATGTGGCATAAAATTCATACTGAGCTTCATCATTAGCTGATTTTATCAGGTCCTGGTAGGTACGGCTGGCAGCAACTTTACCCAGGTTTTGCTGAACTACAGGCCCTTTGGGTGCCAGTGGTTTTATAGGTGCCATTGTATAGGGCTTCACAATACTTTTATATAAAATGGTATTATTATCTAACCAGTCGAATGAATTGCCATTAACAAGGTTTAAGGGCATTTTATTTATTTTAAGCGCTTTTTTGTCTTTTACATTAAATACATAAAGGTCAATAGCATGTTCAGCTGTATTTGTAAATGCAATTTTATCCTGGTCGGGACTCCATTGTATATTTCCCGCTTTTATTTCTTTTGGCAATCCTGCAATAATGTATTCTGCACCAGTTTTTATATTTTTTAAAAAGAGGTTGCTCATAAATGCAGATCTGCTTAATCCAAAATTATTCGGGTTAATGCGCAAGCCGGCAATCCGTAATTCCGGCTGTGCAAGTTCTTCTACGGAAGGCATGCTACTGCGTTCCATTACCAGCATCCATTCGCCTTTTCTGTCAAAACTAACCGAAGGTGAAAGCTTAGCCATAACCAGGTCGTTAATACCAGCCGGTGGTATTTTATATTCAATGGCATCCTGAGCAAACAATTTGAAACCTATAAGCAGAAAAATAATTGTTAATTGTCTTTTCATAATTTATAAATCTTTATATTTTTTATATTGTAATGATCATTGCTTTTTTTAAAATCGGTTACCGGTATAGTTTGTTCCTTTTCGTTGTACAATTATCAATCAATTGGATATTCCTACCCGATGTTTAATGTGTTCATTTTTTTCAAGCTCTTTTAACATAAACAAAGCAAGATCTCCGGAATTAATTTTATATGAACTATCAGCAGGTAAATGATCTTTGGCTGTTTTAAAAATTCCGGTTGGGCCTTCATTGATGATATCGGGCGGACAAACAAATGTCCAGTTTAAACTCGAATTCTTTACATATTCATAAGCCTTGTTATGTTCAAGGCTAACCGGTAAATAATTTTTATTAAACCCCTTCGACTCCATCATAAGTTTTCCATCTTCATCCAGTAAAATTCCCATACCACCAATGGCAATGATCCTGCTGGTACCGGATTTTTGCATTTGTGTTACTATATGTTTCATGCCAAGCGACCTTGTTTGATCATTTCCGTCAACAGCACCACCCAATGTGGAGCATACAGCATCACTGCCCTTAATTGCATCTAAAACCTGTTTGTCATCAAACAAAGCTCCCTGGATCAAATTTAAATTGTTGTCATCATTAAATCCGGATGTAAATACGTTCCTGCCAAAAGCTCTTACTGTATATCCTTTGAACAATGCCTGTTTTACCAGTTCTTTTCCAACCATACCTGTTGCACCGAAAATTGTAATGATCATATTGGGGAGGTTTGTGGGTTAGTTTTTTGAAGTTTAGATTGTTTAGCGGAGTTTGATGGATTAGATGGATTAGATGGATTAGATGGTTTAGATGGTTTAGATGGTTTAGATGGATTTGTGAGATTTGAAAGTTAATGTTTTATTAGTTAATTGAAGATATTATTAAAGTAAAATACCCCATCATAAATCATACATCATAAATCACACATCATATATGATACATCAATCAACATGAATTCCCAATGTTGGATTTACACCTGTAATTTTTAATGAAAATACTAAAATATATGAATAATGAGTCGCAGTATTTTTTCTGGATATTGGCTTCATTTGGCATTTATTAGTGAATTGTGATTTATGCCTGGTAAACTGTAAAAAGATAATGATACTTTTGTTTTATATGTGTTGAATTTATTAAATGAAAATTATCCATGAAAGCGGTCAGGAAGACATTATTGGTTGATAATTATGATTCATTTTCATACAACCTTGTACACCTTGTAGAAAAAATTACACATTCAAAAGTAACTGTATATTGTAATGATAAAATTGATCTCGACCAGGTAAGCGTTTATGATAAGATCATTTTGTCGCCTGGCCCGGGTATTCCATCTGAAGCCGGACAGTTAATTCCGTTAATAAAAACTTATGCATCTTCAAAATCTATTTTGGGTGTTTGCCTTGGGCACCAGGCTATTGCTGAAGCTTTTGGAGCCAGGCTCATAAATCTTAAAACGGTTTTCCATGGAGTTGCTACTCCTATAAGGATATTAGATAGAAAAGATCCTTTATACGCTGGCCTGGATGAAAATTTTATAGTAGGAAGATATCATAGCTGGATCGTTTCTGAAGATGGATTGCCGCCAACATTAGTAATTAAATCGGTTGATGAGCAAAATAACATCATGGGTTTGAAACATTCACAATATGATGTTCAGGGTATTCAATTCCATCCGGAAAGCATATTAACACCCTGCGGCGAAATGATCTTAAGAAACTGGCTGAACTATTAAATTTATTTAGGCATAGACATGATTTATTTCATACAGCAGCAGTTATAGTTATAAATCTGTAAACTATCCTTAATATGGCAGCCTTATTGAAACAATCTATATCTTTATTGCATCGTATTAAAAAATAAAAATATAAGTCCGGTGAAATTAATATCGGTCTTTGAGTACTATTATTAACAGGGCTGCATTTTCTTAATATGCAGTAAGAAAAGTATTAAAATAAGGGTTATGAATATTAAAGTATGTGGGATTACCTCTATGAAGCAATTGCAGCAATTAGATGGCCTTGAAGTGGATTTTGCAGGATTAAATTTTTACAAAAATTCAGTAAATTATGTAGTTGACCGGATCTCAAAAAGCGAATTATTGAATGCAGACCTGGATATAAAAAAGGTGGGCATTTTCGTAAATGCAGATTTTGATGAGATCATGCAGGTAGTAGAAGATTATAGCCTGGATATTGTTCAGCTTCATGGTGATGAAACGCCTCATTTGTGTGAGCAGGTGTCAAATGAAGTTGAAACGATCAAAACTTTCAGGATAGATCATAAAAGTGAAACATTGATAGATTATATCCTTAAGGATTATGATGAGGTATGCGATTATTACCTGTTTGATACTGATGCCAAACCTGCTGTTGGCGATAATTTAAAACTAAATAACTGGAAACAGATAGCTGAAAGTAAAATTGAAAAGCCTTTCTTTTTAAGTGGCGGAATTGGGCCGGGTGATGCTAAAATGGTCAAAAAATTCAAACATCCTGACTATTATGGTGTTGATATAAATGGTCTTTTCGATAAAGAACCTGGAATAAAAGATATGGCATTGATCCTGCAGTTTATTCATGGCCTCAAGTAAATGACAGAATATGTGAAACATGAAAGGTTGTTAATTATTCTGAAAGTTGTAAAAATGCTGCATAAAGAATTTTAAATTGCATCTTGAAAATTGAAATTTTATTCATGAAAAAATATTTGCTCATTATTTTCCTGTTACCGGTCTCCCTTTTTGGTCAGAAACCAAAAGTTCCTGCAAAAAAATCCGACGTTGTTGTTAAAAAGGAGGCAGCCGATAAAAAGGAAGCAAAACCTGTTGATGGTTTCCAGGTTAACGGAAATGTAACCGGTTATCCCGATGGAACACCAGTTTCTTTACACAATGGAAATACCGGTGCTTTGGAATTTACCGGCCAGGTAAATAGTAATACATTCACTCTTTCCGGCAAACTTGACAATCCTGATATTAAAGTACTTGTTATTAATAATAAACAACCATACAAAGTTATTTTCCTGGATAACAGTATTGTAAAAATTACCGCACATGCAGATTCACTGGATAAAGCTATTGTGCAAGGTTCATCATCTCACAATGAATTTGAAATACTTGAAAAAACATTAGCTCCTTTTGCTTCTTTGTTCCAGCAAGGTGCAAATGCAGATCAAACTGCCAGGAATGCAGCATCTAAAAGCCTGTTGGAATTTATAAATAAATTCCCCGGTTCTTATGTAACGCCATTAGCAATATTCAGGAATTACCAGGTAAACACTGATATAGACCAGATGGAGAATTTGTTTGATAAACTAGCTGCTCCTGTCAAGTCAACCCCAATTGGACTATTTATCACTCAGCAAATAACAGAAGCTAAAACAATGCCGGCTATCGGCAGGCCAATGCCTGAATTTGAACATCCAGATTCTACCGGAAAAATGGTAAGCCTTAGTTCTTTCAGGGGTAAATATGTGTTGATAGATTTTTGGGCAAGCTGGTGTGGTCCCTGCAGGAGGGAAAATCCAAGCCTGGTTGCCACTTATAATAAATACAAAGATAAAAATTATACAGTGTTGGGAATTTCTCTCGACAGGGCAAGACAGCCATGGATAGATGCAATTAAAACAGATGGATTAAACTGGACTCAACTGAGCGACCTGAAAGGCAATGCCAATGATTTGGGGGTGAGGTTTAAGATTGCGTCAATACCTCAGAATTTTTTATTAGACCCCAATGGTATAGTTATTGCGAAGGGCCTTCGCGGCGGTGCATTGGAAAGTAAACTGGCTAGTTTATTAGGGGAGTGATTTTAATTAATGGAAAAATTTTTAATGGATAATTGAAAATAGAAGAATCATTTCTATTTTCTGATATTATTTCTGCAATTGCCGCTTATACAGCTGTACTGTATTCTCCAATCCAAGATAAATGGCATCACAGATCAGTGCATGGCCAATAGATACTTCCAGTAAACCGGGAATATTATTTGAAAAATATTTTAGGTTATCCAAATCAAGGTCGTGCCCTGCGTTTATGCCTAAACCAAGTTCATTGGCTTTTATAGCAGCTTCTATATATGGAGCAATGGCATCTTCCTTATTTGCTTTGAAACCTTTTGCAAAAGATTCAGTATATAATTCAATTCGGTCGGTGCCTGTAGCTTTTGCTGCAGTAACCATTTCCAAATCGGGGTCAACAAAAATGGATACCCTGATTCCGGCATTTTTGAATACCGTTATTATTTCTTTTAAATAAGCTGCATGTTTTACGGTATCCCATCCGTGATTACTGGTAAGTTGGCCCAGTGCATCCGGAACCAATGTAACTTGTGTTGGCATATTAGCCAAAACAAGATCAACAAATTTCGCCTCAGTAGGGTTCCCTTCTATATTGAATTCAGTACTGATTATTTTTTTCAGGTCAAAAACATCCTGGTACCTGATATGTCTTTCATCGGGCCGGGGATGAACAGTAATGCCATCGGCTCCAAAACGCTCTATGTCTTTTGCAGCTTGCAACAGGTCTGGATTGTTGCCTCCACGTGAATTACGTAAAGTAGCAAGCTTATTAATATTTACTGAAAGTTTGGTCATGTTTTATTTATTATTTTACAAAGATGCAATGGAAACACAAAGGAGCAAATTTTCTTTATCAGATATTGAATTTTGCATAAGCCGAAGAGTCCTATTTCTTTTTTGCATATTACTTTTTAATGCGATAATCTGAATTATTGATCATTTACAGCAAACACAGGTATATTTTTATACTGATTCATGAAATCTTTATTTTTTACAGATGCAACCGTTTAATTACATTTTCCATCTATTGATTGGAGCGGGGAATTTGTGCACTTTTAACAACATGGTTATTATAACCATGTTGTTTACTTATTTAAAATTGATTTTCTACCATATATGGTTCAGGCGTATAGCTATCGGATTGAAAGTACTCATAATTGTCATTGGGTTTATTTAAATGAAATTTTACTTGGCACTCTTTACAAAGGAACCGGTAATAACTGGCATGTTAATATTGATATCAGCGGTGATCAATTCTTGTTTACAAGATTGGGGTTCCTTAAATCTTCCATTTATATACAAGACATTCATTCAGGCGAAACGATAGGCAGCATAAATATACCACTATCACCTTTATTCTTTCAAAGATTTAAATTTGTGTTTAAAGGAGGGAAAAAAATGGTTTGGGTAGGTAAGAATTTTTTTTCTTTTCACTGGCTTTGGAAGATCAATAAAAAAACGGTTGTAGAAACAGTAGAAGACATCGTTCAGGGTAATAAAAGTGGTGTTATAACTTTGTCTTCTTATTTAAATGAATCTAACCTGCTGATATTAACGGGCGTGTTTTTATCATTGAGAAGGAAACAACGTTTATCTTTTGGATTGTATAATCTTAACAGGAGGGGAATGGAGCACGCTTAGATTACTGTAAATAAATTATCCTCTACCTGGCGTGTGGTTTGTATTGTTTAAGCATAAATCCTTTAACAGGTTCTGTAAAAATGGCATTATCCAGTTGCTCAAAACTTATTTTATTTGCAGTATAACGGATACTCCCGTTTTTAGTTTTAAGTTCATATCGTAAAACAAGTCCGGGTAAACCGGCAAACATCGGTTCTATAGATTTTGGAAAGGACTTGATTGATTCTGTATAGTAAGCAGTAATCTGTTGTTTGCCATTATTTATATTAAGTATTGCTTTTTTGCAGGTAAATCCAAGGATGTTGATAGTATCTTTAAAATAAGCGTATCCAATATTATCATACCTGGCATTGTATAATTTCCAATCAGATGCCGTTAGCACATATTTGTACAGGTTTTTGCCGGATTCTTTTGTGATAATTACTTTTTTTAATTCCGGTTCTGCATCATATATATATATGTTTTGTATGCGCATTAAGGAAACCATCCTGATCCTGGTAATCCCTTTCTGATGCAATATTGTTTTGGTACTGCCATTGTATGTTTCTTCCATGCCGGGATTTTTATTGTTGGTATTTACATGGATATCGTACACCAAAGAAAAATCCTTATCGCCTGACACATGTATTTGTGCAGTGCCTGGTTGAGCCAATAAGCAGCTGACAGTGAATAGTAACTGAAACAGCAGGATCATTTTATAGAACTGTTTGGGCATACGTTTTTTATTTTAAAATAAATTCACCCAGGTCGATGATATCTAAAGGGTTTTTCTGCAGGCTCCTGTCAAAATAAGACTCATCTTTCTTTTTCCATTTGGCAAGCTTTGCTTTTAATTTTTTTGATTTACGGGTGGGTTTATCTTTGTCATTTACTTCATACATGCCTTTGAGATATTCTGCCATTTTCTCAGAAATATTCAGGTAAGAGTAACTGTTTAATGAGATCAGTTTATCTTTTTTAAGTTTCTTTAAAAATGAAATTGACTGATCATAAGTAAAGTTTGTAAATGTGTATATGAAATCATTTTCAACCAGGGTACTGTTGCCATTTTTACTTATGTAACCGTTTGCATAAATTAAATTAAAATGGGGCAGTTTGCCGTTGTTGTTCGGGCTAATACTGTCCTGGTTATTATTAGATTCACCGGAGTTTGTTTGTGATCTTTTATCTGAAGCATACAATGATCCCGCATCAGCCGACATATTTTTTGACTTGTCAATTTGATTTCCGGAATACAACAGGAAATATATTAAAAATGCTACCCCGGTAATGGTAGCAGCAGCTAATAATTTGAAAATAATGGGAGCTGGTTTAGTAGTTTTAACCGTCGGTTGCTCTGTTGCATTTGTATTGAGTAATGCCGCTTCTTTAATTTTGCTGAAATTGAATGCCGGTGGCTGCAGATCAGGTGATGAATATGATTTCAAGTTACTAAAATTGGCAGTACCGGTATTTTCTAAATCACTTTTAGGTTCAATCTCTGCAGTTTGTGAACTTTGTAATGGATGCCCGGTACGCTTTATTTTTTTCCACAGTTTGGCAAATAACCCCGGTGGCGGGGCTATTTCGTAATCCTGCAGATTTTTAAATGTATTATTGGTACCGGCCATATGTTTCTAAAATATTCTTTTGTAATATTAATTTGGCCCTGGAAAGCTGAGATTTACTGGTACCTTCTGAGATACCAAGCATTTCTGCAATTTCTTTGTGATTGTATTCCTCTACCAGGTAAAGGTTTACAATGGTTCTGTAGCCATTGGGTAATTGCTGAATTATTTTTAGAAGGTCCGCCTGTGTAAGTTTTCTGATTCCGGTTAATTCTGTACTGGTAACATCAATCGAATCGGTAAGTTCACTAAATATTAGCTTTTGTTTGTTTTTCAGGTGATCCAGGCATGTATTTACAAATATCCGCCTTGCCCAACCCTCAAAAGGGCCTAAGCCTTTGAAACTATCCAGGTTTTTATACACCCTGATGATGCCTTCCTGGAAAAGATCATCTGCATCATTCTTATTGCCTGCATACCTGAGGCAAAGACTGTACATTTTCCCCGAAAGCATATCGTAAATAGCCTTAAAGGCCTTCTCGTCACCATCAACCGCCATGGTATGTATGACTTCTTCAGCATACAAAGGGTTGCATTGGTTTTTTATTTTTTTTGATATTTCTAAAAGCGACAAAATTATAATTTGTGATGTATGATGTATGATATATGATGTATGATTTATGATGTAAGATTACAACAAAACCCTAAACCTCATAAACCTTCTAAACCCTAAAACTCCTATACCTTAAATTTCCAAACCTGATTTACTAATTCTCCAACAAGTCTCTTATTGCAACCGATGAAACCACAGCACCAAAAGTTGCTGGAAGGTAAGAGATGGTGCCATAAGCAGATTTTTTATAGTTACGTCCATCGGTCATCATCAGGCTTTCTTTGATTGGTTCTTCGGGGGAAAAAACCACTTTGATGCCTTTATAAATGCCATGTGTTTTTAATACTTTCCTGATCTGTTGGGCAAAAGGGCAAATGATGGTTTTAGAGATATCGGTAATTTTTAATTGAGTGGGGTCGAATTTGCCTCCGGCTCCCATGCTGCTTACCATCGCTAGTTTTTTTTCGTATGCCATTTTCATGAATGTGATCTTGGGTGTAATACTGTCGATGGCGTCAATAATATAGTCGGGATTGCCTGCCAATAGTTTTTCCACCATTTCAGGGTTGATGAATTCTTTGATTACAGTAAGTTCCAGTTCCGGATTTATGTCCTTTAATCTTTCTGCCATGATATCAGCTTTTGGTTTTCCATGGTTAACGGCTAATGCCGGTAATTGCCTGTTGCGGTTTGTAGGATCCACCACATCTCCGTCAATGATCGTCATTTTACCAATACCGCTCCGGCAAATGAATTCTGCTGCATAAGAGCCAACACCGCCCATGCCCACAACCATTACATGCGAACGGGTAAGTTTTGCCAGTTTATCTTCCCCAATCAGTAATTGCGTTCTGCTAAGCCATGATGTATCCATTGTTTATTATTTTATACTGCTATATTAAAAACAGCGCGTACATTTTTTTTAAGTTGCAAATTTAATTGTTCTATTGAGATTTCTTTTGCAGATGCCGCTGCATTATAAATAAGCTTCATGTTAACTGTAACATCATCTGTTTCCAGGAATATTTTATCTGCAGGCAGCGCAGCGAATATTTCCTGCATACCCGGTTTGAGCAGGGCTTTGCCAAAGCTTATCCAATGGCCCTGTTGCATGATCTTTTCTGCCAGTAACCCGTTTTTATTAAAACCATGAAAAATAACGGGCACTTTATTGCTGTGTTTTTTCAGCAGGCCCAGGATTTCGTCGAATGCCTTTACACAATGGATGATAAGTGGTTTATTTATTTCGTTTGCCCATAACAGTTGTGCAATAAATACTTCCTGCTGAAGGCTGAAAGAAGTTTTACATACTTTATCCAGCCCGCATTCACCGATGGCAATTACATGTTGTTGCAGGCTATATTGTTTCAGGGTATCAAACGCAGCTTTCCATTCGGCTTCATCAATATACCAGGGATGTAATCCTGCAGAATATATACCTGGTTTTATTGCCAGGTTGAAATCTTTGTGCAGGTTTTGAATGGCCCATTCGCCGGCAGCAGCAGGGTAGTGGCTATGGATATTTATATACAATCCTTACGTGTTGTGTTATTGGAAAATCTGAATTTTCATGAAAGTTTTGTAAAGTTATGTTTTGTACCTTTTTGCTTGCCCAAAAAGGTACCCAAAAAAGGCCCCCGCAATCGATTTACGGCCCGATTGCGGGAAGGAGCTATAATCAACTTCTGATCTTCGGTAAAATCTTCTTCAGTAATTCTATTCTTAAAGTAGAATTTTTAATCATTTTCTGCAACTTATAAATTAATGAAAGATATTTCAATAATACAATAAGTTACAATACTTGTAATTTATTTGAATTGCAAATATCATTCAAAAATTGAATTTTAGTGCTAACGGTGCTGAATAATGGTATGCCGTACAAGTGTGCGACGCAACGATGTTTGGTTATGCTGAAAAAGTGGGGACAATAAAAAAGCCCACTTCTTTTGAAGTGGGCTAATTATTAATTATCAATTATTAATTATTAATTAATAACGGTACATTTCAGATTTGAAAGGGCCTTCTTTTGGAATACCCAGGTATTCAGATTGAGCCGGCGTTAATTCATCCAATACCACACCAATTTTGGCAAGGTGTAAACGGGCAACTTTTTCATCCAGGTGCTTTGGTAACACATATACTTTGTTCTCGTATTTATCAGTGTTTGTCCAAAGTTCAATCTGAGCAAGTGTCTGGTTGGTGAATGAGTTACTCATTACAAAACTTGGGTGGCCGGTTGCGCAACCTAAGTTAACCAGGCGTCCTTCTGCCAGTACGATCACATCTTTTCCGTTGATGGTATACAGGTCAACCTGTGGTTTGATGGTATTTTTGGTATTACCATAATTACCATTCAGCCATGCCATATCAATTTCAATATCAAAGTGGCCGATGTTACAAACGATGGCTTTATCTTTCATCAGTTTAAAATGATCTGCAGTGATCAGGTCACGGCAACCACTGGCTGTAACAATGATGTCTGCTTCTTTAACAGCGTCGATCATTTTCTTCACTTCAAAGCCGTCCATTGCTGCCTGTAAAGCACAAATTGGATCTATCTCGGTAACGATTACACGAGCACCTGCACCGCGTAAGCTTAATGCACTTCCTTTACCCACATCGCCATAACCGCCAACAACAGCAACTTTACCAGCCATCATTACGTCAGTAGCCCTGCGGATACTGTCTACCAATGATTCCTGGCAACCGTATTTGTTATCAAATTTAGATTTGGTAACTGAATCATTTACATTGATCGCCGGAATTGGTAATGTACCATTTGCCATGCGCTCGTATAAACGGTGAACACCGGTAGTTGTTTCTTCGCTCAATCCTTTGATGTTGCTGATCAGCTCAGGATATTTATCAAATACCATGTTGGTCAGATCACCACCATCATCCAGGATCATATTCAAAGGTTTGTCTGCGCTGCCAAAGAACAATGTTTGTTCAATGCACCAGTCAGCTTCTTCCTGTGTTTGTCCTTTCCATGCAAAAACGCCAACACCTGTTTCAGCAATGGCTGCAGCAGCCTGGTCTTGCGTAGAAAAGATGTTACATGAGCTCCATTTTACTTCAGCACCCAGGGCAACCAGTGTTTCAATTAACACGGCAGTCTGGATGGTCATGTGCAGGCAACCTGCAATGCGTGCGCCTTTCAGCGGCTGGCTTGCGCCATATTCAGCCCTCAGGCTCATTAAGCCCGGCATTTCTGCTTCGGCTAACATAATTTCTTTGCGGCCCCATGCTGCAAGGCTCATATCTTTTACCTTGTATGCAAGGCTGAAATCAATACCTTTTTCAGTGATTGTTGACATATAGAATAATTTAGAATGCAAATCTAATAATTATAGTGTAATATTCTATGTAATTAAAATAATTTGGAATAAAGAGTTATAAAATGTGTATATTTAAGAATAAATGTATAGTTACGTATGAAAAAAGCCATTCAAAAAGAACAAATAGCTAGCAGCACACCGCCATTGGATAAAAATGACCTGGCTATTTTGAAATTATTACAGGAAAACGCAAGGATAACGGTGAAGGAAATCTCGGAAAAGATTCACCTGAGTACAACACCCGTGCATGAGCGTATAAAAAGGCTTGAACAAAACGGGGTGATCAAACAGTATGCAACATTGGTTGACCATGCAAAAGTGAAAAAAGGCCTCATGGTGATCTGTTATGTTTCTTTGAAAGAGCACAATAAAAATGCGGGTTCAAAATTCATTAAAACGATCAACCAGTTAAATGAAGTGATTGAATGTTACAATATCTCCGGTGAATTTGATTTCATGTTAAAAGTGGTGGAAGAGAACATGGACAGCTATTATGATTTTCATGTGAACAGGCTCAGCCAGATTGAGAATATGGGAAACGTGCAGAGTGTTTTTGTGATGGGGGTTATTAAGCAGACGCATCAGTTGGTTTGGTAGGGAGGAAGTATGGATGTTGTGAATATTTAGGAGGGTTGGTTTATGGTTTAGAAAGTTTAGGGGTTTAGATGGTTTAGAAGGTTTAGGGGGGTAGCTGATTTCAAATCATACATCATACATCATAAATCACAGATCATATATCACAAATCACACATCACAATTTTTTCTCCATCACATAATCATTCATAAAATACCCTTCTCCAATATCAATATCTTCTTCTCTTGAAATGGTAAATCCGAGCCTGGTATAAAAATGAAATGCTTCATTGTGCCGGTTTACATTCAATTCTAAAATTTTTGCACCCGCAGGTTTGATTGATTCGATTATATAAGTCAATAAATTACTGCCTGTTCCTTTTTTTTGTATGCCTGGTAAAACATACAACTTATGTAACCGGTATATTTCGGGATTGTTAGAAGATTTGATTGAGTAAGATGCAAATCCTATAGCATGATTGTTTTCATATGCAATGATAAAATGATGCCCGGAATGTAATTGTGTAATGAGTGCTTCTTTGCTGTAAAACAAATTAAGCATGTATGTTAACTGTTGGGGAGAAAGTATTTTTTCATATGCAACCGGCCATATGGTACCGGCCAGATCCCGGATCTTTTCTATATCATTTAAACCTGCATTTTTTATTTCCAGCATGTTTATTTAACAATCAGTTTTAAATTGGGAGCATACATGATCCTGTTCTGCGAATCTTTTACAATGATATCGAAGAATATGATTTCTTCACCAGTGTTGATTCGTTCCTTTACAGTTTTTATCCATAATGGAGGCAGCGGGCTTGTGGTAAACCTGTCGGAAGAAATACTTGTTGCGGGACTGACTTTACCTGTTTTTTCATCTTCCGTTACTACCCGCTTTTTGTAGAGGAATTGATATGAGGTAACAGTATATACATTGTTTTTTGCATCCACAACCTTAAGCGGCAGGGAAATGATCCTTTCTGCCTCTGCCACTGAAACGTTTGATGAATCTTTATATGACCCCAGGGTAGTAAATAATTTTGGTGCTTTGTAAGGTTGCTTTACCGGTGTTATTTTTTTATCAACAGGTTTTTGCGCATTTGCTGCAGGCATAAAAAAACAGGCAGCAAGCGCAATGAAGAATATTCGGGTGATGAATAGCATGGTTTAAATATTGATTTACATAGCGAATCTACAAAAGATATAGAATGGAAATGTGGTTTTAACTTTTAGTGTGGAAATGATGGTTTAGAAGGTTTAAATGGTTTAGGGTTTAGTTAGTTTAGGTTTAGATGGTTTAGAACATTGTCATCCCGATGAAGGAGGGATCTCAACAATAAACCAATAAACTAATAAACCAGTCAACCAACAACCAATTCCTTTACAAAGCGCCCAAACTTTCTTCAATCACCCTGATCTTGGTTTCCGCATCTGCTTTCTTTTTTTGTTCCAGTGCCAGTACTTCGGGTTTGGCATTTTGAACAAATTTTTCATTCCCAAGTTTCTTTTCCACAGACACTAAAAAACCTTTTAGATGATCAAGTTCTTTTTGAAGATCGTCTTTTTGCTGTCCGGTATTTAAGGGCTGTTCGGTTTTAAGGTAAAATTTATCTTTTCCTATAACACAGGATATTGTTCCTGCAACAGTTTCATTTGTAAAGCTGATCGATTTTGCATTCACTTGTTTTGCAAGGATGGCTTCTATGCTTTGATACATTTCTTTACCGGTTGTATCTATAAAAAGTTCAATGGTTTCTTTGGGTTTTACTTGTTGTTTATTTCTTACATCCCGCAGGCCGGTGATTAGTTCTTTTAGTAAAATACCTTTTTGTAAAACTTGGGTGTTAGTATTACCGATTGTTGCATTTTGTTTCACACAAAGGTCATCTTTCCTTTCATCCAGTAAATGATATATTTCTTCTGATATAAATGGCATGAACGGATGCAGTATTTGCATCAGGCCGGTAAAATATTCGATTGTTTTTTTGTAAACAGCACTGTCAATAGGTTGTTCAAAACCCGGCTTAACCCATTCCAGGTACCAGCTGCAGAAATCATCCCATATCAATGAATAGATTGTTTTCAAAGCTTCGCTTAGGCGGAACTGTTTCATCAATCCATTTACTTCGGTTCTTACTTCATTCAATCTTTGTCCGAACCAGTCAATGGCAAAATTATTATCTAACGCTAATTTATTTTCTTCCTGCCTGCCTTCCCACATTTTTATCAGTTTCAGAGCATTCCACAATTTGTTGTTGAAATTGCGTCCCTGCTCCAGTGAGCTTTCATCAAATAACAGATCATTACCCGCAGGAGAAGCGATCATGATTCCAAAGCGGACACCATCTGCACCATATTTATCAATCAGTTCCAGCAGATCGGGAGAGTTGCCCAGGCTTTTACTCATTTTTCTTCCCTGCTTATCACGCACGATACCGGTGAAATACACATCATTAAAAGGCTTTTCACCCATATATGTTTCTCCTGCCATGATCATACGGGCAACCCAGAAAAAAATGATTTCCGGTGCAGTAACCAGTGTATTGGTAGGATAATAATATTTTACTTCTTCATTGCCAGGGTTGGAATAACCTTTAAAAACTTCAAAAGGCCATAACCAGGATGAGAACCAGGTATCCAGGCAGTCTTCATCCTGTTTCAGGTTAACAGCAGGCTCGCCGTAATTTTCGTAATATTTTTCCTGTGCTTCAGTTTCGTTAACGGCTACAACAAATTTTCCTTCTGCATCATACCATGCCGGTATCCGGTGGCCCCACCAAAGCTGGCGGCTGATACACCAGTCTTTGATATTCTCCATCCAGTGGCGGTACAGGTTTTTAAACTTGGCAGGGTGGAAGTTGATCTCATCATTCATAACCGCATCCAGAGCCGGTTTGCTGAGTTCTTTCATGCTTACCCACCATTGCAGGCTTAAGCGTGGTTCCACAACTGCGTCTGTGCGTTCGCTATAGCCTACTTCACTGGTATAGTCTTCTGTTTTTATTAAAAACCCTTTTTCTAATAATTCGGCAGCAATTTTTTTCCTTGCTTCAAAACGGTCTGATCCGATATAGATCTGAGCATCCTTGTTTAGAGTACCGTCATCATTGAAAATATCTATTACTTCCAGTCCGTGTTTTTGCCCGAGCTGGTTATCGTTCATATCATGGGCCGGGGTAACTTTCAGCGCACCTGTTCCAAAATCCATCGTTACGTATTCGTCTTTGATAATAGGAATACGCCGGTTGATCAGTGGCACCAAAGCAAATTTTCCATGTAAATGTTTGTAACGTTCATCATCCGGGTGTACGCAAATGGCCGTATCGCCCATGATCGTTTCGGGGCGAACGGTAGCTATTACGATGCTTTCATCACTGCCATCAATTTTATATTGCAGGTGATATAATTTCTGATTGGTTTCCCTGCGTATCACTTCTTCATCACTCAATGCCGTAAGTGCTTTTACATCCCAGTTGATCATTCTTTTACCACGGTAAATCCAGCCCCTGTTATACAGGTCATTGAACACTTTTATTACAGAACGGTAATAATCATCATCCATGGTAAAGGAAGTACGATTCCAGTCGAGGCTGCAACCTAATTTCTTCAATTGCTGCAGGATGATGCCACCATATTTTTCTTTCCATTCCCAGGAGTATTTTAAAAATTCATCCCGGCTTAATGATGATTTGGTGATACCTCTTTCCCTGAGCATGGCAACCACTTTGGCTTCAGTGGCTATAGAAGCATGGTCGGTACCAGGAACCCAACAGGCATTTTTACCTTCCATTCTTGCCTTACGGATAAGGATATCCTGGATGGTGTTGTTCAGGCAATGGCCCATGTGCAAAACCCCGGTAACATTTGGCGGCGGAATCACGATCGTATAGGGTTCCCTTTCATCAGGCTTGCTGAAGAAATACCCTTTGTTCATCCAGTGGCTATACCATTTGTCGTCAATTGCAGCCGGCTCAAAATTTTTACTCAGTTCCATGTAAAGCTGTTCAGTTTTTTAAAGTCTGCAAAAGTACTAAAAAGGAGTTTGTAAATTCAGGTGAAGGGAGCAATTAGTGAAGTAATTCCTTTGTGTGCCACAAAACAGTTAGTTCAATTTTACACAGGATCAGGGATTTTTTTTAGAATTAACTAAAATAATTAGTAATTTGCCTTTTTAAACAGCATGGTGGAATGTATGATGTATAATTTATGATGTATGATGTGTGATATATGATTTATGATTTGAGTCCGAAAAATAAAAGAACTTCTAAACCCGCTAAACCTTCTAAACACTAAACACTAAACACTAACTATCACCAACACATTAAAAACCCACAAACCAGCATTTGTACGCAATCGTAGACATAGAAACAACCGGCGGCCATGCTTCGGCACATGGTATAACAGAGATAGCTATTTACATACATGATGGTAATACGGTGACTCGGCATTTTAAAACGCTCATCAATCCACAGCAGAAGATACCATTGTATATTACTGCGCTTACGGGTATCAGTAATGCGATGGTTGCATCAGCCCCGGTATTTGATGACATGGCAAAGGATATCTATGATATTTTAAACGGGAATATTTTTATTGCACACAATGTAAATTTTGATTTCTCTTTTATCAAACATCACCTGAAACAAAGCGGATACGACCTGAATGTGAAAAAACTCTGTACGGTAAGGCTAAGCAGGAAAGTGTTTCCCGGACTTCCTTCTTACAGTTTGGGTAATTTATGCCGGCACCTGCAAATCAATATTTCCGACAGGCACCGGGCAGATGGTGATGCAAAAGCAACAGTGACCGTTTTTGAAAAGTTACTGGAGAATGGTGCAGCTGTTCACATAACAGAGATGTTGAAGAAAGCCTCATCTGAACAGTGGCTTCCCATGCACCTGGAAAAAAAAGATGTGCAGCAATTACCGGCAAAACCCGGTGTATATTATTTTCACAATGTAAAAGGAAAGATCATTTATGTTGGCAAGGCGCTGAATATCCGAAAAAGGGTAAGCAGCCATTTTACCCACAATGATGCGGCAAAAAAGCGGCAACATTTTTTAAGGCATGTACACAAAGTAACACATACCGTTTGCGTAAACGAATTGCAGGCATTGGTGTTGGAAAGCACTGAAATTAAAAGGCTCTGGCCAAAATACAATGACAGTCAGAAGCAACCCGTACAACAATATGGCTTGTACAGTTATGAAGATAACAGGGGTTATCTAAGGCTTGCAATAGACAAGAAAAAAAAGCATTACCCGGCACTGTATCATTTTAACCTGTTGCATGAAGGGCTGGTGTTATTAAAAAACATGGTGGATGAATTTGAGCTTAACAGTAAACTTTGTTACCTCGACAAAACAACTTTTTCTGAAAAAGATTTTGAATTCCTAGATCCGCCAGCCAGGTATAACGGAA
>Ga0154020_10002920_pt1 | contig 20779 bp, 19 predicted proteins | sample Klosneuvirus_201_FD_109709 | JGI IMG/M metagenome (GOLD analysis project Ga0154020, IMG submission 109709) | Active sludge microbial communities from wastewater, Klosterneuburg, Austria - Klosneuvirus_20160825_MG | ecosystem: Engineered > WWTP > Aerobic digester > Activated sludge | place... | reverse complement strand
GAAAACACTGCTGCCACGCCGCATCGAATACCGCAAACGGGCATCAGATCCCGCACAGAAATTTGACCGGCCGATGGTGACACTGGATCTTCGCAACATCGTTCTGAATGAAGCGATTCCCGACGAACTGTTTGTTTTTTCGGCACCGGAAGGCGTCCCGGAAGACGATGTCACCGAAAAGACCATTCAGGCCATACAGCAAAGTGCTCAGCGCCCACAAGACGGCAAAGCCCCGGCGACCGCGCCACCGAATCCGTGATGGTTTTCCGATTCTGATTAAACGTTACGCGGTGTGGATTGATGTCCTTGTTCCGAGGCTCCTGCCTCGCGAGACTGTCGCTGGAGGCAGGAGCCTTCAGTGCAGTGCGTTCCAGGGCTGGAGCCCTGGAACGAGAATTGACAGCCTCATTCCAAGCCGCGTGAAGTAGAGATCGAGTCACATCAGGGAATCTCGTTATGACCGCAATCACGGCAGGACAGGAAACTCCTCGACGATCGTTGCTCGCCGGGTCGGCAGTCTCGCTGACGATTCACGCAGTTTTGTTTCTAACGGCAGGAATGCTGCTGCGTGGTTGCCAGCAGGGCAGCACTGGCCAGGCGGGCGGTGAAGTCTTCCGCGATGTCGGTCTGTTCGTCGTCCAGGGTGTTGACGACGGAGCGGCCAATGTCGGCCTCGTCGAAGGCGCTGGAGATTCCGACGTCACACAGCCTGCCCCGGAACAGCAACCCGACGATTCCACGACCGATCAGTCAATACCTGACCGCCAACGAAATCGCGTCCCCAATCAAGCCCCGGATATCGCGTCCCTGCTCAGCGACAATCCATTCGACTCCGCATCAACCACCAACGGCGCGTCGGATTCCTCACTGCCTCCCCTGATCGGCCCTGGTGAAGCGATCGGCGGATCCCGCGCTCAGTCGAGCGCTGGTGCCGGTTCGCTCATTCAACCGTCGGAAGCAGGCGGCGCGGCGCGCATCGGAGGCGTCGGCGGACCTGGGGAAACGACGTTCATGAATATCTCGGGCGTCGGAAAGACGTTCGTCTACCTCATCGATACCAGCAGCAGCATGGGCGGCAGTCGCCTGAAAATTGCCCAAAGCCAGCTGAAAGCCAGCCTGCGACTGCTGCAGCCGAATCAGAAATTCTCCGTGATTTTCTACAACGAATATCGCGAACGCCTGAAGCTGCGCAGACAGGACACTGGCAGCATGTATTTTGCGACCGACGTGAACAAAGAACTGTCGGCCCATGAAGTCGATCGCGTCACATCCGACCGCGGCACGGACCACATGCCCGCGCTACTGGAAGCCATCAGCTTGAAGCCGGATGTGATTTACTTTCTGACCGACGGCGATGAACCGGAACTCTCACCCGGCCAACTCGCCGAGATTCGCAGGCTGACGAGCAGCATGACTCTGCACGTCATTAAATTCGGCGATGGCACACTGTCGTCGCGTGGCCCCTCGTGGCTGGAACGCATCGCAAATCAATGCAACGGCGAATACCGTGAAATCACCGTCAAAGACCGCTGATACCCGCAGCTCGCGCCTCGCTCATTCGGCAGCCGAATCTATGTCAAACTGAAAAGGTGATTCATGAACTCAATCGGATTCGGTTGAAGGACTGTCAATTCAGTATGACCTCCTTGAAATCGACGAGACCCACTGGCTTTGGACATCAGACGGTGTCACCGTTTTCCATGTCCCTTCTCCCCCTTGCAAGGGGGAGAAGGTGGCCGACAGGCCGGATGAGGGGGCTGACCTGGAGTTCATAGCATGAACCAGAAAACAGTGGATTCTTCCCCCTCACCCTAGCCCTCTCCCCCCCGAGGAAAACGTGTCAAATTGGAAAATCAATTGCGGGGGAGAGGGGACAATCGCAAGAAAAGCCACAGCTTCATTTCTAACAGCGTGAATCATAACTCGCCCATCGGAACAAGGTAGCTGAAGTCGTGAGACGTCAGATCGAAACTCTCACGAGTTCCGCTACGTCCGGTGTTGCATCGCCTGTACGATGCGAAAACTCACCGAATGATGCTGCGTGTTGTTTTTGCTGCTAAGTCCCGTCGCGGGCAGTGCTTAAGCCCCGCGAAAAGCCGATTGGCACCAGAACCGCGTTGCCGAAAGTCAACATCGCCTGGCGCGGGGTTTACAGCATGTTCAGTGGGCTGAACGTTATCTGAAACCTCCGCAAGCTCCTTGTCTATAGGCACTTGCGTCATATTTGCGAGCCATTTTTATCGCCCAGCTTTGCGCGCAAAGGCGATTGGCACACCAGCTGCTTTACATCTTCTTATCAACCGAGCATCACAGTGAAGCCGGTGACAAAGAAGGTGGCGAGACTCATCCGAAACTGAGTACTCGCCTACATGAAACGGGAGATATCGCAATGAACATTTTCAACGCACTGAAGAACGACGAAAACGGTTTTGTAGTATCTGCGGAACTGGTCCTCGTCGGCACCATCCTGGTCCTCGGCATGATTGTCGGACTGACCGAACTGTCCTACGGCGTCAATCAGGAACTCGAAGACCTTGGCTCCGCCATCGGAGCCATCAACCAGACCTATTACTACACACTCGCCAGCGGCAAGAAGGGCGAAGTTGTCGGCAGCACCAATTTGGACTTCGTGGACGAATGCGACAACAGCTGCGACATCAGTTGCAACACACCAGCTCGCGGCGAACAGAACGGCTACTAAGAACCTGTCCGCAAATAAGTTCACGAATTGGGCGAGGCCTGAATCTGTTCTATCACCAGTGAAAATCCCGTCGGCGGAGCGACGGGCGTACAGTACACCCGTCGCTCCGCCGACGGGAAAGCCCTCGGTTGGAACTCTCACGAGTTCCGCTACTTCAACAAACCAATCATTCATCCAACAACAACCATAAACAGGAGCACTCACATGAACATTCTCAACGCACTGAAAAACGACGAAAACGGCTTCGTAGTATCCGCCGAACTGGTACTGGTCGGCACAATTCTTGTCCTCGGCATGATCGTCGGACTGACCGAATTGTCCTACGGCGTCAACGAAGAACTGGAAGACCTTGGCTCAGCCATCGGAGCCATCAACCAGACGTATTACTACACTCTGGCGAGCGGCAAGAAAGGCACCGTGGTCGGCAGCACGAACCTCGACTTCGTGGACGAATGCGACAATAGCTGCGACATCACCTGCAACACACCCGCTCAGGGTGAAAAGAACACCTACGGCAACGGCTACTAATCGAATTGCACAGAATCAAACACACGGGGGCTTTGGTCATTTGACCGAGCCCCGTTGTTTTTCCGCTCCGAAGACTTAAGACTCCGCTCCTGATCTCTGCGATTCAGCTCCCGCCAACGGAGCGACGGTAATCATCCAGCACCCGTCGCTCCGCTGCCGGGATCAACAAACAGTCTCCTGTTTCGGGACAAACAGCCCGCGTTCGCGCAAGCAAACGCCGGGCTGTTTGTCTTTTGGCGGTCCTGCGGGACGGAAACACGGCTTTTTCCCGGTGGCAACAACCGTAAAATCAGGTTGAAAGCTGCCATCGCCGGGAACCTTTCCTGTGTTTAGAATGTCTCCCATTCACAAGTACAAGGCCAGCGGAAATTCCCCCCATGCACCTCGTGGTGCTGGCTGACACTCCCACGGAACACGATACATGCGCAGCGAATCTGAAGTCCTTTTTGAAGACAATCCCTTTACGATTCCGGTCGCCGAACGCGTGCGTCGGCTGCCTCCGTACCTGTTTGGAACGATCAACAAACGCAAGTATCAGTTGCGGGTCGCTGGCGTCGATGTCATCGACCTTGGAATGGGGAATCCCACCGATCCGCCGGATCCGATGATCGTACAGAAGATTGAGGAAGCGCTCGCGGATCCACGCAACCACCGCTATTCGGTCTCGAACGGGATTGGCAATCTTCGCAAGGAAGTCGCCGCTCGCTATCTCAAGCGGTACGGCGTTCGGCTGGATGGGAACGACGAAGTTCTGGCCTGCCTCGGTTCCAAGGAAGGTTTCAGCCATATGTGCCTCGCGCTCATGGGGCCGGGTGACACGGCCATTGTTCCTGCACCGTCATTCCCGATTCACGTATATTCCGTGATGCTGGCATCCGGCAATGTGATTGCACTGGATGTGCGCGACCCGGAAAAATTCCTCCGTAACATTGCCTACACGTGTGAGCATCTCGTTCCGAAACCCAAAGTGGTTGTCGTCAATTTTCCGCACAATCCGTCCGCGACTGTGATTGAGCAGGATTTCTTTGTGGAACTTGTGCGGCTGGCGAAAAAACACAAGTTCCTCGTGATCAGCGACTTTGCGTACGCTGATATCTGTTACGACGGCTACAAGGCACCAAGTTTCCTTGCGACGCCCGGCGCGATTGATGTGGGTGTCGAACTGACGTCGATGAGCAAGAGTTACAGCATGGCGGGCTGGCGAATTGGATTTTGCTGCGGCAACCGCGAAATGGTTCGGGCTCTGGCCACGATCAAGGGCTATTACGACTACGGAATTTTTCAGCCAATTCAGATCGCCGCGATCGTCGCCATGCGGCACTGTGACGAAGCGATCACTCGAATGGCTGCCGAATATCAGATTCGTCGTGACGCCCTTTGCGACGGCTTGAAACGCATCGGGTGGAATGTGCAGCCGCCGAAAGCGGGCATGTTCGTCTGGGCAGAAATCCCTGATCAGTGGAAGGAAATGGGGTCCATTGAATTCGCCATGAAGCTGCTTAACGAAGGCGGAGTCGCCGTGAGTCCAGGCCGTGGCTTCGGGGCTGAAGGCGAGGGATTTCTGCGAATGGCGATTGTCGAAAACAGCCAGCGACTGCGTCAGGCCGTGCGGCACATTGACAAATGCCTGAATACTGTCGAAGCGAAGCCAGCCTAGGACCGTTGAGTACACTATGCAAGATCTTGTCCGTCAGGACGTTTTCCAGTCATGCCGTACGGTCATCGTCAAGATCGGCACGAATGTCCTCACCACGGACAACGATCGCCTTGACCTAAGTCGCATCCAGTGCATCGCCGACCAGATTTTTCGGATCCAGCAGACCGGTCGCAAGGTCGTGCTGGTGTCGAGCGGCGCTGTCGGTGCGGGGATCGGGATTCTGGGGCTCAATCGTCGTCCGGATTCGCTGCCAGCCCTGCAGGCGGCGGCGGCGATCGGGCAACCGCATCTGATGCGCACATGGAATGATGCGTTGTTGAAGAACGGTCAACAGACAGCGCAGCTTCTGCTGACAGGAAACGACTTCCGCAATCGAGAGCGCTATCTCAATGTGCGAAACACGCTGCGAACGCTGTTTGACCTCGGCGTCGTGCCGATTGTGAATGAAAATGACACGGTGAGTATCAAAGAAATTTCCGTGGGCGACAACGATCAGCTTGCCTCAATGCTGGCGACACTGCTGCCGGATCCATTGCTGGTCATCCTGTCTGGTATTGAAGGGCTTTACAACGGACCGCCTTCCAATCCGTCGAGCGTCGTGATTCCACTCGTCGAAAAACCGGATGAGTCGCTCATCCAACTTGCCGCTGCGGAGCAGAGCACGCGCGGTCGCGGCGGGATGGCGTCTAAGCTGCGAGCAATTCTGGCAGCAACTGGCATGGGCGAAACCGTGATCCTCGCCAGCGGTCGCAGTGACACTGTGCTCGACGACATTCGCGAAGGTCGCTCGACCGGCACGCTGTTCATGGCTAAGGGCGAAGCGATTGTTTCATGGAAACGCTGGATTGGCTTCGGCGCGCCGCCAGCCGGTGTTCTGGTAATTGACGACGGAGCGACGAAAGCCGTTCGTGAATCCGGTCGTTCATTGCTGGCCGTCGGCATCACCGAAGTCCAGGGAGAATTCGAAGCTGGCGCGCTAGTGGGACTGAAAAGCCAAACCGGCTCGGAGATCGCGCGCGGCCTTGCCAACTATTCCTCCGACGAAATCCGCCGCATCCAGGGCCGCCGCTCAGACCAGATCGCCGCCGCGCTGGGGCATGTGCCGTTTGGGGAAGTCATTCACCGAGACAACCTGGCGCTGATTGGATACTTCGGTGTTTGACTCCGGCGAGGAATGCTGCGAGTGCAATGAAGATGCGTGCCTGCTTACATCGACGCTGGACGGCGCTAAGGATCGATCAATAAGTGTTCGATCAGCCGGACTTGGCGTCCTGTTTTCAGGCCCAACGGGACGACTCTATGTCAGCCCAGGGCAACGCCCTGGGAAATCTTGCGATTGTCCCCTCTCCCCCGCAATTGATTTTCCAATTTGACACGTTTTCCACGGGGGAGAGGGCTAGGGTGAGGGGGAGAAGGGACATGGAAAACGTTGGCTTTGAAAATACCTCAATCTGCACCGCGTGAAGTTTAGGTCCGCCCCGTTGGGGCTTTTTGTGCCTGACATCCCCAAACCCAGGGCGTTGCCCTGGGCTGACTTATGGCTGGCCCGTTGGGCCGGAACGCAAACGGAATTGCACTCCAACGCTGCGCACTGGGCCGCATCCAATTTCAGCGACACACACACTGCGGATGATTCAATCACGACTGTAATTCATCGAGCGATCCTTTGCGAGTTTTGAGCAATGCGTGGATGGCTGCGGAAGATGCGGAACTTCATCCTGCTTCCTGGGATGAACTGCTTCGGGACTATGGTCGCTCGGGCGGACAGTACGCCATGGAGGCTGATGCCTTTGCTCGGTTTCAACTGCTCGTTCAGGAAGATGGAGTCTCGGTCGAGGCTGAAGCGTATTCTTCGTTTCGTCGCAACGGCGCGTTTTGTTCTTTGCAATCCTGATGGGAGTGTCAATTGCATGACAGGCTGTGGATGGATCTTGAAAGGACACAAACGGAAACATGACCTGACCTGATGCGGATTCAGATTGAATGGTTGACGAGGAGGCGAGACTCTGCCAATCTCTCGGCCCGGAGTCCTGACGCGGCGGGCAGCGCGGCGCAGGAATCGCGGCGAAACGGGTTGTAATTTTTAGTGAAGCAAGACGATTCAGGAGAATATCCGGCATGACAAAGATGAGGGCAATTCTGACGATGGCGGCAATCTTGATTTCCGGTGCCAGCGCATCGGCTCAATTGAAAGATGGCGAGACCATCGTCTTTTTGGGTGATTCGATCACTCAGCAAGGCGCGGGACCGAAAGGTTATGTAACGCTGTTTCGTGAGGCGATTGAAAAATCCCGACCAGACTCAGGAATCAAGGTGATTGGTGCCGGCATCGGCGGTCACAAGGTGCCAAATCTGGAGGCGAGGCTCGACAAAGACGTCCTGGCACACAAACCCAATGTCGTCGTGATTTACATCGGTATCAACGATGTCTGGCATTCGGAGCGCGGCCAGGGAACCGAAATCGGTGCGTATGAAGCGGGGCTGCGGAGTCTGGTGAAGCGCTGCAATGATGCCGGTGCCCGTGTGATTCTGTCGACGCCCAGCGTCATCGACGAAAAGACCGACGGCACAAACTCGCTCGACAAAATGCTTGACGAATACTCCGATGTTAGCCGTAAAGTCGCGATGGAAACAGGTTCCACGTTGCTGGATCTGCGAGCGGCCTTTATGACGTATCTGAAAGAGTACAACACGGCGAACGAAGCGAAGGGGATCCTGACCGGTGACGGTGTTCATCTGAATGACGCGGGCAATCGCTTCGTGGCGGTGCGGATGCTTGAAGCAGCCGGCGAAGTCAAAGCGCGAACTCCAGAATTGCGTCACGTGGTGATCTTCAAGTTCAAGCCGGAAGTCACGGCGGCTCAACTGGACGAAATCAATCTCGCGTTTCAAAATCTAAAAAATGCCATTCCAGAGGTGAAAGACTTTGAGCGAGGGATCAACAACAGCCCTGAAGGATTGAACAAGGGCTTTACCCACTGTTATGTGATCACATTTGCCTCGGAAACGGACCGAGATGCCTATTTGCCCCATCCTGCCCATAAGAAGTTTGTGGAACTCATTGGCGGAAAATTGGAAGAGCCATTCGTATTTGACTACTGGACGATAGAATAGTAGCGCATAGTCTTGATCTGCACTGGGCACGCATGAGGGTCTTTTCCTCTCCGATTGCCTGGAGGAAGAGACGGATCTGGATGTTTCGGGTGGCAATGAGGGAGGCAGGCCATGGCTTTTCGTACAAAAGAGCAGCAACTCAACGATCTGTTTCAGGCATGGCTTGGAACTGCGGTGATGGTGACTGCCTCCATTTTTGCAGTGCTGATTTTCTGCGACCGCATGGAAATGAGATTCGTCTCCATGCCGTCGATCTGGTACGACAGCAGAGGATTTCATCTGCTGCTGTGTGGTGGCATGTTTTTGTGTGCCGCCGTCCTGCTCAAGTCCCCTCAGCGGACACACGCGCACGAATTGACTGTCCCAATATTCAGGACGTGTGAACTGCTCACCCGGCCGGGGTGTGACTTGTGCAATGATGCGATGCAGGTGCTGCTTGGATTTCAGAGCAATCTGCCCACGATAACGACCGTGGATATCTCAAATGATCCTCAGCTAACGCGGCAGTTTGGAGAATCCATCCCGGTCGTGATTCTGGACGGCCGCGTGCGGTTTCGTGGTGCGGTAGATCCATTGCTGATGCAACGGATGGTTGATGCGACGCAGTTGCGGCGAGAATACGCCGACGCGGAAAGCGAACATCGCGACGCATCGTCAGGGATGCTGGCTTCGTAGGGTGCTTTGTTGCTCTACTGCGACTGTCCCATATTGGTGTGCGCAGAGGGTCGGGAGTCTTTTTCGGACGGGAACGTCAGCGTTTTTTTCACCATGCCACTCTCCGAAAAAGACTCCCGACCCTTTCATTCAGCGAACATCGGACAGTCGAACTACTGCGCTTCGAGTTGTTCCCATGTTTTGGGCAACGCGGCCAGCAGATCGGACGCAATCATGCCCCGCTGGCCGATGTCATTCGCCACAATATTTCCCGCCCGGCCATGCGCGTGGACTGCCAGCGCGGCCGCTTCAAAGGGATTCATTTTTTGTCCCAGCAGCGACACGACAATCCCCGTCAGCACATCACCGCTTCCGGCCGTGGCCATCCCGGAATTTCCGGTCGTGTTGATGAAGAGCCGCACGCCGTTCGTTACGATTGTTCGGGGCCCCTTCAGGACAACGGTCAACTTGTGAGCTTTCGCAAACTCCACCGCCATCTCAATCCGATTTTCTTCCGACTCCGCGACAGGTTTACCATTCAAACGCGAAAACTCACCGGGATGCGGCGTGATTATGCAGGGAGTTTCAGCGTGGCGATTCGATAACAGACCATTGGCGGCGGAAACGTTGAGGGCGTCTGCATCAAGAACCAATGGAACGCGACAGGCTGTCAGCACCAGAGCCACCAACTGAGTTGACGCATCTGTCACTCCCAGTCCGGGCCCAATGGCGACCGCATCCTTGCCAGCCAGAGTTTCTTCAATGACGGGTTGCGATTGTGAAGCCAGTTCACCATCGGCGTTTGTCTCAAGGCCGAACGTCATTACGCACGGTTCATGGGCCGCGACGATCGACTGAATGGAGCGAGGCACTGCGGCGGTGACGAGCCCTGATCCCGACCGCAGGGCGGAAAGCGATGACAGACACACGGCACCACTCATACCCATCGAGCCTCCAATGATCAGCACTTTTCCAAACGTGCCTTTGTGTCCGTCTGCCGGGCGATCCGGGAGTGCCGGCAACCGCTCAGCTTGCAATGAATCGGTAGACGAAGGGGGGACGAGTTCTGACATTCGTGGGTTCCAGTTTGCGACTTCAAAGCGACACAGTGTACAACAATCTCATTGAACAAAACTCCATCATAGCATGGATGGCCCCATGATCTTGCTAGTTCGACTGTCCCATGTTCGCTGAAGGAAAGGGTCGGGAGTCTTTTTCGGAGAGTCGCATGGTGAAAAACGCTGACGTTTCCGTCCGAAAAAGACTCCCGACCCTCTGCTCACAAACAATGCCCAATATGGGACCGTCGAACTAGGGAAGATGTCAATTGCGGTGTAACATTCCCGCTGTTGCTTTTTCATCGTCACGGCTTTTTTTTCGCCGATGTTGAATCATTCGATGCCAGGGGCGTGCTGTGTTAATTTCTGAAACTCTCGTACTGCAGGCATATATTGGTCCAGGCGCGGGGATCACGTTTATTGGGTCATTCCTGGTCCTGTTTGCAGCAATGGCGCTACTGCTGCTTTCGATTCTGACATGGCCCATCCGAGTTGTGATCCTGCTGATTAAGCGATTCAGACTCAAACTGAACCCGATCGCAAAACGCGTCGTGATCATTGGGCTCGATGGACTTGATCCAGGCCGAGTTCGTCGTCTGATGTCTGAAGGTCGCCTGCCCAGTTTTCAGCAGATTGCAGACTCCGGCACTTTCTCAGATCTTGCCACAACCCTACCGCCAATTTCCCCGGTAGCATGGTCATCTTTTCAAACGGGTGTGAATCCTGGCAAGCATAACATCTACGACTTTCTCAATCGGGACGTTCGCACCTATCTGCCAGAACTGTCATCCGCTCGAATCATCGAAGGGCAGACGAAAGGTTGGCGCAAATGGTTCCGCAATGGCACGACCGTGCGGCTGTTGCGAAAGAGTCAACCGTTCTGGAAAATCCTGGGCGATCATGGCATCTTCAGCACCATTCTGCGAGTGCCCATCACGTTCCCGCCGGAACGATTCTTCGGCCTCTCATTGTCCGCTATGTGTACGCCCGACCTTCGCGGCACGCAGGGGTCATTTACCCTGTTCACAACCGACCCGGCCGAAGCTCAGGCCACCACCGGCGGCCTACGCATTCTGGTTCGCCGAATGGGTAACAAAATTCAAGCGCACCTGCCCGGCCCCCCAAATCCAAGTGCTGTGACGGCGGCAGATTTTCAGACTCTGCTGAGTATTCGAATCTTCGATGAGAAGCAGCAGATTGAAGTCCGCAACGGTTCAGAAAAAATCGTCGTGCCTCTGAATAAGGAATCTGACTGGCTGCGTATCGAATATCGTGTCGGATGGTTTTCCAGAGTGCGGGGACTGTGCAAGCTGCGACTGGAGTCGCTAACTCCGCATTTTCGTTTGTATGTGTCGCCGATCCACCTCGATCCGGAGCGCCCGGCGATGCCCATCTCACATCCGCTTTATTTTTCGATGTACTTGGCAAAACTGCATGACTCCTTTGGAACACTGGGCCTCGCCGAAGACACCTGGGGCTTGAACTCCGGTGTGGTGGGCGAAGATGCATTCTTGGAACAGGCCTGGTCGATTCACGACGAACGCGAACGCATGCTGTTCGATTCCTTGCGGCGAATGCAGCGAGGTCTGACGGTCTGTGTGTTCGACGGCCCCGATCGGATTCAGCACATGTTCTGGCGGCACAACGTGGCCGATCACCCGGCAAATCAAGATCGGGATACCATTCGCCATAAGCACGTCATTGATGATATGTACATCCGCATGGATGAATTGATCAGTCGAGTTCGCAAAGAACTGTCCAACGGCGATGTCCTGTTCGTCCTTTCCGATCACGGCTTCTGCGATTTCAGCCGGGGTGTGAATCTGAACGCCTGGCTGCGTGAAAATGGCTATCTGACAATGACGAATGCCACAGATTCGGGAGAGTATTTTGCTGGCGTGGATTGGTCCCAAACAAAGGCCTACGCGTTTGGACTGACAGGGATTTACATCAATCAGGCGGGGCGCGAGGCAAAGGGAATCGTATCGTCCGCAGACACCGCCGCATTGCGTCAAGAGCTTATTCACAAGTTGACAGGACTTCAGGATCCGGACAGGAAATGTCAGGCGGTGTATCAGGTTCACGATTGCCACAAAGAATACAGCGGACCCTACGTTCCCAATGGCCCTGATGTGATCGTGGGTTATGAGAAAGGTTATCGTGCGTCCTGGGAGAACGCTGTGGGGCGATGTGACGGACCTGTGTTTCGCGACAACGATCGACCGTGGAGCGGTGATCATTGCGTTGATCCGGCACTTGTGCCTGGCATGCTGCTTTGCAATCGCCCGATGCCACGGAATCTGACCCCATCCATTCTCGATTTTGCGCCGACAATTCTTCGGCTGTTCGGTGTCCCGTTGCCAGCCTATTTTGATGGGCAGGCTTGGGAGTTTGAAGAGCCAACGCATCCCAGGGATTCAATACTTCCACCGAACGTGTCGATGCCTCCGTCGGACTCCCGCGTCTCACCGTCAGAGTCATTGCTATGAAACTTCAAGAATCAGAGCAATTCGCACAGCGGTCTCGTCGTCAATTTCTACAGGCGACCAGTGCTCTGATGCTGGCGGCTGGCTGCGGAGAACCAGAGGTTTCACGTCCACCCGGCGATCTCAAACGTCTGATGGTTCTGGGCGTCGATGGCATGGATCCTGGACTGCTGCAGCAGTTTCTGTCTGAAGGTCGCATGCCGAATTGTCAACGCCTTGTGGACATGGGCTCCTTCAGTCCTCTCGCAACGAGCAATCCGCCGCAGAGTCCCGTCGCGTGGTCCAGTTTTATTTCCGGCACGAATCCAGGTGGCCATGGGATCTTCGATTTCATTGCGCGAGATCCTGAAACCATGCTGCCCTATCAATCGATCAGCCGCATTGTGCCAGGCAGAAAGCCACTGACGTTCGGAAAGTTTGTTGTTCCGACGGCGGCTGCCGAAATCCAGAGTCGAAGGCGCGGAGCAACGCTCTGGAATGAACTAGAACAACACGGGGTCCCATGTACGGTCTTTCGCGTTCCTGCAAACTTTCCTCCGACCGAAAGCGAAGCCACGACTCTTGCCGGAATGGGAACACCCGACTTGCAGGGCGGATATGGCACGTTTACCTGGTTCACCGACAACGTCAAAGAGCGGACTCGTGATGTCTCCGGTGGTCGCATTGAACGTGTATCAATCCGCAATCATGTCATCGAATGCCAACTGCGCGGGCCGGTCAACGAATTCACCGCAAAACAGGAACAGAGTCAGATACCACTGACGATCTATCGCGACCCTGAACATGCCGTGGTGCGAATTGTGATTCAGGATCAGGAATTGATTCTGAAAGAGAAGGAATGGAGCGACTGGGTTGTCGTGAAGTTTCCGCTCATTCCACATGTTGTTGAGGCCTCTGGTATCTGTCGATTTTATCTCAAAAGCGTTCATCAACCGTTCGGCTTGTACGTTTCTCCGATGAACATCGATCCAAAGAATCCGTCGTTGCCATTGTCGACCCCTCCCGACTACTCCCGACAACTGGTTCGCGAACTTGGTTACTATTACACGCAGGGCATGGTGGAAGACACACATGCATTGTCATCGGGCGTGCTGGATGCTGATGAGTATCAGCAACAGGCGATGTTCGTCCATGACGAACGTATGCGATTCTTTGAGCACGAACTAAAACGCTTTGACGATGGCTTCCTGTTTTTCTACTTGTCGACGCTGGATCTAAGCTGCCACGTCTTTTGGCGTGCGATCGATCCGGGGCATCCGGAGTATTCGGCAGAACTGGCGGAGACTCAGGGGAATTTTATTCGATCGCTGTACGAGAAAGTCGATCACGCAATTGGTCTGGCGCTCGATAAACTGGATGACAATGCATGGCTGCTGGTGATGTCGGATCATGGATTTTCCTCGTTTCGACGACAGTTTAATCTCAATTCCTGGCTGCTGGATAATGGACTGCTGCGTACGAACTCACCTCCGATTCGGCAGGGTTCGACAAACTTCCATGATGTGGACTGGAGCAGGACCCGTGCATTCGGACTGGGACTGAATGGTCTCTATCTGAATCGAAAGGGGCGGGAAAAATACGGCTGTGTCGATGCTGCGGAAGCCATGGAACTCGAAGAAATGCTCATTCGAAAACTGACGGAAATACGAGACCCTGAAAATGGCAACCAGGTGATCACGAATGTCTTCCGAGCTTCCGAAATTTATTCCGGGCCGCACGTCGGGCTCGCGCCAGACCTGCTGATCGGATACAACAGAAATTATCGAGCGTCCTGGGAGACGGTACTGGGCGGCTTTCCTCGACAACTTGTGCTGGACAATTTAGAGGTCTGGAGCGGCGATCATTGTATTGATCCTCAGTTCGTTCCCGGCATCCTCCTCAGCAGCCGAAAGCTGGATTCTCAGGATCCTCGGCTGGAAGATCTTGCCCCGACCATTTTGAAAGCGTTCAATGCACCGATACCCGACACAATGACGGGAATGCCACTTTTGTAATCTTTTGTTATTCTTCACGCGACCAGAAATGAGGCTTGCGATTGTCCCCTCTCCCCCGCAAACGATTTTCCATCTTCGCAACTCTTCCTCGGGGGAGAGGGCTAGGGTGAGGGGCAACGCCGTTAAGGATTTATGGGTAGAAAACGACGAGTGATAATGAGAGTCAGAATGCGACTCAGGGCTGGAAGCCCGACATAACCTTTGCCGGGGCCGTGAGGCCCCGGAATGATCCAAAACCATAAAAAAAGGCCCGGAGTGCCGACAGTGACTCCGATTGGAGGCATTGCTGTGTCGGCCCTCCGGGCCTTAGGTTCCTATTCAACATGACCGGGGCCTGACGGCCCCGGCAGAGGCTATGTCGACCCATTCGGGCCTGAATCGCAGTCTGCAAATCATCTATAACTTGCATTTTCACTACTCGAAATCCTTAACGGCGTTGGGTGAGGGGGATTTCACATTTGTTCGTCAGCTTCGTTTAAGAATAAAACAGTCAACCCTCATCCGGCCTCCGGCCACCTTCTCCCCCGATCTCGGGGGGAGAAGGGACAGTTGTTGGGTCCAGATGACCCCCAAAAATACAGTGAGACAGAATTCATGTTCGAGCCAAGAATTAAAATTGAACGTAATCTGTATGCGACACTGAAGCAGGCGGCACAGATTGCAGGCTACAGTTCGGTCGATGAGTTCATTACGCACATTCTCGAGAAGACCGCTGCGGAAGTGCAGCAAGCTCAGTCTGAAGAAGAAGTCCGTAAACGCCTTCAGGGACTTGGATACATCGAATGATTTCTCTGCTGAATCAACTGATCAGTGGATTGTTTAATCTGCTGATGCGGCCATTCATGGTCCTGTCCGCATGGCCAGGATTAATCGCGGCATCGATGCTGGTTTCGATTGTTCTGCTTGCGTTGTTTCGCGTTTCTTCTAATGCCACCGACATCCGTCGAACACGAAACCGACTCATCGCCCGGACTCTGGAACTGCTGATGTTTCAGCATGATCTGCGAGTCAGCTTGACAGCCTGTAAACGCATCCTGCTGGCGAATTCCGCTTACCTGCTTCAGTTCCTGCTTCCGATGGCTCTGGGAATAATTCCATTACTGCTGATCTTCGTTCAGATGGAATCGTGGTTTGATCTTCGACCACTTCGCACAGGAGAAAACATAGTACTGACGGTCAAGATCGATCCGTCTCAGTCGGTTTTGACGCAGTCGGCCCAGCTAAATCTGTCTGCCGCTTTGCGTGCCAATTCGCCGCCAGTGCGTATTCCGTCCAGAAACGAAGTGGCGTGGCGATTGACGGCGGTCGGTCACGGGGACCACTGGGCCGAAGTCACTTTTGGCAGCACGATGGTGCGAAAATCTGTATCCTCGGGAGACCGGCTCGTTCGACTTTCTTCCAGCCGTGAATCGAAGGGCGTTGTTCGTCAATTGTTGTCACCATCGGAATTGCCTCTGGACAGTGCTGGCCCGTTTCGTCGAATTCATGTGTCGTATCCGGCTCGAGAACTTCTGATTGGGCAGACCGAGATTTCGTGGCAAGTGGCTGCATTCGGACTGATGATGATTTTCAGTCTCGGTTTAGGTCGCTTGTTTGGCGTCCGAGTTGCTTAGAAAAGTGGCGTTCATGATTACTGTCGTCTCCGGACTGCCTCGTTCCGGCACATCGCTTGTGATGCAGATGCTGGCCGCTGGCGGGTTTCCCATCTTGAGTGATGAACTGCGACCTGCGGACGAAGACAATCCGCGGGGTTATCTTGAGTTCGGGAAAGTCAAATCTCTTGAACAGGATTCTGCGTGGATGTTGCAAGCAGAAGGTAAGGCGGTCAAAATTATTTCCTTTCTGCTTCCAAAACTGCCCTCCAATTTTGAGTACCGCGTCATATTCCTTCGCCGAGATCTCAACGAAGTCCTGCAGTCTCAAGAAAAAATGCTTTCACGCCGCAGCCAGCCGCCCGGGCCGCCAGCGGATGTCATGGCGGCTCACTACCAGAACCATCTGAAAGCAGTCGATACGTGGCTAAGCGGCCAGCCTAATGTACAGCTACTGAACGTCGATCACGCTCAACTCATCCAAACGCCTGCACGGATCGCGACAGCGATCTGCGAACTTCTGCAGTTCGAACTCGACCCAGACAAAATGATCTCGTGTGTCGATCCCGATCTGCATCGTCAGAAAGCCAGCTAGCGTCACCAGTCATCGTAATGGAACAAGGAACAAAGGTTCCCAAGACTTCAGGCAAGACCGTTAGAGCTTGCCAAAGTTTCCGGTTCCTGACACCATCAAATTTCCAAGGCCTTCTTGAAATTTCCTGAAATATGGAAAATGTTTTCATTCTTGAGTTGAAGTTAATGCACGCGAAGATGTACAAAGAGCTGCAGAAAATAGTAGAGATGCGGTTCGGAAATGCACAAGTCAACGGTTGATCGTTGAACAACCAGATTGTTTGGGGTTTCTTCGTAAATTGCAGGATTGGCATTGCGTTTGCGGGCGTGTGGCTGTCGATCAGGTCTTGTTGCAACCTTAGGTGTGGTGATTTACTGATCGCCAATTTGTGCGATCAGCTGGCGGGCGATCGTTTTTGCTGGTTATTATTCATTAGTTCAAAGGAAATCATTATGAGAGTTCATCGTCGTGCATTTACGCTGATCGAGTTGTTGGTGGTGATTGCGATCATCGCTATATTGATCGCCCTGCTGCTGCCAGCAGTGCAACAGGCCCGCGAAGCCGCTCGCCGAACAGAGTGCAAGAACAAACTGAAGCAAATGGGGCTGGCGCTGCACAACTACCATGATACGTTCTTGCTATTTCCCTACGGAGAAATGAATGGGCTTGGACAAACCGGTGCCCCAGCCGTAGCGACCACATTGAGGAACCAGAACGGTCTGGTGATGTTGCTGCCGTACATCGAACAAGCCAACTTGTACAGTACCCTCGACTTTAGTGCAACTTTTGGAAAATACTCTGGGGCGGGTGTGCCTTCCGTCGCCGTTCCAGTCGCTGGGAATCTGGCGGCCAAGGGAAAGTTGCTTGCGGCGTTTATTTGCCCATCAGACTCCGGGAGTCCATTCATCACCGACGACGCCATCCATTACGGATGTGGAACGAGTGGCCCCAGCTATAAATCGTCATATGGTCTCAGCGTGTCTTCGACTCACCTCAGTCCCTCTTGGTCAGGCATCGGAACCACTGTTAGAACAGCATTTGGAGGAAACTCGAAATCCACCATGCGTGACTTTACGGATGGGACCAGTAACTCTGCGCTGGTCATTGAAAATGTTTTCGAGTGTCGAAGCGGGCGGATCTCGCCTTGGGCCTGCGTTCAGCACGCCGGGACGGGCACGCGATTGCTGGGAGGCATCAACAAATGGCTACAAGTGAGTACAGGGATTAGCATTCCAGGGAGGGTTGAAAACTATAACAGCAACGCAAGTTCGTTGCATACAGGGGGCTGTCAAGTCCTGCTGGGAGACGGTGCGGTGCGGTTCCTCAGCGAGAACACCAACCTGCTCACGCTGCAGAATCTGGCTTACATTTCAGACGGACAAGTGTTGGGTGAATTCTAATTCCAGGCCGTCGTGTACAAACGCGATATAGGCGCGGACTGATGTTCGCGCCTATTTTGAGTTCTAGACGAGACTCAGGTTTTTGCAGATTCTGCTTGTTGCTTTGCCTGATCGTACCAGTCTGCTAAACTTTCTTCACCCTGCAATTTGGAATTACCGGAATGTATCTTCGTTATCGGCTATTTGGCCTCGGATTGATGTCGGCCTTCTTTGCGCTTGGTTGTGGTTCAGCCCCACCGGAGACGTTAGTTCCAGTCACTGGTACGTTGCTGGTCAATGGGATGCCATTGGATGGAGTTGTTATAACCTTCATTCCGGAGATCGCGAAGAATAGCCGGGGCGGGTCTGGCACGACCAGCGTCACTGGAGCTTTCACCGTCATCGACCTCACTCAAAATCTCCCCGGTCTGGCTCCCGGCAAGTATACCGTTGCCTACTCGAGAATGCGTTTGCCCGATGGATCAGCGGCTCCCGAGCCCGAAGCGGGTCAGCCAGTCGATCCGGGGACGATACTGGTAGAAACTCTGCCCGAGCATTTGCAAAATCCGGATCCGAGGGCATCGTTCAATCTGGTGGAGATTTCCAAGGACGGCATTACTGATCTGGAACTTAAAATCAGTACGGAATAGCCGTGCTCGCTAATGCTGGCTCGTTGATCAATTTTGACTTTAACCTGACATGCAATTTGCGATGGTTCCACACCCAACGATTTCGGTCAGGGTGCTAAGCACTCGGGTACGGATCGGTTTAATTGTCCTGCTCGGTTTAATTGTCCTGCTCGGTTTGATTGCTGCTGGCGTGGTTTGGTATGTGCGTTCGGCGCGGCCATTGAACGTCCTTCTAATCACGCTTGATACGACGCGTGCAGACCGACTGAGATGTTACGGCTATTCGCTTGCCAAGACGCCAGTGCTCGATCGCCTGGCCAAACAGGGCGTCCTGTTTGAGCGTGCCTATGCTCCCGTGCCACTGACCTTGCCGTCTCATGCGTCGATGCTGACAGGTCTGTATCCGCCCGAGCATGGCCTGCACAATAATGGTCAGGCGGCATTGCCCATGGGAATACCTACACTCGCCACGGAGCTGCAGGCTGCCGGTTACGAGACGGGAGCGTTCGTCGCGGCATTTGTGCTGGACCATAAGTTCGGCCTGCAGCGAGGCTTTGAGACGTACGACGATGATCTGTCGCGATCCGATCCCAGTTTGCATGGACATCACCAATATCGCGATGGAAGTTTGGTGATCGATGCGGCGCTTGAGTGGTTACGTCCCCGGAGCCAGAGCGGAAAACCATTCTTCTGCTGGGTGCATCTTTTTGATCCGCACTTCCCCTACTTGGCGCACGAGGACCGGTTCGGGAATCAATTCGCCGACCGACCCTACGATGCGGAGCTGGCCTATGTTGATGAGCAGCTTGACTGGTTAATCTCAACACTGGAGGAGTCCGGTGCCTTGGATGACACGGTGATCGTCGTCGTCGGCGACCATGGCGAGAGCTTGGGCGAGCATGGGGAATTGTCCCACAGTATGACGGTTTATGACGCAACGCTGCGAGTCCCGCTACTGATTGTATCTCCCAAAGAAGATCGACCTGGACATCGTGTGGCCGAGCCGGTGTCGCTGGTCGATCTAGCTCCCACGCTGTTGGATCAACTGGGCCAGAAGCCGATTGCGAACGCGAGCGGGCGCTCCCTGCGGTCGGCGTTGCGGGGAGAGCCGCTGCCGTTGCTCCCGTGCTATGCTGAGACGGACGAACCCTATCACGTGGCTCATTGGTCGCCTCTCCGAGCGCTTATTACCTCGAAGTGGAAGTATATTCGCAGCCCCCGGTCTGAATTGTACGACCTGATCGCCGATCCGCCGGAACTGCGGAATCTGGCGACAGAAATGCCCGAGCAGGTCCAGGAACTGGAGGAGGAGCTGGCGGCGTGGGAGGAGCGGATGAATGAGCGTCTGGCGGACAACGTGGCGCTCACTGAGCAGGAACGCCGTGCTCTGAGCAGTTTGGGGTACGCATCGTATCGCGGCGACACGATTGGTGAGGAGGGACAACCGCTGCGCGATGTGAAAGACATGCTCCCGTACTACTATAAGCTGAACGATGCCGCCGCCATGATTGACGCCGGACATTACGACCTTGCCGAGCCGGTTCTACGCGAAGTTTTGGCCGCAGATGATGAATATTTCGCAGCTCACGGCGAGCTGGGGCGATGTCTGTTGAGGCAGAACAAGCTTCCGGAGGCGGTGCAAAGTCTGAGGCGTGCGATGGAACTCGATCCAGGTACCGAGGGGGTACAGTCGATGCTGGGGGCAACTCTGTTTATGCAAGAGGACTATGCTGCCGCAGTCGAGGCGCTGGAGCTGGCGATTCGATTGAATCCCGACTTGTATCAGAATCACTTCAATCTCGGTATGACCATGGAGAAGCTGGGCCGTACCGACGAGGCGATTAAACACTATCAAGACTGTCTGGAGGTCGCGCCCAATGTGGTACACGCCCGACAACGGCTGGAAATCCTGCGGAATCGTTGAGGAGGCAGGAGCCTCCGGAACACGGACATCAATTGAGGTTCTCCGCGAAATGAAATTCGCGGTCGGGCTCATACCACAAACGAGTAGTATTTGATGGATGCTGTGATTGAGCCTGAAAGGCTCGTACAAATCAGCATGGGGCAAGAGAATCCGCGAATGCGGATGAACGCCGCCCCAGGTTCACTTTGCGTTTTCGAATTTCGTGGTCCCCCACCGGCTTCACGCCGGTGGACACCAGGTTTGGCAACTACTGAAAGAACAAACTGACGCTTTGGCCCTCACTGGCTTCATGCCAGTGGAAGCCGGGTTTGACAGCTTCGAGCAACGGTTGCCCGTGACTCGAACGTCTTGCGATTCCGAGTTGCGAAACCGGGCTTCCACCGACGCGAGGTCGGATGGGGAGCCGCTTCATCTGGTTTGGCGTGGTTAGTCGCCAAACCCTGGTCCGCTGGCGTGAAGCCAGCGGGGCCACACAAAGAGTCTGTCTGG
>Ga0154020_10002919_pt1 | contig 20780 bp, 16 predicted proteins | sample Klosneuvirus_201_FD_109709 | JGI IMG/M metagenome (GOLD analysis project Ga0154020, IMG submission 109709) | Active sludge microbial communities from wastewater, Klosterneuburg, Austria - Klosneuvirus_20160825_MG | ecosystem: Engineered > WWTP > Aerobic digester > Activated sludge | place... | reverse complement strand
GCATCGATTTTGGTAAGATAAGCAATGTCCAATGCGCGATCACCATCAAAATCACCTAAAGATATAACGCTGTCACGATCGATTGTTTTAATATCGGTTGCCTTGGTCGTATCAAATGTGCCATCACCTTTCCCTGGAATGAATTTTAATGTATCAATTGCCAGATCAGCCAACACATCAAGCTTGCCGTCATTATTAAAATCAGCCCAATAAATATCCCTTAAAAAAGGGATTCCTTTGTGAATAATCGTACCAGTCCCAAGCTTAAAAGAGCCGTCAGCTTGAGCAATTAAAACCTGCAATGAAATTGAGTCGCTGTCTTTGATATATTTAATCATCACAATATCATTAAGTGTATCACCATTAAAATCGCCCATTTCAATGCCTTGAACAACACCAGAATAACTGATGGTCGAAGTGATATCTGTAGACTGAAATTGACGTGATAATGGCAAATAATCAAGCAAGCCTATTGAACGTTTTCTTTCGCCGCTAAAATCTCTATAGAAGACACGATAAGCGATGGATGGATTTTCTAAACTGTTTGTAGACGGAGGTAATACAGTCAAATTATCAATCGATTCAATATCTTGATAAGCAACGCCAGAGACATTAGGACGAACAGAAATATGCGTTGTAAATTGATTACTGTCATCACCCAAAGCTACAAGCAGATTTTTTCCGTCAAGCGTAATGATGTCTTGCTTGCCATCGCGATTGATATCTGCGACTACAATTTGATTGGACGCAGTCGCATCTATCACATCAAGATCACCAAGCACCTGATAAGGTCCTTTCATCCTTATTGAATCACTATTCTGACAGTGACTCAGCAAACGTACTTTTGTCTGAGTCTTGTTATTCATAATAGATGCTTTCACCACACGTAAACCTGGTGTGGAACCACTCAATGTAAAACTTGCCAAACCCTGTTCATTAGTCACGACGGTTGCGGGTAAAATTTGATCGCCCGATGTGGTGGGTTCAACATGAATGCTTATGGGCTGATTTTTGGCGATTTTCCCCGCTTTAGTTTTCACAATTGCACGAAATTGAATTTTAGAAGGATAAAGTGCACTATTTTTTTGTGCCGCATAAAGAGCTATTGTCATTGATGTTTCAGGTATCACACGTTCAGATGCCGTCGATTGACCTATACCTAATTGATTGACCGCAGCCACGCTAAAAAAATAGGTGCGACCATCGATGAGATTATGAATGGTTGTTTCTGTGGTGTCGTTTGCCAAAGTGATGGTGTTAATTAGTTCGAAGGATTCATTCACGCTGTCTTTTTGCCAAACTTTAACCACATAAGACAGAATTGGACTTCCACCATCCGCGGGCACATCGAACGAAATAAAGGCACTTTGTTCTCCTGCTTTTGCAAGGACACGAGAAGGGGCATTTGGAAGTGTTGGTTGGGACGATGGAGATTTTGTCCACACCCCAAGTGGCATGTTTTCTGCCCATCTTTGTTCATTTCCTAAAATGGCGTTAACTTTGTAATAATAAAGATGATCCTTGAGCACATTCTTATCAAAAAATGGAGATGTTGCACCGTTTTGAATCAGTTCAAAATTATCCAAATTAGGCGACCGCCAAACCTGATAAAAAGCGGCATATTCAGAAGAAGACCACTGAAGCATCACTTGATTTTCACTGGCTTGCACAGTCACAGAAAAAGGACCAAGCTTTGTTGTAGCTGAAGGATCGATTCCATCCACATTTTTCAAAAAAACTTGCAAAGGTGCGTTATCTGCAACGGTTTGGCCTATAGAATTAATAGCAATAATACGATAAAAATAATTGGTTTTTGGGGTTAAATTTCTATCAACATAAGGACTTTTTGCGTCTTTTGTGAGCAAAGTTGAAATATCATCAATTGTTGTGCCTCGATAAAGCGCATAGCTATCTGCGCCCTCCGATAAAGTCCAACTTAAAGTTGCTGTATCAGCAACAATCACGGGTTCAAGCATTTTAAATGCTGCAGGGGCTACACCACTGCTAGGTTTAATATATGGAAATTCCGCTTTTTTGCTACATCCCACGCTTAAAAAACCTAAAGAAATGGTAGCCCAACAGAAAAAAAGCAACCAATTAAAACAAGTCTTTATTGATTCCATAAAACATGCTCCCAGAAAATCTACTTATAAAGAGGGGAGTTCGATCCGCTTTGTTGCGTTTTTAAGCCGCATTTTTGTCTTTTTTTTGGATCAAATCAGCAAAACATGAATAATAAGAAACATTTATCTGAAAAAAAATACTCATCATAATCAATGCCATTTATTGAACATCATTTAAGATAGTTATTTTCTTGCGGTCATTAAATTTTGATGTAGCATAAATAATATATAAATTTTTTATTATTTTATGACCTCTATTCATCCAACTAGCAAAGATGCCTATGTTGCATCTACAAAACCAATAACAACCTCAAGAGAGGCATTACTTTTTTCTTTATTAAAACAAGATTCATTAGCCGCATCTGCATTGCGTGAATTATTACTTTTTTCAGATAATCCAAAAGTAAAACTTATCACCCTGCAAACACTTGAATCCCTATTTTTGGCGTTAAAACCAAAAGAAGAACGTACGCATTCGTGTGCATTTTTTAAGTTTGATGATGAAGTTCAGGCTGAGATCTTAAAAGGGTTAAAAAATCAGATTCAAGCGTCTTTTTTATGCGATCCTAAATTTTATCTATCTACGCAAGATCAGTATAATCAAGAGAATTTAGATCATGCTATTATTATTTATCAAAGTGCACTTTTTACATGCATGCCAAAAAAAGACCAACTCAATGTGGTTCGAATGACTTCTTTTTTTAAAGAACAATTTAAACCCGCAATTCAGATTTATGATATTTACAATCGCTTGATTGCCACAGATTGTTTAGAATTTAAACCTTTATGCAACACAAGCGAAGATGAAAAAAAACGCATCCTATCAGGCGGCATTATCACGCGCTATTTAAACATGTTAAACGAAAACTTTGAATGGTTAATTAAAAACAGAATCCAAGCACAAAAATGTGAACAGCTTACAAAAACCACACAAGAAGACAGACAAGCAGATTTAGACGATCTCGAAAAACTAGAATTATTTAATCACAATTTGCGCCAAGACATGTTCCCTTTACATTTTGAACATACCATTGTTTCGACCAAAAAAATTTCGTTTGATTTTTTTAACAATCAAACAACCCGCATTCCATTTTTTATAGGTCGATTTTTAGGCCATGATAAAGCGACCGAATACACAGTTGCATTTAAAAATGGATTTAATCACACACAGCAGATACGCATTATTATTCCTGAACAAAATAAAACGCCCGATTTAGCTTTATTGCCGCTTCATCCATTAATTCAAGCGTTAAGTAGGATTGAACTAGCTGATCTTAAAGAACATCAGACGATTGTCATTGCACCCTACTCTTATCAAATGATTTATTCAGATTTTCCTGGTGGTTTAGCTGTGGCAAGTGCCGAAAAAAACAACACCACCGTGTTTTACCCAAGATCATTTTATTTAAATCACGACGAACAAGATATCATGATGTCTGTATTATCCTCTGTTATTTTACACGAAACAGGTCACCATAAAACCTGTTTAAGCGCCGCATGGACTAAGCAATGGAAAGCCCTTTATACCGCAGCCATAGAAGAAGAAAATCAGGATTGTTTATTTAATGATCAAAAAGATTTTCCTTCTGTTTATTCGCGTCAGGCGTTTTTTAAAGGGAACAAAGAAGAAGATCCGGCAGAATTATACGAACGATTAAAAATTGCACTTGTCATAGAGCGATACGCAGTCAAAAACACCGGTCATTGTGTGGGTGTTTTAGCCTTTCTTTTTAAACGTTTTAAAAAACGACTTCAAGTTTTAACGGATTATCTTAAATCAAAAAACGAATATCCAGAAGATCTGGAACGACTTATCAACCAATCAACAAGTACGCTTAAATGGCAGCAATTCATCGAAAATCCTAAATCAATGTCTTTGTTGTTATTGCAAAAGCCTATTTCTATGGCTGTAAAAAAATCAGATTGACTTGCTCTTGTATTATGCAATAAGCTCCTGTGGCACATCATTACGTCAGGGATAGGGACAATGAAGGGTCTTATTCGTAAAAGGCATTTGATTTTAAACGCGCACACTATTATCCAAGAATTTGGATTGCGTTGTTATTTGCGTTGCATCAAAAATACGATGCTGCATTCTAAAAAAGTAACTTTTTTACAAATGGCCTGTTGCCACGAAATTCATAAAAAACAAAAAGCTAAAAAGGCAAATTCGCCTTGTTGCACGCCCACTCACGCGCCTTCTTCTTTGTTGCATTAATGGCACGCATCAAGTATCTCCAAAAAGGAGCATCTACTTATGCGCACACGTCTTGTTATTGGTTTAGTTGTCCTATGTGGGCTTTTTGTCCACTGTCGTTCTGCATCTAAAACAACCCACTGTAATAACGATAAAGATTGCACTGATGGTTTTTTATGTGTGGCACAACAATGTAAACAAGTTTCTACTTGCGAACAAATTGCGGCACAATGCAGTGACACACAATACTGTAAAACTGATTCTCGTGGTGCTTTTTGTGCAGACAAAGGTTGTTTAGCAAGAGCCTCTTGTAATGAAAACCAGCTGTGCGTAAATGCAACCTGCACCGATATGGCCCCATTATTCAACCATGTTGCACGCTGTGAAATACGCAATGTTATCCGCACCATGCCCGCGCAGGCACAAACAGACCTATTAGTTGTGCTGTATAACGCAGAGGGTCAAATTTTACCGATTCCAACAGATAGCATTGGTGCAGATAAATTCACACGCACAAGCGAAAATGGCCAAGACGTTAATCAAATATTTAAATTAAATGTAAAAAATCAATTAATGGCACAAAACACAACAGGCAATGTGACTTTAACATTACATATAAACACCGCTCAATGTAGTGCTTTATTTAGCAATATAGGCACACCCAGTAATCGGCAAATACGTGTTACACTCTATGATTCAGACACCAAAGAACAAATCATCACACCCACTGCAAACGATTTATTTTTAACCCATTTAAACCAGCAAGTGTTAAGTGCTGCCCTAAAAGCCACAGAGATTCCTAATGTATTTGTGTTTGACAACATCACAGATTTAGAATCTATTGAATCTTTAACCATAGCAGTTATGGAATATGAACCCGTGATTATCATGGGTATCCATACTTTAAAGGAACGTGATTTTTTAATTCCACTCAAACATATTCAAAAAGCCCAAAAAACAGTGACTGGATTAAGTGGTAACGTTGATTTTAACAACTACGACCACTTATTTGAACAACGCCAAAAAAACCAACTGGCACTCGCTTTTACGGGTAGCAGTATTTCTTTTTCTGACATTATCAATCATGGTCCAGGTACTTTATTAGGCGATCGTGGCGCGCAAACAATAAATATCAACAAGATTCTTTTGGGCGTTCAAAATACTTGCCAAGTCGCGCAAAACGAAATCCCCCAAAATAACGAACAAACCTCTTTGCCGCGTGCATTTTTTGCGGCCATGGGTGCTCATCCAGACGTCAATAAACGTGCACCTTTTGGCGCTAATTGCGAAGGTTTTACGGCACGCTCAGCAAAAGGTGCGCGCGTAGCTTGGTCTTTTGCAAGTAAATTAAGCATCAGTGAAATCAGTCCATTTTTGCCTCTTATGGATCCATCGGCCCGTGGTTCAATGGATTGGCTTAAATTGATACAGCAAGCACTTCCACTACTTGATAGTTTGGCCTTTTCTGCAGAATCTGTTCAAAAATCCATGCAGTTAGAACCAGAAAGCACCTGGCTTAATTACATTAAACAAAAATTAGGCCTGCAACAACATGCCTCTTTTGCCAAACAAACATTCAAACCTGGCATGCCTGTTCAATATGTAACACAAATTAATAATCCAGGATTAAGCACCGATCCTGATGCATCTTTGGATAATAATGAACATATACTCAATGCACTCATTGGAATACTTGGCGCTTATTCAGCGGTGCACGGATTTGTTCCTTTGGGAATAGGAATGGGTTATGATAAAAACAACGATCAAATCCTGGATCCTTTGTTAGAACAAGATTCACGTTTTTTAAGCAACAAAATTCATACACGTCATACTCAAATGCCTTTAGATATTGCGCACTTTAACTTAATGCACGTCATGATTAATTTTAAACTACAAGATTTAAATAACGATACTGGCATCAAAAAAGCAAAAGCCATGTTAAGCATAGATCTCAATGGCAAAATGCCATGGAACACACAAAATAACGAAACAATCACACCTCATTTCAATCAAGAAGGCAGTGCATTTGTGCAACATGCAAATACCCCTATTAACGTCACTCAAGACCATTTAGAAATGCCCATGCTCAAGCTAGAATCTAGTGCCGCTGCATTATTGCCTGATTTAGTAGTAAGTCAGTTGCAAGCCGTAAACGCAAAAACAAAAGAAAAACAAAACGTCATAATTTACACACCTAAAAAAGCCTTGGCCACTTATCAAAATCGATCTTTTTTTATTACATTAAGCGTCAACCAGACACTTAAATTATTTAAAACATTACTAAGCGACAAAGATACAATAGTCACACAAACGCACTATGGATTAAAATTTAGTCCCCATGCAATCATGCAAGAAGACAACACAATTTCACATTTAAATGCAGAGTTGCCTTGGGATTTAGACCAGCACCTGCAAACATTGAGCAGCCTTAGTTATTACAAGGCACCACTCACCGTAATAACAACACATTAGACTATTTTCTAACCCTGCCTCTGGAAAAATCTAATATAACAAGTGTTTCTCTATTCGTTCTTTAAATTGATTTAAATATAATGCTTGCTCAGATTCATAGTAATGGCTTAGCGCCTTAAGATCATGCAAATACATTCGCCATTGCACATTTCCTGTTAATAAATCAAAGGCATTGCGATCGCTTACAAACTCATAAGGTTCTTTGCGCCAAGAAAAATGTGTGGGGTATAAATTTAGAACTGCACCAACAACACATAATCCCACATAAAAAGAATTATACACATCTGGATTTTTAAGATGAATTTGAACCCCGCCGCATAATTTGCCCGCAAATTTATGAAACGTAGGCTTTATCACAGTGGGTCTAAATAGCACGCCTTTTAAATGTAAATTATTTAGTGCATCAGCTAGCACATGAGCCTCTATGTAAGGCGCTCCCATTAATTCAAAGGGTTTAGTTGTGCCACGTCCTTCGGATATATTGGTGGCTTCTAATAAACACATGCCTGGATACACCCAAGCAGTTTCATAGGTAGGCATATTGGGTGATGGGTAAACATAAGCATAGTCACATAAAGATCCCAGCAATGCTTGTCTATTCCATCCTTGGCAAAGAATAATCTCTAAGTTTACATTCAAAAGCTGTTCATGGGCATACAAACGCATGATTTCGGCAATCGTTAAACCATGTCTCACAGGCACATCGTAATAACCTACAAAACTCGTCAATTCTTTTGCAACACAAGCACCCTCTCTTATCACACCACCCAATGGATTGGGCCTATCCAACACAAGCACAGACACACCAGCTTTTGCACAAGCCTGCATCATCATAACCGCTGTCCACACAAAGGTATAATAACGGGTACCAATATCTTGTAAATCAATCACAACCACATCCAAATCATTAAGCATGTCTTGGGTTGGCATTAAAGAAGATTCTGAATCACCATACAAACTATAAATCGGACATTTTAAAACCGGATGCAAAGGCACTTTTAGAACTGCATCCATATCTTGTGCAAAACCTAAAAATCCATGTTCGGGACCAAATAAAGCACACACCTGGATATGATGTTTAATCAACAAATCCACAATGTGTTGATAAGATTGGTTAACACTTGCAGGATGACACAAAACACCTACATTAATATTTTTTAACCTATTAAAATTATCACTTTCTAAGACATCAAGACCAGATAAAATTAATTGACGTGTCATACCAACACCATTAGCGCACACACACAGAAGGTAAAATAACAAATTTGGATGGCTGCTACAGTCTAAAAAGGCGTCCAACCTAAGGTAGTTTATTAGCGGTCACTTCGCCTTCTCTAAATAACACAAAAGTTTCGGCGCCCATTGTGTCTTTATCTTTACGCGATACAACTGTGATTGTATTAGTCCCATTTTTAAGTGGTAATAACGTAGTAAAAGGCTGTGTGTATTCGCCTTGTTCATTTATTTTTTGTGCAGGTTCTGCTTTTTGATAAAACACCTTTTTATCATTTACAAACACATACATGTCTTTAAGCGGTAAAATGCTCTTAGATACGCCACTCAAAGACAACGTTGCATCGTGCGTTCTTAATCCACGCACACCATCATTAATAATAATGTCAGGCGTAGAATGACGATATACATAGTCAAACATCAAAGGTTTATCATTAGACTTACTATTACTGCGCAAAGGAGGCGTTGCAACAGACACAAATTTTTGTTCCATGAATGCAGTCTTTTTATCATCTAATAAAATTCGGTAGTAACGACGGCCCGCTTGTTCTAGCTCTGCATTCACTTTAAACTTAGAATTCGCTTTAGCCAAAGCAATAGTTTCTGCTTGTGCATCTATACCTTGAATAAAGGGGGCTTTATCTAAATCCACTTTAATCCACTGCGTTTTAGCATGTGCGGACGCCTGTTTTTCGCCACTTAAATGAAACGCAATTTTTTCGCTTAAATACTCACCCAAAGCGGTATCAGAAATATACAGTTGAACATGGGCATTTTCTGCAATAGTTTTGGCAGATAAATGAAAGTTCACTTCTTTCATGCTTTGTGGTGCCATTTCGCCTAATTTTTCGCGCCCTTTTTCAAAAAACAAAGCTTCTCCTGCCTGGTTTTTTAAATTAACCATAGCATCTATCGCTTTGCCTTGGCCTATGTTTTTAATACCCAACACTAAATCGGCTTCTTCCCCTACTTCTAAAATCCCGTTGCCATTCCCCTTGGTGTCGTCCATCAGATGCCAAAAATAGGCAAAATGTGGGCGTGGCAAAGATTCCAAAGCAACCACACTGCGAACTACTTTATCTGGCAAACCTTCTATTTTAATTTTAACTTCATCCACGCGTGAAAAACTATCTTTAGGCACCTTAATTGCAGATTCCCAAGTTTTGGTTTCGCCTGGTTTAACCAGACCAAACACAAACTCACGTTTATCAAAAATTACGTTATCAGATTGCGATACCGCATATAACCTAGACAAAGGCTGCGTCCCTTGATTTTTAACTTGAACAACAAAACGAATGTCATCGCCTGCTTTGATTTTAATAGGTGCGCCTTTGTGGGCAATAATCTCTTTGTTCTCTTTGGTCTCTTTATGATGTAAATAAAACGCAATTTTCATGTCCACGGATGCATTTTTTAAACTATCCAAAGACGTTGCAGAAGACCAATCTACACCCACATTTTTCATAGCCGCCACAATTTGTTCTTCAATCTGCTTGTTTTCTAAAGCCAAAAAATCACTTGCTTGCGTTAACATTTGGCGCCTATCTGTAGATTGAGTCTTTAAAATAAATTCTTTGGCAAAACGAATATCAAAATCTTCTTTAAAGCGGTTTACGTCCACCATGGGAGGCTCTTGTTCGCCTTCTTCTTTATCAAGAGCAGGTTTATCTTTTTCAAATAAATAGGTCATCGTTTTGGTAGGCGGTGCATCGGTTAGACCTTTGGTTTGATTCTGTCTGTCTAAATGCTTATCCAAATCTTTTTCGCGCATAGAGTCTGTTTGCACAAAAAACTGCACACGATCTTTTTCTATCACACCAGGATGCAACACCACATCAGGTGTAATCCCTACAGATTGAATCGAAATATCACCAGGCGTTAAATACTGTGCGACTGTTAACTTAAGTGCCGATTGATCTTTAAAGTCAAACAGCATTTGTACAGAACCTTTGCCAAAACTTTGCTCACCTATCACCACTGCACGATTATGATTTTTAAGCGCGCCAGCAACAATTTCAGAAGCCGATGCAGAACCATTATTAACCAAGACCACAATCGGCAAATCCTTTTCTGTGTGGGCAGCAGTAGCCGTTTTTTCTTCGCGTCGCTTATTCCCTTCTCCAACGGTAATCACAAGCGGGCCATGTTCAATAAACAAATCAGAAATATAAGTGGCCTGATCTAATAAACCACCTGGATTATTGCGCAAATCAAGAACCAGTCCGCGTAGTTTATTTTGCGTCTGGCTTTTTAGTTTTTCTAAACGTTGCACCACATCGTTATAAGTGTTGGCTTGAAAATTTTTAATCCGAATATAGCCCACCTGCGAAGACAAAAGTTCAGAAGTCACACTTTCTACTTTAATAATCGCGCGGGTAAGCGTGTATTTACGAGGCTCTATTAACCCTTGACGCATAATAGAGATAGTCACTTTGGTGCCTTTAGGTCCACGCAGGCGTTGAATGGCATCGTCAATCGACATGCTCGCAGTAGATTCTTCGCCAATTTGAACAATTTTATCGAGCGGCTTTAGGCCTGCTTTAGCGGCGGGGGTTCCATCCATTGGGCTAATTACCGTTAAAACGCCGTCTTTCATGCTAATTTGAATACCAAGGCCGCCAAATTCGCCTTTGGTCACAAGTTTCATGTCATCAAAATTTTCAGGTTTAAGTAAAACAGAATGCGGATCAAGTGTAGATAACATGCCATTAATAGTGGCATATTCAATTTGTTTAAGGTCCTGTTCTTCGTTTACATGGGTTTGTATAAAACTAAATACATCTTTAAGTTTATACCCGATTTCCCATAATGCATCCACACTCAAATCAAACTCTTTTTTATGCTCGCCCACAGTAAGCTTGACTTGTTTTAATCCTGCACTGTCGTCGACCAAAATTTCTGGAACTGCTTTTTCAATAGCCTGCAAAGACTTTAAAATCATCTCAGAAGGATGAATGCGATCGGGATCAACATATTCTTCTTTAACGCGTAAAATCACTTGCGTTAAAATGCGACGTGCGGTCAAGTCGTATTGTGTGCTGCTATGCGCGCCGTTATCAGAAGAAAACGAAGAAAACGCGGCCAATGCAGAATTTTTTGAAGATTCTTCGTTCGCTGCACCAAATAAGGTGGTACCCTGGGACTCCTGTTTAAATCGGTGTCCGTCTAGGCCCAGATAAGCAAGCCCCACAAGTAACAAAATAGAAGCAAATAATTTTATTTTTTTATGCATAAAAAACCAGTTCTTAGAGCTAGTGTAAGCGCGTTATGTTCCATGTGCAAGATGAATTATAGAAATTACATAAAAAGTCATTTTATTAAGCTTCCTCTGCTAAACTCACGGAAGTTGGACAACGGCAATCCCCACATCGCAATACCACTCAAGTGCAGACGCCCCAAGATCAAACTGAAACAAAGCAGATACACCACTTTCCTCTACAACTTGATACACTTTGGGCTGCCAAAACGGCAACAAATAATCTACAAATAGCGGATCGACATGTGGATGAGAATGCGTACCCAAAATAACTTTAAGTTGTACCGATTTAAATTTAATGCGATCGATTCCTAAATCATATAAAACATGCCTTAGTTTTTGATTGGTTTCTCCCGCAGTTTGCATATGAACTAATAATCCGTGGCATTTTATTTTTTTAAGTTCACGCACTAAAGATCCTTGAACAGAAGGTTGAATATAAGACAATACCAAAGTCCCACCAGACTTAATTACACGCTTAGCTTCTTTTAAAAAACGCACAGGTTCAGACAAGTTTTGCCAACGCAAATGAGAAACTAACAAATCGACACACCCAGATAAAAGCCCCAATTCATAAGGTGAAGTTTGTTTTATAAAACAAGAAGAAGATTGTTCAATTTCATTTTTATGGTGCAACACACGCAAACATCCACGATCTTGTTCAGACAATAACAAAGTAGCCTGCGGAGGCAAAAAACCAACTAGTTCTTTACTTAATAACCCACTGCCTGCTTCTACTTCTAAACAAACAAACGAAACGCCCTGCGGTTTTGGACATTCCGCCAATAAAAATGGAATTACTGGTTTAAGAATACGTTCGCCAAATACACGTTCGTAACGCCGTGCTTTTTTTTCTGCTTCGTACATATCAATACACTCTTAAAGACAGGGCTTTAAAAATAGCAAGAGAAGTTAAAATCTTAATAGACAAAGCCATAAGATTCTATTACATGCAGAAGTCACTATGGGATTAGGTCTTGGTGAAATTCTTCTTATTTTGTTTATTGTCATGCTTGTGTTTGGTGCGAATAGATTGCCTGCCTTGGGAGATTCTTTAGGCAAAGCCCTTAAAAATTTTAAAAAAGCGGCGACTACACCCAGGGAAGAAATTGATGTCACACCCAAAAACGATCCTTTACCGCCGCCTAAGAATCATACCTCACAGCAATAATTTGATTTCTTGCACAAGTGCTTCTGTAAATATTTCTGTGGATGCGCTGCCACCCAAATCGCGGGTCTTAGTTTGCCCTTTTTGATACACGTTCACGGTTGCTTGCCGGACAATAGATGCCGCACGGTATTCTTTTAAGTAATCAAGCATCATGGCGCCAGACAAAATACAGGCTGTAGGATTGGCTAAGTGTTTACCCGCAATATCTGGTGCAGAGCCGTGCACAGCTTCGAAAATAGCGCAATTTTCGCCAATATTAGCACCGGGCACAACACCCAAACCGCCCACCAAACCAGCACATAAATCGCTCACAATATCACCATACAAATTTTCAAGTACCATCACATCAAACTGATGTGGGTTTTTAACCAATTGCATACACAAATTATCAACAATCACTTCTTCGTAAACAATTGACGGATACTGCGCCGCTACCTTTTTGCAACAATCCAAAAATAAACCGTCAGACAGTTTCATGATATTGGCTTTATGCACAGCCGTTACTTTTTTTCTTTTTTGATTCATTGCATATTGAAACGCGAATTGCGCAATGCGTGTAGAGGCTTTTTCTGTAATCACTTTAATGCTTTCTACCACACCAGGCACCACTACATGCTCAATGCCTGCATACAAATCTTCTGTGTTTTCGCGCACAATGACCAGATCGATATTTTGGTAACGGCTTTCTACACCTGGAATAGACAACACCGGTCTTAAGTTAGAATACAGATCCAATTTTTTACGTAACAATACGTTCACAGAAGAATGTCCGGTCCCCACTGGTGTAGTGGTAGGTCCCTTAATCGCGGCCTGACACGTTTGAATAGTTTTAAGCGATACCTCTGGCATGGGTGTTTGATGCGTTGCAATCGCATTTTCTCCACCCGCCACAGCCATCCACTCAAATGCAAGTCCGGTTGCTTCTAATACAATTTTTGTTGCGGAAATTACTTCTGGTCCAATGCCGTCGCCGGCCATTACTGCAATACGATATTTTTTTTGATGCTGAGTCATGCTTATTTGGTAGCAGCCTTAATGCGCATGCGCAAGACAAGTTAACCAAAAAATACGCACGTAAAGACAAAATAGAAGAGACTTTTAACAACTTAAGTAGTTAGGTTTTTACTTAGATCTAAATACAATGCGGCCTCTGGTTAGATCATAAGGCGAAACAGCCACTCTGACTTTATCGCCCAACACAATTTTAATAAAAAATTTGCGCATTTTACCAGAGACATAAGCCAAAATCTCGCGGTTATTACCAATATCTACGCGAAACATACCGCCGGTGAGCACTTTTGTGACCACACCTTCAAATTCAACAAAATCATCTTCGTTTGCCATGCGCGACTGCTCGTAGCACAGTCATTGCGAATACACAAGTTAGGCGTTAAAAAGAAACATGACAGACGGCTTGTTATTTAAAACAAATGCTGATAAGGGGTTAAAACTTAAAGTATCTGGCGCGGTACCCAAGCGGCTTAAGGGGGCGCTCTGCAAAAGCGTTATGCACCGGTTCGAATCCGGTCCGCGCCTTTTATCTTGAATTTTATATCAGTATCCAAAACAGCCAGTTTTGTACTGGCTTTAGTGTTGTTATACCAATTCTTACTAAACTCACACCACACAAGAGCGGCCAAGCAAACAAAGCCCAATGTGGCCGTGCGCCCAATATTGGCCATTTTTTATAATCTACACGCATAAAGAATGCCGCACATATGAGCATTGCAACACACAACAACAAATAAGCAAGCAATAAGTATCGAGACCACAGCGTATGCGTGGCCATCAACCACGAATACTCCAAAGATCCCACACACACACTAAGCGCCAACACCAACCAAAAAAGGCCCAACATAAACAAAAAAAACAAACGTCCCAAATAAGGATTTTTTGGATAGACTGGCACCGCAGTTTGGTTGTTTAGTAAGTTTTTTAAAAGGTCTAACAAACGAAACAACAAAACAAACATCAATGGCCATAAAAAGACATGAACAGACAAATGATGCGCACGCAACAATAAAGCGCTCACCCAATACAAAGACCACACACACACAAGTGCATCAACACTTTGAAAACAAGCCAAATAAATCACACGCACCAAACAAAGAAGAATCAAGCAAAAACCTGCAAAAAAAAGATCGTGCGCAAGGACCCTAAAGAACACACCTTCTGACTGATAAGATACGCCATAAGGCCACAACGTTAAAACACCCACCAAAATCCACGAAAATCCCAATATCACACGCCTGATTCGCAGATTTATACGCACAACATGCCAATAAGACAAAAGAACAATTAAAAACAAAACAAAGGCATCAGAAAATAAAGTAGACCATTCAAAAAAACGTGCAAAACGGTTCATGATTGAACAACCCATAAACGCCACAAATAAGACAAAGACAAAAGTGCCAAACCCGTATTTATTATCAAATTAAAATCATCGTGCTTAGATGTGTAATTAATTATACACATAAAAATAAAACCACAAAAGAACAAGGCACAAAAAACACAAGTCACAAAACGGCCAAAAAACCCAAGCATACACGCCAGTTTGTGATGATTTTTTGGATACGGTAACACAACAGTTTGGTCACGCAGTAAGTTTAAAAAGAAGCCTGGTTTATCGTTTTTAACTAAGCACCACTGATACATTAAACAAACCACAGGCAAAAGCCACAAAAACACCATAAATTCAGACAAATAAGCTTGTCCAAGCAAACGTATGACTTGCATTTTTTGACTCTACTTTTTTAGTTAAGCAACGCTTGATACAAGACATCGGCCAAAATTTCGTAACCAGCGGTGGTTAGATGCACATGATCATAGGCCGCCAAAGGTTTATCTTGCAGCATCCAAGACATCATGGCACAGGGCGCCTGAATATATTCAGGCCACTCAAAAAACGCAACGTGCGCTGTATCGCTTACATATTTTTGAATGGCACGCACTTGGGCCAAAGCAGCTGGAGGCGACCAATGACATGCAGATTCTGTGTCTAATTCCAAAAAAGAAGGCTGACAATCAAAATAGGTCATTAATTCACGCCCTACCAAATGTTTTGTTTTTTTAATAATTTTAAGTTGTTTTCTGCAAGTTTTAGACAACGCATGGGCATCTGGTGGTGCAATCAACAAAATATCGGCTTGTGGATTATACTGCTTAATGCGTGCAATCACTTGGCGCAGTTCACGTTCATACAAAACAGGATCAAAAGAAGATTCAAACGATTCGTTAGTTCCAAATGCCAATATAATTAAATCGCTTTTAAGCTGTTTAAATTCTTCTTCTATAATAGAATTATCCAACATCAATAAATGCTTAACTTGCGTTCCATTAAGCCCAATATTATCAACAATTACGCCTGGCGATTGTGGATAATCTATAGACAAACCATAAAATAGGGCTTGCTTTTGCGCTGGCACCCGAATTGAAAATCCATCTAAAATCTGTTCCAAATTAAACACGTGCGTTTTTAAATGTGCCGTATTTATTTGCGATTGGGGCTCCATGTTGTGTGATTGCACTTGCATTGAAAATTCTGTGCTTGGTGACGTAAGCACTTGAATACGCATGGGTGCATGCAATGCAATGTCTGATTTAAATTGATAATCAACCGTCATCTGTTTTTTGTATTTGGCGGGTTTTAACAATACTCCAAATAGACCATAAGATTCATGGTATTGATGGTGTGTTTTTTGATGTAACAATTCTTGAACCATGTATGAATTTTTAGCGGGCGCATAACTAAGTTGCGCAGATCGCGCATAATGCGGCTGCAGTGGATATACAAATCCTAACCCTGCGCTCCCATAATGATTTTGCAATTTTTTTCTAAATGCATGAGTCCAATAATCACCCGCCGTATGAGAATCGCCAATTTGCGTTATCCGCACACGTGTAATCTCTTTTTTACCAAGCAATTGTAAACCTTGGCGCACATGTAAAAGATACTCTGGATGGTCAATATGCAAAGCACTAACAGGCAAAGAAGCGCTTTTTTGCACAGACGTATCTGCATAACAAGAAACACCGAGCAGCAGATAAAGAAAACCCATCAAACGACAAAACAACGAATAAGAATACATGTCTTAAGTCTTATGTGGATATTCATCTGGGATGTCAATTACAGCATTATTTTTTGCATTTTAATTTTTTTGTGCTTTGATTGTAATTAGCGAGGTGTTGTTTTACAAGGCAAAAAACGCAGAGGTTGCATTAAAACTGACATCATGAACATTCATAGAATTTAGGAGGCAGGCATGGTTTTGACTGGTTTATCTTTCCAGTGCAGTACCGCAGTAAACCCCGTTTCTTCGTTTCTTGTTCATCCTTATTATTACGCACTCTCTCGCTTATCTTTTAACCCGCAACCTTCATTTTTAAAAGAACCAGATCACCCGATTGGCCCACCTGGCACACCCATGCCCCCAAGGCCAGATAGTTACCCACCGTTGAGACCGCGAGGCACGCAAGCCCCAACGCCGCCAGCGCCTGTGAGTTCTTTTAGGCTCACTAAAGCCATCTTTAGTGCATCTTCTTGGTTACATCGAAAAATCGTAAGTGTGTCGCAACCCATTTACCGTGAAGCTAGTTTTTTATTATCTGCTGTGGTTAACGACGTAAAAACAATCATCCATCATTCAGAGCCGCAAAACGTGGGGTTATCGTTAGCTGCAGGTGCTGTGATTGTGGCTGTGGCACTATATAATCCGCCCGTAGCGCTGGGTATTTTTTCTATGGCTGGCAGTAAAATTTTACCCAAACTACAAACCATTTAATTGACCTAAAAAAACAAATACGTAAGTTTTTTATTGCTTAACTATTTAACTACGCCACCAAGGCGCGCCAATCAAAACCAATAAAATTGCCACACTATGAAGCACAAGCTGAATTTTACTAGAAGCAAGTAAGGTTTTATTTTTTTTAGTTTTAGTTTGCACTACATGAACTAAAAAAACAGCAACAAACATCATGCTTGGATGTTCCACAGCAAAAAAACGCAGTTCGCGTGTTTTCATGGCCAACGCAAAGTCAGAAAAAGCTAAATGCGTTGTAGGACTTAAAAAAGCATACAACAACAATCCCAACAACAACGTAAGATCACAGCTAATCAGTGTAAATAATTGCAGTTTTTGAGTCCATGGATGGCGTTTTTTTTCTATCAAATCCACACAGGCACGCACACAAGAAGCCACCAACAAAGCCAAAATCAACCAACGCACCCAAGCATGTAAATTTAATACAACAGGATATAAAGAAGATAACATGGGGATTATTTGCTAACACAACATGTAAAAAATGCAATCACCACAAGAAGGATAAAAATTAGATTGCTTTGGCCCACACTTTAAATATACAATAAAAGGATAAGGTCTTTTATTGAGTTGTAAATTAAACATGTAGTTGTAGAATCAAGGAGTGTGTTGAATGGGAGAACCAAGAGGTATATCCGGCGCATCAAGAGTGCCACAAAACACAACCACAGCAACTCACCCTTCTGCACCTCATAGACCTGTGGCAAAGCCCGAACAAAAAAGAGAACCTATCATGCCACCGCTGCGCCCGGCTAGACCACCCTCACCCACAGATAAGTCGCCGCCACCTCCACTAAAGCCACCGGTAACGCCAGCACACAAACCTGTCATTACAGATGCGAAAGAGCTCGATGATTTTCTTGATAATTTTTTAGGTGGCGGTGAAAATAAAAACGCACCCCTAGATACCGTTAACGAACAAAAACAATCACTAGATCCAAACAACGAAGAAAAAAGATCATCCCCCGAACACAAAACACAAACGCCGCAAGACAGGACACCACCTAATCCAACCGGTACGCAACCTAATGCAAATTCGGCACAACAAAAAACAGCAGATCCAGTCTTTTTACAACGTCTCCCTCAGTTGGAAGTACTTGGGGAAAAAATAACCCATTGCCTTGAAAATTTTAAATCAAAATCGCCCGAAGGAAGAGATAAAAATGTTCAAACATTTACTGAATCTTGTTGTCGATTTTTATCACTATTGGGACAACAAAATGTGTTGTATGGACAAGCACTGCACTTAGAACACTTAGATTTTAGTGTTGGTTTATCTTTATTTTTAAGTAGCTGCCGCTTTACACAAGGTGATTTTTTTGCAGGTTTGGCTAAAATCTTTCCAGAAGCTTGCATGCGCAACCTAGCAGGACAAGAAAAACTACAACAAGCGTTAGAAAAAGCTTTTCAAAAAAGTGGTGAACGGTTTCAGGCGTTTGCGGCTCTATTTACAGATGGTAAATTACTAAAAATGATAACCGCTGATATGGCTAAAGCGCTTTATCAAAAAGCCCAAGCACAATACCAATTAGAACAAAATCAGCACATCACAAATCATACAAAAAAGCCCTCTGGTTCTTTGCAAGATCACACATCCACGCCTCATAAATCTGCAATCGCTTCATCTGCAGGTGGCCATCTTCTTGATGTTGCGGATAAAAAGACGCAAGACCCAAAAACACAAGAAGTCCATCCTTGGTTAATTGCGCAACAACAAACACAAGCAAAAGCCAAGAAAAAAATTACAGAAAAAAAAGAAAAAGAAGAAAAACAGGACAATAAAGATAAAAAAGAAAAAGAAGAAAAGCAAAAACAGAAACAAAAAGAAGAAGAGCAACGGCGCTCTAAAAAACGCAAGCGCAAGCCCATTAAAAACAAAAAAAATCGCTTTTATTCGCAACTGTGATGGTCCAAGTAACGATATAGTGATATATTATAATCATTGCCAAAGTGTAGTCTGGGTTTGTAAGTTACCGAATTCGTTTATGGCAAAAGTGACAAACACCTAAATTGGTTGAAGGGTAGTAAAATTTATGGGTGATAATCTTTGTATTCAGGGTCCAAATAATGCTCAAGTTGTTACTGCAAACACAACAGGCGCTCAGAATAATAGCGTTACTGTCGTTAAAAAAATTGTGATTGCTCAATCCACAGTTCCGGAAGAAAAACTGGGTGATTTTTTGAAGTGGTTAGTAAAAGAAAATAAAGACTCCGTAAAAGAACAGTTAAAGAAGGCATTAATCACCGAACGAACTATGGGCGAAGAACGCGCCAATACAATCGTACAAGGTGCGCTTGGTGAAAAATTTAACGATATATCCAAAAATTTCAAGATTGTTTTGGATACATTAAAAACGACAACCGATTTAAAAACTCCCAACATTTTATGTGTTTTAGTTATCCAAATAATTGGAATAGGCGTTTCTTTAACAATTGACGAAAAGACTATCTCTAGATTTCTCCAAACTGCAAATTCAGAAGAGGCTCTGTTAATTGAACATCAGGATCAATTTACTACAACAAAAGATCCTTTGGGTTTCAGAAATAAATTCACCTAAACCTTAACTTTGCACTATTTGACATTTTTTATCCTATTGACATGGTGCTACTGGGCAGGCTAGTGGCCGGTGCGTGTGTGTAGGGAGCGTAGCTCAACTGGCAGAGCAAAGGACTCTTAATCCTTAGGTTGACGGTTCGATTCCGTCCGCTCTCATTGGACTTCTTTAAAAAAAGGCCTATTAAAAATTCAACAAGCACTATGACTTTAAAACCACCTGCTATTTTGTCTGTGTTGTCGCCGCAACAAACGCCTTGTATCTCTGTTGTGATGGGGAGTCAGTCTGACTGGAATACGCTTATTCATTGTCATTTACTGCTACGCGAGTTTGAAATACCACATGAATGCCGCATTGTTTCTGCGCATCGCACGCCAGAATTATTACCCAAATTGGCGCATTTTGCAGAATCGCAATCCATGCGTGCGATTATTGCAGGCGCCGGCGGTGCTGCGCATTTGCCAGGTATGATTGCGGCACACACTTATATTCCGGTCATTGGTGTGCCCATGCCTTCTGTTTTGCAGGGTGTTGATTCGTTATTATCGATCGTGCAAATGCCCAAAGGTGTGCCCGTGGCAACCATGAGCATTGGTGAATCTGGTGCTATTAATGCGGCGCTTTTGGCCATTGCAATACTTGCCACACAAGACCATGTTTTAAAACACAAACTGCAAACTTATCGCGACGCACAAAAACAAAAGATAGACGCACCATTACTTGTCTAGATTAGACCTACACAGGCAAATCCATCTTTTTTAAAAAAAGTGTCAAAAAAAACTGCACATTTTAAAAAATAAGGTACACTGAACGGACAAAGTTTATCTGCCTTAAATAGACCTCTTTCGAAACTGTCACGAGCGGTCAAAATGCAAGGAACCGAGGTTCCAAAAAACCGGAGCATACACGCCAGTATGTGAGGATTTTTTGGATACGGTGACACCGCAGTTTGGTCG
>Ga0154020_10002918_pt1 | contig 20782 bp, 18 predicted proteins | sample Klosneuvirus_201_FD_109709 | JGI IMG/M metagenome (GOLD analysis project Ga0154020, IMG submission 109709) | Active sludge microbial communities from wastewater, Klosterneuburg, Austria - Klosneuvirus_20160825_MG | ecosystem: Engineered > WWTP > Aerobic digester > Activated sludge | place... | reverse complement strand
TAAAGGGGGAAGTTGACAGTTTTGATTCGGCGGAAAAAATCACTGACTATGTGAAGACCGTGACCTCTCTGGAAGCGGTTGAACAAAAGCAGGCAACCCCGAAACCCGGATCTGACAATAAGATAATCGAGTTTCAGATCACTGCCAATTACATCGGTGATCAGGTTAAATCTGCTGCGACGCAGCCGAACCCCGCGACACCGGCTGAAGCCAAGCCCGGAAAAGGATGAGGCACTCATGAGTGGAGTAAACGCGATAGTTGATCAGATGCGCGGGCAGCTGCAATCTGTCGCCAATATAGTTCGTATTCGCGTCTTAGGTGCGAACAATGAACGGCTCGATTTCCTCATGGACAGTTTTTACAAACTGTCTCCGCCGCAGCGAACGGCCGCATTTTCCGGGCTAATTGCCGTGGTGGGTTTTTTTGTGTTCGGTGCGGTGATTTTGTACTTTTCACAGGTCAGTCGGCTGAGAAGTGAGCTTAATGAAAGCTTTGATGCTTTGCATGAGATGCAGACGCTAAAAACCGAGTATCAAAATGAACAAAGACGTTATGACAAGCTTTTTGAACAGATCAGTCGCAAGACGGGAGATCTTCGTCCGAAGCCATTTTTCGAAAAAATAGCAAATGAACAAGGTGTCCAGATAGAAGGTGGATTGACCGAGACAAGAGTCCCGCTGCCACCAGAGAATCCGTTGTCTGAGAAGATGCAGGAAGTCCGCGTTGAGATGCGACTCAACAACATTTCGATTCCACGGCTGCTCACGTTTCTGGTTGAAGTAGAGAAAGCGAACAACTTCGTCCGCGTGCAGGATTTGGAAATCAAATCACGATTTGGCACGCGTCTTTACTTTGACAGCAAGTTAAAAGCGCGTGCATATTCCGTGTCAAGGTAGGAGCGATACTCTCTATGCCGATAAAAAAGCCAAGCCGGATATTCGGATTAGTTGCTCTGTTTTTCGGAAGCTTCGCGTTTTTTCTCTACCTGACTTTTCCTTACGAGGTCCTGAAGGAATCCCTGGCCACTGAGATATCGCAGGCTACCGGGATGTCGGTACGCATCGGAGAGCTTGGTCCTAAGCTTCCCCTGGGTGTCAACGCACGCAAGGTATCCATTATTCCCGCTGGGTCCACAAAATCACTTAATATCAGCGAATTGAATATTAGAATCAGTGTTCTGTCTTTTCTGGTCGGAAGCGTGAGTCCTGAAGTTGAGGTTTTAATGGAAAGCGGATCACTTAGCTTGGATCTGTCTTTCGGATTGTTTAGTTTCTTTGGGAAAGGGGCGGGGATGCCCTCACGAGTGTCGCTGGATGCCGTTAATTTTCCTATTGGGAATATCATCGCCTTCGGCCTTAATTCGGCAGCGTCCAGCCCGACGGCAAATCCGATGGTAGCTCCACTTTTGTCCGCGATTGGAATGACAGGGCAGCTGAATGGTGCTGTAAAGTTAAAGCTAAATAGCAGCGATCCTTCGCAGTCGACCGGATCAGCGGATATCAACATCAAGGATGCGGTTCTCAAGCTGAGTGATCCCGCTTTGGGATTGTCGGACCAGAGCTTTTCAACAGCAATGGTCAAGGCTAGTTTGAGCAATGGGAGCCTTGTTGTCGATCAGGCATCCGGGTTTGTTGCTGAGGAACTGCAGCTCAAGTTGAGCGGCAAAGTTGCGATGAAGGCGACATTACAGATGTCGCAGTTCGATATGAACGTCGCCGTGAAGCTCGATAAGGACCTCAGGGACAAGTTTGGGTTCATTCTGGATGCAGCCACTGGCGGTTCACCAAGGAACGGCGAGGTCACTCTTCAGGTTCGTGGCCCAATGACCCAACCGACCGTGACACCATTCTAGGAATTTGGTTAGACCGAAAATCAGCAATCATTACTTTGTGAGTTCAGGGCGTTGCGGCGTTCGGGTTTCATGAAGAAACCGAGCAAATGCATTTTACGCAAAACCGGATGACTGTCGACTTTTGACAGGCAGACCGCGATTTTCTAGAATTGAAGTCAGATCAAGTTACATTTTTTGACCCGGCATCGATATGAGGCGTTATGAGCAATGCTGCACGCCACGTGCTAAAGGTCACAGAGGTGCTGCTTCAGCGCAGCAAGGAAGCATTGAAGGCTTTCGTTGCCGGTGACGAGGACCTGGCGCTTACCTGGTTGAAGTCCAGAGATGTGGGTTTCATGAATCTTCGGACTGCCGAGTGGCATGCAAGCAAAGAGGGGTATGACATGGCCAGAGATCCACAAGCCATGTCGGTTATTGGTTCGATACTGGAGCTGGACAATAAACTGGTCGCAGCTCTTGGCGCAGCGAAATCCCGGGCGAACCTGGATCTTCAGAGAGTTAAACGCATTCGCCAGCGAGTCGGAAAGTACCATTCCGGTGCCCAACAAGGCGCCCGTTTCGAAAAAACTGTTTAGTAAAAGGAGGGCTGTCAAATGGGTGCATCTGAAGGTCGGAAGCAGAAGTTGGCTTTGGTCTTTGGCAGTGTGCCAACGGTTGAAGAAATCGATCAATTCAAACTCGTCAATGGGGATTTCGAAATCACCGTTGTCAGCTCTGAGTCGATTTGCGGATTCCTCACTCAGACAAGCTGGTTCAGCGATTTACAGTGTATCGCTCTGCCGGATTACGACGAAAGTCCGACCTATTTGCCTGGACTTGAAAAAATTGTCGGGGAGTTTGATGTCGTTGTGGTCAAGGAACGCCTCGGCCTCTACGCCTATCAGGTAGTAAAAGCTAAGCTGCGATCAAAGTTCAGACTGGCCGTTTGGGTCGACAATCTCATCCCTTTCGCTGGGGAAGATGTGAGTCAGATGCGGACGATTCGGCAAGAGGTTTCGAATGCCGCTGATGCATTCATTGTGCAGAGTAACGCTGCGCGCGAGACGCTGATTGTGGAAGGCGTTGAAGAACAGCGGATTCATTACTTTGTTCCCTGGGTTGAGTCCCATGTTAAGCGCAGTCCCAAAGCAAGAGCCAAGGCACTTGAGACACTTGGGCTAACGGATACTGATTTCGTTGTCGCGCATTTCGGACAGGTGGAATTCGAGGAAGGACTCTTCGATCTCGTCCACGCCGCCAAGCGGGCTATTGCGTGGGATCCGACAGTATCCCGTCGATTGAAACTTGTATTCTGCGGAATAGGATCTTTGTCAAACGAGCTTCGCGACCGACTGGTAGCACTGGGAATCGATCGGCGTGCTGTGTTTGTTGCACCAAGCCGTGATGCCTATAATTCAATCCTGCTGGCAGCTGATTGCTTGTTCTATTCGGTTCAAAGTAGCAGAGATCGACTGGAAGGGGACCCGTATCGGCTGGTCATGGCCATGGGACACGAAATTCCGGTCTTGGCCTCCCGAAGTCCCATTGTAGAGGAGTATGTTGGGAAGCATCGCATTGATTTCTGCCCGGGATCTGTAGAGGGGCTGGCCGATGCGATCATCAAAGCAACCGATTCGCGGGCTTTGCTTAACAATGTTGCCAAGAAGTGCTCCTCTAGCTACGCCGCAAGGTTTAGTCGCGAAAAAGCTGCGCCGCAGATGCGGTCGCTCTTCAACACGATCGTGAAGACTGTTAGCAATATCGACCCGCAGATTCTAAGTATCGAGAATCTCGTTACCGATGTTGAGTCGAAGGTGTTCAGCAAGCAGTATCTCGCCGCGATTGATCTGATTGAATCAATCATGGCAATGCGCGACGTCCCGGTTCATCACATGTCGAACCTTTACCGGTTAATCGGTGACTGTTTTGCCAAGTTGGGAGATAGCGAATCAGCGAAAACGTCTTATGTTAAGTCCGTTGAGCTCGATCCGTTTGCAACTAAAGCATACATAGGCCTGGGCACAGTGGGACTTATCCGTAATAGCTTCGATATTGCTGTGCTGCAATTCCAGAAGGCCGTTAGCCTCGCTCCCGATGATGAGATGGCAAATCTGGGACTGGGCTTGGCGTTTCAGGGCATGAGCGAGCTGAAAGAAGCGAATCGATGGGTCATGGCCTCCTTGAATATTAATCCGGAAAATTCAGCGGCCTTGTTCACTCTTGTGAAGATTGCCTATGACCGCAACGAATTCCGCGATGCCGAATCGGCTGTGGCCAAGTATCTGGCGGCGCATCCAAACGACAGAAATATGGCGTTTACACATGCCGGGTTGCTATTCAAGACCGACAGGGTGCAGGAAGCTAAAACGATTTGCAACCAGCTTCTCGCGATGGATCCGGAAGACCGTCGTGCAGGCAGCTTGTTAGCTCAAATCAGGGAACTCAACGCAGCGGGGGCCTCTAGCTCCAACGGGTAGACTGATTATGCTTAAAAAAATTCTGATCAATCAGAAGTTGATACCGGTGCCCGTTCCGCTCAAGACAATGCGTGAAGCGTTGGAGTGGGTTGAGAATACTTTGATTCGTCCCGGGCAGTCGATTACGCGGGTGACCCTCAATGGCAGGTCTATTTCAGGGGAGCGCCTTGAAAACAGAAGTGCCTCGGAGCTTTCATCGAACCTGGATGACAAGTCAAAGCTTGAATTTCAGGTCGATACCCCGGCAGATTTGGCTATTCAGACACTCGAGGCGATTCACAACCTGGCGGCGGTAGTTCTGGGAGGCCTTAAGGCTCAGGCGGTTACCTGCTGGCAGGCTAGGCCCAACGAACGTCCGCCAGAGGTGGAAACTGTTCATGGAGACGTCGTGCTGATGCTGGATCTCCTTGAACATTTGCGAGGACTCGTAGATGAATCCGGTGCAGATATGGCTGCCCTAAGCGGGATAGCTACGATGATGAATCGGGTTGAAGTCGGAATTGGAATGGCAAAGTCCAACTCTGACTGGAAAGCCTGCGCACGCCTCCTCCTAAATCGACTTGAGCCATTGCTGAAGGATCTTGTCGCAGAATCAGAAACCCTGCAGATTAAGATCCTGGCCACCCGTGGGCCGCGTGGTGCGATGGTTGCGGAACAGGGGTGATCCCGGAGCTTCAGGTGACGCAGAAAAAGTCCGAAACTCGTGCGATCGTCCACACTGAACGAAGTGAGCTTCGTGACGCGCTTAGGCAGGAACTAAAAGCGCAGGGTGTGAAGGAAATTATTTCACCGCCCGATGTTGATGGCTGTATTGCCGCGATTGTGCAGAATGCCGGCATTCCTCTAATTCTCGATTGGGAGGCTGGTGCAGCCGATATTGTGCGAATCCTCGCTGCCTCGCGATCTCATTTTAAAATAGATACTCGCCCAACTTTTTTGGTCGCATCGCAAGTCTCAGAAGCAATCATTCAGTCTGCCTATGAATACGGCGTTTTGCACGTTCACACAGGTGAGATTTCCCGTCAGGCAATTAAAGAGGGGTTACAGGACCTTCTCACAGCAACTCCCGAAGAAAAGCATATCTCCAGCATCCTTTCCAGCGTCGCGGAAGCGAGGCGACGGAATGAATGGGCGGTATCAACCCCACTTTTGTCCAGTCTCGCTGAAAAACATCCGCAAAACGCAATACTCCAATGTGAGTTGGCAGAGAACCTCATCCACGAGCAAAAGTGGACTGAAGCAATACCTTTGCTGGAAAAGCATGCACGCGGAGAACGCCCAGACGTCCGTGCGCAGCACCTATTGGCAAGGTGTCTGTTGAAGGTTGGACAGGGAAACGAGGCAGCCAAGCTCCTGCAGAGCGCAAAACTCCTTAACCCCTTCAACGTGGACCGTCTCGTGGAATTAGGAGATATTCTCCTTTCGCAGGAAAAAGTTGAAGAAGCCAAGGAAGTCTTTGACGAAGCGCGGACTATTGCACCACGTAGGGGTGACGCTACAGTTGGGTCGGCAAAATGCAGCCTGCTTCAAGGTGAAGTCAATGAAGCACTGGGGCTACTAAAAAACATTTCCGGTCCGCAGGAACTTGCCGCAATTTTCAACACAACCGCTATTCTGGCAATGAAGCACGGCAATCACGAAAAAGGCATGTCCCTCTACCAGTCGGCTTTGAAAGCTGTCGGACAGGTCCCACATTTACAGTCCCGGCTCCATTTCAACATGGGAATAGGGTACAAACGCTGGAAGAAACTTACCGAAGCGTTAGCCTGTTTTGACAAGGCTCTGTCCGTTGATCCGCAATATGATAAGGCAAAAAAGTACCGGGATCTTGTAGCGAAGGCGGCTGCGTCTCCGCCAGCGGTAAATGTCAGTGTGTCTTCCGAGATTACCGAAGAGACCTTTGAATCTCACGGTATGGATCCCGGACCAGCCAAGGTTGAAATTGCCCCCTATTCCCTTGATGAAGACGATGATTTTTAGATTTTCCCCGGGCACTAACCTTTAATCCTTCATGATAGAATGTCCTCGGACCATGCAGCGGGATTTTTCCGTCTGTCCAAAGTCGGGGAGCCAGTCTTGGCGAGGATTCTTGAAAAGTACAACCGCCATTCTCCACTGACCGCCATTCTTATTGGTCTAACGGTTCTTGGTCTGACAAGAGCCAAGCCTGTTCTCGCCACTGTGCTTCCGGAAAGCTACGGAATGATGGTGCCGGAAAAAGGTCGACCCGTTGTCGATCCGGAACTAGAAAAATGGCTTAGAGATCACATGGAAGTTCAGCCACTGGCAGAGGCTGGAACTAAGAGAGTTGAATCGCTCCAAAAGCAGGGAGATCGCGTTGCTGCCGCCTACGCGAAGCAGTATTTAAACCGGGAACGCAACGTTCGTGACGACAAATTAAATGCGGAAAATCTGGCGCTGGCGCGTTTCGAGATTGAAGAGTTCAATAAAAATGCCGGTAGCGTGTCAGCGTTCCCATTGCTTCCCTATCTCCTCAGCGAATTGACAGAAAATCCAGCGACTTCAGATGATCAGAAATCGCTTCTCAACACCGCCTTGCGCCGAATGGCTCCTGAGAGCTGCCCGGTGAAAAGATCTGTCATCAGATCGATGACTCGACAAAACATCAAAGATCTAAGTTCCGATGAGCTGCTGGCATCGATCAACCTAATTCAGTCATTTTATTCTTCGCGGTTTAAGAAGCAGGCATTTGAAGCTTTTTTGACGGCGCTTCCGGCCGAAAAGCGGCCAGAGGTACAAGAGAAACTGATTGTCGCTGTTCGGACTGTGGATGGTATTGCGAGAAAGTTCCCCTGGATTGACCCGGAAAAGAATCAATTCTCAACGGGCGGGGGCGGCGATGTCTATTCCAACATACGGCGTCTGGCTGGCAAGCGCCAATGCAAGCCGGCAGAAAACGAATTTAAAACTATTCTTTCCGAAGACGCACCTGCCACGTCACTGACCGCCGCTATCGCCGCTGGTACAGCGATTGACCGCTGTCTTCGCTCGAAGTCCGGACTGTCGTCAAGTATTGCTTTTTGGCGGGGTGTCTTGCCCGCGTTTCAGAAGAAGTTCCTGTTCCGCGGGCAGTCATCTGTTGAACAACGGATAGCGATCCTGGAATGGACCAGCGAAAATAACGCCGAAGCAAAAAAACAGCTGACAAAGATCATGAGCGAGGCGGCAGTTGAGAAGGACCTCTATGCAGAGGCGAAGGCTTTGTACACCCTTGCGCGTATTGAAGAGGATGAAAAAAATTACGCGAGTGCCTCAAGTCTGTATGGAACGTATACCGACCGATTCAGAGATCAGGATAATTTCGAATCCGCGTTTATGTCGGTTGTCACACTGCTTGCTATGGAAAACCGCTGGCCGGAAATGCTTAAGCCATTAACGGCAATTATTTCAGATCAATCAGAATTACCCCAGGATGAGCGGTCTACCGGTGCTCTTTCTTTTGCGCTTTTTTGGGCGGGGCGTACCCACTTCGAGATGGGGAAGCCAGAGCTTGCAATTGAGATGTGGAAGCGAGCTGCTGCCGAGTACTATTCAACTTTTTACGGTGCGCTTTCCCATTTTCTGATCGAACGTGATTTGTCGGAAACATTTGCTCTGGAACCCTCGCGAACTCCACCCTTCCGCGCGGAAACATTGCGCTTAGCTTTCAGTGGCAAACAGCGCGCGATTTTTGATCGGGCATCTGCGCTTCTTCGGATGGGGAGAAAGCCGGAAGCTTCTTGTGAAATCTCCGAGCTGGATGTCTCGGAGTTTTCTCCAGAAAAAGTTCTGGCGAAGGCGATGCTTCTCCATGCGGCGGGTGACTGGCTGGATGCGATTAAGTTGTTTGACGGCTTACCGAGAAGCTTCAGAAACTCCTTGCCCTCCGGTGTAGAACGGATTCTGTTTCCTCTTGGATATTCAGCTGAAATCGTCGAGCATTCATCCCGTCTGGGAATCGACCCTGATCTCATGTTTGCATTGATCAGGCAGGAAAGTGTGTACAATCCAAGAGCCCAATCACTGGTGGGAGCATTGGGACTGATGCAGCTTATGCCGGCAACGGCTCGGCTGGAAGCCGGACGGTTGAGCTCAGGATATCTCACGCCGGTCCGAAGGAAAGAGCTTAGTCGTGCGGTCGGATCGGCGAAGGGGATTCTGGCTGCGGAAAATAATATCGCTCTGGGGGTCCATCATTTTCACCGTTTGCTGAACAAGTACAAAAGCCCGGTTTTTGCACTGGCAGCGTATAACGCATCTCCGAAAGCAGTGGAGAAATGGCTGAAAACCATGCCAAACGACGATCTCTTAGTGTTTATGGAGCGCATTCCCTATGCCGAAACAAGGGCCTATGTAAAACTGATTTTGAGAAACTACTTCTACTACAAGCGCTGGTACCCCGATGTAGCCGGTCGGTCACCAAAAACCGAGGTTGCTTCTGTCCGAGGCAGGTACAGATATCTGCAGGATTTGACCACCCGGTTTGGTGGAAAGAACAAGCCTCATATCGACCGTGGAGAAATCGGTCAAACCGAAGTTACGGCAGCTGACGAGGAGTCAGAAGTACAAGAAGATGAAAGCGGTGGCGATGAAGGTGACGCAGACAGCGCAAGTGAGGCGAATTCCCCACTTGGCGAGGCCTTAACGCCAGTAAGCGCCGGGGCCGCACCTTCAGGCCAATAGTTGTGCTCCCGGTTGATTGTGTGGAGCGGACTCCTGGCATTCAACGGTCTTCAGGCAATTGTTGTAGATCGCCTGAATCATCGGGACCTTTTCGAGGTTCACGCCGAATCTCTGGGCATTGTAAACCTGTGGTACAAGGCAAATGTCTGCCAGAGAGAGTGATCCGCCGACACTGAAGGTGCCGGGTGGGTTCGCGTACAGAAGCTGTTCGTAAGTGTGCAGTCCCCTTTCGATCCAGTGACGAGCCCATTCGGTCTGAGCGTCTTTGTTTTGCGAGTGTCGTCGTTGGGTTGACATGTTCTGGAGTGGCTGCGTTCCGGATACTATCGTCTGGCAAAGTTGTCTGACATGCAGCCTCTGCAGAGGTCCATTGGGCAGGAGCGGCCTGTGGCGCCAAGTCTCTTCAATGTATTCGAGCAAGGCCATCGACTCGCCATAACATTGTCCATCGATGAGAAGTGCCGGCACAAAGCCACTGGGATTCAGCCGCATGAAATCGGGGGATTTGTGGGCATCGTGAAGCAGGTCCACCGGGCTGTGTTTGTACGAGACCCCTTTCAAAGCAAGTGCCCATCTTACCCGCCAGGAACAGGACGATCGCCAATAGTGATAAAGGGTCAGATGGGGGCTGGCGGCGGCTGTGTCCTTTGTTTTGCGTTGATCATCAGGTTTCGCGTTCATAGATCAAATCCCCTTCACTTTAAGACGCTCCCCGATTCGGGAGCCATCGACAAAATTTTGCGAGCGATAAGCCAGCACGGTGACGCCTTTAGCAACGGCGTGTTTGAGCCCTTCAGACCATTTTGGGTCAATGTGGTCTGCAGGAGCGAAAAAGTCGCCATCCGGCCGATTGACCAGAAAAAAAGCCACGGCTTCATGTCCGGCTTTAACAACTTCAACCAACTCCTTCAAGTGCTTCAAACCTCGCTCGGTCACAGCGTCTGGAAACGAGATGCCACCATCATGGAGAAGTGTTGTGTTTTTGACTTCGATGTAGCATTTATGTTTGCCACCTGCTGAGCTAGCCAGAATGTCAATGCGGCTGTTGGTGCCATACTTGACCTCGCGTTGCAAAATCGAAAAATTCTTTAATTCAGGGATAATCCCCGCTTTAAGTGCTGCTTCGACCACCGCGTTGGGGCGCGCAGTGTTGACTCCGATCAGTCCGCCGGTTGTTCCGGTGAATTCCCAGGTATAATGAAGTTTTCTTTTTGGGTCGGGATTATGAGAAACCCAAACGATGTCACCAGGGGATCCACACGTTTTCATGCTACCGGTATTGGGGCAGTGAGCCGTAATGGTCTTACCAGCATCTGCGCAATCCTGCGTTTTTTCGAGATCAATGTCCGCAAAGAAACGTTTGTAACGCTGACGTAGCCTTCCCTTGTACACCGGTAAGGTTACCGGGACAAACGCGGCGTCCCGCAGGTGGACGGGGCATGAATGAGCTTCATGACTGTCAATTCCACGCGGTGTTGGTTCAGTCATCGCTTTCATCCGTTGGATCGCGGCCATCGGCGAGGGAATTGAAAATCGAAACGTCTTCCACCTCAACAGCATTTAACTTTTCAACGCTTTGTAACTCAAATCCATATTTGCTCATTTTAGCGGAATAAATATGGTGTCGCTCGCGCAGCTGCCTAAGGGTATGGCGATAGGCCATTCCGATCAGCTGAGTTCTGATCCGATATCGCATGGGGGAGCCTGCCATAAGTTCAGCGCACTCGTCGTCCGGTTGAAATACAATAAAATCAACATCGGGATAGCGTTCGGTCAGGTGTGTGAGGGTTGCCTGAAAGCGGGTGTAGACCAGGGCTTTCACGGCCTGAATCATGGCATAAACGCCGCCTTGCTTGTCGACGGAGCCCGGGATCAGTGTGGCCAACGGACGCAAAGGGTCAATAATAAAAACAAGCCTGCATCCGCGTTCGACCACGAGTTCGAGGTTGCAGGTCCTTGTCACCTGCCCGTCGATAAACCAGCGACCGTTGATGATGGACGGCACAAAGAAAGGCGGCAGGGCGCATGAGGCTCGCAGTGCTTCGCTGATGGGGACGTTGGCCCACGGCTGGCGGCCAAAAACAACGTGTTCAAAGGAATCCTGGTCTGTTGCGCCGATGTAAAGTTCGCAGTCCAAACTGCCGAACGCATCCTGAACGCCAAATGACTCCACGGCCACCTTAAAATATTCTTTCAGCGCTTCTCCCTTAAAAAATCCCGTCGGAATACTGCGCAGGGTTTTGTTGATCCATTTTTGCGGATCGATTCCCCCCCATGAAATGGATTCAGAAATGACCCTTTTGGCGATGTCCTTTCCGGCGAGGTCAAAAAGGGTGCCACTGGTCATCGGGGGCAGAGTTTTGCTTTGTCGGTGCAGGGCTTTGATGACTTCCAGAGTAGGGACCTTACCAGCGAGAAGGGCTGCTCCTATTGATCCGCTGCTAACGCCGGAAAAGACATTTAGACTTCGGAGCGAGCGACCCGTCAAGGCGCGTTCCATGGCGTAGATCGTTCCGACCTGAAACAGAAAGCCTTCGATACCGCCGCCACTTAGCGCCATTCCGGCTTTTTGATCACGGATAATCCCCTGCGTCAGAATGGTGTGTATCCACTTCAGAACGGTCGAGGTGTTTTTTGGTGAGATGCAGACGTTTCGGACCTGGCCTCTCCCAAGTTCGAAAGTACGCATGGCTTGATTTTCACCCGAGGCTAAAATGGCGACGACCCGGCTCATCGGAAATAGAAAATCAGGTCCCCAAAGCTCGGCAAATGCGGCAACGTCGTCGCGAATCTTTCTGACGGCATCAGTGGCTTCAATCCCTCCCTCGCCGCGCTCGTCGTAGATGAGCAGATCCACCGGGTTTTGCCGAAGATGGGGTGTGATGGCGTCGAGGTCAGGCAGCAAATGGACCTGCAGAGTCAGGTCACCGATCAACGGGTGTTTGAGTCGATATCCGAGCCCCACCGTTGCCCGATCTTCAAGCGGAGCAGCGTTAAGCCGGGCTAGTGAGGTTCTGGTTAGCTCAATTTGAGCGGGCGTTGCGACATAAGCGATATGGTTAAGTGACACGAACGATTCCTGCCTGATTCAGTTTGGGTTATTCCGCGCGGAACTCCCTGATCCTTGAGATAAGCGTTCCCGGCGTTACATAACCCGAAATATGATTCATTTGCGAAAGATCCCCGGAAGCGGGCACCAGCGTCAAAGTCGGCAGGCTCTTGATCCCATATTTTTCCTGCAAAGCATCGTTCGCATCAGTGGACTCTGTGAGATCGAGCTTCAAAAGCACCCATCCCTGGGCTAAAACGTTGATGACTCCCTGGTCGGCGAAAGTCGTGACATCCATTTTCTTACAGGCCTCGCACCACTCTGCCCAGGCGTCGATAAGAACTGGTTTTCCCGACTTCTTCGCCTGTGCAAACGCTTCGGCTTCTACTTTGTGCCAGGTCAATGCGGCTTCCGCACCTGATGATTTCTGTGTCGCCCACTGTGAAGAGGCGAAGATACCTATCGCGAGAATGGTCGCCGGCACCACCATTGATTGCTTATTGTTTTGCAACACCGGCAGGAGGACCCAAACGAAAGTCAGCAGAACTCCAACGGAGCCAGCGACCATGGCAATGATCGACCAGAGTCCGCTCAGGCTGGTCAGTATTCCATAGGCCGGAATGCGCAGATAATATAGCGCCAGAGCAAACATAACAGCGGCAAAAACCAGCTTCACTGTAACCTGAATCCGGAATGATACTTTTACTTTCTTAACTTTTGCAGCGGCACCGCCCAGGAAAACGTAGGGCAGGGCGAACCCGAGGCTATAGGTCATCAGCAGGAAAACCGATTGGGAGATGTCCTGATTTTTTGCCGTGTAAGCGAGCAAGGCCGCGAGAATGGGGCCGGTACAGGGTGCAGCGACCAGCCCGGCACCTGCACCCATCAAAAACGTATTGAACATCGAGGGTGCGCCAGACCCCAGGCGTGACCCCATGGCTTGTAATTTCGAAAAATTTCCAAATCCAAGCATGGACATACCGAGTAGAAACATGACAGCGGCAAAAATAATGTTGAATGTCGGGTTCGCCATCAGACTTCCGAACATGCCACCGCTTAACGCCGCAAACATACCGAGCCCGGTATAGGTGACCAGAATCCCAGCGGCATAGAGTGAAGCGCCAACGATTGGCTTCGTTGAATGTCCGCCGAGGAGTCGCATCGTAATGGGAATCATCGGTGCGACACAGGGCGTTAGATTCGTCAAAAGTCCCCCCACAAACGCCGCGATCAGGATCATGACGAACGAAAAGCCGCCACTTGCCAGCTGCCTGGCCCATCGGGACTCCAGGTCTTCTTCATTTTCGGGAGCGGCGTCGATGATCGGCACATCTTTGCCCAGCGGCTTCGCGCTGGCGGCAGAAGTCGCTGTGTCTTTATTCTGATCTGAAACTGTGTCGGCCGTTCGTAAAAATGCCGGCGGAGTGAGGCGCTCCGTGTGAGGGAAAAGACAGATAATTTTGGTGCAGGCGATATAAGTGATGTCGAGGGGAAATGAAGGTTGATTAAATCCCCGCGGACCATTGAAGGTCAGCGAAAATTCTCCTCCGCCGATAGCCTCTACTTCATGCCCGGTGATAGGATCGATGATCGTCTCTGAGGTGGGCATGACGATCCTGGTCAGCGCGAATCCGAGAGGACCAACAAATCTGATTTTGTCGGCATACAAAGTAAATCCCTGCTCGGTTGTTAACCTGACGCCAATCGTTACCTCACCCTCGGCTGAGATGCTTGCATTGTCCGCGGTCCATTTGACCACATCCCCGGGGCGGATGTCTGATGAGGGCTTTTGCCCAGGTGACGGCAGCTCTTTGAGCAGAACGTTTTCTGTCGCTGTGGCACGCAATGGGGACATACCCAGGGTCAAAAAGAATAGCGACAGGGCTATGGTTAGGTGCTTCATCACTGTCGATCCACTCCTGACTGATAATAGGTAATGATCCCTGAATACCCAGCTACTGAGTCGGTAACTCTGATCGTATCAAAAAAATCAGGTAAAATAAGGCTTTATCTATCTCAGCTGCACCCCGTTGCCGAAAGTCCCTATGCTCCCTAACCCCTTAAAACTACTTGACGGAAGCCACCTAATCCCGTAAAAATCAGCGCTCCTGACTCAAGAGGATTCAATTTATGAGCGAAATTTCCAAGTACGACGTTAAGTGCAAGCTGAGAAAAGGCGATGACGTAATCGTCCTCACTGGCAAAAATAAGGGTAAAACCGGCAAGATTGACCGGGTAGACCGCAAGCATGACCGCATTTATCTCGCGGGTGTTAATACGGTAAAACGTCACACGAAGCCCAATATGGTAAACCAGGAAGGCGGGATCATCGATAAGGTCGCCGGACTGCATATTAGCAACGTTGCGTTAGTTGATCCGAAGACCAAGAAGGCGACGAAAGTCGGGTTCAAGGTCGAAGGCAGCAAAAAAGTACGCTTCGCGAAGGCTTCCGGGACTGTTCTCGCCTAGGGGCCTCCCGGATTTCGCCTACTTGCTATGACCGTCGTAGCATTTTTCTACATCTTCTTTGGTGAAATACTTGCCTTTACACTTGGTGCAAACATATTTTGCGCCGTCGCGGCGGTATTTCTCTGACTTGGTTTTTTCGTCCTTTGGATTCATGCTCATGCTTAGGTGCTCCGACTTTGGGCGTACCGTGAAAAAGAATGGCGGGTGTCGTTTTCAGGCGACACCCGATAGTCGGTTCATTTTAGCATGAGTTCTGCTGCGGGTCAGATCGGTGCGAGCTTCAGCTTTCGTTCGGCGACGACTTTATCAGCTTCGTCCAGGATCTGAACCTTGATAAAGGTGGCGGTCGTGATCCCCAGACTAACTCCGAAGATGGTTTTTTCACCGCGGGATTCGACAAAAGTCCCACCGGATGCGAGGTCAGTATCCGTCGCCTTATTCAAGGCCTCTAAAGTTTCAAATTTAGCGAAGCGCAGCTTTTTGCCGGTTTTCGGGCCTGCCAGTTCGAGGTCTACGGTTCCAGCTGCAGCTTCTTTCTTCACATGAACGAAGATGGTGGCATTTTGCTCGGGTTGCGGTGTTGTCGTCGTGTCGTCACCCGTGAGGCCACGGATGTTTGCGCCGCCTTTGGTGGTCTCGATCAGCCAAGCCTCGATCGGTGCGTGGCGAAGGTTTTCATAGTGCCCGCGTAGTTTGCCTCCCGCGGTCAACCGGGAATCCACAGATGAGCTGACACCGATGATGCGTTCCTTAAACAACATGGGGCCGCCCGAGTCGCCCTGGGAGTTTACAGAACTCTCTCCGGTCCCGTCATCTCCGCCGGTCGTGGGCCTTGCGGACCCCTCGAAATTCAAGCGGCCTTGCCGGTCCACATCGGTGATTTTGTTGTTACCGAAGCGCTTTTTGCCGCCACTGCTGCCATTAGAGTGGTCATATTTCCCAAAACCCACGATCATAATGGGGTCGCCGCCTTGCGGAGCCGCCTGGGCCACAGGGATGGATTCGGTAGATGAGTTATCAGGAAAAATCAAAACTCCGACGTCGTAATTATCGATGGGAACTGACTGGGCATCCACGTATTTGGGGTGGGTCAGGACCTTCACTGCCTTTGCCCCGGCTCCGGCACCGCGGGAGACTTTAACATTGGAAAGTTTACGCCCCTGATCCCACAGGCAATGGGCAGCGGTGATGATAGTGTTATGGCTCACCCAGGTTGCGGTGCAGGAAGCGGCTGAGCCGCCGCCGAGGTCTGCGCTGATTTGCACAATGGCTGGCTTATCGGTATCTGCCATGATTTTTCCGTCGGTGACGAGCGTCTTCGACGAGTCGTCGATTTGTTTGCACGACGCTGCTGTCAGGCCGACACTGGCGACGAATAACAGCTTAAACGGTATGAATTGAAAACGGCTCTGATTCCGCATGATCCTACCCTCTGAGCGACGTGTTAAACACAGACAGCCCCTGACATAAAAAAATCCAACGTGTTGATTTTTGCAAAGAGGATGCCATGCCGAAGGCGATGGTAATAGACAGATTTTGTTGGGTATTTTAGTGTCGGCGCGGAGGCTTTGTGATGGGATTTCGCCATATTAAAGGCAGTTTGTCGGGAATATAGACAGGTCCATTTGGTTAACCTATGATCCCCGAAGGTTCACCACCCCCTAGGTTACAATTTAGCAAACGCGAGGTTTTTATGAGCAATCGCAGTTTCAATTGGTTCATTGTATCGGCGATGACAATTTTGTTCACGACCATGTTGCATGCCGAGGAGCGCGAGTTCACTTACAAGATTAAGAGCTACCCGGCCATCGGTGACTGCCAGGAGGTGGCTGAGGCGATTGGAGACACTTTTAAAGCCCAGACTAAAGTCGCACCGATCGAGAGTCGCTGTACTGATGTGACCCGCTTTGGATTTGACATTGAGATTTTATACAGTGCTGAAAAACCACTGGACCTTATCACCACCGATCCAGGCATGACTCAGTTGGGGGTGAGCTCCGCAGCGTTTGACTCCGCCGATGCCTGCGCCGGTCAATTGCCCGTAGAAATTTCGGTCTTTCGCGCGCAAACAAAGCTCTCTCCACTCTTGTCCTACTGCTATCAGGAAGATTCATTCCGCCGGGATGGCTGGGTTGCGCGAATAGACGCGTTCGGTGCAGCGACCCGTAGGCCTTACCTCACAGGGGCTATTCTGCTTGAAAAACCAGCCTCGACTGATTTGACCGGTGTTCGTGATGGAATAACGGCACGTCTGGCCGCTCGTGGGGTTGACGTGCGATTTGTCAGGATTCGCGACGCCGGACTTCAGGGTGACCTGTCGATGCTGTATTACGCTGCTGCACCGTTTCGCCTTGAGCTGACCCAACACGTCAAAGTGACCCGCCGTGAAGAATGCGAAGAACAGTTGGAACTTTCCCGTCAGATTTTTGCCGAGGCTCCGTCATCACCCTTATCAATGTACTGCGCATCGAGCTTTGTCGGTGGCACTTACTATGTCATGGCATTCTATCAAAATGGGAGCGGACTGCGTGAAGTAGCAGCTCCTGAACGATATGTCCGATACGGCGACTGCATGGCTGCGCGGGCAGGGGTGCTGGCAGACCATCGGAGCCGCTTGGGTGATAAAGTGATGGGTGCGCTTTGTTCTCTTCAGGATGAAGGACCGTTCGATAATCTCTGGCGGGTTTTAGTGATCAGAAAATAAAGAGATTCAAGAGACTTTTTTGTCCGTCGGGCCGATGCGTTGCAGTCCCCGACGGGCTTTTTCATATTCAGGGTCGTGCAACAGTGCTTCGTTATAGGTTTCGCGAGCCATTTGCAGGTCGCCCTTGCGCTCATAGGCATGACCAAGATTGAATAAAACGCGGACGTCCGTTGGGTCAATTCGCAGTGCGACCCGGTACATGTTGATCCCCTCTTTGAACTTCCCCTGCTTCACGTGAATCATGCCGATCGAATTCAGAGTGCTGACATCGCGGCCGTCAAGGTCAAGAGCTTTATGGAAATTTTGCTTCGCCCGGTCATAGTCTTCCTGAAGCATGTAGACCGTGCCGAGTCCGCGGTAGGCTTCTGCGATCGTTGGCGAGAGACGGGCTGTTTTGCGGAAGAATTCCTCGGAGCGCTTGAGGTCGCGCAACTGCATAAAATTTTTCGCCAGAATCAATGTGTAGCGTGGGTTGTCCGGACTGAGGAGGTGCAATTTCTGGGCATAGCTCAGAATGCCGTGGGTATCGCGTTCACGTTCATACAGGGCGAGAATCGCGCGGTAGGCGTCGATGTATTCGCTGTTGATGTTGACCGCTTCCTGGTAATGGGTCAGCGCTTCGTCACGCTTGTTCTCTCGTTCGGCGATCTCTCCCAGTCCGCACAATGCCCGTGCTGATTGAGGGTATTGAAGGTGCGCTGAATAGAACAGCTCGCGGGCAGCCGCCAGATTGCCCTTGGCGAAGGCCTCTTCGGCGTCGAGCAGCATCCGGGTCAGGTGTCCAGGGACTTTCCAGTCGGTCACCAACGTCACGAGCTGGTCACGGAAATCCTCGTAGGAAAATGGTTTAAGCAGGTACGCATCAACACCTACTTCTGAAGCCAGGACGACATCGGCCTTGAGATTTTCGACTGACAGCAACAGAAAAGGGGCCATGTCAAATTTCCGGTCTTTGCGCAACTCCCGGCAGAATTGCAAGCCATTCACTTGCGGGAGCCCCCACTCCACGATGAAGAGACCAGGTTTGACGACAATAAGCTCGACGCGGGCTTCTGAAACACTCGAACACACTTTGACCTGTTTGATTTTTAATGCGGAAAGAAACTGCTTTATCGAGGCACGATAATTTGGGCGTGGCTCGACCACGATGATCCAGCGATCGCCCAGAAATTCGCTCACGATGCGTGAAGCCGATTTCAATCAATGCCTCCAGGTCTTTTCCTACTCGCAACTCATCGGAAATTTTAGGTTAAACCTTAATTCTGCGGTTTTTTCAGCGGTGAATGCAGAAAGAACGTGGCGGACAAGCCTGCCAATGCGCTGTATTTGCAGTATAAAACATGAGGTTCTGAGAAAATCCAAATTCCCTTTGCCCTACGTAGTTTCAGATCGATTTTTGTTGCTGGTCATTGCCTACAGCTAAGACAGGTCGGTGCCCTTTAAGCACTTATGAATCGGAAAAAAGCCACTGGATCCCGGCATCTGACCGCTGGAACGGGCGTTGCACATGGCCTCCCGCTATTTGCCGGAGGTTTTTTGTTATGGCCGTATTCTTAGCAAACATGCGTATGCGTCGCGGGGCGTTCATAATGCCCTGTTTATTTGGCGTCAGCGTCGTCCTCTTGGCCGCGTGCCTTCCCGCGACGAAGAAAAATGGATCTGGTCGTGCTCCCGGATTTGCTCCGACCCCGGGGAGTGGTGCTCAAGACGAATCGAAAAATCCTGGTGATCCATCCCAAGGCGGGACGACCACCCGTCCTTCACCATCACCAGATCTGGCAGTCACGATTTTGCCGGCACCAGCAGATCAGCCAGTACCTGCGGATCTTCCGCGCGTGTCACTTGCCTTTGACATGCGCGGAACTTTGGAGCGTGACGCTGGTGACGCCGCCGTCGTGCGGCTCGTGGTGCTGAATGGAGCTCTTTCCGGATCAGGAGTGGTTCGCCTTTCAGGAAAATTGACCAATCTGCGCAATTCTCAGGAGTTTCGCACTTTGGATATAAAAGCCCCTGTCGATAGACGCGGTGTCATCGATGCTGCGATCACCGGACTCGTACCGGAGACGGTTTATAAGATTACCGATCTTCAGGTGGCTTCTGATGCGGGTCAAGGCAGCGAGCGGGTGAAAGATCCATATTTTCTGGTGACCTCTGGCCCTACGCGGCTGGCAAAGGCACGGCGAAAGATACTCCTCAAAGCATTGGCTGAGGCATACGACTGGGACCATCGCAATTACGACCGCAGCAAAGACTATGGAAACTCAGGGGGCTGGTGTGACCGATTTTATTCATGGTCCGCCAGCGAGATGACGTCGTTGAAGTATCCGAACTATGCACCCAGCTATTTTCAGCGTAACGGCGGCCTCGCCAGCGCAGCCGATATTAAAGAACGGGGGGCGCGGGAGTCGCTTGCCGGGGATATGGTTCGGTATGATGCGATGTTTTTAGGGAACCATACTTTTATGATTATTGCTTTCGATCAAGCGACCGGAGGTCTCTGGACGGTGGAAGGAAATTTTAATAATCGGGTGATGCGTTCCCAGCGTCAGGTAGAGGGAGCATTTAAACTGGGGCATTTGACGGAAGCAATGCTGCGCTAGCCGGGACTTTTGGGGCTTAGGTTAAAGTATGTGAGGACTGGCTGCCAGTCGTCCGGCCACGGTGCGCTGATAAAGGTGGGACTCAGCATATCGGGTGTGCTCCCATCAGCTGGAACCTGCAGGGACGCAGCGCGGAGCTGGAGCCCATTCCAGCCTAGGTGCTCTTCGATGTAACGGTTAAAGCGCAGATCTCCGTGGGTGGTATCTCCTGCCACCGGATGTCCAAGGTGGGCCAGATGGCGACGAATCTGATGGAATCGGCCAGTGTGGGGTTGCGCAACGATCATGGAAAGCCGGGCAGAAGGAAATGCACCAAGAGGATGCGGAACCACGGTCCTCGCAATCGGGGTTAGGGTTGTGCGCGCATCGCGCGCCGCGTTGGACTCGCCTCCTCCACCATATATTTTCAGCGGGGTTTCGCACGTGAACATGTGGTCGATCCAGCCACGGACCACGGTCGTGTAGTATTTTTCTATAGAGTTAGATTGAAACTGAACCTGGAACCAGGCTGCACGCGCCGACGTCAATGCAAAGATCAACACGCCCGAAGTGGGGCGGTCGAGGCGGTGCACTGGAAAAAGCTTTCGGCCGATCTGGTCGCGCACCCTGTGCAGTGCTGTTTCTTCCGGGGGGACGTTGCCCCGGCCGTCTTCAGGGGGATGCACAAAAACGCCGCGGGGCTTGTCCACAGCCAGCCAGTCAGCGGCCTGGTGAAGGATGGTCATTGAGGCAGCCAAAACTCGTCTCCCCGTGAATTCACTGGGTTAGGGGATCTTAGGCACATAGGAAGCTGTGGTCTGCGGTCAGTCGATTTGCCAAAATGCAAATTGACAACAGCTGGAATTGTTACATATATTCGCACGGCTCGAAAGAAAGAGCCACCATGCGGGGTGGTAGTTAAGTTGGTTATAACGCCGGCCTGTCACGCCGGAGGCCGCGGGTTCAAGTCCCGTCCATCCCGCCATTTT
>Ga0154020_10002917_pt1 | contig 20787 bp, 19 predicted proteins | sample Klosneuvirus_201_FD_109709 | JGI IMG/M metagenome (GOLD analysis project Ga0154020, IMG submission 109709) | Active sludge microbial communities from wastewater, Klosterneuburg, Austria - Klosneuvirus_20160825_MG | ecosystem: Engineered > WWTP > Aerobic digester > Activated sludge | place... | reverse complement strand
GTGGTCCTGGACGAACCGCGCCAACATCGTGGGCAGCACCACGGCGGCAAAGTCCGCTGGCATCGACACCCGCAGGCGGCCGCTGGGCTGCGCCTGCCGGTGCTGGGCCAGCGCCTGCGCGGCTTCCACTTCGCCGGTCAGCGCCCGGGCATGGGCGAGCACGCCTTGCCCGAATTCCGTGATGGACAGCCGGCGGGTGCTGCGCTGCAGCAATCGCTCGCCCAGGCGCTGCTCGAGCGCCGCGATGCGCCGCGAAACGGTGGACTTGGGCAGGCCCAGCCGCTGCGCCGCCGCGCTGAAGCTGCCGGCGTCGGCCACCCGGGCATACAGCAGCAGGTCGTTGGCATCGAGTTCCATCGGCAAGGTGCGACAGGTGCGCTGGGTGGGTGACCGGCGGTGTCCATAGATTGTTCCATGATTGGAACAAACATATCAATTTCAATGACTTCTGTTCTCTCGGTGGCACCAATACATTGCTTCCATCACCATCCCTACGCTCAGGAGTGCCCCGTGAACATCCTCCAGATCCATTCCAGTGCCCGCCCCGCCGAGACTGACGGCGGGTCGGTATCGGCCCGATTGGCCGATGAAATGGTCTCCGCTCTCATGCGCCGGTATGGCGACGCGCGCCGCACACTGCGCGACCTCGCACGCGCGCCCCATCCGGCTCTGGACGAAGCCGCTCTGCAGGCCCTGTTCACCCCGCCGGCCCAGCGCAGCGAGGCGCAGGCGGCCCGCGTCGCGCTGGACGATGCGCTGATTGCCGAGGTGCAGGCCGCCGACACCTTGGTGCTGGCGGTGCCGATGTACAACTTCGGCATCACCGCCCTGCTCAAGAACTGGATCGACGCGATCGCACGCGCCAAGGTCACGTTCGAGTACACCGAGCATGGCCCGCGGGGCCTGCTCACGGGCAAGCGGGTCTATGTCGTCCTCACGCGCGGTGGCATCTACCGCGACCAGCCCACAGACACCGTCGTGCCCTACCTGCGCACCGTGCTCCACTTCCTGGGCATGACCGATGTGCACTTCATCTATGCCGAAGGCCTGGCCATGGGCCCGGAAGCCGAGGCCCGCGGCCTGGCCCAGGCCCGCGAGCAGATCGCGACCCTGCTGCGGGCGGAGGCGCCAGCGCCAGTGCCGGCCGAATCAGCCCTGGTCGCCTGACGACCGGCGTCAACCGCGCATGATCCACCCTGCGGCCCTGCTGGATCGCCACACGAAAGGACCCGCGTCATGACTTCCGACACCCCGACCCTCACCGCGCTGCGCACCGTCGAGCGCGTCGTCAACGGCCGCGCCACCCAGGACGGTGCCGGCGTGCGGCTCACCCGACTGCTCGACGGCTCGCTGCAGCACCGTCTCGACCCCTTCCTGATGCTCGACCTGTTCGGCTCCGACCGACCCGACGACTACATCGCCGGATTCCCGGATCATCCGCACCGGGGCTTCGAGACGATCACGATCATGCTCGAGGGCCGCATGCGCCACCGCGATTCGGCCGGCCACGAGGGTCTGCTGGGCACCGGCGGCGTGCAGTGGATGACTGCGGGACGCGGCGTGATCCACAGCGAAATGCCCGAACAGGTGAGCGGCCGCATGGCGGGCTACCAGCTGTGGCTGAACCTGCCGGCGCGCGACAAGATGTGCGAGCCCGACTACCGCGACTACCCGGCCGATGCAGTGCCCCTCTACGCGGACGCAGGCGTGCAGGTGCGCGTCGTGGCCGGCCACAGCCATGGCGTGACCGGCGCGGTACAGCGACCGGTGACCGAGCCGCTGGTGCTCGACATCCGGCTCGCCGCTGGGGCCCGCTTCGTGCAACCGCTGCCGCCCTCCCACCATGCGTTCGTGGCGGTGCACGACGGCAACCTGGCGATCGACGGCACGTCCCTGCACCGCGAGCAGCTGGCCGTGCTGGCCCAGGCGCCGGCGGCGCAGGCCGTGGAACTGGTGGCCGGCGCGCACGGCGCCAGCGCCCTGGTGGTGGCCGGACGGCCACTGCACGAACCGATCGCCCAGTACGGCCCCTTCGTCATGAACACCCGCGAGCAGCTGATGCAGGCGGTCGACGATTACCGCGCGGGCCGCCTGGCGTGACGGCGCGACCCGGGAACGCTCAGCGCTCCTTGCGCAGCGCGGAGGTGACGCGCGACGATTCGCCGAGCACGAATAGCGTGTACACGCCTCGCGAGGCCAGCGTGGCGTCGGACAGTTCATACAACGGCGCCACCTGAAGCGGCGAAGTCACCTCCAGCCGCAGGCTGGTGGCCGCGTTCACGTTGGTATAGGCCGCGGCAATTCCCGGTACCACGTCGCCGCCGATGGCGCTGAAATCCACCGTGAGCGTGAGTGCATCGCTGAGCCCGGCCACCGCATTGAACAGGCGCAGCTTGGCATAGCCGCTGGTCGATGGCAGGCGATTGTCGTCGTTGATCAGCACCACCTGGGGCGTGGCGGCATTGCCCCATACCAGCAGCGTGCTGTCGCTGCCGGCGGCCATGGCCAGCGCCGGAACGGCCAGCGCAACAGCGTCCACACTGACCTGCGGCGCCATGGTGCCAGCCGTCACCGTGGCATAGCTGCCGATGGCAGGCGAGGCGCCGCTCGTCATCAACGCTCGGGTGCCCCAGCCGGCGCTGACCCGGGCATTTCCAGCCACCGAGGCCACCACCCGTGCCCGCGCCAGGGTGTTGTTGTGCACCGCGGCCGCACCGCCTTGCGTCAGCAGCAGCGCGTGCACCAGCACGCCCCCGCTGCCCGGCGTGACGATCAACGTGGCCACCTGGGTGCTGCCCAGCGTCATCGCCGGCACGTCCAGTCGCAGGTCGTTTTTGTCGCCCGCGCCGGTCACACGCAGCCGATAGGTGCCCGATGTAACGGTGCTGTAGCTGGCCACGCTGCCGCCGGTCACGGCCGACACGGTGGCGCTGGCATCGTCCAGCGCGTCGTCCGAACCCGTGAGGTACACATCGAGGCTGCCGTTGTCCACGGCAGTGTTGAACACGACGAGCTTGCTCTTGCCGGTATCGGCCGAGCTGAGGTTGTCTTCGAGCAGGGCCGTCTTCAGACCGCCGGCGGGCCCATACGCCACCACCGTGTACGACGTGTCCTTGGCCAGGGTGCGCCCCGATGTCGTGACCGCCGTGCTGCCGCCGGCCTGGGTAACCGTGGTGACCACGCTGCCGACATCGACCGACTGGTACTCACCCACTGCCCCGTAGGCCAGCGAGGCGTTCTCGCGCGTGTCGTCCACCAGCAGATCCAGTGCCGCATACCCGGGACTGGCGTTGACCATCCGGATCGAGGCTTGGCCGCTCGATGACGATTCGCCTCCACCGCATGCGCCCAGAGTCGCTGCGCACAGCACCCCCACCCACGCCAGCCAGCGCCGACGCGTTCCCACCGCTATTCGTGTCATGTGTCACTTCCCGCGCGCACCGTGGCGCGACCCGCCATTGCATCTGCCACGCGTTGCCGGTCGCTTGCCCGATGTGCCGCGTCGGTGAAGGGAGGTTGCGCCATGTTGCTGAACATGGCTGGACGTGAAGCGCCGCTGCTGGAAGTGGGTGCTGCGCGGCGATTCAAAAAAATGCCCGCCCGGGCGCAGCGCCGGGGCGGGCAAGCGTCCCTGGGTCAGGGGGACGGGAGGAGTGGAGGAACTTGAAAAACGGCGACGCGTGACCGATCAGGCGCTCGTCGAACCGAGCAAGGCCTGCGCCAGCACCTGGGCCGACTCGAAACCGTCATATGCCAGGCCATCGAGGCCGACCAGCACCGCGGCGGTCATCAGCGCGGACAGGCCCAGGGCGATCATGTGGTGGAACATCGGGGTCTTCATGGTGGGCTCCTGTGGGTGGCGTCGGCCGGTATGTCGATGGCTGGACTGTAGAAGCGGCGCACCCGGCCTGCCAGCGCCCTGCGACGAACCGCGGGCCGTTGGCGACGAAGCGCGCCGGCTGGCGACGAATGGAACCCGCGCACGCTGCTAAGCTGCTCCGCCATGTGCCCCGACCCCGCTGCCCGATGACCGCCGCCGTGCAGGTGCGCGCGTTGCGCCACACCTGGCCGGGCGCGTCCACGCCCACGCTCATCATCGACGCGCTCGACGTCGACGCAGGGCAGACTCTGTTCCTGCGTGGCCCGTCGGGCAGCGGCAAGAGCACGCTGCTGGCGCTGCTGGCCGGGGTGCTGGTGGCCGACGGCGGCGACGGCGAGGTGCGCCTGCTCGATGCGTCGTGGCGGGCGATGTCCGCCGCGCAGAGGGATCGCCACCGCGCCGACCACCTGGGCTACATCTTCCAGCAGTTCAACTTGTTGCCCTACCTGTCGGTGATCGACAACGTCCGCCTGCCCTGCCGCTTCTCCGCACGGCGCCGCCAGCGTGCAGGCTCAGGCGCCGCCGAACGCCTGCTCGAACGCATGGGCATGGATGCCAGCCTGTGGCACCGTGCTGCGGGCGTGCTCTCGGTGGGCCAGCAGCAGCGCGTCGCGGCTGCGCGCGCACTCATCGGCGCGCCCGAGGTCGTACTGGCCGACGAGCCCACGTCGGCTCTCGACGAGGATCTGCGCGATGCCTTCATGACGTTGCTGCTCGAACGCTGCGCCGAAGCCGGCAGTGCGCTGGTCTTCGTCAGCCACGACGCGCGCCTGGCGCCACGTTTTTCGCGCAGGGTCGACCTGACCACGCTCAACGCCGCTGCAACGGTGGCCGCATGACACCGCTGCTCGGCCTGGCCGCCCGCAGCGCGTGGAACCGGCGCTTCGTACTGGCGCTGGTGGTGGCCAGCATCGCGCTGTCGACCTTCCTGCTGCTGGGAATCGAGCGCATCCGGCAGGACGTCAGGGCCTCGTTCTCGCAGGCCGTCTCCGGCACCGACCTGATCGTCGGCGCACGCACCGGCTCGGTGCAATTGCTGCTGTACTCGGTGTTCCGCATCGGTCAGGCCACGCAGAACATGCGCTACGCCAGCGCGCAGGCGCTGGCCGGCCACCGCGCCGTGGCCTGGATGGTGCCGCTGTCCCTGGGCGACAGCCACCGCGGCTTCCCGGTGCTGGGCACATCGGCCGCGTACTTCGCGCACTTTCGCCACGGCAATCGCCAGTCCCTGTCCCTGAGCCAGGGAAGGGCGTTCGGCGCGCCCGGCCTGTTCGAGGTGGTGCTGGGTGCCGAGGTGGCGCGGCGGCTGGGCTACGCCCTCGGCCAGCCGGTGGTGATCAGCCACGGCGACGGTGCACTGACCGCAAACGACCATGCCGACAAGCCGTTCACCGTGGTCGGCGTGCTGGCACCCACGGGCACGCCGGTGGACCGCACCGTGCACATCTCGCTGGAGTCGATGGAAGCGATCCACCTGGACTGGGTCGCCGGCGTTCCGCTGCCGGGCCTGAAGGTACCGGCCGATCAAGTGACGCAGCATGACCTGGCGCCGCGCCAGATCACCGCGGTCATGCTTGGGCTGAAAAGCCGCGCCGCGGTGTTTTCAGTGCAGCGCGACATCCAGTCCTGGCGCGATGAACCGCTGATGGCCATCCTGCCCGGCGTGGCACTCGACGAGCTCTGGGACGTGGTGGGCCTGGGCGAGCGTGCACTGCTGGCCATCAGTGCGCTGGTCGCAGTCGTCAGCGCTGCCGGCCTGGTGGCCGTGGTGCTGGCCGGGCTCGACGCCCGACGGCGCGAACTGGCGATCCTGCGCGCGGTCGGGGCGAGCCCGCGTCACATGCTGGCACTGCTGGCGCTCGAGGGCGGTTGGGTCACCCTGGCGGGCGTAGGCACTGGCGCCGTGCTGCACACCGTGGCGCTGGCGCTGCTCGCCCCCTGGGCTCAGCAGCACTTCGGCCTGGTGCTGAACGCGGGCGCGGCACTGGCGACACAATGGGGGCTGATCGGCGCACTGCTGGCCGGCGGCTTTCTGGCCAGCCTCGTGCCCGGCTGGCGCGCCTATCGGCTGTCGCTGGCCGACGGGTTGTCGCCGCGCACCTGAACGCCTGCCTCCTCACGCACCGCCGCTGTCCACCGATGTTTCGCTCTCCACCCCTGAAGCCTTCCACCCGTCGCGCCGCCCTGCGTGCGCTGGGCGCTTGTGCGCTGGTTGCCGGCATGCCCATGGCAGCGCGCGCGCAGGCGGCCGCCCGACCCGGTGGCTACACCGAGCTGCGCTGGGACGATCTCGTGCCCAAGGGCTGGGACCCAACCAAGGGCATGCGCGATCGCAACGTCGCCGGCCTGCCCGACTCGGACCCACGTGCCGGCGACCTGATGCGCGAACTGCGTGAAGCCTGGGACAACGCGCCCACGCTGCCGGCGCTCGACGGTGCGGCCATCAAGCTGCCCGGCTACCTGGTGCCGCTGGATGAGTCGGCCGCCGGCATCACCGAGTTCCTGCTGGTGCCGTACTTCGGCGCGTGCATCCACACGCCGCCACCGCCGGCCAACCAGATCGTGCTGGTGCGCCCGGCGCGCCCGCTCACCGGTTACCGCACCATGGACACCGTCTGGGCGAGCGGGCGGCTGCGCACCAGCCGCAGCCAGTCGCAGATGGGCACCAGCGGCTACACGCTGGAAGCGGCGTTGATCGACCGCTACGTCGCCGCCCCGCGTTGAGTCCACCCGAAGCACCATGCGCCCCAGCCGCGTGAGCCGCCTGCGTCGCCTGTCCTGGCTGACCCTGTGGCTGCTGCTGCTGGCCCAGCCTGCGGGCTGGCTGCATGTACTGGGCCACCACACCGGCTCGGCGGGCGGAGCCGTCCACGCGCAGGCAGCGCACGCGGCTGCGGCCGCCACCGATGCGCTTCAGGCGGGCTCCGATGCCGCCACTGGCGTCGCCGACAGCGACGGCCACTGCCTGGAGTGCCGGCTGCTCGCCGCGATGGGGCTGGGAATGCTGCCGGCTGCCGGTCGGCTGCAAGCAGCCGCCGACCCGGTCGCACCGGCGCCGGGCACGCCCCTGCGCCCCGCCGTCGCGGATGGCCGCCTGCCGCTCGCGCGCGGCCCGCCCGGTCGGCTCGCCTGACCCGCAGCGGCGCACCCCGGCACAGCTGGGTCGCGCGCTGCCCCCCGACTGACACCACACCCGCGTCCGCGGCCACACGCCAGCCGGGCGCCGGCGTGCGCCGTCATCCACCGACGAGCGCGCGCAGCGGCCGCGACGCACCCACACCTCGAGGTCTTGCACATGAATTCCATACCCTTCCCGCCGCTCGGCGCGGCCCTGCTGCTCGCCACAACCATCGGCGCGCACGCCCAGTCCACCCCCCGGGTCGTCGTGACCGGCAACCCGTTGGGCCGCGGCGACGCACTCGCCCCGGCATCGGTGCTGGCCGGCGATGCGCTCACGCTGCGCCAGGGCGCCACGATCGGGGACACGCTGGCCGGCCTGCCCGGCGTGGCCGCCACGGCGTTCGGTCCGCAAAGCAGCCGCCCGGTCATCCGAGGCCAGGATGGCGAACGCATCCGCCTGCTCGGCAACGGCATCACCTCGACCGATGCATCCAGCCTCAGCCAGGACCATGCGGTCGCGATCGAACCGCTGCTGGTCGAGCGCATCGAGGTCCTGCGCGGACCGGCGGCGCTGCTCTATGGCGGCAGTGCCACCGGTGGCGTGATCGACCTGCAGGATGGACGCATCCCGCGGCAGCCGGTGCGCGGGTTGAACGCGCGCGCCGAGTTGCGCGCGGGCGGTGCAGGCCACCAACGCGCTGCCGTGGCGGCGATCGACGGCGGCGATGGCCGCTGGAGCTGGCATGCCGATGCCGCCGGCCGGCGCACCGACGACCTGCGCCTGCCCGCGGGCACGCGCGTAGCCAACAGCGCCGGCGACAGCCGCAGCGGCGCCGTCGGCGCACGCACCGACTTCACCGGCGGCTGGCTCGGCATGGCCTTCGACGGCTACCGCAACGACTATGGCGTCGCCGTGGAGCCTGACGTGACCATCCGGATGCGCCGGCGCCAGTGGCAAATGGCCGGCGAGTTCACCGGCCTGAGCGGCCCCCTCGTACAGCTCGAGTGGCGCGCGGGCACCACGGCCTACCGCCACCAGGAGGTCGAGGGCGACGGTGAAGTGGGCACCACGTTCGACAGCCACGGCCGCCACCTGCGCCTGCAAGCGCGCCAGGCACCGCAGGTGCTGGGCGGCGGACAATGGCAGGGCGTGGTCGGCCTGCAACTCGAGCGCACCGACTTCGAGGCGCTGGGCGAGGAAGCCTTCGTGCCCCCCACCGACACGCGCCACGCCGGGGTGTTCACGCTGCAGGAGTGGCGCGCCGGCGCATGGTCGGCCAGCGCCGGTGCGCGACTCGATCGCGTGCGCGTGGCCAGCACGGGCGACGCGCAGGATGCGCCGGCCGAGCGCTTCGGCCCCGCTCAGCAGCGCCGCTACAGCCCGGCCCAGGCGGCCGTGGCGCTGCAGTGGGTTGCAGCACCGGCATGGACGCTGCGCGCGGCCCTGAGCCACGCCGAGCGCGCGCCCAGCGACTTCGAGCTCTACGCCAACGGCCACCATGTGGCCACCGGGAGCTACGAGCGCGGCGATCCCGCCCTGCCGCTGGAGCGCGGGCACCACATCGACCTGGGCCTGCAATGGAAGGGCGCCGCCCACCAGCTTGCGGCCAGCATCTACACGATGCGCTTTTCAAGCTACCTGGCGCTGCAGGCCACCGGGGGCGAGATCGCACCCGACGATGACGAGGGCGAGCCGCTGCCCGAGTTCCAGCACCGCGCCGTCGCAGCCCGCTTGCACGGCGCCGAAATCGAAGGCCGCTGGCGTCTGACCACGGCCGATGCACCGACCGACCTGCGGGCCGCCTTCGATGTGGTGCGCGGCCGCGAGCGCGACAGCGGCACACCGCTGCCGCGGCTGGCGCCGTGGCGCGCCACCTTGGGCTTGGAACGCACGCAGGGCGCCTGGCGCATGGGCATCGAAGCGCAGCGGCTTGCCACCCAGCGCCGCGTGGCGGACTTCGACACCCCCACGCCCGGCTACACCTGGGTGCGCCTGTGGGCCGCCTGGCACCAGCAGATCGGCGAGCATTCGTTGCAGTGGCTCGCGCGACTGGACAACGCCGGCGACACGCTCGCCTGGCAGGCCACGGCGCTTCCGAAGGCCCGCGCGATTGCCCCGCTGGGCGGGCGCGCCCTCACGCTGGGCCTGCGCGCGACCTGGTAGCCCCGGCGGCTGCGCCTGTGCGACCATCGCGTCATGTGCGGACGCTATGTCGTGGCCTACGACCCCCAGACGCTCGTCGCGGGGTTCAGCCTCACGCGCATCGAGCCGTTCGAGCGCCGCTGGAACGTGGCGCCGCAGTCGCCGGTGCCGGTGGTCTACGAGACGCGCGACGGCGAGCGGGTGTGCGAACCCATGCGCTGGGGGCTGGTGCCGCATTGGGCCCGCGACGAGACCATCGGCGCACGCCTGAACAACGCCCGCAGCGAGGGCATGGCCGACAAGCCCTCGTTTCGCCAGGCGGTGCGCCGCCGCCGCTGCGTGCTGCCGGCCAGCGGCTTCTACGAGTGGCAACCCGTCACCCCGCCGCACGGCCGCGCGTACAAGCAGCCCTGGTACATCAGCCCCGCGACCGAACCCTGCTTCGCGATGGCCGGCCTGTTCGAAGCCTGGCGCCCACCCGGCAGCGCTGCCGATGCCCCGTGGCTGCTCACCTGCTGCGTCATCACCACGGCCGCCAATGCGCTGATGGCGCCGATCCACGACCGCATGCCAGTCGTGCTGCCGCGGCAGCACTGGTCGGCCTGGCTCGACCGCACGCAGCAGGACCCGGCTGCCCTCGCACCCTTGATGAGCGGCCTGCCCGACGATGCGATGCAAGCGCGGGCGGTCGATCGGGCCGTTGGTCGCTCGAGCGCCGATGGGCCGCAACTGATCGAACCACTGGCCCCGGTCGATCCGTCCTGACGCCAGCCAGGTGAGTCGGCGCCGCAACGCCGCAAACTGGCCGGAAGGTATCCGTTTGTTTCAGTGATCGCGACAACTGGCGCCAGCTTACGCTTGCAGCCATCATGAACCGCTTGCCGTCCACCGCCCATCCCTTGGCCCGCCCGCCGGCCAGCCGCCGCGCGGCTGAAGCCGATGCGCTGGAGTGGGAGGAGCTACCCTCGCTGGCCGACGTGCTGCAGCGCTACCGCGAACGCGGCACGGCCGCGCAGGCGGCGGCACTGGCCTGGACCCACACGCAGCCGCAAGCGCTGGACGATGGCCGCTCCGCGCGCGTCGACGCCACCGTGCCGTTCGACGAGGTGATCGACGGCTTGCACACCCGCGAGCTGGTCGGCCCCGATCTCTTCGAGCACTTCTTCGGCACGCAGCAGCCGCGCTGAGCACCTCGGCCGGCGTGCTGCACGCCTAGAATGAGCCGATGCCTCGTGCCGTACTCCACCTCGCCAGGTGTGCCCTGTTGCCGCTGGCGGGCCTGGTGACCTCCACCGCGTGGTGCGCCACCCCGGCGGCCGTGCCGCCGTCCGCTTCGGCGGCTGCCAGCGCAACGGCCCCTGGCGCATCGATGCCGCAGGGTGCACCCAGCGAGCCGACGTCGTCCGCCGAGCCCGACGCCCGCCCGCCGCTGTCGGGCATCGGCCAACGCATCTCCGAACAGGCGCGACCACTGCTGCTGCAGGTGCGCACGCTGCTCAAGACGCAAGACAGCCAGTCGTCCGTCGGCTCGGGGTTCCTCGTGTCCGACGACGGCCTGCTGGTCACCAACTACCATGTCGTCAGCCAGTACGCCTTGCAGCCCAAGCGGCATCGGCTGGTCTACGTCACCCGCGACGGACGACAAGGCGCGCTGCAGCTGCTGGCTTTCGATGTCGTGCATGACCTGGCGGTGCTGCGCGCCGCCGAACCGCAACCGCTGCAAGGACGCGGCCGCATCGCGCTGCGGCCCCAGTCCGAGCCGCTGCCCCACGGCGCGCGCATCTTCGCCCTGGGCAACCCGCTGGATGTCGGTTTCGCGGTCTCCGAAGGCACCTACAACGGCCCGGTTGAGCGCAGCTTCCTGCCCACGCTGTTCTTCGGAGGCTCGCTGAGCCCGGGCATGAGCGGCGGACCCGCAGTGGACGACCGCGGCCGGCTGGTGGGCGTGAATGTCGCTGCGCGTCGAGACGGCGAGCAGGTGAGCTTTCTGGTGCCGGCCGATGCCGTGCGCCAGTTGCTCGCCCGCGCCGGCAATGCCAGTGCCATCGTCGAGCCGGCCTGGCCGGAGATCACCCGCCAGTTGCTGGCGCACGAGGCACACCTGGTCGAGCGCTTCGTCGCGCTGCCCTGGCGCGGCGCCGGTCATCCGCGCTACACGATCCCGGTCCCCCAGGAGACCTTCATGCGCTGCTGGGGCCGCGGGTCCGGCCAGGCGGTGCGTGGGTTGCAGTTCGAACGCTCCGATTGCGTGATGGACAGCCAGGTCTTCATCAGCGGTGCCCTGCGCACCGGGCACCTCACCGTGCGTCACGAGGCCTACGATGGCAGCAAACTGGGCGCCCTTCGCTTCGCCCAGCGCTTTTCGGCCAGCTTCCAGAACGAGCACGTCGGCGCCGACGATCGCTTCCGCACCGCGCCACACTGCGTCGAACGCAGTGTCGATCGCGACGGGTTGCCGCTGCGGGCCGTGGTCTGCGTGCGCGCCTACAAGAAGCTCGAAGGCCTGTTCGACCTCAGCGTGCTGGTGGCAACGCTCGACCAGTCCACCGCTGGCGCCCAAGGGCGCTTCGACGCCCAGGGCGTGAGCTTCGCGAACGCGCAGCGCCTGGCGCGCCATTACATCGACGGCTACGCATGGATCGCCCCGAAGAACGCCTCGCGCTGATCGAGCTGTACGCGCCCCAGGACGCCCATGCGCGCGAGCGCCGTGCCATGCGCACTGTGGACGTCCATGCCTGGCCGGTGAGTCTGGGCCGTGCACTGGACTGCACCGTGGTGCTCGATGACCCCCATGTGGCCCCGCACCACGCGCGACTGGCCCGCGACTCCATGGGCCAGCTGGAGGTGCAGGTGGGCGACACCGCCAACGGCGTGCTCATCGACGGCCAGCCCTGGCCGGCTGGCAGCCGCTGCCCGCTGCCCGCGGGCGGTGCCCAGTTGCAGATCGGCGCCACGCAGCTTCGTTTGCGTCTGCCGGGCGCACTCTTGGCGCCCGAGCGCCGTCTGCTGGCCAGTGCGCCGGTGCGCAGCATCGCCGCGCTCGCCGCGATGGCGCTGGTGCTGCTGGCCTCGATGTGGGCCGGACACTGGCTGTCCCTCGATCCCGGCGCCGACCTCACCGCCTGGCTGCCCGTGCTGATGGGCCTGCCGCTGGCGGTGGCCCTGTGGTGCGGCGCATGGGCCCTGGCGTCCAAGCTGTTCCAGCACCGGTTCGACTTCCGCGGCCACCTGGCCATGCTGCTGCCCTGGCTGCTGGCCATCGAACTACTGGGCTGGCTGTGGCCCCAGGCCACCGCTGCGCTCGGTGCGGCGAGCTGGTGGGCACTGGCCCCGGCCCTGGCCATGGTGCTGGCCGCGCTGCTGGTGCGCTCCCACCTGCTGCTCGTGCTGCCGCAGCACCCGCGCGGCATCACCGCCGCCGTGGTGGCCGTGCTGCTGGCGGTGGGCGGTGCCTCGCTGGCCAACATCCACCGCAGCACCGATCGCTATACCCGCGCGCCCTACATGAGCACGCTGCCGCTGCCGGCGCTGCGGCTGCACGGCCTCGATCCGACGCAAGCCCTGCTCGACGACATGGCGCCTCTGCGCGACAAGCTGGCGGCGCGGGCCGGCAAGGCCCGCCGTGACGAGCCGGAAGACGACAGCGACGAGGAGTGAACGGAACTGCCGCGACGCAGCAGTTCCGGGGCCGCTCAGAACGGCCGCACGCCGATCCAGGCCGCATGGGCCCACATGGCAAAGCCCACCCATGCAGCAGCACCCACCGCCACGGTCGCCAATGTGGCACTCAGTTGGCCAGCCGGATAGCGGGTTCCCGCCGCGCGATCGCGCTGGCGCGCGGCGCGGTAACTCAGCACCGCCCAGACCAGGAAGCCGCCGAACAGCAGCGCGTCGGCCAGGGTCTGGTTGGCCAACAGGTGCGCCAAAGCCCATGCCTTGATGGCCAGCACCATCGGGTGGTGCAGCCGCGCCTTCACCGAATTGCGCGGCACATAGGCCGCCGCCAGCAGGATGAAGGCCGCCAGCGTGAGTGGCGAGGCCAGGTGCCGCAGCCAGGTGGGCGGGTCCCACAGCACCACCGGCTGCTGCCGGGCCAGCCCGTAGCCCCAGATGATCAGCGCAAAGCCGACCAGCGAGACCACCGTGTACAGACCCTTCCAGGCGCGCTCGCCGCGATTGGCGATGAAGCGCTGGCGCGCCGGCTCGGCCACCGCGCGGGCCGAGTGCATGCCCAGGAACAGCAGCAGGCCGAGGATCAGGACGGTCATGTAGCCTCCTTCAGACAGACGCACGCAGGCAACATCTGCGCAAACATCGATTGAATCAGAGCCCCTGGTGAAAAGTACACACTCACTTCTTCTTCAGGTTGCCCCGCACGTGCAGAGACCACAGACGGGCGAGATCCGCAGCGCCGTCCGCGCCCTGGACGGCGGCAAACGACTTCAACGCATCGTCCTGCCGACCCAGCCGGACCTGCACCATGCCCAGGTGCAGCAGCGCATCATCCGGTCGCCGCAGCCCGCCCTTGGTCTGCCCCAGCTCCATCAGCGCCAGCGCCCGTTCGTTGGCGCCGGTACCGGCCAGCGCCAGTCCCAGTGTGGCGGCAGCGTTGCCATCCTTGGCATTGCGAGCCGCGGCCTCGCTGTCGGCCAGCTGCTTCTGGTCGGCAGCGGCCGCCTTGGTGGCCTGGTCGCGCAGCTTCTGGTGTGCGGCGGCAGATGTGCCCTTGCCGAGGAGGCCTGCCACATAGCCCTCGTCCATCAGCTTCTGCGCCTCTGCCGGCAGGCCCGCCAACTGCGCGCGCTGGGCCATGTCGGCCAACTCGTCGCCTTCGAGCGTCAGCCCCACGGCCCGCTGCAGGCGGTAGACGTCCAGGCCCAGCCGCTCGTCCGAGAAGCCGGGGCGCCGTGCCGTGCGGCTGATCAGGTCCGCCCAGTAGTCGAGCTTGCCGTAGTGCAACGCCAGCTTCTCCAGCGTCGCCGTGTAGCCTGAAGCATCGCCCAGCTTGTTCTGGCTGATCGCCATCACCTTGAGCAATAGCTCGGCCGGCGGCTTGCCGGCTGCCTCATCGGCCTGCGCCAGTGCCTGGGCTTCCTTGAGCGCACCGGCGTGGTCGCCCTGGTCGTTCAGGGCCAGCGCCAAGCGCAGCCGCAGGCCCGCGTCGGTTCCACCCAGCGCCTTGTAGCTGCGCAGCAGGCGGTCGCTGGCGTCCTTCATGTTGCCCTGGACGGCAATCTTGGCGGCCGCCTCGGTGATGGGCAGCCGATCGCCGGCAGGCAGGAACGGCGATGCCAAGGCGCGCTCGAAGCTGGCCACCGATAGCGGCAGGTCGCCCGCGTTGAACGCTGCGACGGCCTTGATGCGCTGGGCCTGGTAGGTCTCGAACGGCGTGAGGCCGGCCATGGCCTCGGCCTCGGCGACCCGGGCCAGCGCCTCCTTGCCGCCGGCCGGCGTGCCGAGCTTGATCGCCTCCTGCGCCGCGATCAGCGGCTTGGCAACTTCAGCGCGCACGGCATTGGCTGGCGCGCTGGCGGCCGGTGCCGGACTGGATTGGGCCTGCGCGGGCGCAGTGGCCGCGGCGGCCACCAGGGCCGACACGACGGCCGCAAGGCGCGGCCACGGGGTTCGATGCGAACTCATGCGATGAATCCTGGATGCGTGTGACGGACGGGGAGCGCGCCAGGGCCGACTGTGGCAGCCGTGACCCTTGGGGAGCGCCGGGGCATCGCGGCGGCGCCGCGTATCCCCATGAGGCGCGAAGTGTAGGCGCGCGCCGGTTCCCCGAGTGGGCACCCTGCTTCAATCGTGCCGCGCCGCCCCTTGTCCAGATGCAACCGGCCTTGATCTTTGCGGCGGAAGGTCCAAACTAGAAAACGGGCTGACGATGGCCCGCTTCAGGAGGGTTTGCCATGCCGTCCATCCGTCCGGCTGCCGTGGCCGGTGCGTTCTATCCCGCCGATGCGCAGGCCCTGCGCGAGGCTGTCGATCGCCACCTGACCCATGCCCGCGCAGCCTCACAACGGCGTCGCACCACCGGGCAGCCACCGAAGATCCTCGTCGTGCCGCACGCCGGGTACGTGTACTCGGGCGACGTGGCCGCGCGCGCCTACGCAGAACTGGCGCCGTGGCGCGACCGCATCCGGCGCGTGGTCGTGCTCGGTCCCAGCCACCGTGTGCCGCTGCGTGGCATCGCAGCGCCCTCGGCCACCGCATTCGACACCCCGCTGGGCCGCCTGCCGGTCGACACCGAGGCCATGGGGCAGCTCGACCGCCTGCGCCCGATCGTCTGGTCCGACGAACCGCACCGGCTGGAGCACAGCGTCGAGGTCCAGCTGCCGTTCCTGCAGCGCGTGCTCGGGCCGCAGATCCACATCGTGCCGCTGGTGGTCGGCGAGGCCGGCGCGCAGGAGGTGGCGCAGGTGCTCGAACAACTCTGGGGCGCCGATGAAACACTCATCGTCGTCAGCACCGACCTGTCGCACTACCTGCCCTACAACGACGCCCGCGCCAGCGACCGCTCCACCGTCGAGCGCATCCTGCACCTCGACACCGACCTGGAAGGCGACGACGCCTGCGGCGCCGCGCCGTTGAACGGTGCCTTGCTCGCGGCCTTCCGCCACGGCCTGGCGCCGCGGTTGCTGGACCTGCGCAACTCGGCCGATACCGCAGGGGGTGACCGCCACCGCGTCGTCGGCTATGCCGCCCTGGTCTTCGAGCCGCCCGCAGCGGCGGGCGAGCGAGACAGCACCGCAGATGGCGACGCGCTGGGCAGTGCCCTGGTCGCCATCGCCCGCGACACCCTGCGCCAGGCCCTCGGCCTGCCGCCGCCCGAGGGATCCGAGCCCCCGCCGGCACACCCGGCGCTGGCCCAGCCGGGTGCCACCTTCGTCACCCTGCACGACGCCCAGGGCCGGCTGCGTGGCTGCGTCGGTCGCCTGGAGGCCACCCGCGCCCTGGTCGACGATGTGCGTGCCAACGCGCTGGCCGCCGCCTTCCACGACAGCCGGTTCAGCCCGCTGCGCCCCGAAGAGTGGCCGAGCCTGCGGGTGGAGGTGTCGCTGCTGCAGCCGCCGGAACCCGTGCCGGCGCGCACCGAGACCGACGCCCTGCAGGCCATCCGGCCTGGCATCGACGGCCTGATCTTCGACTGGCGCGGCGCCCGGGCCACGCTGCTGCCGCAGGTGTGGAAAGACCTGCCGGTGCCGCGTGATTTCATGGTGGCGCTCAAGCGCAAGGCCGGCCTGCCGGCGGACTTCTGGGCGCCCGATGTGCGCCTGTACCGCTACCAGGCCCGCGCCTACGGCCCCGACTGATCGGCCCGCGGGCCGGCGTCCGCACAGCCACGGTGCACGCATGGACATCAGCGATGACGATCTGGGCGACCACGTCGCACGCTGGTGGCACCGGCTGGACGACGACCGCCTGCAGTGCGACCTGTGCCCGCGCGACTGTCGCCTGCACGAAGGCCAGCGCGGCCTGTGCTTCGTGCGCGCACGTGGCAGCGGCGCGCGCGCCAACCGGCTGTGGCTGACCACCTGGGGCCGCAGTTCGGGCTTCTGCATCGACCCGATCGAGAAGAAGCCCCTGTATCACTACTACCCGGGCTCCAGCGTGCTGTCGTTCGGCACCGCCGGCTGCAACCTGGCGTGCAAGTTCTGCCAGAACTGGGACATCTCCAAGAGCCGGGAGATGGACCGGCTGATGGACAGCGCCACGCCCGAGGCCATCGCCCGCGCCGCACAGGCCGGCGACTGCCGCAGCGTGGCCTTCACCTACAACGACCCGGTGATCTTCGCCGAATACGCGATGGACACGGCCGCGGCCTGCCATGCGCTGGGCGTGCGCACGGTGGCGGTCACCGCCGGCTACATGCATGCCGCGCCGCGGGCCGAGTTCTACCGCCTCATGGACGCAGCCAACGTCGACCTCAAGGGCTTCACCGACGCCTTCTACCAGCAGCAGACCGGCGCACGCCTGGCGCCGGTGCTCGACACGCTGGCCTACATCCGCCACGAAACCGACTGCTGGCTGGAGATCACCACGCTGCTCATCCCGGGGCTGAACGACAGTGACGCCGAGGTGCGCGAGCTGTCGCAGTGGGTGGCGCGCGAACTCGGCGTGGATGTGCCGCTGCACTTCAGTGCCTTCCACCCCGACTACAAGCTCACCGATCGGCCGCCCACGCCGCCGGCCACGCTGCAGCGCGCGCGTCGCATCGCCCGCGATGCCGGCCTGCGACATGTTTACCTGGGCAACGTGCACGACACCGAGGGCGACACCACCTGGTGCCCCGGATGCGGCCAGGCGCTGATCGAGCGCGACTGGTACGAGATTCCGCGCTACAACCTGACACCCGAAGGACGCTGCCCGCAATGCGCGCATCAGCTGGCCGGGCATTACGATGCGCGCTGGAATGGCGCCTTCGGCCGACGCCGCATCCCGGTGCGCCTGGCTGCCTGAATCGATCCAGTGAACCCCGCGCCCCAACCGCCCGCCGGCATCGTCGAGCGCCTGACGCACGCGCAGGCGCATCACCGCGCCCTCGACCTGGTGCGCTGGGCCCGAGTGCACTCGCCGCTGCTCGGGCACCACTGGCGCGGCTGGCACCCCGACCACGACGACTGGCACGCCCTGCCGGTGACCGACAAGGCCCAGTTGATGGCCGGCTTCGACGACTGGGTCACCGACCGCGCGGTCAAGCGCGCCGATGTGCAGGCCTTCATGGCCGACCCGCGGCGCATCGGCTGCGACTACCTCGGCCGCTACGCGGTGTGGAGCAGCTCGGGCACCAGCGGCCATCCGGGCATCTTCCTGCACGACGGCGCGGCGCTCGCCACCTACGGCGTGCTGACCACCTGGCGCATGCAGCCCCAACTGCTGGCGCGCTGCCTGTGGCCGGGCACCCTGCCCACACTGACGCCGGCACGCGCCGCCCTGGTGGCCGCGCTGGATGGACACTATGCCGGCATCTCGTACTGGCGGCGCCAGCTGCGCTTGTATCCCTGGCTGGCCGGGCGCAGCCTCGAGCTGTCGGTGACCGAGCCGATCGAACTCACGTGCGAGCGCCTCACGGCCTTCGCGCCCACGTTCCTGGCCAGCTATCCGAGCATGCTGGTCGAGCTGGCCGAGCGCCAGCGGCGCGGACGCCTGCACATCCGCCCCAGCATGTTGTGGGCCGGCGGCGAGCCGTTTTCAGCCGCCCAACGCCGCTATTGCGAAGACACCTTCGGCGCGCTGGCGGCCAACGACTACGGCTGCTCGGAGGCGCTGTCCATCGCCATCGAGTGCCGCTGTGGCCGGCTGCATGTGCACGACGACTGGGTGCGGCTCGAACCGGTGGATGCCGACGACAGGCCTGTGCCAGCGGGGGTGTGGTCGCATTCGGTGCTGCTGACCAACCTGGCCAACCGGGTGGCACCTATCGTGCGCTACCGGCTCGGCGACAGCGTGCGGCTGGACACCGCGCCCTGCGCCTGCGGCAACCCCCATCGCACGCTGCAGGTGCAGGGGCGCTGCGACGACGTGCTGCAGCTCGACGGCGGCAGTGCCGGCACGGTGACGCTGTCGCCACTGGCGCTGACCAGCGCCCTCGAAGAACAGGCCGGCATCTACCGCTTCCAGCTTGTGCAGACCGGCCCGCGCGCGCTCGAGTTGCGACTCGAAGCCAGCGAACGCGCGCACGCCGCGCGCGCACGCTCGGTGCTGCTGCGCTACCTGCGCGAGCGCGAACTGCCGCGGGTGAGCGTGCGCGCCGGCGCCGAGCCGCCCGTCGTTGAAGCCAGCGGCAAGCTGCGCCGGGTGCGCCTGGCCGCGGCGGGCTGCACGCACACCCTCAGGGCATGATCTCGACGTACTCGTAGACCTCGCAGTCGGTGATCTGGCGGCGCACCGGCAGGGCCAGGCGGCTGAACCACGCCTGCGGGTCGTGCCGGTCGATCTCGCGGCCGATGAAACGCAGCAGATCGCAGATGGGCTCGACCACGTTGCCGCGGTAGCGCAAATCGTTCTTCACGTAACCCAGGTACAGGTTCTTCATGCAGTTGCCCCGGCACCAGCCGTAGGCCTCGCAACCGCCGCAGGGCATGTCGGCCGTGTGCTGCAGCGGACTGGGCTTGAGCCAGTTGCCCTTGACGCTGCCCATCAGCATGGCCGGCACGTACATCATGTCCGGGCAGGGGTAGATCTGGCCGTTGGGCATCACGTTGATCAGGTGCGAGGACACCCGGCACTGGGTGCGCCCGGCGTACAGCTCCTGCGCACGTCCGGGCAGTACCTTGTTGCGCACGATGCCCATCAGCGGAACCAGCGGATACAGCCGGTCAGTGCAGGCGAAGAAGCGCTCGATCAGCCGCACCAGCACGGCCTGCCGCCGCTCGACTGAATCGCCCGCGTACATCTCGTCGGCCACGAACTGCCAGTACAGGTAGTCGAAGGGCGAGCCGTCGGCCACCAGTTCGTCGAGTTCCTCGAAGGTGGTGGCCGGGTTGCCCCAGGTCACGCGCGCGGTGACGCTGCCGCCGATCTGCTCGCGCACCTGGCGCAGGTTCTTCAGCACCTGGCGGTAGATGCCGCGGCCTCGGTAGCCGTCGGTGATGGCTTCGCCGCCATCGATCGACACCAGCACATTGGACAGCTTGGCCAGCACCCACGGCGGCAGGTCGTCGAGCAAGGTGCCGTTGGTCTGCAGCTGGAAGCGCCAGTGCGGGAAGCGCTCCATCACCTCCAGCATCATCGGCCGGTTCAGGGTGGGCTCGCCGCCGTAGAAGGTGACGTAGACCTCCTTGCCCGGCAGATGCTCGGCTGCGAAGGCCACCAGGTCGTCGACCCCGTACTCGACATGGGTCTGCGAGCCCAGCACATCGCCCACGCCCAGCGAGCAGTAGCTGCACTTGAGGTTGCACTTCAGCGTGGTGAGCAGTTGCAGCTCGACGCGGTTGCCGATGATCGGGTCCTGGCGCGTGGCGCCGGGGGCGGACGCCGCTTCACAGCGGCGCGGATGAAATTGCAGGGGGGTCTCGTTCATGGGGCGGGCATTCTGGGTGCACAGCCAACCCTGCGCCTGGAGCGAGGTCAAAGAACTGCCCCGCTTGCAGCGCGGCGGCCATCGCAGTATGTTCAGCCCCCCGAGTCCATCGGGGCACGCCCTCGCGGCCAGGCGCAACCAGCGGCCGCCCCACAGGAGATCGCCATGGCCCACCTGAGCGGGAAGTTCGTCTGGTTCGAGCACTACAGCACCGACATCCCCGGCGCCCGCCGCTTCTACGAGGGGTTGTTCGGCTGGCACACCGAGCTGATGCCGCTGGGCGCCGAACGCTACCCGATGATCATGGCCGGCAACGACGGCGTGGGCGGCTACAGCCAGGCCGAGCCCGGAGCCGCCGCGCACTGGCGCAGCTACCTGTCGGTGGCCGATGTGGACGACGGCTACCGCCGGGCGCTGCAGCACGGCGCCGTTTCGGTGCAGCCGCCCACCGACTTTCCCCCCGTCGGGCGCGGCGCCGTCGTGCGCGACCCCACCGGTGCGCTGCTGGCGCTGTGGACCAGCGCGCAGGGCGACCCGCCCGATACCGCCACCGCACCGGCCGGCCACTTCTGCTGGAACGAGTTGACCACGCCGGACGCCGCCCGCGCGCTGGTGTTCTAC
>Ga0154020_10002914_pt1 | contig 20802 bp, 17 predicted proteins | sample Klosneuvirus_201_FD_109709 | JGI IMG/M metagenome (GOLD analysis project Ga0154020, IMG submission 109709) | Active sludge microbial communities from wastewater, Klosterneuburg, Austria - Klosneuvirus_20160825_MG | ecosystem: Engineered > WWTP > Aerobic digester > Activated sludge | place... | reverse complement strand
CGGGGGATGCCGCTCCACGATCGGAGCGCGCACGGGCGCGTTTCCCTGGACAGCGAGCTCGAGATCGTGGCAGAAGCGACGGCCCACAGCCCGGAGGTGACCGTCCTCCAGTCGATCCCTCTTTCGGCGGGCGGGTCCCGGGTCGCGGCGTCGGTCGTCAATTTCGTGGCCCGGACCGGCGAGAGCGTCGTCCTGGACGAGGCGGCGCGCGACCCGCGATTCGAGGCCGACCCCTACCTGAGGGAGCGCCAGCCCAGGTCCCTCCTCTGTCTCCCCATCCTGAGCCAGGGACGGCTCCGGGGCGTCATCTACCTCGAGAACAACCTCACCACCGGCGCCTTCACGACGGAGCGCGTGAAGATGCTCTCGATGCTCTCCGGCCAGATCGTCATCTCCATCGGCAACGCCGAGCTGGTGGAGGGTCTGGAGCAGAAGGTCGACGAGCGGACCCGGAGCCTGCGCGTCGAGAAGGAGCGGACGGAGGCGGCCCTGCTGGAAGCCGAGCGCGCCCGGGGAGAGGCCGAGGAGCACCAGAGACGGGCGGAGGAGGCGAGCCGGGCCAAGAGCACCTTCCTCGCCAACATGAGCCACGAGCTCCGGACGCCGCTGAACGCCGTGCTCGGCTTCGCGCAGCTCATGGCCCGGCGCCGGGGACGCGACGCGGAGGACCTCGAGCAGCTCGAGATCATCGGCCGCGCGGGAGAGCACCTCCTGGGGCTGATCAACGACGTCCTCTCCCTGTCCAAGATCGAGGCGGGTCAGATCACGCTGGCGCGCGCCCCCTTCCCGCTCGCGCCGATGCTCGAGGGCCTCGCCGACATGCTGCGCGTGAAGGCCGACAGCAAGGGCGTGGACCTCACCTTCGAGCCCGCGGGAGGGCTTCCCGCGCTCGTGGCGGGGGACGAGAGCCGGCTGCGACAGATTCTCCTCAACCTGCTCAGCAACGCCGTCAAGTTCACCGACCGGGGGCACGTCGTCCTGCGAGCCTCCTGGAAGGACGGCCGGGGGCGGTTCGAGGTCGAGGACACGGGCCCAGGAATGACCACCGACGAGCTGGCCCGCCTGTTCCAGCCGTTCGTGCAGACGGCCACCGGCGAGAAGTCGAAGGAGGGGACGGGCCTGGGGCTCGCCATCAGCCGCGACTTCGCGCGCCTCATGGGAGGCGACATCACGGTCGTGAGCGAGCCGGGGAAAGGGGCGACCTTCACGGCCGCGATCGACCTGCCGGCGGCCCGGGCGAGCGAGTCGGCGCCGGCACGCGGTGAACGGCGCCGCGTCGTGGGGCTCCATGAGGGACAGCCCCCCTGCCGCATCCTCGTGGTGGACGACGTCCTCGAGAACAGGCTCCTCCTGGCCAGGCTCCTCCAGTCCGTGGGGCTCGAGGTCCGGGAGGCGACGAACGGCGAGCAGGCGGTGGAGCGCTGGAGGGACTGGAATCCCCACCTGATCTTCATGGACCTGCGGATGCCGGTCCTGGACGGCCGCGCGGCCACGGAGCGGATCCGGGCCGAGGAGCGATCCGCCTCGAGCGACTGCCGGGAGCGCGTGAGGATCGTGACCCTGTCCGCGAGCGCGTTCCCGCACGAGACCGAGTCGATGGGCGACTGGGGTGGCGACGCCTTCCTGGCCAAGCCGTTCCGGGAGGAGGCGCTGTTCGGAAAGGTGGCCGAGCTGGGCGTCCGGTTCGTCTACGAGGCCGAGGCAGCCGTGGAAATCGAAGCGCCGGCCAGCAACGTCCTCACCGTGGCTCGCCTGGCGGCGCTACCGCGGGCGCTCCGGGAGCCGCTCAGGGCCGCGCTGGCGGGGGGCGACGACGAGGCGGCCCGGGCCGCCGCCGAGGTCGTCCGCGCTCACGACGGTCCGCTGGCCGACGCCCTGGATGGAGCCCTGCACCAGTACCGGTTCGACGATCTCCTGAGCCTGCTCGAGCAGGTGGACCCGTGACGGGCGCCGCCGTGGTGAACGTCTTCCTCGTGGACGACACCCCGGAAAACCTGGGCCTCCTCTCGGGGATTCTCCGCGGCGCGGGCTACAGCGTCCGGATGGCCGACAACGGCCGGCGCGCGCTCGCGATGGTGGAGGCGCTGCTCCCCGAGCTCGTCATGCTCGACATCACCATGCCCGAGATGGACGGCTACGAGGTGTGCCGGGAGCTGAAGGAGCGGACGGCCACGGCCGGCATCCCGGTGATCTTCATCAGCGCCCTCTCGGAGCCGCTCGACAAGGTGAAGGCGTTCAAGACGGGCGGGGTGGACTACGTCACCAAGCCGTTCGACGCCGACGAGGTCCTGGCCCGCGTGGAGACCCAGCTCCGGCTCGATCGCCTCCGGCGCGAGATGGAGGCCAAGAACCGCGAGCTGGCGCGCCTCGGCGAGCTGAAGAACCGGTTCATCGGCATCGCCGCCCACGATCTCCGGACTCCCCTGACCGCGGTGATCGGGTACAGCGAGGTGCTGCTGGACCAGGGGGCGGGCGGGCGCGACCGGGAGATGCTGAAGCGGATCCAGCGCGCCGGCGAGTTCATGCTCCGGCTGGTCAACGACCTCCTGGACCTCTCCGCCATCGAGGCCGGCAGCATCCGCCTCGACCTCGCCCCGACCGACCTCCTCGCCCTCTCGCGCTCCAGCGTGGAGCTCCATGCGACGCTGGCCGCGCCGAAGCGGATCGCCGTGGAGCTTCTCGCCGACGGCCCGCTCTTCGCCCGCGTGGACGAGGTCAAGCTCGAGCAGGTCCTGAGCAACCTCGTGGGCAACGCGGTCAAGTTCTCGGCCCCCGGTACGCGCGTCCTGGTCTCGCTCCGGCGGGACGGCGCCCTGGCCCGGTTCGCCGTCGAAGACCAGGGACCGGGAATCCCGGCGGGCGAGCTGGAGCGGATGTTCGAGCCCTTTCAGACCACGAGCGTCAAGAGCACCGCGGGAGAGAAGAGCACCGGCCTCGGCCTCGCCATCGTCAAGAAGATCGTGACCGCGCATGGCGGCGCGATCCGCGCGGAGAGCGAGGTGGGCCGCGGCACGACCTTCCACTTCGCGCTCCCGCTCGAGGCGGGAGTCCTGACCGAGTAGGCGCGTCCGAGCGGGCTCGCCGTGGCGCAGGAGACAAGGATCTCGATCAGGAGGTGTGAATCGAAGCACTGGAAGTGGAGTGTTGGCATTGTCGGAACGAACCGAACCTCCTATCGTCGAGACGATGAGGACGTCTATCGGGAGGACAGCGATCGCTCGTTCGGGTGATGAGGCGGGTCGATCATGAGCCCCGATCGGAAGCGGCAGCGTCTCCTGTTCCTCGGGCTCGCCGTACTGACCGTCGGCGGCTGCGCCCGCCGCCCGCCGTCCGAGCCCCGCGAGCTGCGGATCGCGATCGAGGAGACGCTCGAGTCCCTGGACCCCGCCACCGACAGTCTCAACGCCTGGGCCGTCCTCGGAAACGTCTTCGAGCCCCTCGTCGCTCAGGGAGCCGACCTTCGAATCGAGCCGGCGCTCGCCGTCGGCTGGGCGACGCCCGAAGAGACTCTCTGGAGCTTCGAGCTACGCCCGGGCGTGACGTTTCATGACGGGACGCCGCTCTCCCCCGCGCGCGTCGTGGCCGGAATCGAACGCGTCCGAAACGACCTTGGCTCGTCCGCCCGATCGTGGCTCGCCTCCGTGGCGTCGATCGAGGCGGCGTCACCTTTCCACGTGCTCGTGAGGACGCGCGGCCCCGACCCGCTTCTCCTGTACCACCTCGCGCAGGTCCCGATCGCACTCGGGAAGGATCCGCGGGAGGTGACCGCCCATCCCGTCGGAACGGGTCCCTATCGCGTCGCCGGAAGGGCCGATGGTGGCCTCAGCGTGGAAGCGTTTCCCGGCTGGTGGGGCCCGGCGCCCAAGGTCCGGCGGGCCCGGTTCGTTCCACTCCCGGAGAGTGCAGGCGTGGCCGAGGCGCTCACCCGGGGCCGGATCGACCTGGCGAAGGTACCGCTCGTGGCCGGGGGTCCGGCGTCGTTCCCGTTTCCGACGGAGGAGGTGCGCGGCCTGTCGACGATGTTCCTGTGGATTAAGAACCTCGGCCGGGCTGCCGAAAACCCTCTGGCCGACGTCCGCGTGCGGCGCGCCCTCACCCTGGCGCTCGACCGTCGCGCGATCGCGGCCCGGGCGACCGGGCGTCCCGACTCGGCTGCCCGCCAGCTCGTACCGGCGGCGATGTTCGGCTATCAGCCCGAACTCGTCCCGGAAGCGACGGACATCGCCGCGGCTCGACTGTTACTCGCCTCCGCGGGGTACGCCGGCGGCGTCACCCTCGATCTGGCCTTCCGGGAGACTCCGCTCGCGAGGCTCACGGCCGAGGCCGTTGCGGCCGACCTCGAGAAAGCGGGAGTGCGCGCCCACCTCCGCGCCGTCAGCTACGAGGAGTCCCTGCGGCCCACCCGGGAAATTATCCGGGGGCTCTTCGTCGGCTTCTGGGCGTTCGACGTTCCCGATGCCTCGAGCTTTCTTTCCGATTGCGTGCGGACGCGGGATCTGGGCCTGTCGCGCGGCCTCATGAACCAAGGCTTCTCGAGCCCGCGGATGGACGACCTCATCGACCGCGCAGCCGCGCTCAACGACGCGGCCTCCCGGCTCGACATGGTCCGAAACGCCTTCTTGCTGGCAAACGAGGAAGTGCCCGTCGTGCCCCTCTTCGAGGTGGTGCGGATCTGGGGACACGCCAGGGACATCGCATACCGGCCGCGGGCCGACGAGAGGATCGTCCTCACGGAGATCGCATACCGCGCGACCTCGGCTTTCCGAGCACCAGCAGGTACCGGTGGCGGTGATTCCGGGGGGCGCGCTCGGCCCAGTCCTCCACCTTCTGGTTCGCGGCCCCGGTAGGCACGTCACGGCGATCGCGAGGCGGCACCCCACCGGGAGAGGGACGTGCCCCAAGAGGTCGGCTTTGCATCGCCTCTCCGAGAACCTCCGCGAGATCCGGCCTCGAGCCGAGAAGCGCCTGTTCGGGCCTCGTCTTTCGATCGTCACCGATCGTGCGGCCTTGAACCGCTGCGCCAGGAATCAAAAAAGCTCGGTGTCCTCATTTCGGCACGTCTTGCCGATTGCATTGAAAAACTTGCCGAACCGCCAGCGACCGGTGACCTACTCACGTCCCTCGCGCCGCCTCGCGAGCTCGCGCTGCAGCTCGGCGAGGCGATCCACGAGGTCGAGGATCACGGCGACGCCGTGGAGGTTGACGCCGAGGTCCGCGCGGAGGCGGGAGATCGCAAGCAGGCGCCGGAGACAGGCGGCGTCGAAGCGCATCTCCTCGCCCGTCCTCTCCGCCGGCTCGATCAGGCCGAACTCGACGAACCGCTCGACGAGGACCGGGTGCAGCCCGACGCGGGCAGCTGCCGCTTCGAGGGTCAGGTACTCGCGGGGGGTGCTTCGGAGGACGAGCGGGTAGCGCACGGTGATCATCCGGGGCCTCCGTTCGTCGCCGCGCGCGCGTCGAAGCGCGAGGTGGCCGCAATCTCGAGGTAGAGCTTCCTCTCCGCGTCGTCCAGGTGCGGAGGGTTGACGATCCGGAGCCGGAGATACGCGTCGCCACGCCCGCCGCCGCGCCTGTTCAGCCCCTCCCCACGGAGCCGCAATCGCTGTCCCGTCTGCGAATCGGGCGGGATCTTCATCACGATCTCGGGCGGCGACTGGAGGGTGGGCACCCGGACCTTCGCACCGAGCGCTGCCTCCCACGGCGAGACCCTAAGCTCGGCCTGGATGTCGTCTACGCCCACCACGTGGAAGATCGGATGCGGCTCGAGCCGCACGCGAAGGAGCAGATCGCCGGGCGGTCCCTTTCCGTGGCCTGGCCCGCCCTGTCCGGCCAGGCGGATGACGGTGCCTTCTCGCGTTCCAGCCGGGACGTTGACCTCGAGGGTCACCGGCCCGCTCGGTCCCCGAAGGCTCAAGGTGTGGCGCCCGCCGGCGTGCGCCGCCTCCAGGCTCAGCGCGATCTCGGCCTCGAGGTCCTGGCCGGCCAGGTCGACGCTCGCCGCTCCCCTCCGGCCGCCGAAGAGCCCCTCGAAGAAGTCGCTGAAGTCCTGATCGCCGCCCGCCCTGCTGTCGGGACGGGGCGCCTGCCAGCCCGGCGGGGGCGTGAAGTCCTCACCCGGGTCGCGGTTCGCGCCGACCTGGTCGTAGCGCGCGCGCTTCTCGGGGTCGGACAGGACGGTATTGGCCTCGTTCAGCTCCTTGAAGCGGGCGTCCGCGGTCTTGTCGGTCGGGTTGACGTCGGGGTGGTGCTTGCGGGCGAGCCGGCGGTACGCCTTCTTGATGTCGCCCGCGCTGGCGGTGCGAGGGACCCCGAGCACTTCGTAGTAGTCCCGGAATTTCAAGGTCTCGCTCCCTCTCCGCTACTCCGCGACGCGTACCCGGGCGGCGCGGAGGAGCTCGCCGTTCCAGAGATAGCCGCGGCCCGCCTCGTCGACGACGGTTCCCGGTGCGCCGTCGAAGTCTCGAACCGTGGCCAGCGCCTCGTGGCGCGTCGGGTCGAAGCTCTGGCCGACACTCTCGAACGACTTCACTCCCTCTGCCTCCAGAAGGCTCCTCAGCCGGCGCTGCATCCCGTGGAGGCCTTCCGCCACCGACTCCGGCGATTCGTCGACGTGAGCCAGCGCGCGATCGAAGCCGTCGGCCAGGTCGACGAGGGCGAGCAGCAGCGCCCGCTTGGCCTGCCGGGCGGCCACGTCGCGATCGCGTTCGACCCGGCGTCTGTAGTTCTCGAGCTCGGCCCTCGCCCGGAGGGCGCGGTCGCGCTCGTCCTTCACCTCCGCGCGGAGCCCCTCGAGCTCGGCCTGTTCCGACAAAACCTCCGTCATCCTTCGAGCGCTCTTCATTTCCGCGTGTACTCGGCGTCGACGACATCCGGAGCCGCCTCGCTGCTGGCGGGCTTGGCGCCCTCGGGACGCGCGGCTCCTGCCGCGGGCAGCCCTGCGTGCAGCTGCCGCAGGTCGTCGGCCAGCTTCCGCAGCCGAGCGACGTCGCCCGACTGTCCCTTGACCAGCTTGCGGACCTCCTGGATGAGCTGCTCCGCGCGCGCTTTCTCGTTCAGCGGGACGCGGTCGGCCTGTGCGTGGATCTCGCGCTCCACCTGATAGGCGATCGTGTCGGCCCCGTTGCGTGCCTCCGCTTCCTCGCGGAGCTTCTTGTCGTCCGCCCCGTGAGCCGTCGCGTCGGCGACCATTCGATCGATCTCGGTCTTCGAGAGCTGAGTGGAGCCCTCGATCGTTATCTTCTGCTCCTTCTTCGTCTCCTTGTCCTGGGCGCTCACGGTCAGGATTCCGTTCGCGTCGATGTCGAAGGCCACCTCGATCTGCGGCTGACCGCGCGGCGCCGGACGGATCCCCTCCAGCCGGAAGTGCCCGAGCGTCCGGTTGTCGCGGGCCAGCTCGCGCTCACCCTGCAGGACGTGGACGTCCACGGCGGGCTGGTCGTCCTCGGCCGTGGAGAACGTCTCGGAGCGCCGGACGGGGATCGTCGTGTTCCGTTCGACCAGGTGGGTCATCACTCCCCCGAGGGTCTCGAGGCCGACGGAGAGCGGCGTCACGTCGAGGAGGACCACACCCTTCACCTCTCCCGCGAGGACCGCGGCCTGGATGGCCGCGCCCACCGCGACGACCTCGTCGGGATTGACCGACTGGTTCGGCTCCTTCCCCCCGGTGAGCTTGCGAACGAGCGCCTGCACCGCGGGAATGCGCGTGGAGCCGCCGACGAGGACGACCTCGTCGATCTCCCGTTCGGTGAGCTTGGCGTCGGTCAGGGCCTGCTTGAAGGGCCCGACGCAGCGTTCCACGAGGTCGGCCGTGAGCTGGTCGAACTTCGACCGCGTCAGCTTCGCTTCGAGGTGCTTGGGCCCCGAGGCGTCGGCGGTGATGAACGGCAGGCTGAAGCTCGTCTCGACCTGGCTCGAGAGCTCGATCTTTCCCTTCTCGGCGGCCTCCAGCAGCCGCTGCAACGCCTGACGATCCTTGCGCAGGTCGATGCCCTGCTCGCGCTGGAAGTCCTCGGCCATCCAGTCCACGATCCGCTTGTCGAAGTCGTCCCCTCCCAGATGGGTGTCGCCCGCCGTGGACTTCACCTCGAACACACCGTCGCCGACCTCCAGCACCGAGACGTCGAACGTCCCGCCGCCCAGGTCGAAGACGAGGATCGTCTCGTTGCCCTTCTTGTCGAGGCCGTAGGCGAGGGCCGCCGCCGTCGGCTCGTTGATGATGCGCAGCACGTTCAGGCCGGCGACGGCGCCGGCGTCCTTGGTGGCCTGGCGCTGGGCGTCGTTGAAGTACGCGGGGACCGTGATCACAGCGTCCGTGACCTTCTCCCCGAGGTAGCGGCTGGCGTCCTCGACGAGCCGGCGGAGGATCTGCGCCGAGACCTCCTCGGGAGCGTAGAGCTTGCCCGCCACGTCGAACCGGACCGCGTCGTTCGGACCGGCGACGATCGAGAACGGCAGGTTCCGGAGCTCCGACTGGACCTCGGCAAACCGGCGGCCGATGAAGCGCTTCGCCGAGTAGACCGTGTTCTGCGCGTTGAGTACGGCCTGACGTCTCGCCAGCTGGCCCACGAGCCGCTCCCCGTTCTTGGCGAACCCGACCACCGAGGCCGTCACACGGTTTCCCTCGTTGTTGATGATCACCGTCGGCTGACCACCCTCCATCACCGCGACCACCGAGTTCGTGGTCCCCAGATCGATGCCGATCGCCTTGGCCATGGACTACCTCCGACCCGATGTATGGGGCGCTTCGCCCTCTTGGGATGAGAAGTAACGAGCAACCCGCGTGCCACGTACGTTCGGGCAGGCTTCTCGAGCAGACCGCCGGCTCTCGTCTCGAAAAGTCCGAGGCTCATCCTGGTTACACTCGACGCTCACAGGTGTCTCGCGAGATGAGCACGACCAGAAACGCCGGGGTGGGGACGTACGCCGCTCCGCCTCGTCCGATCCGCCTCCTGGTGGGGGCCGTGACGTTCCTGTTTTTCGCCCTCAACACCGTCTTCTGGTGCACGCTCCTCTTCGCCCTCACGTTCCTGAAGTTCCTCGTTCCGATCGCCGCGTGGCGCAGGCTTTCTTCGCGGGGCCTCATCCGGATCGCCGACGCGTGGATCGCCGGGAACTCCCTCGGGCTCGCCCTGACGCAGGGGACGCGCTGGGAGGTGGAGGGGCTCGAGGGGCTCGATCCCCGCGCGTCGTATCTCGTCCTCTCGAACCATCAGTCGTGGGTGGACATTCCGGTTCTGCAGAAGATCTTCCTCGGGAGGATTCCCTTCCTCCGCTTCTTCCTGAAGCGGGAGCTCATCTGGGTTCCCTTCCTGGGTGCGGCGTGGTGGGCTCTGGACTTCCCGTTCATGCGCCGGTATCCGCGCGCCGTGCTCGAGGAGCATCCGGAGAAGCGGGACGATGACCTCGAGGCGACGCGCCGCGCCTGTGAGCGCCTTCGGGACGGCCCCTTCTCGATCCTCAGCTTCGTCGAGGGGACGCGCTTCACGCCCGGGAAGCGGGAGCGGTCGGGCTCCCCGTTCCAGTACCTCCTCCCGCCGAAGGTCGGCGGGCTCGCCTTCGCGGCGGCCGCGGCCGGCCAGGCGATCCAGGCGATCGTGGACGTGACGATCGTCTATCCGGCGGGGCTCCCCACCTTCTGGGACGCGATCTCGCGAGGTCTGCCGCGGATCGTGGTCCACGTCCGGAAGCTGCCGATTCCGGCCGAGTGGTTCACGGCGAATTACCTGGACGACCCCGCCTTCCGCGAGCGGATCCAGACGCACGTCCGGAAGCTGTGGGAGGAGAAAGACGGGGAGATCGGACGCGTCATGGGCCGCGATTCCTGAGGGCGCCGTCACCGCCGGTCGAGCCGGTTCGAGCGAGCGTGAAACAGAAAGCGGCTCCGTTCGTAAGTCTGCGCAAGGGTTCTTCGCGCAACAGGCGATTCATCATCTCGATCTCGGAGGAAGCTCGAGGCAGGTGTGCCGGAACCTGGTTGCGGCGCCCTCGCGTGGCCAGGCAGGAGGACTTGCATGCTTCGACACCTCACCTCTCTCGCCCTGGTCGCGCTCGCCTTCGGTTCCGCCGTTCAGGCTCAACCGTCGCCGACCTCGTCCGTTCCACCGGACTCGCCCCGCTGGGAGCTGCAGGGGCGCGCCAAGGTGGCCGAATACCTGGGCCGCTCCTGCATTCACCTCGACGGCGGCGCCGCGATCCTGAAAGACCTCGAGCTTCGCGACGGCGTCCTCGACGTGGACGTCGCGACCCCGGCCAGCCGCGGGTTCTTCGGCATCCAGTTTCGCCTCGCGAACGACGGCGCGAACGGCGAGTGGGTCTACCTGCGGCAGCACAAGTCGGGGGCTCCCGACGCGATGCAGTACACGCCGGTCCTCAACACCGGCGCCAACTGGCAGATCTACAACGGGCCCGGCTTCACCGGCGCGGTCGACATCCCGAAAGACGCCTGGTTTCACCTGCGTCTCGAGGTGAAAGGCGCGCAGGCGAAGCTCTTCGTGAAGGACATGGACAGGCCCGCTCTCGTCATGAACGACCTGAAGAGCGGCATCGAGAAGGGTCTGATAGCGCTACATGTCCTGACGGGCACGACCTACTTCTCGGGCTTCGAGGTGCGTGAAACGCCCGCGGCGCCCTGGGAGCGACACCAGCCTCCGATGCCCCCGGACACGCTCATCCGGTGGAGCCTCTCGCCTTCCTACGACGCGCTGACACGGAATCTCGAGCGACCGCTCTCGCCGTCGGAGCGCGACGCCATCAAGTGGCAGGACGTCGAGGCGGAGCCGCCGGGCTTCGTCGTCCTCTACCGCCATCGAGAGGCTCCGCACCTCCGGGTCACGTTCCAGGGCGACTTCTCGAAGCGGCTGGAGCCGCAACCGGGGATGAAGGTCGTGTACGCCAGGACCACGATCGTCTCCGACCGCGATCAGGTCCGGAAGCTCTCCATCGGCTACAGCGACGACGTCAGCGTCTTCGTGAACGGCAAGATCCTCTACCGCGGCCGGAGCGCACAGGGATTCCGCGACCCGGGCTTCCTCGGAATCGTGAATCCCGAGAACGACGCGATCTACCTTCCTCTGAAGAAGGGTTCCAACGAGCTGATGCTCGCCGTCAGCGAGCTCGGGGGCGGGTGGGGTTTCATGTGCCGCCTGACGGATCTCGAAAGGTGAGAGAGTGGAGGGATGAGCGTTCGCTTTGACGTCGACGGACCCGTCGCCATCGTCACCCTCGACCGGCCCGAGGTCCGCAATGCCGTCGACGGGCCCACCGCCGCCGCGCTCGCCGAGGCCTTCCGACGCTTCGAGGCGGACGAAGCCCTCGCCGTGGCCGTCCTGACGGGCGCGGGCGGGACGTTCTGCTCGGGGGCCGACCTCTCGGCGTTCGGCACTGACCGGCAGAACCGGCTCGACCCCGAAGGCGACGCGCCGCTGGGCCCTTCGCGGATGACGCTCGCAAAGCCGGTCCTCGCTGCCGTCGAGGGCCATGCCGTCGCGGGCGGCCTGGAGCTCGCGCTCTGGTGCGACCTCCGCGTCGCCGCCCGGGACGCGGTCTTCGGGGTCTTCTGCCGCCGCTTCGGCGTTCCCCTCATCGACGGCGGCACCGTCCGCCTGCCGCGCCTGATCGGGATGAGCCACGCGCTGGACCTGATCCTGACGGGTCGCGGCGTCTCTGGCGAGGAGGCCGTCCGGATGGGCCTCGTCAACCGCTCCGTCGAGCCCGGCCAGGCGCTGACGCGAGCGCTCGCGGAGGCCCACGCCCTGGCGAAGCTTCCCCAGCGCTGCCTCCGTTCGGACCGCCTGTCGGCTCACGAGCAGCTCGAGCTCTCCCTGTCCGAGGCCCTGAAGCGGGAGTTCCAGCGAGGTCTCGACGTCATCCGCTCCGGGGAGACGGCTGCGGGCACCGGGCGCTTCCGCTCCGGCGAAGGGCGCCACGGAACGGCGCCAGTCCCGAAGGACCCGCGCTCGTCCACGTGACCGGAGTTCCTTCGCCCGAGCGGGAGGCGTCGTCGACCGGCTCGCGTCAGCGGCGCCTGCCGGCAGCGACGGCGAGCTCGGGCTCGTCCTCGACCTCGACGTCGACGTCGTCCTCGTCCTCGGTTTCCGGCAGCTCCAGCCGCCACCCGTTCGGCGGTGTCAGGTCCTTCGGATCGCGATCGTCGAAGCGGGGCGCATCCGCGCCGCGGTGGAGGATCGCGAAGGCGCTCCGGCAGAGGCACGAGGCGTCGAACCGGAAGGGGCGGCGGCGAAAAGCCCGCACGCGGCGGACACCGCAGGCGGGGCAGTCGATCCCGACGAGGACGTGCGTGTTGGCGCTCATGTAGTGGAGCGTTGGCCGGGAGGTTTCCATGCGGGAGACTGTAGTCGCCGAGGCGCTCGCGACGCGGTGACGGGCCTCACGGCGGAATCCGTTTCACGTCACGACAGGCGTGACGGCCGTCACACAGGGTGACGAGGACGGCTGCCGCCTCAGCGCGGAAGGATCGTGCGTGGGTCGTTCGTGGCCGCGTCGATCACCGACGCATAGGCCGAGAAGGCCCCGTCCGCGGTCGGCGTCGAGAGGACCAGGCGGGCTCCCGCGACGTCCACCGTGACGCCAACCTCTCGTACGACCCGTGTCACCTGACGCATCCCGAGCGCCGGAAGCCGATAGCGCCTGGACCCGAGAACGACGCCGTCGCTCCCCACGAGGGAGACGTCGACGTCGAGCTCCGTCTCTTCGGCGTTCGCGAGGACGAGATTCGTCCGGAAAGCTCCGTCCTCTCGCACGCCGACGAGGCTCTTCGGCGCTCCGGTCCGGATCCAGTCCCGCGCGGCGAAGGCCGGAACGCTCTGGCCGAAGGAGCCCCCGGAGGCCGCCGGCGTCGATGTGAGCGCGACCGCGGCGAGCGCGTCCGACGTCGAGGTCAGCCGGATCGAGCCGTAGTCGGCCCCAGGGAAGAGGGAGGAGAGGAGGTCGGCGTAGGTCGCGGACTTGCCCGCCGCCAGCGAGAACGTCCTCTCGGACCCGTCTCGCCCGTCGACGTCGTGCCCCAGATACTTCAGCGTGAGCGACGCGTCGGAGCTGCCGGTGTTCGCCACGACGAGGTCCGTCGTGTAGAAGCTGCCGCCCGTGCCGGCGAGGTGCGCGCTCGACGGAACGATCCAGGTGCTCGAGGGTGCGGCGGTTCCGTGGGCGAGCCGGATCGCGTCCTGGATCGCCGGCTCCGGGTTTCGCACGTCGGCGGCGTAGATCTCGAGGTAGGAGGCGCCGTTCGAGAGAGCCTTCCGGACCGCCTCGGCGAGGTTGCCGGGATAGGTGCCCCCCATCCGGCCCGTCGGGTCGTCCGTGGCCGACCAGATCGTCTGATAGCCGAGCGACGTTCGCGCCGCGATGTCCAGATAGTCCCGGGTCCGCTGGCTGCCATCCGCGTTCAGGTCGGCCGCGAACACCCAGAACGACGTGCCGTGGAGGTCGAGGGTGTCGCTCATCAGATCCCGGTAGAAGGACGCGTCGCGCTCCGGCGCGCAGATCAGATCGTTCACGGCCGGCGACACGAACTTGGCCGTTCCCGGAAACGCCTCGTGCAGAACGTCGACCATCTGTTTCCACGCCGAGAGGTACTTGCTCCGGTCGTACGCCAGCGCTTCGCCCAGCTTCCCGTCGCGACAGGCGACGAGGTTCAGCTCCGAAACCGGCACCACGGCGCTCACGTCGAAGATCGTCGCGAGGGTGCCCCGCTCGGCGAGATGCCTCGCCAGCGCCCGGAGAAAGAGGCTGTAGCGTTCCAGGTAGACCGGATCCCAGGGGACGACGTCGGTCACGGTGTTCCCCCGGATGTCGGTTCCCGTGTAGTACGCCGCGCCCGCGGCGGCCAGCCAGTCCGGCGTTCGGGGCGACGCCATGAGGTGAAGCGTCACACGCTTGCCCCGAGCTCTGGCTTTCTCGATAGCGCCGTCGATCGCGGCGAACGAGTACTCGTCCTTCCTGGCCTCGATGCGCGCCCAGCCCTCCTGGAGGGCGACCCCGTCGACGCCGGCGTGATCTAGGAGCGACGCGAGGGTCGCGTCGCCGCTGTTCGTCAGGGCGAAGACGAGGGCGCGACCCGCCGCTTTCGCCGAGACGTCGGGGCGTTTGCTCGTGGCCTGCGCGTGGACGGGCCCTGTGCCTGCAGCGACGCAGCCGAGAGCCATCGCCGCCGCGACGACCGCCGGGCCCGAGAGACGGACGAGGCTGATGGAGCGCGCAACGACAGTCGCCGACATGGGAGGGACATATCACGGTTCACGTGACGCAGCGCACCACCTCGGTTCGAGAGCCGTCCTATCGTCCCGAGCGTGAGAGGCCTCCACGCGGCGGGCCGGCTCCCGGCGATCGGGCTCCTGACGATCGGGCTCCTGTCCCCGTTCCCCTGCGCCGGCGCCGGTCCTGAAGGGGTGCCACGAATGAACCTGAACGAGCTGAGACGACAGTTCGCGGAGGCCTTCTCTCTCGATTTCGACCTGGTCCGCGACGAGGTCCGGGAGAAGGACGGAGCGCCTTACTGGCTGGCCCATGCACGGGCGAAGAGGAGCGGCGAGTTCGTCTTCAGGCACCTGTTCGAGACGCCGCACTACGGCTACCGCTACCACGACGACGAGATGCGGGTCTTCGTATCCGAGAGCGGGTGCCGGCGCGAGGTGCGCGACGACCTCCGTCCGCAGCCCTTCTGCGTCGGCGACACCGTGATCATCCCGATCCTCGTGGCGGACCGCGTCGTCGATCACACCTTCCGGAACGTGAGCCGTTTTCCTCGCTACTACTCCTCGCCGTTCCGGAGCGAGCTCGGCGCCGCCCTGTCGGTCTCGGAGGAGAGCCCCGCGGGCGTGCCGTTCCTCAGGACCATCGGGCGGGAGATGCACCACTCCGTCCATCGCGGCTTGAATCGCACCTCGCTCCACTTCCAGGTGTTCTTCGAGGCGCTGGAGGTCGGCCGCTTCGATCTCGAGCTGTCGCCGCGCCTACCCGTCGCCCTCGCGGGCCACTCCGGCCCCGGGTCGGCCGTCCGCCGCTCGATCGTCATCGTGCCTCGCGGTGCCCCGATCGCCGAGCTGGTGGCAGAGGAGTCCGTCTACGAGACCGACGAGAAGTCGGAGAATCCGCGCGTCTCGTCGTCGGGAGGGACGAGCTATCCCGTCAGCGTCCTGATGTTGCGACCTGGCGACCGGTTCAGCCTGACCTACGGCGAGATGGTCGTCCCGGCGACCGAGGAAACGCTCGAGGCTGCGAGGGAGGTCACGCCAGCGATCCAGGGCCGTCCGTTCTCGCTCGACACGGTGTCCGGATACACCGCCTGGCTCCCGTCGCCCTCTTACGACCCGGCCGAAGGACCGTACCTTCGCTGGAGCTTCGTCGCCAGATCCATGCCGGACGGATCCGGAAGCTGGTATCACCCGGACTCCGTTTCATGGGTCGATCGGAACGAGGTGTCATGGGAGACGTGCCTCCCCGAGCGGATGCGGCGCGTTCAGGCGGGAATCGGCGACGCGGAAGTCGAGGCCTATCGCTCCTACCCAAGACAGACGCACGCCTTCCCGTTCCTGGTCGGCGTTCTCGATATCGGCCCTGCTGTCGTGATCGCCGACGCGACGGGGCTCCTCGCCCTCGACAGGTCCGACGGCTCCGTCCTCCTCGACTTCGACGCGTCGCGGCCCGACAGGGACGGCGCCGAGCGCCTCTGGTTCGACGCGGGCTCGTACGCGATCACCTCCAGCACGGGCCGCACCACCGGTCCCGTGAAAGGTGGCCGCTTCCTCGCGGACGCCGGCACGCGCCTCGTCTACTTCAACGGGTCGACGCTCGCGGTCTTCTCGAAGGAGGGTCTCCGGCCGCTGGGTCGGGTCCACTACGAATCGGCGACGCACGACCGCGTTCGCAAGCCCGGTCGCGTCGCCGCCCGGATCCCTCTACTGGATCTCGACGTGGCGCTCGACGGTGTGATCCATCTGAGGTAGGTGACATGGCACGCCGCACAGGAAGGTAAACTCGCCCGCCGTGTCGCGCGAGAGACTTGCCAAATCCCTGGCCCGGTCCGTCGCGGGTGACGCCTGGTACGGGTCCTCGCTCGAAGCCCTGCTGAAGGACGTCTCGGCCGAGGACGCCTCGGCGCATCCGATCGACGGGGCGCATTCGATCCACGAGATCGTCCGCCACGTGGCGTCTTGGATCGACGAGGTGGCGTCGCGGCTCGAGGGGCGGGCGCCCGTCCTCCCTGACGACGAGAGCTGGCCGAAGGGAGCGGAGGCGTGGGGTGAGACGCGCGTGGCGCTCACCGCCGCGGCCAAACGGCTCGAGGCGGCGCTGGCACAGTTCCCGGACGATCGTATGGGCGAGCGGGTGGGGACGCGACGCGATCTGGCTCTCGGGGCCGGTGTGTCTTTCGAGACGATGCTCCTCGGCCTGGCCCAGCACAACGCGTATCACGGCGGTCAGGTGGCTCTCCTGGTGCGGGCGCTCGACATTCCGGGACGGGCCTCGACCGACGGATCTGGCATGAGCTCACGCCGCGGCCGGCCGAGATCGTGATCTTGAAGCCGCGCCGGACGTCGGCGGACGGCTCAGTGGTGGTCCTCACCGCGCACATCCCATGCGTGGCCGCTCTCGAAGCGGAATGTGATCCGGGCCGGGGTGGCGTCCGTCAACCGCGCGTGTCCCCCGACGCCCCGGCACCCGCCGGCACGATGTCGACCGCGATGTGCTGCCACTTCCCCTGTCGAAACCGGATGACGCTCAGGGTCGCGCGCGTGACGTGCCCGAGGACGATCGCGAGCCAGATGTCGGACGGCTGGAGCCCGCGCATCGCCTGGAGGGCCGCGCAGAGGCCGAGGGGCAGGGCGATCTGGGAGATGAGCGTGATGAAGAGCGGGCTCCGCGTGTCGCCGGTCCCCTGGAGGCCGCCGGTGTAGCTGAGGGCCACCGTGACGAAGAGGCCGGACACGCTGAGGTAGCGGAGCAGCTGGCTTCCGATCGTCGTGACGAGCGGATCGGTCAGGCCGAAGACGCCGAGGAGGAGCCCGGGGATCGTGAGGAAGAGCGTGCCCACGACCACGGCGACCCCGAGCCCTATCCGCGCGGCGGTGGCCACGCCCTGTCGTGCGCGCTCCGGGTTCTTCGCGCCGAGGTTCTGCCCGGCGATCGTCGAGGACGCGCCGAGGAGCCCGACGGACGTCCAGGTGATGAGGGAGAAGAGCTCGGTGTAGCCGACCGCGTAGGCGGCCTGCGACGCCGCGCTGTGCTCGAGGGATCCGATGAAGCGGAGCAGCAGGACCCCGGCGACGTTCATCGCGATGCCCTGGATCCCCGTCGGCAGGCCGAAGCGGAACAGCGCACGGATGATGGTGAGGTCGGGCTTCGTGTCCATTCCCCGATGGAAATGGATCACCGAGCCGGGCGCGAAGATCCGCCAGACGCCGTACGCGGAGACGAGAGTGCTGCTCGCGATCGTCCCGAGCGCGGCGCCGAGCGTGCCGAGCCGCGGGATCAGGACGATGTTGAACGCCACCGTGAGCGCGGTCATCGCGAGGCCCAGACGCAAGGGCGTCTTCGGATCGCCGGCGGCCCGGAAGGCGCCGCTCAGCATGAAGAACATCATCATCCCGCCGATGCCGAGGAACATCGCTCGAAGGAACGGCAGGGCCTCGCGCTCCACCTCCGGCGCGGCGTGGACGACGTCGAGGAGCGCCGGAGCCGCCAGGCTCCCGACGGCGGCCATCACCACCGTCAGCCCGACGGCCGTGAGGAACGCCTGGTAGACGACGCGGTTCACCTTCTCCGGCTCGTTCGCGCCCGCGAACCGCGCCACGAGGACGCCCATCCCCGTGAACAGCGAGCTGATGAAGACGATGACGACGAGGATGATCTGCCAGCTCACCCCGATGGCCGCGTTTGCCGCGTAGCCGACGTAGTGGCCCACCATCGCGTGGTCGACGATCCCCTGCAGGCCCGCGATGACGTTCTGGAGCATCGTCGGCCAGGCGAGGCGCCATACGGCGGGCCCGAGGGGCCCTTCGATGAGGGAGCGATCGAACCGCTGGGAGGGTCTCGGTGCGGAGTCGGCCATCGGTTCGCGGATTGTGACCGAGGAGCGTCGTCGACGGCGTTCAGGGTTTTCTCAGAGGAATGAGCTCCCTCAGCCGGCCCTCGCGCAGGTACAGGCCGAGCCAGACGAAGATCCCGAGCGCGATCTGGACGTGGAACGGGTCGCCCACGCGAAGGTGAGTGCAGATCGCGCCCCCCAGGTATCCCGTCAGGAGGATCGCGCCCAGGACCGACGTCGCCGGAACGAGGTAGATCAGGACGCACGCGAGCTCGAGGACCGCGAGCGGCACGGTCAGAGAGACGGGCAAGCCCAGGTGCGCGAGCCCCTGCGCCAGCTCGGGGCCCCCCTTCAGCTTCATGGAGGCGCTCAGCAGGAACAGCAGCGACGCCAGAACCGACATCACCCGGCCGACCCAGACGACCCTTCCGCTCGCGGGGGTCACCATGCCTCTACCTCTTCCTCGCCTCGATCTGAGCCAGGAGGCGTTCTTCCCGCGCCCGGAGCTCGGGGCTGAACTCGGGGCCGAAGTCGTCCGCCTCGAAGACCTGTCGGATCTCGATCTCGGACTCGCCCGGGAACGGGTTCGGGCACCGCTTCACCCATTCGATCGCCTCGGCCTTCGATTTCACCTGCCAGATCCAGAAGCCGGCGATCAGCTCCTTCGTCTCGGCGAAGGGCCCGTCGATCACCGTCCTCTTCTCGCCGGAGAACCTCACCCGCGCGCCCTTGGAGGTCGCCTGGAGCCCCTCCCCCGCGAGCATCACCCCGGCCTTCACGAGCTCCTCGTTGAACCTGCCCATCTCGCCGTGGAGCTTCTCGTCCGGTAGAACGCCCGCCTCGGAGTCCTGGGTCGCCCTGACCATGATCATGAATCGCATCGTCTAGCTCCTTTCTTCTCGCCCTCTACCGAAACGTCGAACGAGGGTCTCCCGGATCGACACCCCGGACAATTCTTTTCGCGATGCCTGTCGCGCCTCGCGCCCTGAGCAACCTGCGTCAGAGAAACGCGCGACGCCGGCTCCTATCCTCGATCCGGGGGTGACGCCGTTGTTCGACAGCTTCGAGAAGGCCGCCGCGTTCGTGGTCGACCGGAAGGTCGCCATGATCGACCTGAAGTTCTGCGACCTCTGGGGCCGCTGGCACCACGTCACGCTCCCGGCCGGCCAGTTCGTCCCCGAGCTCATGGAGGAAGGGGTGGGCTTCGACGGCTCGTCGCTCGGCCTCACCGCGGTCAGCTCGGGAGACCTCGTCCTCGTGCCGGACCTCGCCACCGGCTTCGAGGACCCGTTCTGGGAGGTCCCCACGCTGAGCTTCCTCTGCACCGTGCTGGAGGCCGACTCGCGCGTCCTCTTCCCGTACGACCCGCGCACGGTCGCGCGGCGGGCCGAGGAGTTCCTGAAGACCTCCGGCGTGGGCGACCACAGCCGGTGGGGACCGGAGTTCGAGTTCTACGTCTTCGACGGGGTCTCCTTCGAGAACGGGATGAACGTGGCCGCGTACCGGGTCGAGTCCGCCGAGGCCGCCTGGCGGAGCCACGAGCTGGGGAGCGGGCACACCATCCGCCGCCACGGCGGATACCACGCGATCCCGCCGCAGGACCGGCTCTTCGGCGTGAGGACGAAGATCTGCCAGCGCCTCGAGGCGATGGGGGTGCCCGTCAAGTACCACCACCACGAGGTGGGCGGGCCCGGCCAGTGCGAGATCGAGACGCCGCTCCTCCCGCTCGTCCACGCGGCCGACGCCACGCTCCTCGCCAAGTACGTCACGCGGATGACGGCCCACCAGCTCGGGATGACGGCGACGTTCATGCCGAAGCCGCTGTTCGGCGAGGCGGGCTCGGGGCTCCACTGCCACCAGCAGGTGTGGGGCGGCGGGAAGAACCTCTTCTGGGACCCGGAGGGCTACGGCTGTCTCGGCGAGCTCGCCCGCTCGTACATGGCCGGGATCCTCGAGCACGGCGCCGCCGTCATGGCGTTCACGAACCCGTCGACGAACTCGTACCGCCGCCTCGTCCCGGGCTACGAGGCGCCGATCTCGGCCATCTACTCGCTCGGCAACCGGAGCGCCGCCATCCGGATCCCGAAGTACGCGAACCACGCGGACTCGGCGCGCTTCGAGTTCCGGCCGCCGGACGCCACGGGCAACCCGTACCTGGCGTTCGCCGCGCAGCTCCTGGCGGGCATCGACGGCGTGCGCCGGAAGCTCGACCCGACCGCGCTCGGATTCGGCCCGGTGGACGAGGACGTCTTCGCGTGGCCGCCCGAGCGGCGCGCGACCATCCGGGCGCTGCCGACCTCCCTCGAGGAGGCGCTCCAGGCGCTCGAGCGGGATCGCGGCTTCCTCCTCGAGGGGGGCGTCTTCAGCGCCGAGATGCTGGACCGCTGGGTGACGAAGAAGAGGGAGGAGGAGCGTCAGGTGCGGGACCGCCCGCATCCTTACGAGATCGAGCTCTACTACGACCTGTAGAATCCGCCGTTCATGGCCGCACCCGCGATCGGCGACAGGCTCGGGAAATACCTGATCGAGGCCGAGCTGGGGCGGGGCGGAATGGGGATCGTCTACCGGGCGCGGCACGTGTCGCTCGACCGGACCGTCGCCCTCAAGATCGTCCTGAGCGGCCTCACACCCGACGCCGACGACCTGAAACGCTTCCAGCGCGAGGCGCAGGCGATCGCCCGGCTCAACCACCCGAACATCGTGCAGGTCTTCGACATCGAGGAGAGCCACGAGCTGACGTACCTCGTGATGGAGTTCGT
>Ga0154020_10002913_pt1 | contig 20805 bp, 20 predicted proteins | sample Klosneuvirus_201_FD_109709 | JGI IMG/M metagenome (GOLD analysis project Ga0154020, IMG submission 109709) | Active sludge microbial communities from wastewater, Klosterneuburg, Austria - Klosneuvirus_20160825_MG | ecosystem: Engineered > WWTP > Aerobic digester > Activated sludge | place... | reverse complement strand
GGCCGCCGCTGTCCGCTTCCACAATGATGTCATCCGCCACGCTGATGTCCCGCGCCAGCTCTGCTTCTTGCGCGGTGATTTTCCCGGCGGCCAGAAGCGCCTGCACCATGGCGTCCGGGGCGGGGGACATGAACTGGCGCGCGGTCTCGGCGCGGGAAATCTTGGCAATGATTTTGTTGCGCGCCACCACGTAGCCATCCGGGCCACGGGTCAACCCGGTGAGCCGGTACTGCACCACCATGGGGGTGAGTCCCAGAAACGCGCTGGCCTCCACCACGGTGACGCCCTTCTGGAGCAACAGGTCGGTGGTGCGTTGCTCAATGGCCGGTTCATTGGGGCTGTGGATGATGTTGACGGCGTACGGGAGGTTTCCCAGCTCCGCCTGGATGCGCGTGATGTCCCGGTCAATGCGCTCCAGGGACAAGCCGGCCGCCCCGTAGCTGCCCAACATGCCCGCGCGGCCCATGGCAATGACCACCTCGGCGCTGGCAATGCCGTTGGCCATGGCGCCGGTCATGTACGGCCAGGAGACGCCGTAGCAGTGCAAAAAAGCCGGGTCTCCCAGCGCCTGGCTGGACACCGGCGCCACCACGCCCAACAGCGGCCAACCGCCGTTGGTGCGGCCCAGGTGCGCCTCACCGGACACCGCCGCGGCAACTTCCCCGCCGCCAGCGTCCACAAAAAACACCGTGGCATCCACCTGCTGCAGGGCTTCCACCACGCCCTGGGGTCCACGCTTGAGCGCGTTGACATCCCCGCTCCAGGTCCCCAGCACCGGCCGGCCATAACCCGCCACTCCGCCAGACGCGCCCATCTCCATCACGGTCATGCCAACATCCCTTGTTGTGTCCGGCCTTGGGCCGAAGCCATCCATCCCGCCAGGTCTGACGGCGTCACGCGGTGCACGGTGAGCGGCGCGTGCCGCATCTCCACGCTGCGCGCCAGGTGCACCAGCGCCGCGGTGACGCCGGGCTGCTCTTCAAACCAGCTCCACACCGCGGTGGGCGCGGGCGCATCCATCACCATGGTGACGCCGGTGTCCGGCTCCACCCACACGCGCGCGGGATTCCCGGACACGCCGGTCCCCAACGCCTTGAGCGCGCTTTCCTTGAGCGTCCACAACCGGTGCAGCCGGGAGATATCTTCTCCCATCCAGGCGCGTTCATGCGCGTGGAAGAACCGCTCCATGAGCGTGGTGTCCCGCGGCGCGTGGGTCTCCACGTCCACGCCCAGCCACCCGTCCTGGCAAATCCCCACCACCACATGGTCCGCCGTGTGCGCCAGGCTGATGTCCCCGCGCCCTTCCAGAAACGGCCGGCCGCTCTCATGGAACTGCAGCGCCTCCGCCGGCAATCCAGACTGCGCCACCACGTAACGAAGCAGCGCGCGGCCCCACAAGAACTCGCGGCGGCGCGCGGGGTTGAGCCACCGGTTGGCGCGCGCCTGTTCCACGGCGGACAACAACCAGCGGCCAGGCCAGGGGGTCAATTCCGGGGCGGGAGAAAGCCAATAGACGTGCACCGGGGAACCTCCGCACAAAGGGGTGGGAGCGGATACAAAAACCACCGCCCACATGCAAAGGGAAATGGTCTCCCTCGACGTGCCTCCAGGCCTGGGGTGCGAAGGTCCTTACGCGGCCCACAACAATTGAAGGCCGTCACCAATTTGCACTCTTGATGGTGCCGGCGTGGATGGGCCGGACCAGACACATGTTCAGGTGGTTCAAGGTGTGTACCGGCCTGCGCAGCGGTGGTTTCCGCGTCACAAACCCAGGGCGGCCAGAATCAACGCGCGCTGCGCCTGATCCGGCAGCGGCCCCTGCGCCGCCTTCAGGTTGTCCTCCAGGTGCGCCGGTTTGCGCGTGGCCGGGATGGGACAGGTCACCGCGGGATGGGCCAGCACAAACTTCAGGAACAGTTGCGCCCAGCTGGTGGCACCCAGCGCGCCGGCCACCGCCGGAAGGGGCTTGCCCCGCACCGCCTCAAACAGCTCGCCTCCCTCAAACGGGCGCATCACCAGCACCGCGGTCCCGGTGTCCCGCGCGGCGGGCAAGAGCCTCTTTTCGGCGTCACGCACCGCCACGCTGTAGGGCAGCTGCACAAAGTCCAACGCCTCCCCGCGCACCAGGCGCTCCAGCTCATCCAGTGCGTCCAGCTGGTAGTGCGTCACGCCAATGTAGCGGAACGTGCCGGCCCGCTTCTTCTCCCGCAACACCGGCAGGTGCGTGCGCCAGTCCAACAGGTTGTGCACCTGCATCAACGTGATGGGCCCCATGCGCTCCGCCGAGGTGGCCATCTGTTGTTCCGCCGCCGCCTTCCCGCCCACCCAGACCTTGGTGGCCAAAAAGAACGCGTCGCGCCGTCCCGCCGCACGGTTGAGGTCCCCCACCACCGCCTCGGCGCGGCCGTACATGGGTGAACTGTCAATGAGCCGTCCACCCGCCGCGTAAAAGAGGTCCAACACCCGCGCCAGCGGCGCGCGTTGTTCGGGCGCGTCACCAACATCAAACGCAGACCAGGTGCCAAGCCCAAGGATGGGAATGGCCTCGTTGCTTTTGGGAATGACCCGCGTGGGCAACGTCATGGGTGGCTTCCCCCTGGCCCGTGGCGAACCTGCCAGCAGCGCAAGCCCCACCGCCGCCGCCTGGCCCAAGGCCCGGCGGGTGTACCCCAAGGTCACTTCAACAGCTCGTTGAGCATGTTGCTCTCGGCGTTCTGTCCATCCCGCAGCTGGTTGTTGAGCGGTGATGTGTTCAGCCGCGCGTCGGATTCGGCGCTGCGGCGCACGCCCTGGATCTCTTTGATGATGGTGTCCACGTCCGCGTCGGTGGGGACGCGGCGCAACGTGTTGTCCGCCACGTTGGCGCAGTAGTTCCGGAACACGTCACCACGCGCTCTTTGGGCCGGGTCCATCAACGCAAACTGCTGCCCGTACACAACCCCCACCTCAAAACACTTCATGGCCCGCGCCGAAGCCTTGGGCACCGCCGCCTGCGACCGCGGCGCAGCCACCATCACCAGGAGCAACAACGCCACCACCACCGCCGCACCGCGCACCATGGTCCCACCTCCGTCAACACTGCTGCACCGCTGGGACAAGTCTAACCCAAAGGATGGGACCTGGCTGGTCTTGAGGTCACCCCCGCGGCGTGAAACAAGATGCGCACCATGGGTTTCTTTTCGCGGCTGGGCGGTCTTTTGGGTGGTGGCGTGAAGCTGGCGGTCCAGGATGGCGCCGAAGCCCTGGCTGACTTTGCGCGTGGACAACCGGTGGGCCAGCGCGCCCGGCGTGGCGGGCTCGCACTGGAGCCATGCAACCCGGAGGACCTGGCGGTGCTGGACAAGATGCGCGCCATGGCGCTGGAGGCCGCGCGCATGGTGTACGGGACGCCGGGCTGGACAGGCACCCCGGCGGATCTGGAAGTGCTGCAGCGCCTGGTGGATGACGGCGCGTTTGACGTTGGAAACCGCACCGGCCTGCAATGCCTGGGGGTGGTGCTGGGAGACGTCATGGTGACCACGCTGGGCTTGCGTTGGGTGGTCTCTGTGGACGGGGAGGAACGCACGCCGCTGTTGGAGCGCGCCGGCGCCACGGTCACGGTGCAGCCGGTGGGCATGGTGGCCACGGCGGTGCAACGCGGCGGTGCCGTGGACGTCAATGCGATGTTGGAAGAGGCAAAACGTCAGCTCGGCTGAACCGCGCGTGCTGCTGTTCCACGCCGTCAGGGCGCGCCAAAAACAAGCGTGCTGTTCTGGCCGCCAAAACCCGCGGCGTTGGCCATGGCGTAGCGCACGCTCTGGCCGGTCTTGGTGGTATTGAAGACGTTGAGCGGACACGCCGGGTCCGGCGTGCGGAAGCTCACCACCGGCGTGAGGATGCCCTCCCCCACCGCCAACACCGCTGCCAGGCTGCTGATGGCACCGGCCCCACCAATGGAGTGGCCAAAGATGCTCTTGGTGGCGCCCACCATCACGGTATCTGCGTGCGCCCCGAAGACCGCCTTGATGGCCGCCGCTTCGGCCACGTCACCCTGTTCGGTGCTGGTGGCGTGCGCGCTGATGTAGCCCACGTCCGACGGTGCAATCCCCGCCTGCTGGATGCCCAGTTGCATGGCGCTGGCCAGGCCGCTGCCATCTGGACGGGGGCTGGTGAGGTGGTGCGCATCATTGGTGGTGCCGTAACCGCACAACCGCGCAATGGTCTTGGCGCCGCGTTTCTCAGCACGGCTGCGGCGTTCCAGGAAGAACACGCCGGCGGCTTCGGCCATCACAAAACCATCCCGGTCCAGGTCAAACGGGCGTGATGCCATGGAAGGGTTTTCATTGTTGCGGCTGAGCGCGCGCGCATTGCCAAACGCGCTGATGGCAAACCGCGTCACCGCGGCATCCCCGCCACCGGCAATCACCGCGTCCACCCGCCCGCTCTTGATGAGGTCATAGGCCAGCCCCAGGCAGTCCATGGACGTGGCGCAGGCGGTGGCCACGCACCATGACGGGCCGCGCGCGCCGTAGCGCAATGCCGTCAACGCCGCCGCGCCGTTGTCCATCAACTGCGGCACCGCGCCGGAAAAAAGATGGGCCGGCCCCTGGGTGCGCATGACTTCCAGTTCTTGCACCAACACTTCCAGCCCGCTGGAGCACACGCCCATGACCACGCCCACGCGGCTGGGGTCCGGCTCCATGCGGGCCTTGACGGCGTCACCGGTGCCCATACATTCGGTGGCCGCCACCAGCACCAGCTGGGACGCGCGGGAGGTCTGGGGGATTTCCTGGGCGCCCATCAACCCGGCCACGTCCTGGGTCACCATGCCGGCAATCTTGACGGGGAGGTCATCCGCCTTGAACTGGGTGATGGGCCCCACGCCGCTGCGGCCTTCCAGCACGGCCTGGCGGTACGCGCCCACGCCAATGCCACCGGGGCTCACCATGCCAATGGAGGTGATCACCACGTCATCATCAGCGCCCATGTGTGTACCTCCAGGACAACATCACGCGTGCTGCAACACCACGCGCGGCCCCAATGTGTTTGACGGGGCGTGTGAAGGCGGCATGGGTGACACAACGATGCGTTTCCTTCAAGGGCTTGGTGGAGACGGGGACGGCAGTGGCGGCGGTGGACGGGCCCACTGCCAGGCGGCGGCAAGGCCCACCACCGCGGGCCACGCCATCTCCACCACCAGCTTGGCGTAGAAGCGCTCCAGGTGGACGCGGTTGCCTTCCAGCACCCACCACCCGTCCAGCGGGTGGTGCGGAAGCCACGGCCAGACCAGACCCATTTTGTCCAGGACCAGCCCCACAAGCGCCAGCAGCCCCATGGGGACATACAGGTAGAATCCCGCCGTCAACGCGGTCCACACCGCCACGGGCTTTTTGAGCATCCACCCCAGCCCAAAAAATCCCGCCGAGGCCACCGCACAGAACCCCGTCTGGTTCATGAGCCGCGTCCAGAAAAACCCATTGCTGCCAAACAGCTTTTGCAGCGCCATGCCCGGGTCCACGTGCACCAGAAGCGCGTAGCGGGCCACCGTCATGGGATAACACGCGGTCACCACCAGCAGCGCCAGCGCCACCACCTCCAGCGCGTCCCCGTGGCCCAAAAGGATGTGCTGCAGCGTCTTGCGCGGCGCCACCACCATGCCGCCAACCCGGCGCATCACGCCCCACCCGCGCGCGCTGGCGGCCATTCACACGTCCTTGAAGACGTAGGGTTTGAGCGCATCCAACCGGCGCAGCGCGGCCTCACCCTCCAAAAACCACAAGACCAGTGCGGCGGCGGTGTAGAGCTCGCTGCCTTCCGGCGGAAGCCAGGCCGCACCCATCACCTCACGCCCGTTGCGCACCCACAATGCCCCGCGCGGGACCACCGCCACGTTGAACATGCGCCCCGCGTAACCGTGGTCCCGGCCAAAGGCGAACACGGGATTGGGTGAAAGTTTTTCGGTCAACGCCACGCGCTCGGCCTCGGCCAGGCGGGCCAGCGCGTCCGCCGTGGACACGTCCTCCCGCAGCGTGACGCCAAAGGTGAGCACGTGCATGAGTTGCTGGTTGAGCTCGGCTGCCTGCGCGGTGATGGGCACCCGCGCGCCCGCACCGTGCAACAGCGCTTCCGCCGTCACCGCGTCCTCCGCGCCACATTCGGCGTGCACTGGCGTGCGCAGCACCAGCGTGGCCGGGAGGTCCACCGCGGCACCCACGTCACTGGAACGCATCAACGACACAAACCGTCCTTCCACGGCGGACGCGGTGCGGCTGCCGGCACTTCCGGCCAACGCCGCGGTGAGCAGCGCCATGCCCTGCGCCGGCGCGCTGGCCACGCGCACCAGGCGGTCCACCCCGCGCCGCAACGCCGCCAGGTTCACGCCGTGGGCCACCGCGGGGCCAAAAGAGGCATCCGCCTGCAGGGCAATGACGCCGCGCGCGTTTTTGAGCGCCGCGTAGGACTCCCTGAGCGTGCCGGCCAATGCCGTGGCGTCCACCACCACCTGCGCTTTTTCCAGCGCGGCGCGTGGCGTGGTGGAGACCTCCAGGCCCAGGCGTTCCAGCTCACTTTTTGCGGCACCTTCGGCGGCCACCAGGGCGCCCTTGTCCAACAGCGCCTTGAGGCGCGCCTTGTCCGTCTCCAGCACGGCGCGGCGCTGGAAGGTCACCTCGGAGATGCCCAGGTCCCGGGAAAAATCCGCCAGGAGACTCACCAGGGTCTCGCCCAGGCCGTGTGCTCCCACCACGTGTACACTTCCCGTCACAACGGCCTCCGCCATCCCCGCGTCTCTGGCGGGCTTGGCTACCACGGCGCCGCACCGCCCGTCAGGTGGGGGCTCACGCGTCAGGCGTGGGACGCCAGCAACCGCCGGACGGCATCCACAATGGCCGCCAGTTGCACCGGCTTGTGCAAAAACGCGCTCACGCCCAGTTGCCGTGCGCGGCTTTCGGCGTCTTCCCCGGCGGCAGAAATGACGATCACCGGCGTGTCACGCGTGCGCTCCAACAGCCGCATCTTCTCCACCAGGTGGAACCCATCCATGACCGGCATGTAGAGGTCCGTCACCACCAGGTCTGGCGCGGGGTCCACTTCCAACCGCTCCATGGCCTCCAGGCCATTGCCCACGGCTTCCACCGTGACGTCTGCCTCCTTGGGGCCAAACGTCTTGCGCAGCGCGTGGCTGAACATCTGCACAATGTGGGGATTGTCCTCCACCAGGAGCATGCGGAAGGACGGCGGCCGCGCCACGCCCCCCACGGATTCCAGCAGCGTGCGCAGGTGCACATAGTCCGCCGCGCGCTGCAGGGGGATGCGCACCGCCACGCCCTCCTGGCTGCCCCGGGCGTGCCCCAGCACCTCCACGTCCACCGTCACCGGCCCCGGCAGGTGCGCACTGCGCAGCTCCAAGGTGGCCACCGCCCCGGTCAACACGCCACGCACCCGCGGAAGGTCTGCTTCACCGGCGTGAAGCCGCTCCAACCACGCGCGCAGCACCGCCACGTCCGGGGGGAAGTCCACCCGCAGGATGAGGGTCACGCTGGGTGCCGCGGTGGGAAGGACCATGGTGGGTTGGGATCTAGCACCGCCGCGGTGCGTTTCCCAAAACGGGTGCTGGCGCCCGGCTCCCCGCTGGGCTTCAATGGCGTCATGGAAACGCCCGCATCCACCGCGCCAAGGGTTCACCCGGCCACCTGGCTTGGCTGGGGCCTGATGGTGACGGCGTCCGCCGGCGGGCTGGGCACCTTTGGAATGTTTGCGTTGGCGTTTTTCAGGCCCCACGCGTTTGGCCACCGGGATGGGCAGGGGGCTGCCGTCCTGGCGGTGATGGTGATGGCCGTGGCTCTGGGCGTGGGGGTGGTGGCGTACACCGGCGTGTGCGTGGTTGGAGCGCGGCTGCGCGCGCGCGTGGATGCACGGGCTTGGAACGCCGCACTGGCGGTTCCGTGGCTGGCGTTGGTGTGCGGGGTGGTGGCGTCTTTGCTGTGAAGCGCGGGCGGTCAGCCCTGCAGCTCAAAGCGGAAGTTGTAGCGCGGGATGGTGTACTGCACCGGCTTGCCATCCACCTGCGCGGGCTTGAAGAGGAACTTGCGCATGGCCTCCACCGCGGCGGCATCCAGGGACGGGTGAAGCGAGCGGACAACCTTCACGCTGCGCACCGTGCCGTCATCCCACAGCTCCACGCGCAGCTCCACCACGCCCTCAATGCCGTCCCGCTTGGCGTCCGGTGGATAGGGGGCCTTCATCTCACGCAGGACCTCCGGTTCAGAGGTCACCTGGAATTTGGGGACGGGCTTGTAGATGCCCTTGTCCGGGTTGGTTCCGCCGGTCATGGGGGGCGCGGGCGCCTTGCGGTAGGTGTCCGCCGAATAACGCTGCACATCCCCCGGCCGCGTTTTGTTCTTGTTGGGGTCGTCATACATGGTGTTGCCAACCGCCACCTGGAAGTTGCCGGGCCCTTCCACGGTGGACTCCAACGTCACACCAGACAGGATGGGCACGGGCTTCTTGGGTGGTTCTTTGGGCGGCGGCGCGTTGGGTGGCGGCGGCGCCGGCGGCTCAATGGGTTTTTCCACCGGAGCCTTCACCTTCTTGGGCGGCGGCTCCTTGGGCTTTTCTTCCTTGGGCTGTTCTGGCTCCGGAGCCGGCGGTGGTGGTGGCGGCTTGGGCTTGCTCATGGTGACCGAGATGCGCACCGGCGGCTTGGAAACCTTGGCGTTCATGGCGGTGGCACCGGCTGCCGCGTGGCCCACCAGCGCCACCAGCAGACCCAGGGCGTAGAGGCCCACGCCGTCCTTGCGCCGCTGGAACAGCGCGGGTGGAACCGTTCCCACCGTTGGGTTTTGCGCCATCTCCGCCATGGGACTCACTCAGACTCAATGTTCAATGCAAACTTGGTGATGCCATCCAGCTTGATGACGTCAATGAGGTGGATGACCTCCCCGTGGCTCACCATCTTGTCGGCGCCAATGATGGCCTGGGTGTCCTTGTTCTTGGCCACCTCTTCCTTGACCTTCTTGCGCAGGTCCGCCTCGGTGGTCTCTGCCCCGTTGAGGTAGAGCTTGCGTTCCTTGGTGAACATGATGGCCAACGTGGACGGTGCGGTGGTGTCACCGCTGGCCGCGTTGGGCAGGTCAATCTTGATGCTGTCCGCCACCACGTAGGTGGTGGTCACCATGAAGATGACCAGCAGGCACAACATGACGTCCACCAGGGGCGTCACGTTGATGTCCGTCACCAACGAATCATCATCTCCGTCACGCGCGCCGCCGGCCATGGCTCAGCTCCCCTGCCCGTTCTTCCCACCGTGGTTGCTGGTGGAAAGCAGGTAGCCCTTGAGGGTGTGGGTGAGTGCCTCGGTGGCGGTGGTGAACAACCGCAGCCGGCGCTGGAAGTAGTTGTAGGACGCCACTGCCGGCAACGCGACCATGAGACCCACGGCGGTGGCGGCCAAGGCTTCACTCAAGCGGCCCATGACGGCCGTGGCGCCCACGCCGCTTTTTTCACCCAGCTCATGGAGCGCGCGGATGATTTCCACCACCGTTCCAAACAGCCCGATGAACGGCGCGTTGTTGCCAATGGTGCCCAGGAACGCCAGGCCGCGCTCATAACGCAGGCGCTCCACCTTGAGCGCGCCGGTCATGACCTCTTCCATGGCCGCGGTGCCGCGGTCTGCCGCCTGGAGCCCCGCGCTGATGGTGCGCACGTCCAGGCCAACCTTCCCCTGCAGCGCCTTGAGCGCGGCCTCCGGGGAACCCTTGGACAGCTGTTCGCGCAGGATGGCTTCGGTGGCCGCCGGCTCACCGGCATTGCGGCTGAAGAAGATGACCCGCTCAATGACCACCGTGATGCTCACCACGCTCAGGAGCACCATGAACCACATGACCCACGTGCTGGCTCCGCTCAGACTGAGCTTCACCATCATTTCAGTGATATCCATTTCAGGTCCTCAAACGGTGGGCGCGGCGGCCCGGTCTATGATCCAGCGGTTGGACGTCTTGTTGCGGCATTGTTGCAGTTTGGCCGCGCGTTCTGGGCCGGGTTGCGCCCGGTGGTCAAGGCCGTTGTGCGTATAGATGACCCGCCGGTCACAATCGATTCAGCGTCTGGGTTTGGCAAGGACCGGATGGTAAAGATCTGCAAGACGCCCACCAGCAAACATGGGGCGGGTTGAAGGGCGGATGGATGACGTACACCGGCGGAACCCTTGAGGAACGTTGGCACCTGGCCCTGGAGGACGCGCCGGATGCCGCCCTCCCACTGTTGACGGCCGTTCACACCCGCGCGGGCCTTGGGGACGGGTTGATCACGGCCTCCATGGTGCTTGGGCACGTGTGGGCCACCGGATCCGGGGATGAGGCGCGCGCGGTGCTTGCTGCGGTGGGTTGGCCACCGGCGTTGTTGGACCTCCTTCCCCCGCCCGTGGTGCGTGCCGCCCTGGATGCACCCACGTTGGGCGGCAGCGCGGAAATCACGGGGCAGGAGACGGTGACGGTGGAGCCGGAGTCCACCAGTGCCACGCCCACGCTGCGCATGGCGCCAACCCCGGAGCGCACGTTCACCGCCGTCCCTGCCGCGGTGGTGGAGGCCAGCTGGGCGTCAGAAATCCCCAACTCGGACCCAAGCCTGGCCAGCGCGCCGCCGCCCCCCCTCGCTGCCGCCGCGGGCGTGCATGACGTCACGGCGTTGGAAGTGCCGCAGCCACCCGCCACGGATGTGTCCAGTGCGTCAATGGCGGAACACACCAACCCGGATGATGCGCCGCCAGCACCGGGGCGCATGGATGCCCAGGGACGGATCTTTGGGGAGCGTCATGAGCGGCCCCTGCCCGCCGGCAGCCTGGAGCTGGCCGAGCTGTTGGAGTCCATGGCCGCGGCCCTGGAGGAAGGGTCCCCCTGGCCGGAGGGCATGCGCACCACCGCGGCACACGCGTTGTTGCTGGACCGGTTGGAAGAAAGCGTGGCGGCGGGCCTGGGCGGGGACACCGCCGAACACGCGCCCCAGCTGCAGGGCATCCGGCTGCGGGTGGGGGCGTGCGCGGTGGCGTCCCAGGTGGCCCGGCGTGACGCCAACCCGGACATCCGGTTGCGCGCCAGCCAGATGTTGGTGGCGCTGATTGCCGGGGAGCCCCGCCGCAGCGTGCGTGCCGCGTTGGCCGCAAACCTGGTGGCGTGGCCGGAACTCCCCGAGGAGGTGGGCGAAGGCTTGTTGGCCACCGTGGCCGAGCTGATGCCGGTGGCCCCCCCGTATGAGGGGTGGGAGAGCGTGCGGCCCGCAACCGAGCCTTTGCTGGTGCGGCACGTGGTGTACGCGCCGGAACACCGCCAGGTCCGGGACGGGTATGAAGCCGCGGGTTACGTGCGCCAGAGCGAACGGCCGCTGCGCTACCTCAAGGAGGTACCGGGGGGCCGGACGGTGCGCGTGGAGCTGCGGCGTGCGCCGGCGGCGGTGGTCATGGCGCAGGACATCAGGCAGGAGGAAGTGCTCATCCTCTCCGGGCTGGCATTGGCGGTGGAGACCGCGCCGCCCACCGTGCCGCGGGTGGTGCTGGCCGCGTTCCGGCGGGACCCCTTTGGCGTGCCCCGCCTGGCAGACCGGTTTCCCCATGATCACGTGGTGGGCGCGGTGCGCGGGGATAAACCATTGGATGATGTGGGCTTCTTCCACGCGTTTCTGGCCGCGCTGGCGGGCCGGGAGCCCTACGCGCTGGTGCGCAACAAGGTGACCGAGGCCGCCCCACTGCTGGCGCGCCGCGCGCTGTGGCCCCATGAACCTGGCGCGTTGCGGGGAGCCGGTGGTGCCCCCGCGCCATTCTCCACCGACCCCAGTGCGCTGTTGGAGCACCGCATCAGCTGGGCCCTGCCGCGCGCGTCCCGCCGGCCATTTGACCTCAAGTGGCGCAATGACACACCAGACACCACCAGCTACCTGGCGCTGGAAGTGGCTGCCGCGCTGGCTGGCACCCCGCTGCAGGGCGAGGATCTTCCGGTGGTAGAGCCCGGCGGGTTCCATGAGGGCTTGCCAGACGTGGACGTGCAGGCCGGCTCGGCGCTGTGGCGGGTGTCCATCACGCGCGGGCTGTGCAGCCAGGCCGAAGAAGGGCTGGCGGCGCTGGTGACCCTCTACGTCCACGCGCGGCGCGCCGAGCTGCTGGGCGAAAAACCCCGCACGGCGCTGCTGCTGGGCGCGGTGGCGGCCGCGCAGATTGTCTCCCTGCACGCGGCCTCACGGGATGCCGCGCACAACGTCATGGGCGCGGTGTTGCGGCACGCAGGCATGCCCCCGCAGCTGGTGTTGGACCACCTGGTGGCGGCGGGGACCAGGCCAGAAAGCCTGGCGGCCCTGCGGTTTGCCCACGCGCGCTGGCTGGCGGACTGAGGGCCACCGCCCGCGCGCGCGGTCAGCGGTTGGCGGGCTGTTCGGGGATGGTGACGTTGAGCTCGGCGCCCTGCGAGGGCATGGGCACCAGGGTGGGCGCGCCCACCACGGACCGCGGCCACAAAAACGCGTAGTCCGGCGCGCGCCGTCCAAACACCTCCAGCGCCCGCGTCACATCCGCCTCATCCTGCAGCGCAAAGAGGTCACGGTCCCCCTCCACCCGGGAGACGGCCACGCCCGCGTCCACCAACACATCCAGCACGTGGCCCGGGGTGTTGCGGGACACCAGATCCTCCAGCACCGCGCGGGACAACGCCAGGGGAAGTCCCGCCACGCACACCGCGCCCAGCACCCGCTCACGCAGCGCCTCGGCGTCCACAAACACACGGCCCCGCACCTGCTGTACCCCCACCGCCGCGCCTTCGCGGCGCGCGCCCTCCAGCACCCGCAGGCACAGCGCCACCGGCGTGAGCGCGGCCAGGCCGTCCTGGATGATGATGTGGTCCGCCTTGGGGAGCTTCTCCAGCGCGGCGGTGATGCTGGCCAACATGTCCGGTGCCGGCGCCAGCACCGCCACCACCTCACTCAGGCCAAACCGGTCCAGCTCACGGTGCACCGCGGCGTGGATGTCCTGCGGCGCCACCACCACCGCGGTCACCTCTTCCCGGGGCAGCAACGTGGCGGCCACCGCGCGCAACACCACCGGCGCCCCCAACAGTGGCCGCAGCGCGGGCTCGCCGTCCTTCACCAGGATGATGGAACCAATGGCCATGCGCGCCTCCTGCCACCCGTGCTTCCGGGGTTGTGTGACGTTGGGGCAGGCATGTTGGAGGCAACGTGCGCGCGGGCGCAAGGGCGCGCGCCCACAGCATCACCGCGTTGAGGGAACCAGGCCGCGGCTACGGGCGGCGCATCTTCTGGTAGCAGTCCCGGCAATAGACCGGGCGCCCGGGGGCCGGTTCAAACGGCACGCTGGTCTCCACCCCGCAGTTGCTGCACGTCACCTGGATGCGTGACCGGTCCCCGCCGCCGCCACCGCCCGCACCGCGCGAACCGCCACCGCCGCCACCAAAACCGCCACCACCGTCACGGGAGCGGAACGTGCGCGCCGGTTTCTCCTGCACCTCCACCATGGGGTTGGAGCGGAACCGCGCGCCGCCGCCGCCACCGCCGTCCCCGCTTCCACCTCCACCTCCACCAAAGTCCCCGCCGGTCTTCTTCTTGTCCCGGCAGGGCTTGCAGCGCTTGGGCGGCGCCATGAACCCCTTCTGGGCAAAAAAGGCCTGCTCTCCGGCGCTGAACACAAACTCGGAGTTGCAGTCACGGCAGGTGACCACCTGGTCTTCGTACATGCCTTCATTCTGATCCATCACGGCTCCTTGGAGTCAGGGTGGTGGCAGTCAACCCTGTCCACACGTGGACGCTGGGCGTCCACGCGTGGGTAAAAGCGGCCTCCCGCCGGGTGATGCGCCGGTGGTGGGCTTCTTGTTTGGTGGGATGGGTTCACGGGCAATGGGCCTGTTGTTGCGTTTGGAGGTTCTTGACACACCCACGTGGTGACGTTGCCGGTGACCCTTGTTGGGCAAACAGTAACAACGGCGTTTTTGGCTGTCAAAAGGGAATCTGGCCCGTCTGACGTGGAGATCAGGGCTCCAGCACCACCACCACCACATACATTCCGTCCACACCGTCGCCGCTGGCGGTACCAATCCCCACCCGCGTGGAACGCGGGCGCAGCGTTGCCGGAGCGGCAGTCAGCTCGGTGAGGGCAGAGACCCGGTAGAGCTGCACGCCGGCGTGGCGGCCACCGGCAGCAGCCAGCGCCGCATCGGACAGCGTGCGCCCGTCCTCCAGCGTGTCCAGCAGCTTGTGGACGCGGGCCAGACGTTGCGCGTGCGCATCCACCAACGGTTGCAGACCCGCATCCAGGGCCAGCGGTGCCAGCGCATGGCGTTTGCGTTCTTCGTTGAGGCGCAGCAACACACCCAACCGCGCGTCCTGGCCATTGGCGGCCTCCCGCGGTCTTCCCAGCGTGACCACCAGCAGCTGGTCCGGGCCGTTGCCAGACGCGCCCAGGGCCAGGCCCAGCTGGGTGAGCGCGGGGTCCTGGAGGTGACGGCGGTGGGCGGGGGACGCCAGCAGCCCTTCCAATGCGTCGGTGGCGGTGGGACCTGCGGCAAGCACCTCGGCCAGGCGGGACAACGGTGGTGCGCCCTTGATGGCCTGGTAGGCGTGGGTGACGCCGTGCTGCTGTGCGTCCAGGTGCTGCAGGGTTCCGGTGTGCTGCAGCGTGGCCAGCCGCGTTTGCGCCGCCTGCGTCAACGCGGCGCTGTGCTGCAACGTGGCCAGCCCCCATTGGGACCGCAAGAGCCTAAGGGCCGCGGCCACATCCTGCGCCGTGGACAATGCGGGTTGGGAGGCGTGGTGCAGTGGGTGGTCCACCGCCTGGCCCACGCGCACCAGCTCCTGCATGGCCACCTCCGGGCCGTGCCCGGCGTCCACCATGAGCTGCAGGGTGTACTGCCCTTCTCCGCCGTGGAACTGCGCCACCGCGGCGTGACCACCGGCACCATCCGGGGTGTCGGTCAGTTCGGTGACGCGGCCCCGGGGGTCCATCATGAACCACCGTGCGGGACCCAACACGCCGTTGGCGCGCAGCGCGGTCTGGGAGAAGGCAGAGGCCTGCAGCGGCACCGGCTCCACGGTGGCCAGGCGGCGAACGACGACCGCCGCGGCACACCACTGGTCCCCCAGCCGCACGCGGGCGCGGCCCACGCGGTTGGCGTCCAGCGCGGTCTGGTGGCGCGTGACACAGTCGTCCACGCGGGCCTGCGCGTGCTGCGCGTCTGGTGACAGCGCCGCGCAACGGGCCACCTGCGCATCATGGTGGCCCTGCGCACGCATGAGGTCCCGCACCGGGGGAAGCGCCAGGGTTCCGCTCACGCAGGTGTGCGTGGCCAGCGCGTGGGCCACGCGGTCCATGGCGGCATCAGGCTGCGGGCTGGCCGCCGCGGGCGCGGCGGTGAGACCCGCAAACAGGAGAATGGCGGAGCCGCACGGGAATCGAACCCGCCCGGGAGCGTGTGGAGCCCCCACAACGGTTTTGAAGACCGTGCCGGTCACCAGATCCGGGCGCGACTCCAAGGCCTGCGTACCACGTGGGACCGCGGTTTGAACAAGCCGCGGGGGCCGTGGGGATTGCGGGGTGTTCACGGCCTGGTCAGGGTGGCGGGGGCGCCGCGGCGGGTGCTTCAGGGGCCGGCGGGGTTTCCGGCGGGGGCGCGGTGGTGGGCACCGGTTCCGGCTGGGGGTCTTTGCGCAGCACGTCCTTGACGCTCACCACCAGCATCAAGCCCAACATGAACATCATGCCCACGCCGTGGATGTAGATTTGCGCGCGTGCGGGGATGGCGCGCCGGGCCACGGTTTCTGCGCCCAGGAACACCAGCTTGCTGCCGTCCAGGGGCGGAATGGGAAACAGGTTGAACAACCCCAGCATGAGGGAGAGGGCAGCAAACAGAACCAGGAAGTCCTTGATGGACCGGTTGGCGGCACTCTTGAGCTGGCCCACCATCTCCACCGGACCCCTCAGCTGCTCCAGCGCACTTTCCTTGGGCTCAATGACGCGCTTGAGCAGGCCGGAGACGTCCTTGAGGATCTGCACGGTCAACGACGCCACGCTGCGGTTGGCTTCGGCCACCGCCTGGCCCAGGCCGTAGTTGGTGGCCTCTCCCACGGCACGCGGCTCAAATTTCACGCCCAGGCGCGCCTCCCCAGGTTCACCTTTGGGCACCGGTTGCAGCGTCACGGTCTGCTCGCCGCGGCGAACCACCAGCTCCAGGGGTTTGCCGGCGTGCGCGCCCACCACGTCCGGGAGACTCATCTGGCGTGAGGGCTTCTGCCCGCCCACGCTCATCACCACATCCCCGGTCTTGAGGCCCGCCTCCAACGCGGCGGACTCGGGCATGACCTCATTGACCACGTACTCCACGTCCTGCTTCATGCCGCCAAGCCAGAACAGGCCCACAATGACCGCCCAGGCCAGCGCGTAGTTGAACGCCGGGCCCGCGGCCACCACCAACGCGCGCGCCCAACGGGGGCGGCGCTGGAAGCTCTGGGGGTCTTCATCCGCGCCTTCTTCCAGCGGGTTCATGCCCACAATGTCCACAAACCCGCCCAACGGAAGCAGGCCCACGGTGTAGTCCACGCCATTGTGGTGTTTCTTGAGGATGGGCGGTCCAAAGCCCACGCTGAAGCGGCGCACACGCATGCCGCACCACAGCGCAACAAGGTGATGGCCCAGCTCGTGGAAGGCCACCAGCACGCCAATACCCAGGATGGCCAGGACCAGATTGGTGATGTCCATGCAAACACCATAGCCATGGGGCCCCGCGGCGGCCATCTCCCGCTCCCACAAACTTGCCAACCGCCAGGCGGCCCCCCAGACTTGGGGTGTGAAACGGCTTCCCCTTGTGGCGTTGGTGATGCTTGCGGCGGCGGCTTGCGGGGATGATGCCCCGTGGGTGGCCGACGCGCGTGCGCCCCGGGTTGACGCCGTGGAACCCGCCCAGTTGCGCGTGGGCCAGGCCAGCCAGGCGGTGGTGTACGGCCGCTACCTCAAGCCCTCCTACAACACGTTCAAGGATGAGGTGGTGCAGCCGCGCGCTTTTCTTGGCGCCCGTGAAGTGACGGTGGTGGAGGTGGACGGGACCGGCACGCGGGTCACCGTGGAGATTCCCGGGGATCTCCCCGAGGGACTCCAGCACGTGCGCGTGGATACCGCCTACGGGCAGGACACGCTGGAGAACGCGGTGCTGGTGGCGCAGTAGGCCCGCAGCGTGGTGGACGCGGTTATTTCATCTTGGCTTTGACCATGCGCATGGCCTGCTGCTGGATGGCGGCGGGCACGCTCTTGCTCTTGGAGACGTTGCGCAGGTCACTTTCACGCAACATGGTCAGAAAGCGCATGGCCACCGGCTGCGGCGCCTTGGGGTTGTTGGTCAGCGCCAGCTTCACGGCATACATGCGCGTCATTTCCCGGCTGTTGGCAATGTGCCGGATGACGCTGTCATTGACCGACCGGCTGTTGGCGGCGCCCACAATCTCCTGGGGGGTGATGCGGGGAGACTTGATGACGGCTTCGGCCACCAGCTTGTTGGTCTCCCGGATGAGGATGGTGCGAACTTCCTTGTTGCCCTTGAGTGCCGCCGCAATCTTCTGGCTGGTGGAGAGCTTGGCAATCTTCTGGTTGATGGTCTCGCGCTTCTTCTCCGCGTCCTCACCCTCCTCTTCCTTGAGCAACGCCTCCAGTTCCTCGGCGGTCATGTCATCGCTGATTTCCCGTGCGGTGGGCTCGCCGTCACCACCCGGCCGGTACCCGGGCGGCGCCTTGCCTTCCTTGTAGGCCTTCTCCTGGAGGTCCGGGCTCAACAGCTCAAAGGGGATTTCAATGTTCTTGACCGCCTCTTCCAGCTCGGTCTTGCCCAGGCGGCTGACGCTTTCACCAAACTCCGGCACGTCATCCAGGACAATGCCGTTGCGGACCATGAAGTCCACCACGTTGTCCAAGGTGCTCTTGAGCGTGTGGCTGTTCTTCTTGAGGGACCGGCAGATGTCATGGTGCCTCAGGATGCGTTCCTGGTTGTTGGCCACCAGGGTGATCACCGTCTCATCCGTGGAGACGGCGGCCACCTTGGAGAACGTCTCATCCTGCGTGACACGGTTGAGCAGGATGGTTTCCATCCACTTGGGATTGTTCACCAGCTTTTCGGCAAAGAGGTCCAGCACCTGTGGGGCAATCTTGTCGGCCAAGACCGCCTGCAAGATGCGGTCGGGGAAGGTGGCAAAGGTCTTGTCCGCGGCCTCGGCAATTTTGGCATCCGGGTCACCGGTGAGCAGGTAGACCACGTGCACCAGTTCTTTGGGCGCAATGGGCGCCATGCCTTTGGCGGCCATCATGCGCAGGGGAGCAGGCGCACCGCCGGTGTGCTTGCGCACCGCTTCAGACGTGTACTCCTTGGGCAGCGCGCGCTCGACGCCAGGCGCCGACGCCACCGCTTGCGGGTCGGCACCAACCGCGGGCGGCGGGACAACGGCCGCGGGCGCTTCCAGGGCGGCCACCGGCGGCGGCGGCGGCTCTGGTGACGGCGGTGGCGGGGCAGCCACAACCGCTGGAGTGGCAGCAACCACCGGGGCCACCGTTGCGGCTGCGGGCGCAACCCGAACAGGCGGCGGGGCCACCGGAGGTGATGCGCTGGGCACGGGGGTGACCGGCACATCTTCCATCACCAGTTCCAAGCCAAGGTCATCCGCGGACATGGCCATGGGTGCCGGAGCTGGCGCGGGTGGCGGCGCGGGCCGAGGTGCGGGCACGGCCATGCCGGGCAGCGGTGCACGTGGGGCAGACCCCGGCAATGGCGCGGCTTGGGGCGCACCCACGGGGACGGCCATGCCGGGCAGCGGTGCACGTGGGGCAGACCCCGGCAACGGCGCGGCTTGGGGCGCACCCACGGGGACGGCCACCCCCGGCAACGGTGCACGTGGCGCAGAGCCCGGCAACGGGGCTGCTTGAGGCGCACCCACGGGGACGGCCATGCCTGGCAGCGGTGCACGGGGGGCAGACCCCGGCAACGGCGAGGCCTGTGGTGCACCAACGGGGACGGCCATTCCGGGCAGCGGCGCACGTGCGGCGGTTCCGGGGAGCGGGGCGGGCGCGGACCCGGGCAATGGCGCGGGGCGCGTGCCGGGAGGAGCAGGCTGGCGGGGATCCGACATCTTGGCTGGCCCATCTGGCGCGGACGACAACCCCGCGCGGTGAAGGAGACCGCGCGAGTGTGCCACACATCCGGGGTGAAACTCAGCGGGCCAGCCACGCCAGCGGGCGCGGGGTAGGCGCGGGTCGGACACGCGCTGGAGCCAACGGTTCAGTCGTTGGGTTTGTCCGGGACCGGCGCGGTGGCCATGAAGTCTTTCTTGAAACGTGCGGCGTATTCGTCGGTCAACGTCACCATGCGGGCGTGCTGTTTGGAGCGCAGCACCAGGCAGGCGTGGTGTTCCTTCTTGATGCGCAGGACAATCTCCGGGTCGGTGTAGGCGGCGTAATCCGGCCATTGCTGCTTGGCCAACGTCACCGCCGCGCCGCCGTACTCCTTGCGAAGATCCTTGGGCAGCACATACGGCACCGCGCCGGCATCCAGCTCAATGTTGGCCCACTCTTCCCACATGTTGAGGCCGGTGGCGGCCTCCACCACGTCAGAGATGTGCGCACCACCCACCCGCGCGCTGGTCTCCATGAAATAGAACTTGCCGTCCTTGGCCTTGATGTATTCGGTGTGGCTCACGCCACGCACCAGGCCCAGCCTGGTCAACACCTGTTCATTGAGCGCGCGCAGCTGCTTTTCATCTTCGCCGCCACGTTCCACGGTGCGCGTGGTGAAGATGCCGCCGCCATGGGCCACATCAAACGGAGGGGTACCGCAGCGGTGGACCTCGGCAAAGACCACCTTGCGCTCGGAAATCATGCTGTCCACGTGGAAGATGTCCCCGGGGATGAAGCGCTCCATGAGGAAGAAGCTCTGCTTGTCCCCCAGCTGCTCCAAGGCCCGCCACAGCTCATCCGGGTGGTGGATCTTCTTGATGCCGGTGGCAGACGCCTGGCCGCGCGGCTTGAGCATCCACGGGCCGGGCACGCGGGCCATGTACGCACGGACGTCATCATAGTTGAGCACGTGGACAAAATCCGGGACGGGGATGCCCTCTTCCTGCGCCTTGACCCGCATGGCCAGCTTGTCCCGGAAGTGGCGGGCGGTGGTGTCCCCCATGCCGGGGATGCGCAGGTGTTCGCGCAGGCTGGCGGCGGTCTCCACGTCAAAGTCATCCATGGGGACAATGCGGTCAAACTTCACGCTGCGCGCCAGGTAGCTCACGGTGTTGATGGTGTGCTGCAGGGGGCTTTCATCCTGCTGGGCAAACACATCCGTCAGGATGTCCCGGGGCCACGCTTCATGCAGCCGCTTGGCCACGGTGAGCAGGTACACCTTGGCGCCGCGCCGCGCGGCCTGGCGCATGAAGCGGTCCCCCTTGAAGTAGGACGCCAACACCAACACGTTGAGTTGTTTCTGGGACACGTTGTGCTCCGTTTGGTTTTTCACAAGAGGGTATGGACCCCGTGGAAGTTGTCATACGGCGTGATGGGAATGGTGGCGTCGGACGCGGGGGAAAAGTCCGGGCGGCGCAACCACTGCTGCAGCCGCGCGCGGTGCGCGTCTGAGCCGGTGAACCGCAGCTGGGTGACGGCGGAGCGGGTCCCCGGCGCAACCTGGAAGGTGTGCCAGGCGTGCCCTCGCCGCACGGTGAGGGTGAGCGCGCGCTTCTGGTCCAGGGTGTAACGCAGGGCCTTGAGGCTGAATGGAAACCCGTCCACGCGCTCCAGCACATCCCCCGGCGCCAGGC
>Ga0154020_10002911_pt1 | contig 20814 bp, 18 predicted proteins | sample Klosneuvirus_201_FD_109709 | JGI IMG/M metagenome (GOLD analysis project Ga0154020, IMG submission 109709) | Active sludge microbial communities from wastewater, Klosterneuburg, Austria - Klosneuvirus_20160825_MG | ecosystem: Engineered > WWTP > Aerobic digester > Activated sludge | place... | reverse complement strand
TGAAGAGGTCGAAAAGGCTCTCGAAGAAGGCATCTGGTTCGCGGAAGAACTTTCACCGGTGCGTATTGAGATAGACCGGTGGGGACATGCCGAGTCGATTGTGTTTTCCAGCACGACCATGGATGAATCCGGGGAATGGAATGCCTCGCAGGAAACCAGCCTGCCTGCCCGCGCTATTCTGGTGGCAGCCGGCACGCAGCCCAATACGGTGCTTGCCAGAGAAGACGAGAAAAATTTTAAACTGCATGGCCGTTATTTTGCTGCCTGTGATGAACAAGGCCAGCCGCTGGAAGTACACCAGGGGAATCCAAAACCCGAGACAGCCGCGGTGTTGCTGCATCGTTTTGACGATAACCGTTTTATCAGTTTTTTTGGTGATCTGCATCCCAGTTATTCCGGAAATGTAGTCAAGGCGATGGCAAGCGCCAAACAGGGATATCCGGCAGTAAGTCATGTGCTGGAACGTGTGACACCTGCTTCAATACAAACAGCGCCCCAGTTTTTTAGTGAACTGAACCGCCAACTGCGTGCTACCGTGCACGAAATCATCAGATTAACTTCTAACATTATAGAAGTTGTCGTGCATGCGCCACTCGCTGCTCAGCATTTTCGTCCGGGGCAATTCTATCGTTTCCAGAATTTCGCATCGTTATCGCCCAAAGTTGACAATACGCGTTTGGCCATGGAAGGCATTGCGCTGACTGGCGCATCGGTAGATGCCGATAAAGGACTGATTTCATTGATTGTGCTTGAGATGGGTGGGTCAGCAGATCTCTGCAGGCTGCTTAAGCCGGGAGAGCCGGTCGTACTGATGGGACCAACAGGGGAGCCAACGGAAATCAGGAAGGACGAAACAGTGGTTCTGGTTGGCGGCGGACTTGGAAATGCGGTACTGTTTTCGATTGGCGCGGCCGCGCGGGCAGCCCACTGCAAGGTATTGTATTTTGCCGGTTACAAAAAACTGGCGGATCGTTATAAGATTGCTGAAATTGAGGCGGCTGCGGATACTATCGTATGGTGTTGCGATGAAGCGCCGGGATTTGAGGTGACCCGACCGGGGGATATGAGTTTCGTTGGAAATATCGTTCAGGCAATGGTCGCTTATGCAGAGGGTACACTCGGCTCGCAATCCATATCGCTGGGGGCAACTGATCGAATGATCGCAATCGGCTCTGATCGAATGATGGCGGCGGTCGCAGCGGCACGTCATCATCAGCTGGCGCCCTATCTGAATCCCGGTCATTTCGCGATTGGTTCGATCAATTCCCCCATGCAATGTATGATGAAGGAAATCTGTGCGCAGTGTCTGCAGCCGCATAAAGATCCACAAACCGGCGAAATTACTTATGTCTTTTCGTGTTTTAATCAGGATCAAGCGCTGGATCGCGTTGATTTTGGTGGTCTGGCCGCGCGTCTGCGCCAGAACAGCCTTCAGGAGAAGCTGACCAGTCGCTGGCTGGCACGTTGCTTGCATCATTATGTTGGCGATTAGCTGATGTATGGTAACGGGCTCTGACGGGCGAATCCGGGTTCCTTCAAATTAGTTATGATTTATAATCAGCTTCTGCAAAAACTGAAGCGTGGGTGTGATCAACGGTTGTGACGACACTCAACAATTTTTAACCAACCTGGTAGAGTAAAAAGGGAGAGTATTCATGGAGATAGGCATACCTGCCGAAACGCGTGCGGGGGAGACGCGTGTGGCGGCCACGCCCGAAACTGTCAAGAAATTTACCGCAAAAGGTTTGCATCAGGTTTTTGTGCAGGCGGGTGCGGGTGCGGGTGCCAGTATTCTGGACGAAGCCTATCAGGAGGCCGGTGCGACAATCCTGTCCGACGTATCCCGGCTATATTCTCAATCCCGGATTATTCTTAAGGTTCGTGGTCCACAACCCGGGGAACTTGCACAGATACGCAAGGATGCAATATTGATTGGGCTGTTGTCACCACATGATGCTGATAGAATCAGTGCATTGGTCAATCATGGACTGACAGCATTTGCCATGGAGCGACTACCCCGTATCTCGCGTGCACAAAATATGGATGTTTTGTCTTCACAGGCCAATATAGGTGGTTACAAGGCGGTGATAACTGCAGCCAATATCTATCAGAAATTTTTTCCGATGTTGATGACAGCTGCCGGTACGGTTAAAGCTGCTCGGGTGCTGGTGCTGGGAGCAGGTGTGGCTGGATTGCAGGCCATTGCAACTGCCAAACGGCTGGGTGCGGTCATTGAGGCATTTGATGTTCGCCCAGCGGTCAAAGAGCAGGTTGAAAGTCTGGGGGCAAAATTTGTGGAAGTTGCGCTGACCGATGAAGAAAAGGCCAAGGCTGAAACTGCGGGAGGTTATGCAACCGAGATGTCGGAAGATTATAAACGACGCCAGGGGGAGCTGATTCACGAGCGGGCCGCTGCTGCCGACGTGATTATTTCCACGGCCTTGATTCCCGGACGTCCTGCACCGGTTCTGATCAAGGAAGAAACAGTCAAAGCGATGAAACCTGGCTCGGTCATAGTCGATATGGCTGCGGAGGCGGGTGGAAATTGCCCGCTAACCGAACTCGACCAGATCGTGGTCAAGCATGGCGTGCACCTGGTTGGCATTGCCAATCTTCCGGGGTTGGTCGCGGCTGATGCCAGCGCACTGTACGCTCGTAATCTTCTGAATTTCCTGAGTCTGCTGTTGGATCCGGAAAGTGGCGAGTTACGTATCGACCGGCAGGATGAAATTATCGCTGGCAGTCTGGTCTGCGCAAATGGCGAAGCTCCAAAGTAATACTCTGGTTGAATCAGCAATTTTGAATTAATTTATGTATAAAAGGAAAGCACATGATTGGCGAAATTGATCCTACGATCATTCATCTTACTGTGTTCGTGTTAGCAGTGTTTGTGGGCTACCACGTTGTATGGAATGTAACCCCTGCATTACACACACCGTTGATGTCGGTAACCAACGCCATTTCCAGTATCATCCTGGTCGGCGCCATGCTGGCAGCAGGTTCCGCCGAATCGGACTGGGGAGTATGGTTAGGTGCGGCAGCGGTGGTGTTGGCTTCCGTCAATGTGTTCGGTGGTTTTCTGGTGACGCAGCGAATGCTGGAAATGTTCAAGAAAAAAGACAAAAAAGGAAGCGCTTAAATGTCTGCTAATTTCATTGCACTGGCTTATCTGGTTGCCGCTGTATTTTTTATTCTTGCCCTAAAGGGGTTAAGTTCACCGCTGCAAGCCCGGCGCGGCAATTTTTTTGGAATGGTGGGCATGGCAATTGCCGTGGTCACAACCCTGACTATTACCGCGAACTGGATGTTGATCGTGGGATGTATTGCCGTTGGTGGCTTGATCGGATCGGTTGTCGCTAAACGTGTTCAAATGACCGCCATGCCGGAACTGGTTGCTTTCATGCATTCTCTGGTGGGACTTGCAGCGGTATTTATCGCGATTGCCGCAGTTAATAATCCTGTTTCGCTTGGGTTGCCGGAAGTTTTACCAACCGGAAGCAAACTGGAATTGTTTCTGGGTACATTTATTGGTGCCATGACCTGGTCTGGTTCCGTGATTGCCTTTCTGAAACTATCAGGCCGTATGAGTGGTGCGCCGATTGTATTCAGCGGCCAGCACCTGGTGAATTTATTGCTGGCAATCGTGATGGTGGGGTTTGGATTGTGGTTCTTCTTTAGCGAAACGACTAACTGGACAGCATTTGCTGCCATGACGGGAATTGCTTTCTTGCTGGGGTTCCTGATTATTATACCGATTGGTGGCGCAGATATGCCGGTCGTTATTTCCATGCTGAATTCCTATTCTGGATGGGCTGCAGCCGGTATTGGATTTTCGCTTGGCAATCCCATGCTGATTATTGCTGGATCGCTGGTGGGTAGTTCGGGTGCAATTCTTTCGTACATTATGTGCAAAGCAATGAATCGCCCATTCCTGTCGGTTATTCTGGGAGGTTTTGGTGGTGAAGCAGCTGACCAGTCAATTGCCGATGGCGTCCAGAAAACCTATCGTAGTGGCAGCGCGGATGATGCGGCTTTCCTGCTCGGCAATGCAGATAGCGTGATTATTGTTCCGGGATATGGACTGGCCGTTGCCCGTGCGCAACACTCGGTGAAAGAATTGGCAGAAGCATTGCACAAGAAAGGAGTCAATGTGCGTTTTGCGATTCATCCAGTGGCGGGTCGGATGCCGGGTCACATGAATGTCTTGCTTGCTGAAGCAGAAATCCCCTATGAGCAGGTGCTGGAGATGGATGAAATCAACAGCGACTTTTCAACCACCGATGTAGTGTTAGTATTGGGTGCCAATGATGTTGTTAATCCGGCGGCAAACGTGCCAGGCAGTCCTATCTACGGTATGCCTATTCTGGACGCGCATAAGGCGCGCACAGTCATGGTGGTTAAACGTAGTATGGCGGCTGGCTATGCCGGATTGGATAACGATCTGTTCTATATGGATAAAACCATGATGGTATTTGGAGATGCCAAAAAAGTAGTAGAGGGCATGGTCAAGGCATTGTGAGGCTGAATAGTCGCCGTACTGGGATTGGTGAGACTGGATGCTACTTTAGCAGGGTGTATTGTATCTGCTAAAGTTTCAATCCTTGCTTGGTTGTTTTCTGTATTTGAGGAGGAGTCGTTTCAGGTTGCACCCGCGCACGCAACCCGGATAAGTGACGACACGTACCGCGCTGTACAAAAAAGCTCATCTGCTTTGATTTAATTGAAATTTCCCCTGGTTTTCTTTGTTGAAATTAAGCGTAATCCGTTGCGCTTAATTTCAATTAAAAGTAATTGGGCAGAAGCTGTTCAGATGTATTCAAGTAAATTTACAGGATATTTGATTATGCCATCTGCCCCCCATGTATCTGGGCTGCTATGGCTGCCCAGATAACCGTAGCTGGCAATAATTGGCGTCATTCCTGCAGCGCGGCTTGCTTGCACATCACGTATGTCATCACCAAGATAAAGGCAGTTCTGTGGCGGGGTGTTGATTTTTCGACAAGCTGCTAATAACGGTTCTGGGTGGGGTTTGCAATAATGAGTGTCATCACCGCTGACAATGACGGCGGCACGTTGCTTTAGTTCGAGTGCCTGTAAAAGGGGTAATGTAAACCGTGAAGGTTTGTTGGTTACGATTCCCCAGGAAATTTTTCTTATTTCTAACTCGGATATGACTTCCAATATTCCCGGGAAGAGCTGCGTTTCTTTGCATAAATTCCTGGTATAAATGGCGAGAAATTCTTCGCGTTTCGTTTCATATTCACTATCGGTAGACGCAATTCCAAAACCCAGCTTGAGCAGTCCTTTTGCACCATTTGATGCTTCAATGCGTATCTGCTCAATTGAAATAGGTTTTTTGCCATGTAATGCCAGTTGCTGATTCAATGCATAGCCAAGATCAGGCGCTGTGTCGGCGATGGTTCCATCCAGATCGAATAATACGGCGCGAATCATGAGTCAAGCTCGGAATACCATAATGTAGTTGACACTCGTATCATTTTCCAAGGCATAAACTTTGGTAATGGGATTGTATGTCATGCCAATGATTCCTGCATCCGTTAGCCCAGCGCTTCGTGCCATACGGGCTAGTTCGGCCGGCTTGATGAATCTTGCGTATTCATGCGTGCCGCGTGGTAATAAGTTGAGAATGTATTCCGCGCCGATAATCGCGTAAAGATAAGACTTGAGATTGCGGTTTAATGTGGAAAAAAATACCCATCCATTGGGTTTCGCTAGTCGTGCGCAGGACTGAATGACGCTAGCGGGGTTAGGAACATGCTCCAACATTTCCATACAGGTAACGATATCGTACTGGTGAGGGTACTCGGCTGCCATCGATTCCACGGTTATTTTTCGATAATCCACGTGATGACCACTTTCGAGTAAATGCAGTTTCGCCACTTTTAGCGCTTTATCGCTGAGATCGATTCCCGTGACGACCGCACCTCGGGTTGCCATCGCTTCAGACAAAATGCCGCCCCCGCATCCAACATCGATGGTATTTTTTCCTTTTATGTGAGCGATATCGTCGATATAGTTTAAACGGAGAGGATTAATCTCATGTAATGGCTTGAATTCACTTTGTGGATCCCACCAGCGGTGAGCCAGTTGACTAAATTTTTCCAGCTCAATGGGATCCGCATTTATTTCATTATTCTCTTTCATATGATTTGCTTTCCTTAAAAATTAGCTGACAAGATGTTGTTGCCAGTATTTTACCTGCTGCATAATGGCCGTTTCATCGAGCGTGGTAAGTTTGCCTTCATCGAGCAACAGGCGCCCATGGACCCAAACATGGCTGACCTGTTCACGTCCTGCTACGTAGACGAGATGAGAGATAGGATCAAAACAGGGCGATAGCGACAATGATGAAAAATCAACAGCTGTGATGTCAGCGGCTTTACCGGGCGATAGGCTACCTGTGATGTGATCCAGACCCATTGCCTTGGCGCTATTCAGTGTCGCCATCTGCAATGCCTGGTGAGAAGTCACTATCTCGGCGTTGTGGCTCACCCCTTTTGCAAGGAGGGCCGTTAAACGCATTTCCGAAAACATATCAAGACGATTGTTGCTGGCTGCGCCATCGGTGCCAATACCAATATTTATTCCCTTTCGAAGTAGTTTCTCGATGGGCGCGATGCCACTGGCGAGTTTGAGGTTGGATGACGGACAATGAGCCACATGCCCGCCACATTCATGGAATAGTTCTATTTCAGAGTCATTCAGATGGATCATGTGTGCGGCGATCAAATTGGGGCTGACAAGGCCAAGTTGATGCAGCCGCGTTAGTGGGCGAATGCCATGTTCCGTCAGGTTGTTTTTAATTTCATCCCCGGTTTCATGTAGATGCATGTGAACAGGTAATTGCAGCTGTTCTGCCAGAACCATGATTTTAGTAAGAGTCTGATCATTAACTGAATAGGGTGCGTGTGGAGCCAGACAAAAAGTGAGCAAAGGCCGCTGTGAATAATGATCTCGAACTGCCAAACCTTTGTCTATATAGTCATCAGCATCACTTGCATAAGCACTCAACATATCAATGACAACCAGACCGATTCCGGCCCTGATGCCACATTCCAATGCGACATCGGCGGTTGTCTGTGGAAAAAAATACATATCGTTAAAGCAGGTGATTCCTCCTTTGAGCATTTCCGCGCAGGCCAGCATGGTTCCATCCCGTACAAAACCGTGATCGACGTACTTGGATTCTGTGGGCCAGATATAATTTTTGAGCCAACTCATCAACGATAGATCATCTGCCATCCCGCGCATGAGTGTCATGGCGGCGTGGGTGTGCAGATTAATCAGGCCAGGAATGACAGCATGGTTGTTGAGTTTTATATGATTGGATGAGTAATAACGAGAATTGGCCTCATTGCTGGGTAAAATGGCTTCAATTAGACCATTGTTAATTGCTATGGCATGTTCCGTCAGAACACCTTCGGTTTCTACTGGGATGATCCAGCGCGCTTCAAGCAATGTGTCAACACTACATTTATCCATAGAACGATAATGCCTCAAACAAAAAAGCCCTGCACTATGGCAGGGCTCTTTGGTTAGCTATTGAAGTATCAAATGTACTATCGGGTTCCGGCTACTTCTATTTCAACACGGCGATCCGGTGCCAGACAATTAATCAGATCTCGCGTTGCGCGGGTACCTTTGCAGGTATCTCCAGTAACAGGATTTGCTTCGCCTTTTCCGTCAGTAAATATTTGATCGGGATTGATTCCGCGCGAAACCAAGTGGCTTTTGACTGCCTCGGCACGTCTGACAGAAAGTTTTTTATTGTAGGTTTCAGAACCAATACGATCCGTATAGCCAACAGCAATAATCAGATCGTAATTCACTCCCTGGAGGTTGCCAGCAAAATCATCCAAGGCTTGTTGCCCTTCTGGTTTCAATATGGCTTTGTCGAAATCAAATAAGGCATCAGCAGAAAAAGATACCTTTTCTGGCTCAACTATGGGTGCAGGTACTGGAGCCTCTACAACTTTTTCAGGCTGACTAACTAAATCTGGATCACATTCATAAATGGCCATCGCGGGTGTCCAGTAACCGGTGCGCCAGCATAGACCTGTTGAGTTTCTTGCAACGACACCGTTATCGTCAACAGTGTAACCTTCTGTTTTTTCAGCATTGCTAAGGCCCTGTCTGTCGGTCACGCCTATTTCGGAGTGTGCCATAGCTACGCTGGAAAACAATGTTGGAATAATGACCGCACCGATCAGATATTTCTTTGTTAACATAAAATTTTTCATGCTATTGTTCCTCTATGAATAAAAAATCTTTTCCCAATCATCATATCGCCACCCTGAGATCAGGGGTGGCATGATTCGTTTCTTGTCTTAGTCCACAAAACACTTTTATAAGCATCACTGGTGCGGATTATGGTTTGATCCATTCATTTTTGTCAAATACGAGTGTTGTTTTTTTTGCACACTGTGGCATATTTCTGGTCAGAAAAATAATGACTACATTATGTTGCTTTCATGGATACAAGAGAGTGTTGATGTTGTGAAACAAAATAACCTTCTTGCAGCAATTTTTGCAAATAATCTAAATTACTCATATGGTGCGAATGTCGCTGTGAGTGATGTTTGTCTGCAATTGAACCGAGGGGATATTCTGGGATTTCTTGGGCCGAATGGCGCAGGTAAAAGTACGGTCCTGCGCATGTTAACTGGTAATCTGTTTCCAGTCAGTGGCGATATACAAATTTGTGGAGTAGATTTACTGTCTGCCCCTCTTTCTGCGAAACGGCGCATTGGTTATTTGCCGGAAATCCCGCCGCTTTATAAAGAGCTGACTGTGAATGAATATTTGCGATTTGCCGCAGAATTGCATGGTATTCCTAAAAAAATGCTGGTTGAGGCGGTAGAAATTGCAAAAAATAACTGCGACCTGGCTAATGTGGGTAGAAAAATTATTGGCGTATTATCGAAGGGTTTTCAGCAGCGCGTTGGGATTGCGCAGGCGATTATCCATCAGCCGGAAGTGATCATCCTGGACGAGCCAACTGCAGGACTGGATCCCAATCAGATACAGAAAATACATCAGTTGTTACTGTCGCTCCAGCAAAAGCACGCTATTATTTTTTCGACACACGTTTTGTCAGAGGTTGAAAATATCTGTAACCGCATACACATATTGCATCAAGGTAAAACTATGCTGGATACCGGAATCAACAGCCTCAGGCAACAAAATCAGAAACTTGATAGCCTCTTTGAACAGTTGACGCAATCAGATTCAGCCACCGGGGATCGGGCATCGTGCTGTCAATAATCTGCAAAGAGATGCGATTGCTGTTTGTTTCATCGTTGGTATGGACGTTTCTGACGCTGACACAACTGGTATTAGCCTGGGTCTTTTTGGGGCGACTCGATACTTTTCTTGAGATTCAGCCGCAGTTGATGCAGCTTGCCAACCCACCGGGTATCACAGAGGTTATTGTTTCCCCGGTTTTTTCAGTGGCCTCAATCGTGCTATTGATGGCGACCCCTATCATGAGCATGCGCATGCTGGCTGAAGAAAGGCGCAATCAGACATTAGTGATGCTGTTGAGCGCGCCAGTTTCTCGATTTGCAATTGTATTGGCCAAGTTTTTTGTGCTACTGCTATTTCTGTCTACCCTGCCGCTACTAATTGTTATTTTGTCACTCTTTCTGTTGATGGGTGGCACATTAGATTTTGGTTTATTACTAAGTAATGTTATCGGCTTGATTCTGCTGGCAGGCTGTTTTGCTTCGCTGGGTCTATATATATCCAGTTTGACCGCACATCCCGCTATTGCGGCACTTGGTAGCTTTGGTGCGCTGCTCTGTTTCTGGATAATCGATATGGTGGCACTCGACTCCGATAGCATCATCCATTATTTTTCTCCGTTCAGGCACTATGAGTACTTCAACCTGGGAATTATTGACTCTGCAAGCGTCATTTTTATGATGCTTTTCATGGTTGTTTTTCTGGCATTGACGGTGCAAAGATTGGCGAGTATGCGCTAGCGGAGGATGGGATATGAAAGAAGATAACAATGGGCGACGACAATGGCGTAGTCGCTGGCAGCTGGGTTTATTGCTTGTCTCGATTGGCATGATTGGCTATTGGGCGGTACAACAGCGTATTCATTGGGATATAAGTCAAAATAGCCGCAATAGCCTCAGTCAAACCAGTATTGATATCCTGCAGGTGCTCGACAAACCGGTAGAAGTGACCGTCTATGCAACCAGGCAGGATCCCAGGCTTGGAGATGTTCGTGGCATCATTAGTGGGTTTATTGCTAATTATCAAAGATTTAAACCGGATATCAATGTGTCTTTTGTTGACCCGGCAGAGCATCCCCAGCAGGCGCTGGCTGCAGGTGTCAGATTAAATGGCGAGCTGGTCGTGCATTATGAGGGGCGGGAAGCAGGGCTCACCTCAATCAATGAGGAAGCCTTTACCAATCTCTTGATGCGCCTGGTTCGCCCACAGAGCAAGCAATTAAAGGTGTTAACTGGTCACGGTGAGCGCAAGTTCGATGGCGTTGCCAACCGTGATCTTGGTGATTTTGGCGGGAAACTCGCCGCCATTGGTTTTACAGTCAGACCCTATAGCTTGATGGATGAGGGGGTAATGCAGGAGAGTGGCGATATTCTGGTTATTGCGTCACCACAGATCGAGTTACTTGCTGGTGAAGTTGATCAACTGATCGATTATCTGGAAAAGGGTGGGAATATGCTATGGCTGGTGGATGGCGGTGAAGAATTGTACGGCCTGCAGCCACTTGCCGAGATACTGGGAATTGGTTTTGTCCCAGGCGTAATTGTCGATCCACGGGCAAAACAGCTTAATGCCCCGCTTACCTTTACCCTTGGGGCTGGTTATCAGCCACACGCAGTGACCCGGCAATTTGATTTAATTACCGTATTTCCCTTTGCGCGTCCATTGGTACTGGAAGAAAACCCACAATGGCAACGTACTGTGCTGGTCGAAGCCGCTCCACAAGGATGGGTCGAGACCGGAACGATTACGGATGAACCCACGCTTAATGCGGAAGTAGATGCCAGTGGGCCATTTAGTATCGCTGTCGCGTTAAACCGCATCATGGATGACCGGGAGCAGAGAGTAGTTGTCGTGGGTAGCGGTTATTTTCTCGCGAATACCTATCTGGGTAATGGCGGTAATCTTGATCTGGGTGTCAATATCGCTAATTGGCTGGCGGGCGACGAACGTCTGATTACTATTCAGCCACGAGCCACAATTGATCATCGCCTGGCGCTCAGTCAGTCCGAATTAAATTTCATCACAATCGTGACATTGGTCGGATTGCCACTGCTGTTTATAATCGGTGGAATAGGGATCAACTGGCGACGTAGGCGAGGATGATGGCTCTCAATTCCCATAATCTGGCCATCCCAGCCTGCTGGTGATACAACGTTTCTGAAAAACATGCCGGAGCTACCAGAAGTCGAGATTACTCGACGTGGGATCGCAGCACATCTCACCGGTCAACGTATTACTGGGGTAACGGTACGTAATGCCGCGCTGCGCTGGCCGATTACATCTGAAATTTCATCGTCTTTACCCGAGCAGCAAATTCACTCAGTTACACGGCGCGCCAAATACCTGTTGCTCCGCTGTGATACCGGTACGTTGATTATTCACCTGGGTATGTCCGGCAGCTTGCGAGTGCTGCCGGTAAACGTGCCACATCAGGCGCACGATCATTTTGAACTGCTGCTTGGCAACGGCAATATTCTACGTCTGCGCGATCCGCGCCGCTTTGGTGCCGTACTATGGTGGCCGGAAGATATTTCACAGCATCCACTGCTCAAGCGTTTGGGGCCGGAACCGCTGAGTGAGGATTTTACTGCGGACAGGCTTCATAATGACATACGTAACCGCAGCATCCGCATTAAACAAGTGGTGATGAATCAGCATATTGTCGTTGGAGTCGGCAATATTTACGCCAATGAAGCGCTTTTTCATGCTGGATTATCTCCATTGCGTCCCGCCAGTCAACTTGATTGTCAACAGTGCATGCGTCTGGTAAATGCTATTAAAAAAACACTGACCAGTGCAATCACTGCTGGCGGCAGTACCCTGCGCGATTTTACCGACAGCGCAGGCCGCCCCGGTTATTTTCAGCAACACTATCAGGTGTATGCCCGCGCCGATCAGCCCTGCCTGCGATGTGGCACAGGTATTCAGAAAATCATACTCAGCCAACGCGCAACCTTTTTCTGTCCCCAATGCCAGCCTCAATCCACCTTCCCATTTCGGGAATCAAAAAAATGAAATAGATACCCTGTTATCTAATAGTTACAGCTTTTCCAGCAATGCACGCTGAGCGCTGAATTGCCGGTTTCTTCTGGATGTTTTACGTTTGTAGTAGCCCTCACCATTCATCTCCCAAGCCTGGGTATTATCCCGTAGATAAGGTTTTAATCCTTCTGTGATGACCCGTTTTTTCAGGCGTGCATCGAGTATTGGGAAACACACTTCGACCCGGCGGAAAAAGTTACGGTTCATCCAGTCCGCACTGGCAAGATAAACGTGATGCTGGTTGATATTCAAAAAGTAGAAAATACGGGAATGCTCCAGAAAGCGTCCGATGATCGAACGCACGCGGATATTATCGGACAGACCGGGAACATTGGGACGAAGCGCGCAAGCTCCGCGCACAATCAGATTGATTTTGACGCCAGCACCAGATGCGTCATACAGTGCCTGAATGACCATCGGCTCCAGCAAGGCATTCATTTTGGCGATAATGACGGCTGGTTTTCCGTTGCGCGCATTTTCGGCTTCCTGGTTGATGTGATGAAGAATCTGAGTATGCAGGCTGAAAGGAGATTGCCAGAGATGTTTCAGCTTGCTCGCTTTTCCCAATCCGGTTAGTTGGAGAAAAACTTCGTTGATATCCGAGCAAATTTCTTCATGACTCGTCAGTAAGCCAAAGTCGGTATAAAGGCGGGCAGTACCCGGATGATAATTGCCGGTACCCAGATGCGCATAGCGTTTTAACTGACCGGACTCACGTCGGATTATCATCGCCATCTTGCAGTGAGTCTTGTAACCAACGATGCCATAGACAACATGGGCGCCCGCATCTTCGAGGCGATCTGCCCAGTTGATGTTGGCTTCTTCATCAAATCGTGCCAGCAGTTCCACGACCACGGTTACTTCCTTGCCGGCGCTGGCGGCGGAGATCAAGGCTTCCATTAGCGTGGAGTCAGAGCCGGTACGATATACAGTCTGTTTTATCGCGACGACATCCGGATCGGTTGATGCCTGCTTGATGAATTCAATAACAGGCTGAAAACTTTGAAAGGGATGGTGTAGCAGGATATCGTGCTTGCGCACTATTTGAAAAAAATCACTATCCTTCTTTTTCTGTGTCGAGAACGGGGCGCCGGGAATAAAGCGGGGAAATTTCAGATCGGGGCGGTCGATAATGTCAAAAATCTGAGTAAGCCGTACCAGATTAACCGGGCCGTGCACCTGATACAGATCTTCTTTTTGCAGGCAAAACTGGTCAAGCAGGAATTCTGTCATTCCAGGCGAACAGTTATCTGCAACCTCCAGTCGGACCGCATCACCAAGATGGCGTTGCGGAAGTTCACCCTGCAATGCGATGCGCAGGTTCTTGATTTCTTCTTCATCAACAAACAGATTGCTGTTGCGGGTGACCCGAAACTGGTAGCAACCGACCACCTGCATGCCTGAGAAAAGCTCATCTACATGTGCATGGATAATAGAAGACAAAAACACGAAGCTGTATTCATTCCGACCGATCTCTTTGGGCAATCGAATGACACGCGGCAGGATACGTGGTGCTTGCACGATGGCCGTGCCTGAATTCCGGCCAAAGGCGTCTTTGCCCTCCAGCGCCACGGCAAAATTGAGGCTTTTGTTTAAGATGCGCGGAAAGGGATGAGAGGGGTCCAAGCCAATGGGCGTCAGCATTGGCATCAGTTCGCGTTGAAAAAACTGCTTGATCCACTCGCGCTGGTTTTCATTCCAGGTGGTGCGACGGAGAAAGTGAATACCATTACTGGCCAGCTCCGGCAGAATGATTTTATTAAAAATCTGGTATTGATGAGCGACCACCTCGCGCGTACGTGCAGTAGCAAGCTCAAGAGCCTGGAGGGGCGGCAGGCCATCTGGGCCGAATCCTGGTGTGTCGAGCTTGATCTGCTCTTTCAGCCCTGCGATACGAACTTCAAAAAACTCGTCAAAATTGTTGCTGACAATGCAGATAAAGCGCAATCGTTCCAGCAAGGGCACATTGTCTTCTTCTGCCTGAGCCAGAACCCGACGATTGAACTCTATCTGACTCAGCTCGCGGTTTAAAAATAACTTATTCACGCTGAGAACAGGTTTGCTGGCAGTGATTACGCCGGATTCATTCTCGGTCATAGTGCATTAACCTGGTTAAAAATAGACCGATATTATGAAATTCAGGTTACAACTTTATGAATTGGGTGGGATGTAACCTGCGGGTTGGTCTCCGCCTTGACCAAAAAAATAGGCTTCCATCTGTTCGGCGAGATACTTCCGTGCCTTAATATCCGCCAGACTCAAATGCATTTCATTGACCAGCATGGTTTGATGTTTTACCCATTGACCCCAGGCCTGCTTTGAGACATTCTCGTAAATCCGTTTACCCAGCTCGCCGGGATAGGTCGGAAAATCCAGTCCCTCTGCTTCAATTCCCAGTTTGATACATTTAACCAGTCTGACCATTATGAATTCCTGCAAAAGTGGATTATTTGAGAAGGATGGGTTGGGTACCGGTTGAGTCGAATAGCGTGGATGCAATTTGTCTGGCAGATCTTTCGCTGGTGAAAGGACCAATCAATACCTTGTATAAACCATCAGTTTTGTGAATACGCGATAAATAGGCAATGGTTTGAAGTTCCGCCTGTAACTGCGATTGAAATTGGTCAAGATAATTCTGGGCATTTTCTGCTGCACCGAATGCAGCAATTTGCAGATAAGTTGCTTCGTTATCACTGGAATGCATTACGGTTGATGTGGGCGGGGCGGGTTGAACGTTGACGCGACCGACAGACGACTGATGAGGGAGAATAATTTCGACTTCGACCGGTGCGCTGCCATTTGCCAGCATGTTGAGTTTATGAGCGGCAACATAAGATAAATCGATCAACCGATTATTCAGAAACGGTCCGCGATCATTGATACGTACGATGACAGACTTTCCATTCTGTAAGTGAGTAACCCTTACATAGCTCGGTATAGGCAGAGTGGGATGGGCGGCCGTCATGGCGTACATATTGTAAATTTCTCCAGAAGCGGTATTTTTACCGTGAAATCGCTTTCCATACCAGGATGCGGTGCCACGCGCCCGGTACGGCACCAGTTCTGTCATGGGTGTATAGGTTTTGCCCAAAGCGACATAGCGTTTCATATTGGCGCTGCGCAATGGTTCCGCCTTGGGAACCGCATTGGCAACCGTATCAAGGTGAATGGGCGGATTAGCCGCCGGGCCGTCGTCGAGATAATAGCCCCCACCTCGTTTACTGGTGTGTGAGGGTTGGTTTTTGGAAGTGCCGGATTGTTTCGGGGATTTTCCGGTGATCGTGGCAGTGCTGCTGCAGCCTGTTAGATAGAAAACGATCGACCACAGAATGAACCAGGATAAAACCAGTCGCGAGTGACTTGAATGAATTTTTGCAGTAGACATATTTTCTATTAGGTTCTAACCAGTTTAGGGTGGGTGTGAATACTCATCAGGATACCAAATCCAAACAGAATAGTGACCATTGAGGTTCCCCCGTAGCTGATGAGTGGCAACGGTACGCCGACGACAGGTAGAATGCCGCTAACCATACCAATATTGACAAAAATATACGTAAAAAAGGTAAGTGTGATCGAACCTGCGACCAAACGGGTGAAGCGGGTGGGTGCTTTGGCCGCAATGACAAAGCAACGTCCGATAACCACCAGATAAAGCAATAATAGCAGGCCGTTACCAATCAATCCAAATTCCTCTGAGAATACCGAAAAAATGAAATCCGTGCTGGGCTCGGGGAGGAAATCCAGTTGAGATTGAGTTCCTTTTTGCCATCCTTTTCCTGAAATGCCACCCGAGCCAATGGCTATGCTGGACTGGATCGTGTGATAACCTGCACCGAGCGCATCTTGTGAAGGATCGAGCAAAGTCAGTACCCTTTTTTGCTGGTAATCATGCATACCAAACGTCCAAAGCAGGGGCAGGCTAATGGCTAGCGTAACCGCGAGTGTTGCCAGAATTCGCCAGGAAATACCCGCCAGGAATAAGATATAGAAACCACTGGCGAGAATAAGGATGGATGTCCCCAGGTCTGGCTGCCGGGCAATCAATAATACTGGCAGCAGCAGAATGAGCGCAGCGACACCATGATTGCGCCAGCGCAGAATCAGCCCTACTTTATCCAGATACCACGCCATCATTAGTGGAACTGCTATTTTCAACAATTCTGAAGGCTGAATGCGTGTGATGCCCAAGTTCAGCCAGCGACGCGCACCATTATGGATTTCTCCAAACAGGGCAACGCTGATCAGCAGGGCGATGCCAAGCAGGTACAGCGGCAGGGCAATCCTCATGATGGTCGGGAGCGGAATGTTAGCAACCGTCCACATGACGGCGAGTGCAATGGTCATATTGATCAGTTGACTGGTCATCCTGGTTGTGTTTCCACCTGTTGCGCTATAGAGCACAATCAGGCCGGTCAACATCAACAGAAAGATACCTGCCAGCAGAAAATTGTCGATATAGCGGGTCAGGAAATACCATATTTTAGAGAGGTCAAAGGTAATCATAGTAATGTGAGAGGAGGGTGGTCAGTTATCCTCATTTGACGGGAATTTCCATCGGTTCCGGTAGGATGCCGAGGAAGAAATAATCCATTACTTTACGCGCGATAGGCGCGGCGGTAGATCCGCCCGAGCCGCCGTTTTCAACCAGCACAGTCAAGACGATACGGGGATCTTCAGCAGGGGCGTAGGCAGTAAAAAGCGCATGGTCGCGATGACGTTCATCCAGTTTGCTGGCGACATAGCGCTCGCCCTGCTTGATATTGACTACTTGGGAAGTGCCGGTCTTTCCCGCAAAGCTGTAGGCAGCGCCAGCCGCCGCACGGGCACCGGTGCCACCGGGTAACGTTACGTCCCGCAATGCTTGTTTGACGATATCCAGGTGCGCTTGCTTGATATTCAATTGATACCGGGTATCCACAAAATTATCCTTGATCTGGTTGTGCTGGTGATCCTTGATCTGTTTCACAAAATGTGGCCGGAATGCCTTGCCATTATTGGCGATCAGCATGGTTGCAAACGTCAGTTGTAGCGGAGTGGCCAGATTGAATCCCTGACCGATTCCAACTGAAATAGTGTCGCCAGGAAACCAGCTTTGATTAAAGCGTCTTTTTTTCCATTCAATAGAAGGCAATAAGCCACTTAGCTCACCCGGAATATCAACGCCGGTCAACTGTCCAAATCCGAACTGCTTGGTAAATTCGTGAATGCTGGTAATACCAAGATCGTTGGCCAGCATGTAGTAGTAAGTGTCACACGAAATCACTAATGATTTGCGTAGATCAACGGTGCCATGTCCTCCGGGTTTCCAGTCACGGAAACGATGGGAGCTGCCGGGCAGACTAAAAAATCCCGGATCCCGTATTGTGTAGCCTGGAGTGCGCTTGCCAAGTTCAAGTCCCGCTAATGCCATAAAAGGCTTGAAAGTGGAGCCAGGTGGATAGACTCCACGCAAGGCACGATTGACCATGGGTTTATCAATGGACTCATTGAGCAGGCGCCAGTTATGGTGATCAATACCATCGGTGAACAGATTGGGATCAAACCCCGGTTTGCTGACAAATGCGAGTATCTCTCCATTGGTTGGATCCATCGCGATCAATGCGCCACGAAAATCTCCGAATGCCTGGATGGCCGCTCGCTGCAGATCAAGGTTGATCGTGAGAGTGAGATCGCTGCCGGCAATAGGTGGAACTCGCGACAAGGTGCGCACTGGGCGGCCAACGGCATCGGTTTCAACCTGTTCGATCCCGGTTATGCCGTGTAGATCGTTTTCGTAACTTTGTTCGATACCCATGCGTCCGATATGCAATCCTCCCCGATAGTTGTCCATCTGGTTGTTTTCACCCAGTTGCTTTAAATCCATATCATTGATGCGGTTGATGTAACCAATGAAATGAGAGATGGATTCTCCTTCGGGATAATGCCGTAACAGACGTGCTTTGACTTCGACACCGGGAAAACGAAAGCGGTTTTCGGCGAAGCGAGCAACTTCAATATCCGTTAAGCGGGATCGTATGGGGATGCTCTTGAAGCGGGTATTTTCCCGTTTCAGTTTTTTGAAGCGATTGTGGTCTTCCGGAGTGATATCTATCAATGTGGCGAGTTGATTGATGGTTGTGTCAAGATCATCAACCTGATCAGGGACAATTTCCAGTGTGTAGGCCGTGTAGTTTTGCGCCAGTACGATGCCATTGCGGTCAAATATCAGTCCGCGATTAGGGGTGAGTGGGAGTATATGGATACGGTTGGCTTCTGCAAGAGTGGTGTAATGTTCGCTGCGTATAACTTGCAAATAGTAGAAGCGCCCAAATAGTACGCTGAACAGTAGCAGCACGAAAAATACACAAATGACCAATCTGACATAGAAATTGCGTAATTCATGTAAGTGGTTATGTAATTCAACCCGTTCGTTCATAACTCATCTGGATTGATTTCCTGTTTTCTCAGGCTAGTCAGCGTAATGGCAATGAATGGCCATATTAATCCTCCTGACACACTTCTGAGCAGGATATGCCAATCTGGTAAATAGGTGCCCGTCAGCATGCCAATAAGTAACAGTATGATTTGTGACAGTAACAACATCCACAAGATGGCGGGGATTTGCCTGAATACGCTAAACATGCGCAAGCGTCGATAAAACAGTAGTGCGAAGAAAGTGAGCAGGCAGTAGGCCAGTGCATGTTGCCCCATAATGCTGGCAGTCACGACATCCATGATAATTCCACTGACGAATGCAAGACTCATGCCGGACTGGCGTGGCTGATGGATGTTCCAGTAAAGTACCGCGAGGGCAATAAAATCTGGGCGAACCAGTAGAGTGATATTCTCCGATACCAGCAGGTTCAGCATTAACGCTGCAACCAGGCTCAGATAAATCAGGGGCCTGCTGGCAGAAAGGTGTAACTCCTGTTCGAGTAAATTTTCGTGAAGAAACGCTTTATTGCTGGCTGGCTTAATTGGCATGTAAGTCAGATATTTCAGCGGGCTGAGTGATTCCCGGAGGCAAATCTACCAGCACCAGTACGTGTCTGTGGCGGTCTACGCCGGCAACTGGTGTGCAGAGGATGTGCGCAAATTGCATAGATTTATCATGTTCGATAAGAGTCACGCGCCCCACAGGTAATCCGGGAGGGTAAACCCCGCCAATGCCTGATGTTACCAACAGATCTCCCAATTGAATATCTGTATTAACCGAAAAGAACTGTAATTCCAGCTCATTGTTACGTCCAGCACCACTAATTACCGTATTGATAGCGTTACGAGCAATCTGTACCGGGACGGTATGCCCTTTGTCAGTAATCAAGGTGGCTTCAGCCGTGAGGGGATAAACCTTGGTAATTTGTCCGATTACGCCCAGATTATCAATGACGATATGTCCTTCACGGATGTCGCTCAAACTTCCCTTGTTCAAAATGATTTTGCGATTGAACGGGTTGGGGGGGGTGGACATAATTTCAGCCAGAACCGTCCTGAACTGGGATTGTTCGGTGGCGCCCAGTAATGCACGCAGATGCTGATTCTCGGCAGTAAGAGAATGTAATTGATGAAGTTTATAACGATTGATGAGATGCGCTTGTTTAAGTTGCTTCACTTCTTCAAGAAGGTTGAAGCTTGCAAAATGGTACTCCAGTCGGTGATAAAGCTGAAAGGGGGCGTAAGCTAATTTTTGTAATGGAGAGACAACCAGCCCAATAACCCGTCTAAACTCGGAGATATGGTCGGTGTGCTTGTCTGCAAGCATCAAAAAAACGGATAACAATGCATAAAGGAAAAGTCGTGCAAGTGGACTGGGGCCGGATATAAAAAACTGTGGTGAAGTAGACATGCAGCTAAAGCGGATTGATCATCGCCGGGGGCATTTCATCAGTTCCAGGAAATTTGGCAGACTGAATGATACTAAAAATTAACGAAAAAAATCTGCAGTCAGGTCGCAACGACCCGCCTGAAGAAGCAGACGACTTAGCCAGAAGGGCGTTCAATAGTCTCTGGCAAATATTCCTATGGAATGATCCATGTTTTCCAGGGCGATCCCCGCGCCGCGCACTACACAGGTGAGCGGGTCGTCGGCAACAATTACTGATAACCCGGTTTCCTCCATCAACAGTCGATCAATATCACGTAACAGGGCGCCACCACCGGTCATAACCATTCCCATCTGTGCAATATCAGAGCCAAGTTCTGGTGGGGTCTGTTCAAGCGCAGTCTTGACCGCATCAACGATATTATTCAACGGTTCGGTCAATGCCTCCAGGATCTCATTACTGGAAATGGTGAAGCTCCTGGGGATTCCTTCGGCCAGGTTGCGTCCGTTGACCTCAATTTCACGGACTTCAGAGCCGGGATAGGCCGAACCAATACTTGCCTTGATGGTTTCCGCAGTGACTTCACCGATCATCATGCCGTAGTTGCGTCGGATGTAATTGACGATCGCTTCATCAAACTTGTCTCCCCCCATGCGCACGGAACTGGAATAGACGATGCCCCCCAGTGAGATAACTGCAACTTCAG
>Ga0154020_10002910_pt1 | contig 20814 bp, 14 predicted proteins | sample Klosneuvirus_201_FD_109709 | JGI IMG/M metagenome (GOLD analysis project Ga0154020, IMG submission 109709) | Active sludge microbial communities from wastewater, Klosterneuburg, Austria - Klosneuvirus_20160825_MG | ecosystem: Engineered > WWTP > Aerobic digester > Activated sludge | place... | reverse complement strand
CGCTCATCGCCAGTTTGATTCCTGCTCGCAAGAAGCTTTCGCCCGATTCAGAATTGAGCCCAGCAAACAAGCCGTCGCCATGATAAAACTCCTTCGCCTCCTGTTGCGCCTGTTGTTCCGCTTCCGCGCGTTCAATGAGGAAGCCCTGCGCACGCCCGGCCCGGTGCTGCTGCTGCCCAATCACACCTCATGGTTCGACTGGCTCTTCCTCGGCGTCTGCCTCGAAGACGACTGGCGCTTCGTCGTCAGCTCAACCACGGCGCAGACGAGCTGGGTGCATCGCAAGCTCATGCTCAACCGCCGCACGTTCCCGGTGGAGAACGATTCGCCCTACGCCGTGAAGCACATGGCCGAGTATCTGCAAAAGGGCGGCCGGCTCGTGCTGTTTCCCGAAGGCCGCCTCTCGCCCACTGGTTGCCTGATGAAACTCTTTGACGGCACCGGCTTCCTCATCCACAAGACGAAGGCCAAGGTCATCATCGGCTATCTGCGCGGCGCGAACCGGCTCAAACCGGCGGTGAACCCGGGCTACACGCAATGGTTCCCGCGCATCACCGCGCATTTCAGCAACGCGCTCACCGCACCGGAGCCCGGGCACTCCAGCACCGCCATCGCCCGCGCGAAAATCACGAACTGGGTGCGGCATCAGATGATGGGGCTGCAGTTCGAGACGGAGATGGAACAGGGTCCGCCCTCGATCACCGCCGCCATCGCAGAGCGCGTGCGCGAGCGACCCGGCTTCGAGGTGCTGGAAGATGTGACGTGGAAACCGGTGACGTATCGCCGGATGTTCCTGGGCGCGGGTCTGCTGGCGCAGCAGTGGCGGGAGCGACTCGGAAACTCGAAACCCGAAACTCGAAACCCGAAACAAGCCGACTACATCGGCGTGTTGCTGCCAAACGTGAATGCGATGCCGGTCACGCTGCTGAGTTTGTGGGCGGCGAACAAGATTCCGGCGATCCTCAATTACACGACGGGCCCGGCGGTGATGCTGGCGTGCGTCCAGCTTGCTGGCCTGAAGCATGTCATCACCTCGCGCAATTTTTTGAAGAAAGCCCGGCTCGACGTGCAACCGCTGGAGCAAGCGGGCGTCCAGTTGCATTACTTGGAAGACGTGCGGGCCAGCATCGGCGGCGCGGCGAAGTTCGTGGCGCTGTTGCGAAGCTGGTTTAGTCCGGCGTCGCCATTGCGCGCAGAGCATGCGGGCGACGACACTGCCGTAGTCCTGTTCACCAGCGGCTCGGAGGGCGTGCCCAAGGGCGTTGAACTCTCGCACCGGAACATCCTCGCGAATATCCGGCAGATGATGGTGATCAGCGACCTGCAAATCACCGACCGGTTCTTCACCGCGCTGCCGGTATTCCACAGCTTCGGCCTGACGGTGGGCACGTTGCTGCCGCTGGCACGCGGCGCATATGTGCTGCTGTATCCGTCGCCGCTGCATTACCGCCTGGTGCCGACGGTTTTTTACGACCGGAACTGCACCGTGATGCTCGCGACGAATACATTCCTCTCCGGCTACGCGCGCAAGGCGCAGCCTTACGACTTTCGCAGCTTGCGCTACTTGTTCGCGGCGGCAGAGAAAGTGCAGGAGGTCACCGTGAAAACGTGGAGCGAGCGCTTCGGCATCCGCATTCTGGAAGGTTACGGCGCGACGGAGTGCAGCCCTTGCGTCAGCGTGAACACGCCGATGAATCCGCGCCTCGGCACCGCGGGCGAGTTGCTGCCTGGCATCGAGTGGAAGATTGAAGCCATCGAAGGCGTGGCTGAGGGCGGGCGACTCTTCGTGCGCGGGCCGAACGTGATGAAGGGCTACCTTAATGCGGACGCGAACGCGAAGTTCCAAGCGGCCGGCGGCTGGTATGACACGGGCGACATCGTGCGCGTGGACGAGGACAATTTCGTCCACATCCTCGGACGGTTGAAGCGCTTCGCCAAAGTCAGCGGCGAGATGGTGAGCCTTACCGCCGTCGAGGAGGCGCTGGCGGGCGCGTTCCCGCAATACGGCCTCCGCTTCGCCGTCGCAGTCGTCGCACAGCCGGACGAAGACAAGGGCGAACGCCTCATCGCCGTCAGCAACGAACCCAAGCTGACGCTGGAAGAAATCCGCGCCGCCGTCAAAGCGAAGGGCTTGAGCAATCTTGCGGTCCCGCGTGAGGTCAAAACCGTGCGCGAGATTCCGAAACTAGGAACCGGCAAGGTGAATCACCGGGAGCTGGAAAAGGTGATTCGTGAGGCGTGATACGTGAACCGACCAATTCGATCCGCATGGCGGGTGACGACGCTGGAAGTCTCACTTTGAAAATCCGCATTCGCGTTCACGGCTCCCCTGCTCTGCCGACGCTGATTTATCTGCCCGGCATGCACGGTGATTGGACGCTGGTGCAGAGCTTTCGTCACGCCCTGGCGGGGCACTTTCGCTTTGTGGAGATGGAATATCCTCGCACGACGACATGGTCACTGGAGGACTACGCCCGCGAGATAGGGAACGCGCTGCTGGCTGCGGACGTGAGCGAAGGCTGGCTCATCGGCGAGTCATTCGGCTCGCAACCGGCATGGGCGATGATCGGCAGCAGCCAGCGCGGCGAATCGCAATTGAAGATCCAAGGGCTGATACTCGCGGGCGGTTTTGTGAAACATCCGTGGCCGTGGGGTGCAAGATTTCTGCGCTGGGTCAGCCGCTGGATTCCGTCGTGGGCGATGCGCGGGTTGCTCCGCGCGTATTCGACCTATGCTCATTTCCGCCATCGGGACGCACCGGAAACACTGGCCAGCGTCCACGAGTTTGTCGCGAACCGGTTTGCGCCGGGTGACAAGGCCGCGTTGCAGCACCGTTACACGCTCATCGCAGAGTTTGATCCGCGCCCGGTGGCATCGAAGACGCAGTTGCCCGTATTCCATCTTGCTGGGCTGATTGATCCACTGGTTCCAAGCGTCTTGGTTCGCCGCTGGCTCAAGCGCAACTGCCCGGGATTCCGCGAGTCGCGAACCATCCTATCGGCTGATCACAATGTGCTGGGCTCAGCACCGCGTAAATCTTTGGAGCAAATTTTGAAATGGATTGGTTCAGTCAGCTAACGACTTCTCAAGCCATCCACCGAGTTGTTAGAAACACGCACCCGCAAACTTAATTTTTCCCGAATCGCTTGAGCCAGCGGACCAACGCGGTCTCCTTCGGGACCGGACGCTGGCTGGCAGATTGGTTTTGCGCGGTGTTTTGCCCCGCACATTGCGTCCGGCGGCGGCGCACATTGATACGCACCGGCTCTCCGCGCATAAGACTTTTGTCCGCGTCGTCGTCACGGGCACAAATGGATCCCGCCAGACGCTCGACCGAATCAGTCTTCAACAAATATCCCGCCGCGCCGGACTCCAGCGCTTGTTGATGCCAGTCCATGTCGTAACAGGTCGTCAGCATCAGGACACGTGTGGAGCGCGAGAGGGATTTGATGGCCGGGATGGCGTCGATGCCATTCGCTTCGCCCATCTGCACATCGAGCAAGATCACGTCCGGTCCGACGCGGCTGGCGAGGGCGCTCAGCAGCGCGTTGGGGGAGTGAAATTGCCGGGTGCATACAATGCCGCCCTGGCGTTCCAAAGTTTCAGCGATCAATTCGCGCAGGCTCGCCTGGTCATCCACGAGCCACACATGGACCGGCCCGCCCGGGTTGGTCGAGTGGGTGGTTGTGCTCGCTTCAAGCTGGGTGATGGTCGGCGGCGTTGTCTCGATCGTCTTCATAAAATCCTTTTCCCGTCGCTCTTAGCGTAGGATGTGCCAAGCGCGAACAACGACTTTCAAAAGCATGAACATGCAGGTAAGCGGCTGGGAATTCCCAAGGAAACTAGCATTTTTGAAATGAACGCGGAAAAAGTTCAGGCGGGCACCACCCCAACAGCCATGATGCAATCTGTGCAGGCTGGAAAAGTTTCGGCAAGCTTCCGAACAGGAAGTTGATTAGCCGCGCAACATGGCGCGAGCGGCTTTCCGGACTGATTCGACGAGTTCGGGCGGCTGCAGGACGCGTGCGTTCTGGCCCCAACTCAAAACCCAGCGCTCGATCTCGATCAAACTGGAGAGCTTGAGGCGCAGTTCCACGCCGCCGCCCTTGAGTTCGCGCAATTGCTGCGAATCGTGCCAGCGCTTTTCTCTGATGAAGTCAGCCACCTGCGGCGTGAAGCGAAGGACGACTTGATACTGCCCCTCGCCCGAGTGAACGCCAAAACTGTCGCGGAGGCGCTTCTCCAGCGAGAAGCCATGGGCGCGTTCGAAGGTTTTGCCGGTCTGCTTCGCGGACTTGATGCGCGCGGGGACGAAGGTGCGGATGTCCTTCCTCAAGTGATCGAAGGCGAAGAGGAACCATTCGCCGTTGATGTTGGCGAGGTGATACGGGTCAACGATGCGTTTCTCCGGCGCGGTGGAACCGGCTTTGCGGTAGTCGAGTTCGAGTTGCTTGTGCTGCGAGGCCGCTTTCGCAAGCGCGTCGAAGATTTCCAGGTTCAGGATCGGTTCGGCGCGGGTGCGGAAGGAGATGGCCTCACCGAGTTCGCCCAGGTTGATGGAGATGCTGTCAGGCAGCGACTGCTCCATCTTGCGCAATGCCGAAAGCAACGGCTTCTCGAAGCTGGTGCCGCGATATTGCTCCAGCGCCTTTTCGGCGACGCATAGGGCGAAGAGTTCGCCTTCGGTCAATTGCAGCGAGGGAAATGAGCTGACCTCGCCGGTGTAGCGGTAACCGTTTCGCTTCGTGTCGAACTTGATGGGCAAACCCATGCGGTCGCGCATAAAGGCGATGTCCCGATGGATGGTCTTGACGACGACTTCGATCTCGGCCGCGAGCGTGGTGGAGTTGGGAAACTTGCCGGCTTGGATCGCCTGATGGATGCGCAACATGCGCTCCAGCGGCGGGCGGGAGTGGACCTCGGAGGGAAGGACGTAGTTGTTTTTGCGGGGCATGGCGACCTGTGCCGGAGCGCCGAGCACCGTCTCGGCCCGTTCCTAAACTCAGACTCCAACTGGCCGAGACGGTGCTCGGCGCTCCGCAACTACTTCAATTGCGCGAGCAACTCGTCGTTGGTCTTCTATTTCTTGCAGGCGGCCTGGAGCGTCTCCATTGCCTCAATGGGATTCAGGTCCACCATCGTGCGGCGCAGCTTGCGGATGGCATCAAGGTTCTTGGCCGCAAAAAGTTTCTCCTCCTTGCGCGTGCCGCTGCGCGGAATGTCCAGCGCGGGGAACAGACGACGGTCGGAAAGTTTCCGGTCGAGGATCAGCTCCATGTTGCCGGTGCCTTTGAATTCCTGGAAAATCAGTTCATCCATGCGCGATCCGGTGTCCACCAACGCGGTGGCGATGATGGTGAGCGAACCGCCGTTCTCGATCTTGCGGGCGGAGGCGAACATCTTGCGCGGAATCTCCAGCGCGCGCGCATCCACGCCGCCGGTCATCGTCCGTCCGGAACCACCATGGGCGCTGTTGTAGGCGCGCGCGACGCGGGTGAGCGAGTCGAGCAGGACGAAAACATCTTTGCCACCTTCGACCATGCGGCGGCAGCGCTCGATCATGAAGCGCGAGAGACGCACGTGCGTGTCGATGTCCTGGTCGTTCGAGGACGCGACAACTTCCGCTTTCACGGAGCGCTGGAAATCGGTGACTTCCTCGGGGCGCTCGTCAATGAGCAGCACCATGCAAAACACTTCGGGATGATTCGCGGCGACGGCGTTGGCAATCTGCTTCAGGATGGTGGTCTTGCCCGTGCGCGGCGGGGCGACGATGATGCCGCGCGTGCCTTTGCCGATGGGTGTGACGAGATCGATGATGCGGGTCTCGAGGATGTCAGGCGTGGTCTCCAGCTTGTATTTCTCGATCGGGTCGATGCTCGTCAGGTTTTCGAAACGGACAGCCTTGACGTAGTCCGCGAACACCATGTCGTTGACCTTGAGCACGGTCTTGAGCTGCGGGCTGGTGCCACGGTGGGGCGGCTGCGTCGCGCCTTCGATGTGTGCGCCTTCGCGGAGGAAGTTGCGCTTGATGGTGTCAGGCGTGACGAAAATGTCGGTGGGCTTGGGGTGGTAGTGGTTTTGCGCGGTGCGCAGAAAACCGAAGCCCTTCTCGGAGATTTCGAGAAAGCCCGAACCGATGTCGGTGGGCGCATTATTGGTCGCGTTATTCGCGTTCGCGTTGGTCGCGTTGTTCATAAGAAACGAGTTGCGCCGAAGGAATCCAGAAAAAGCCCTAACGAGGCTGAAACATTGAACTTTGAGAAGCCGCTGCGCCTTTTTCCAACTTTTCGCGCAGCTACCAATCCTTCGACGGGCCAATGGATAGGGGCAATCCGGCGGGGGCGCAACTACTATTTTAAGCTCAAAGAATGGGAAACATTCAACATTCAACGTCCAACGCTCAACGTCCAAGGGCCGGATACTGCGCTGGGATTAGTTAAAAGTTGGATGTTGAGCGTTGAATGTTGAACGTTGAATGTTGAACGTTCCCAGCCGAAAAAACAAAGACCCCCGCCCGACCTATTACGGTCAAGCAGGGGCCAAAGTGGGGGATGGGAGTTCGCCATGCTCTCTTTCCCGTGCTGGCATTTGGCGCCTCTGGGGCTGCCAGCTTCCCGACGCTATTCTCCACGGCAAGCGGAGTCTCCGGCCTCGTAGCAGGGCCGTCCAGCGCGTCGCCGCCACTGGATTTCGAGTGAGGCTTTTCAGCTCGCTTTGACTGGTGGTTGCGCCACCGGCCTGCGAACCAGACCAAGACACGTCTGTAACTTGTCTCCGCGTCTTGGCCACTTAGCTCAAGGGCTGCCACCGCTTTTAGCAGTGCGTTTACCTCAAGCCACGGGTCTCGCCTCTTAACTCTCAGGTCGCCTTTTGCTCACAGTTCAGCGGTGCTTTTTTCAACACCGCCATCCTTCGGAAGTTTTTCACGAGCCTTGCCGGGGCCCCGTGTCCTTCCCGATTCGGACGCTCACTTTGTCCCGCCTTTCAGCGTCTTTCCTTTGGCTGACCCCGAATTTCTTCCGGGCCGCCAGAGTCGTCCGTCCGTGCTGATGCACAGTAGCAACCATTACCCTCTGGGTAACTGCGATTCGCCCAAGCCCGAAACCAGCTTGGGCTACTTGACTCAACTCGGAGCGGTTTCTCATCGCTCCTCATCGCCTAGTTCCTTTTTCGCGTTTACTGACAGCGCGCGAACGCTGCCAGAGGAACTGGTGAATCCTGCCTCCGCTGCCAAATATATTTCAATTCGACTTCAGAGGGGCCTGGTCAACCAGCCTGACCCTGCCTTTCCCCGGTCACCCGGGCGTATCCTTGAGACGGCTGCCGGAAAATTGTTATCAACCGACCGCGTCTCAGCTCTTTCAATGAACTGGAGACAGCTTATCAGAGAATGCGGAGCCGACTACGTTTTCTTATCCACAGACTTGTTCACTGGGGAAGCAGCACGCGCTGGGTCGTGCCTGTGCATTTGCCCCGAAATTGCGTGGCAAACGGCGGGTCAAGCTGAAGTTGTTCACCGCGATGACGCCGCGAAGATTCCGTCGGTGAACAAGTGCGGCCCCCCGTGTTTTTGCGGACGGCAGACCATCGCCATATTGCTTGAAAGGTCACTAATCCGATGTATAAAGAAACCAAGGCTGGAAAGCGCGCGGCGCGCATCCCCAAACCACTCAGAATACCCGTGCCATGAAACATCTTGTGCTCTCCTTTCCCCGGCGATTGACTTTTTGGCTTCTGCTCCTACTCCTGGCCAGTGCCGTCCCGCCCATTCAGGCGGGGGTCAACTTCACCATCAACATCAAGCGTTTTACCTACTACGACGATTTCTACGACACCTACAACTACTACTATGGCTGCGACATGTGGGCTGACACGAACTCCTTGGGATCGCAACTTCCACCCGGCACCTACGTCTTTCGTTCCCCGCTTCAACCGACGAACGGCTTTAACGTCGCCTATGTGATGACCACCAACGGGAACTGGAATTTCACTGGCGGCGGGGGCTCCCTTTACAACGACGACAACTTCGCGGAGTTCATGGACAACATCACCAATGCCAACAAGCGTTGGACGCTAACGGTCACGAACACATCCACCACGAATGTCTATTACTTCGGGATTGCGGCGGCATTGGTGAGCAATTCCCTGCCCCGCGTGACCATCCTTTTCCCTACGAACCTCACCACGCAAGTTCCCACCTCACCGAACTTCCTCTGGCAAGGCCCCGCGGCATGGCCCGGCGCCTATCTCGTAACGCAATATCAGGATACGAATACCGGCTGGTTCGAGAACATTGAAAGTAGTTTCGCCTCAACCGGCCAGACGAACTGGGCTCCTTCCATTCCATTCGACAACGGGACGAATTATTTTTACATCCAATATTACAGCAACGCCACCAGCCTGGTTTCAGCAAGCACGCCAACCAATCTCGCGGGCCAGACCTTTAGCGGCTGGGCGTTCGACCATTTCATCGCCACGACCGCCGATAGCCGGTTTACTGTTGGTTCGCCGTCGGGCGGCGGCAACACCAACCTCTTCGGGCATTACACATTCAACAATTCATCGGACCTGAAGCAGGATAGTTCCGGAAACGGGAACCATGCCGTGAATGTGTTCTTTACCGGCGGCGGCAGCCAGTTTCCCCAATATGACGCCGCCGGCATCGCGGGGGGCGCGGTCGAGTTTGATGGCGAGAATGGCATGTGGTGGGAAAGCAGCATGACGAATGTGCTCGCCGGCAGTTACACCATCTCCCTCTGGCTGAAGACCACACAATCCTTTGGCAGCGATTCCGACGATGGCCGCAATGGCGCGGCCATCTTCGCCGGAGACGACTTCGGCGGTGAGTTTCCTGTGCCGATGGCGCTGACCGGCGACAAGCTGGGCTATTACACGGCCGACCCTGACGACACCACCCATTCCACAACCGACATCAACACTGGCAGTTTCAAACATCTAGTGGTAACGCGCGACGCGACCACGGGCCAAAAGACAATTTACGTTGACGGCTCGCTCTCGGGCTCCGGCACGGGCGGCACGACGCCGGCCATTGATTCCGAACAAGTTTATCTGGGCTACAGCTACTATAGCGGCCAGGGCATCGTCGGTGTGGTGGATGATCTGCAAGTTTATACCAGCGTCCTGAGTCCCACTGACGTTTCGACCCTCTATGCGACCCCCGGTTCAACGCTGACCAACGGTTCGAGTGGCATCACTCTCGCCGAAGCCGTGGACGCCACCAATCTCGTCTGGATCACGGGCGGCAATGCCAACTGGACGCCGCAAACCAGCGTCACGCATGACAGCATAGACGCCGCGCGCAGCGGCTTGCTGAACATCGGCAACTTTGATTACTCCTACATGGAAACCACCGTCACCGGCCCCTGCACCGTTTCGTTCTGGTGGCGAAACATCGACAACGACGACTCCTTCTATTCGCAGTTTTACATTGATGGCAACAATCAGAACGAAATCTACGGGACGACTTTGTGGTCTCAGGACGGCCCCTACAACATCGGCCCTGGCACCCACACGCTTCAGTGGGCGTCGTATGATGACGGCACGCTCGATCCCAATGCCGCCGGCTTCCTCGATCAAGTTGTGGTCACACCGCTGCAGTTGCCCACCATCACTCTTGATCCTTTCAGCCAGACCAATCGCCCCGCCTATCAAGTTGCCTTGCTCACCGACGCCGCCAGTCCGACGAACTCGCCCACGTTCCAATGGTATAAAGTTGGGTCCGGCCTCATTGCAGGTGCGACCAATAAACTCCACATCCCCGCCAATTCAGGCACTGCGGGTGTGGCGGGCGGTTACTTCGCCGTGGCGAACAACTCCGCCGGTTCCGTCACCAGCGCCACCGCCACGGTCACTTTCGAGAACGTGCCTGCGCCACCCAACTGGTCCACCGCATTCAAATCATTTTTGCTGGGCGGCAACAACAGCGAACGCCGCACCAACTACGGCCTCTGCCTCCTTCTGGACTCCACCGGCACGAATCTCTATTCCGCCAACTCCTTCTCCGGCACGAACCTGTTGAACACGGACACCGTCATCTCCGGCCCGGGCAAATTCGGCACGGTGCTGATGAAACAAACGACCAACGGAACTTCCCTCTGGGCGCGCGGTATCACCAACAACGGCAACGGCAACTCCTTCCCGCAATGCATCGCTCCCGCGCCCAGCAACGGCGTTTACCTCGCGGGTATTTTTCGCGGCACCAACGGACTGGGCACAAACACGCTGGTTGAAACTGCGAACGGGACGACCTATCTCACCCGCTTTGACAGCAGCGGAAATGTCCTCTGGATCCGCACCCTCAACGGGGTCAGCGGCACCAACAACAGCTACACCTATTTCCACCAGCTCGTGGCCGATCCGGCTGGCAATGTAACGCTTTCCGCGCTCATCAGCGGAACCGTCACCGTCGGCTCCACCAACCTGGTTACATCGCCCACCAACCAGACCGGCATGCTCGCCCAGTTCGATGCGGACGGGAATCTGCGCTGGGCGCAAATCCCCTCCGCCTGGCCCACCTACCTTGCCTACAACTCGGGAGTCATCTACGGCAGCATGGGCGGCAACCCGACCAATTTCATCGGCGGCGTCACCAACACCTCTGAACGCCAGTGGACGCTCTTCGCTCTCAATGCCACCAATGGCCAGGCCATCTGGCTCCGCAACATGGCTTCCGCCCAAGGCCAGTTTACTATCGGTGACATCCCCGCCGTCACCGCCGCCGGGACCAATGTCTTCATCACGGGCACCGGCGTCGGCTCGAATGCCGTGTTTGGCGCAATCTCCCTCTCCTGGCCCGAAAATCTCCGCCAGTATTTCGCGCGTTACGACACCAACGGCACTGCCCATGTCGCCACCACTTATGGCAGCCCGACCGTTTATCCGTGGGCTACCGTCGCTGACGCCTCGGGCAACGTCTATGTCGGCGGCGACTTCGACACTTACGCCACCTTTGGCAGCAATATCGTAGCTGGCTACCACAAGGCCTCAAGTGATGCCATCAGCCCAAGCCATACCTTCGTCGCCAAGTTCGACCTGAACGGCAACGCCCTCTGGGCCCGCACCGCCCTGGCCTCAAACTACTTCGTCAACTGCCGCGACCTCGCCCTCGCCAACGACGGCATCTGGACCTACGGCTTCGTAATGCAACACGCCCACTTCGGTTCGTTCCAGGTCTCCGGAACCACATTCATCATTTCCTCGGAACTGCAATTTCTGTTGGGCGGTGCCTTTGGAAAAATCACCGAGGCGGCTGCTCCCGTGCCCCCGAATCCGATTACACTGCTCTCACCGACGAACAGCGCCACGCAGTTCCAGTTCTCCTTCAACTCGCAATCCGGTTTCACCCACAGCGTGCTCTACCGCACCAATCTCGCCGTCGGAACTTGGCAGACCTATTCCAACGTCACGGGCGATGGGTCACTGAAAATCATCACAATACCCGCGGCCACCTTTGGCGGCTCCAAGCACGCCTTTGTCCGTCTCTCAACTCAATGACCAGAGCGCGGGCGGCTCGCCCGCAAGTTTGGGTGGTGGATTCGCGGGCAGCCCGCGCCCCTGGCCTGCAATGAACTCAAGCGCCCAATCTTTGAACTGCAAAAAACAAAAAGCCGCCCGGATCGGGCGGCTCTCGTTTGCGTTTCAGCGTAATTACTTCCTCGCCGGTTTTGCGGCGACCTTCGCCTTCTTGGCGGCTACTTTGCGTTTCAGATAGGCCTCGCGGCGACGACGTTTTTGAACTTTGTTGCTTTGTTGTCCCATATCAATCTTTACATCCGGGGGTTGTTCCGTTTGTGTAGCGCCACTATGGATTTCGTAAGCCGACGATTCAACATCTATTTGCTGGCCGCCTTCAGCGTGCTGCTGTTTTGCGGCTGCGCCAGCAGCAAGAAGAAGAAAGAGAAGGAACTCACAACCGTTTTGCGCGTGCATGTGCAGGCGAAGGACAACACCACCTTCACCCGGAAGATCACGGTGTTCGAAAGCTCCCCCGTTGAGATGACGGTGGACAAATCCACTTTGCTGACCGATGCCGAAGTGACCGAAGCCCGCGTAGCTGATGCCCTGGGCGGATTTGCCCTCGTCATCAAGTTCGACAAGCGTGGCCAGTGGCTGCTGGATGAGCATTCCTCGCTCAACATCGGACGCTCACTTGCCATCTTCGTCCAGTATGGCGAGAAATCGGAGAAAGCCCGCTGGCTCGCCGCCCCGATCATCTCCCATCGCATCAGCGATGGCGCGCTGGTCTTCACCCCCGACGTCACGCGCGAGGAAGCCGAATTGATCGTGAAAGGCTTGGGTCGCAAGACTGGTTTGGACAAGCCGGCTAAAAACAAGTGATGGCAACGCAATTGTTCCTCCTGATCGGCGCCCTCGCGTTTGCGACTCTTCCTCGGCACGCTACGGCCCAGCCATTTCAATTGCCCACCGCCAATCGCGCCATCTTTGAAAAAGGCGGCGAGGAGAGGTTCTTTGTCGGCACCGTCGGCAAATCCTGGGAGAGCGGCACGTTCGGCGGCGTGCGCAGCGGCGGCTACCAACTCCACGAGGGCCTCGACATCCGCTGCCTCCAACGCGACAAGCGCGGCGAACCCATTGACCCCGTCATGGCCAGCGCCGACGGCACCGTCGCCTACATCAACCGCCGCCCTTCGCTTTCGAACTACGGCAACTACATCATCCTTCGGCATCAGATCGACGGCCTCGAGGTTTACACCACCTATGCGCACCTCCGCGAAGTGCGGCAGGATTTGCGCGAAGGAACCAGCGTCAAGGCCCGCGAAACCATCGGCATCATGGGCCGCACCGCCAACACCGGCGAAGGCATTTCGAAGGATCGCGCCCATCTGCATTTTGAGATTAATCTTGTTCTGAACGACCGCTTCGCCGAGTGGCATCGCAAGAACCTGCCCGGCCAGCGCAACGACCACGGCAACTGGAACGGCCAGAATCTCCGCGGTCTCGACCCGCGCCTGATCCTGCTGGCGCAGCAGCGCGACGGCCCGCGCTTCAGCCTCGCCAATTTCGTCCGCAACCAGACCGAGCTTTGCCGCGTGCAGGTCCGCGCCGCCAGCTTTCCGTGGATTCGCCGCTATCCGACACTCATCACCAAGAATCCGGTGGCCGAGAAGGAAGGCATCGCCGGTTACGAACTCGTGTTCAACTACGTTGGCGTTGCTTATCAAGTCATTCCCCGGGCCGCGTCCGAGTTGAAGAGCAAGTCACGCACTTATCTCCTTTCTGTCAACTCCGCTGAGCAGGCGCGCAACCCCTGCTGCAAGCTTGTCACCCAGCGCCGCGGACGATGGGAACTCGCCAACAACGGCGTGAATTTGGTCTCTTTGCTGACGTTTTAATTCGCTGGCAGCGCTGGAAAATCCAGCGAACCCGGGTATTTTGTGGGCACAACCTAGTTCGGATCGACATGAAGTGCATTGCCGAACCAAACCTCGCGCCCACCCGCGCGCCCGCCGCCTTCACGCTGATTGAACTGCTCGTCGTCATTGGCATCATCGCGATTCTTGCCGCCCTGCTGTTGCCCAGCTTGAGCCAAGCGAAGCGCCGAGCTTACGACATCAACTGCCTCAGCAACCTCAAACAACTCAGCGCCTGCTGGCACATGTATGCCGTGGACAATGAGGACATTCTGCCCCCGAACAATTCGGTCGCGGACATCTCCAGCCATTCAATGATCATGACCGGTGCCACCTGGTGCGCGAATCTCGCCCGCTACGACTCCGATCCCATTTCAATCGAGTCTGGTCACTTGTTCCCCTACAACCGAAATGTCGGCATCTATCATTGCCCTGCGGACAAATCCACTCTGGAAGACCGGGCCACGGGCGCCAAGCTGCCGGAGCAACGCCTGCGCAGTTACAACATGAGCATCTCCATCAACGGCTGGCCCGAGTTCAATTGGAACCAAAACCGCTGGCATCCCAGTTTCAAGAAGTTCACCGAAATCAACTCGCCCATACCAAGCCAATTGATCGCGTTTTTGGACGTGCATGAAGATTCCATCTTCGATTCGCTCTTTGGCATTCCGACCGACCAGTTCTACCCCGGTTGGAGCCAGTGGTGGGACGTTCCCGCGAACCGCCATGGGCAGGGTTGCAACTTCGCCTTCGCTGACGGTCACGTGGACCGGTGGCGTTGGGCGGTTCCAAAGCGCGTTACTGTAACACTGGGCGGACAACCAGTGTCCCCCGAAGAGATGACCGACTTCCTGCGCGTCAAAGCCTCCGTCCGCCAGCGCTTCGATTAGCACCGGTCAGTGCGCGCATTCGCTGTGCTTCATCGGCAAATCACCTTGAACCACGTTACCTGACGTTGTTACTTTTCTCGCCCCGAAGATGAACTATAAAATCTCGAAACGCGCCGCCTCACTTTCACCGTCCCTCACCCTCGCCATCGACTCCAAGGCCAAGGCCATGAAAGCCGAGGGCCACGACGTCGTCGGCTTCGGCGCGGGCGAACCCGATTTCGACACGCCCCAGCACATCAAGGACGCCTGCACCGCCGCCATCGCCGCCGGTTTTACCAAATACACCCCGAGCAGCGGCATCCCGGAATTGCGCCAGGCCATTGCGGACAAATTCAAGAAAGACAACGGCCTCACCTACAAGCCATCGCAGATCATTGTCTCCAGCGGCGGCAAGCATTCCTGCTACAACGTCATCCTCGCCACCTGCGAAGAAGGCGACGAAGTCATCATCCCCGCGCCCTACTGGCTGAGCTACCCCGAGATGGTCAAACTCGCCGGCGCCACGCCCGTCATCCTCAACACCACCGACAAGACCGAGTTCAAAGTCACCCCCGCGCAACTCCGCGAATCCATCACGCCGCGCACGCGCCTGTTCATTCTGAATTCACCGAGCAATCCAACTGGGAGTGTTTACACGCCGGACGAAATCAAAGCCCTCGGCGACATCTGCGTGGAGAAAGGTGTGCTCATCATGAGCGACGAAATCTACGAACACCTCGTTTATGATGGCACCGTTCACAAATCCGTCGCGAGCTTCAGCCCGAAACATTTCGAGCACACCATCATCGTCCACGGCCTCGCGAAAGCGTGGAGCATGACCGGTTGGCGCCTTGGCTTCCTCGCCGCCCCTGAGCCCATCGCCAAGGCCATCGACGCCGTGCAAAGCCACAGCACCAGCAACCCCACCAGCTTCGCGCAGAAGGGAGGCGTCGCGGCGCTCACCGGTTCGCAGGAACATCTGCCCAAGTGGCTCGCGGAATATTCCAAGCGCCGCACCTACGCGTTCAACAAGCTCAACAGCATCCCCGGCATCTCCTGCGTGAATGCGAAGGGCGCGTTCTATCTCTTCCCGAACATCTCCAAGCTCGGCCTCAAGTCCTCCGACTTCTGCGCCAAGCTCCTCGAACAGGAGAAAGTCGCCGCCGTCCCCGGCATCGCCTTCGGCGCCGACGACTACCTCCGTATCAGCTACGCGACGAGCCTCGCGAACATCGAGAAAGGCCTGAACCGCCTGGAGAACTTCTGCAAAGGCCTGGCGAAATAGCCAGCGCGCAAATGGTCGGGCGACCATGGGACGAGGGGACCAAATGAGTTAAGAAGCGGAAGGGTTAGATAGTGAAACCCAAGCGCAGGCGCCTACAACTCATTTGACCCATTCACTTCTTATTCAGCTTCGTCACATGTTCATCCGCCACCTGCACCGCGCGGTTCTCATCCAGATAGACCAACTTGGTGGTGATCGCCTTGGGCGAAACGTGAACCAGCACGCACCCAATGGTCTTCACCTCCGTCGCATTCGAGTGTTCATGGCTTGAATAGGTGAACGCCAGCTTGTCAGCATTCATCATCAACTCGCCTGCCTCCACGCCGCGCTCGCCGTCCGCGGAGGGCGCCTCCATGTAGGTCGTTCCCTCCCCGGCCGCGACCACCTTGTCGCCCCGCAGCGGATGAGTGCGCTCATAGATGTGATTGTTGCCGGACAGCGCCAGGGTCACGCCATGTTCGTCGCAAAAATCTTTCCAGTCGTCATACCAGCTCGACCGCCCGTTGCGCCCATCAAACCACTGGTAATGCTCGGCGATAAAAATCCTTTTATACTTCCCCTTCTGTTTCCCGATCACATCCGCCGCCCACGCTTTCGCGGCCGCCTCCGCCTCCGGGCCCGTCCTCATGATCTCATTGTTGAAAGTGAGGAACAGCACATCTCCGTAGATGAACCAGTAGCAAACGCCTTCCTGCCCGGCGTAGCCGTTCGTCGGGTTATTGTGAACGACGCGGAAGTAATCACTCGATCCTCCGTTGGTGCGCCGCATCCAGTCGTGATTGCCGATCACATCCGCGAACATGTAGTTCGTCGCAAACGGCTGGGCGAAAAAGTTTCTCCAGAACGAATAGCTGCCACCCCACGCTACAACGTCGCCAGTGGAGAAAACGAAATCCACGGAGGGATCGATCTTCAGCGCGGCAGCCAGCACCGCGTTGGCGTTCTTCATGCGGTTCGGGAGCGGCGTGTAGGCGTGAATATCACTGATCCAGACAAAGCTGAACTTGGCCGCTCCGGCGGTCTTGAAATAATGCACGCCGCTTTGACTACGCCTGGTTGCGCCATTGGTTTCACCCGCTTTGCCGAAAGGTGCGGGTTCCAACCGATACATATACTGGGTATCCGGCTTCAGCCCCGTCAACGTCACGCCGTAATCCAAAAACTTCGCCACCTCGTTCCAATTCGATCCCGCCGGCGTCTTGGAGTAAATGCCATCGAAGATCTCGCACCGCTCAAAATTCCCCCGCGCCGTCACCGCGCGCGCCCACGACCTATCCGACCTGGTCGTATAAACAACGACGACATTGGTGTCATCGAGATCCGCGTGCCACCCGATGTTCATCTGCGTCGAACAATCCTCCGCCGGGTTGGCGGTGATCGAGTAAACCTCCGCCCGTGCACGGACCGAGAAGCTCACAAAGCCGGTGAAGAACGCAACCGCCAGAATGATAGGCATATGTTTTTTCGACACTCGAGAAGCAAGCATACAGACGGCGTTAATCAAGGCAACCATCCCTTGGACGCGACTACCTCCGCATCAGCTACGCCACAAGCCTGGCGAACATTGAGAAAGGCCTGAACCACTTCTGCGAGAGGCTGGCGAAGTAGGCAGTGGGAGTGCGCCTCAGCGCCGTAGGCGCGGCATCTTTGTAGCCCGCCAGCCCAAATAAAACCTCCAGCTCCGTCAGCAACGGCATCAAGATGTCGCCCCGCCGGGGCTGGGGGAAAATTGGGGGATTTGCGGGCTACAAAGATTCCGCTCCTGCCGGAGCTGGGGCCAGCCGCGCCGCAAATCAAACTCGACACGGTTTTGACGCCTTAATAGTTTCGCCGCCATGAACCCAATAGGAGCCTCGCCTACATTAATCGCATGAAGAAAGTCATATTCGTCTTTCTTTGGGCTTTCGTGTGTTGGCTAGTCGGCATCGTATTGTCGATCGTTCTTATTAATGCCTCATCCTCACTACGTGAAAAGAACCCCATTCTGGAAATGATTTTGGTCCCGGTTAATTTGCTGATACTCTTTGGCCCCGCAGTGCTCGCATTGATTCTTGGGGTTTTCGGAAAATTACCCGGGACAAGAGACGACAAATCATCATCCGCAGCTTCAACCCCGTCAGCGAATTCGCCGCTGCCGTCCTCATTGCCGCCCGTCTTGTCTTCATTGTCGGCAGGTGCGAAGCCGTTGAGTCCCGATGATATTGGAGCGATGTGGGACGCTACCATCAAGAGGAAGTTCGGCCAGGACAGCTCGCTATTAGGTCCGGAACTTTTTGAGACCTTGTTGCGTTGCGTCGTTCTAAAGAAAACCTTCAATCTTATTGCCGCACAGTCAGGGCGCCCCTCCGAACAAGACATAGCAGCGTTCGAGCGAACTATTGGTTTTGCTTTGCCACAGGATTTCCGTGCATTCGTAAAAACTGGTTTTGGGTGCCTTCTCTTGGAAGTGAACGAAAGCGTTTGGCCGCGCCCCAAACCGGGAGACATTGTTCCTGCATGGCATATGATGTATCGGCTCTATGTTTACGGGCTCTCTGCCAATGTGCCTGATTACATCGACATCAGAAAACAGTTCGCCGCTTTCTCCAGAGGCGGGCACCGATTCGTTCCATTTCTCAGACTCGAAGGCTATCTCGACCATTACTGTTTTACTCCCGAAGGGGGAATAGTTTTTTGGAATGCCGAGATGCGGGAGGCGAAGCCCGTCGACCTTTCATTTACTTCACTGCTAATCAAAGAAATTCAGACACTCGACGACAATGCAAAAAAGATTCAGAACGAGCCAAACCCATACGCTGAGTTTATCAGCAATCCCAAAAAGACCGGGCAATGATCCCGTATATTTCGAGTTAAGCGCTCTCTGGCTTCTGCCTCACCCATGATTCCCATGCGCCGCCGCCCGCGCCTTCTTGCTCTCGTCAATCACCTTGGCTTCCAGTTCGCGCGGCATCTCCTCGTAGTGGCTGAATTCCTCCGCGTGGATACCACGCCCCCCGGTAAGTGAACGCAGCACGGTCGCGTAGTGATGCAGTTCGCGCGCGGGCGCCTCGCCCGTCAGGATTTGCAGGCTGCCTTCCGCTTCCATGCCCATCACCTTGCCACGCCGACTCGACAAATCGCCGATGATTTTGCCGAGGCAATCCTCAGGCGCGCGGATGGTGAGCTTGTGGATCGGCTCCAGCAGGCACGGTCGCGCCGCCTGGAACGATTCGCGGAACGCCTCCTTGCCTGCAATCTGAAACGCCACGTCGCCGGAGTCCACCGGATGCATCTTGCCGTCGTAGAATTCCACTTTGAGGTCCACGATGCGGTAACCGGCGAGGATTCCTTCCCGGCTCGCGGACATCACGCCCTTCTCCACCGACGGCACAAAACCACGGTCCACATTCTGCCCCACGAGCGACTGGACGAATTCGAGCCCGCTATCACGTTGCTTGGGTTCGATGCGCATCCAGACTTCGGCGAATTGCCCCGCGCCGCCGGTCTGTTTCTTGTGGCGATATTTCGAGTCACCGCGGCCCTTGATGGTTTCGCGATAGGGAATCTTCGGCGCAGTGAGTTCCAGTTCCACCTTGAAGCGACGACGCAACCGGTCCACCAGCACATCAAGATGCAACTCGCCCTGCCCTGCGAGAATCGTCTGGTGCAACTCGCCATCCACGTAATGCGCGAACGACGAATCCTCCTCGTGCAACGCGGCGATGCCCACGGCCATCTTGTCTTCATCGCCCTTGGACTTGAGTTGCAGCGCGGAGAGGACGTTCGGCTTGGGATAAGTCACCTTGGGCAGCACAACTGTGCGCTTCTGCGTGGAGAGCGTGTTGCCGTTGTGCGTGTCCTTGAGCTTCACCACCGCGCCGATATCGCCGGCATTGAGGAACGGCACGTTCGTGCGGTTCTTGCCGTTGACGACGTATAGCTGGCCGAGCTTCTCGCCGACTCGGCGGTCGGCGTTGTAAAGATCGCTGCCGAACTTGACCTGGCCCGAATACACGCGGAAGAACGTCATGTCGCCGAAGCCGGATTCGTTCATGACCTTGAACGAGTAAAGCACGGGCTCGCTGTCTGCCAGCGCGACCTGGATCGCCTTGCCGTCCGGATCATGCGCCTCAACCTTCGCTCGATCCACCGGCGATGAACCATACTTCGCGATAAAGTCCATGACGCGCGCCACGCCGATGTTGTTCTCCGCCGAAACGCAAAACAGCGGAATGAACGATTGCTTCTGCACCGCCGCGTGCAAGCCCGCGCGTAGTTCCGCCTCCGAAAGCGTGCCCTTGTCCATCCACTTCTCCATCAGACCGTCGTCCGCCTCAGCGATGAACTCGATGAGCTTCTCGTGCAATTCCCGCACGCGCTCCGCGTTCGCGCCCTCGGCGGGCGCCTCGGTGAATTTACCGCTTTTGTCCTTCGCGTAGCTCGTCACTTCCGTGCGCGGCACGTCAAGCAGTTGATTGAAGCCCGGCCCTGGGTTCAATGGCAGGCTCATCGGCAGCACGCGCGAGCCGAAATGTTCCTGCACCTGCGCCAGCGCCTTCTCAAAATCCGCGTCCTCCCGGTCAAGCCCGTTCAGGACGATCATTTTCGGGATGCCGAACTCGGTGGCAGTTTTCCAGACGAAGTCCGTGCCAACACCTGCGCCGTGATTCGCATTCACGACAACCAGCGCAAAGTCGCTCGCCCGCAACGCGCCCAAACTTTCGCAGATGAAGTCCGAGTAACCGGGGCAATCGATCATGTTGAACTTCTTCCCGAGCCATTCGAGGTGCAGCAGCGTGGACTGGATGGAGATTTTCCGTTCCTGCTCGGCCTCGTGATAATCGGAGACCGTGTTGCCCGCCGCCACGCTGCCCATGCGATTGATCTCGCCGGCGCAGGCCAGCATGGCTTCGCAAAGGGTGGTTTTACCGGCCGTGGCGTGGCCTACGACCGAGAAGTTTCTGATGTCGCCCGCTTGATACTCATTCATACGTCACAATTTCCTTGGAGGTTAGAAGTTAAGTCATTTACCCGGGAACTGATGGCAATGTAAGAACGCCCCCAGCCCAAGCCAAGCCGCGAATCGCCGAAGCGGGAAGTTTTCTTCGCCCTGATGAAAGCCATTCGCAGGGCAAATCACAAACCATACAGTCGACCAAGCCCAATGTGCGTATTCCGACGCAAACCGGACACCTGTTACGATTCAAGTCGGACAGTCATTACGATTGATGTCGGACACCCGTTACGATTGATATCGGACAGGGATTACGAAATCAGATCGGACAGTTTT